>Ga0209210_1000523_pt1 | contig 40168 bp, 48 predicted proteins | sample RifGroA1_FD_183991 | JGI IMG/M metagenome (GOLD analysis project Ga0209210, IMG submission 183991) | Contaminated groundwater microbial communities from Rifle, Colorado, USA - Rifle Groundwater A1 (SPAdes) (version 2) | ecosystem: Environmental > Aquatic > Deep subsurface > Groundwater >...
CTTAACTGTAAATTTCAGACGGAAAGGAAGTCAAGAATGTTGTCAAAAAGCGATTTTTTGATTTCAAGAATATCGCCGCTTTCTGCAGAGACGTAACCCTTAACTTTTATCTTGACTGAAAATAGGCCTAAAAACTTCTGGTTTTTGATTGCAGGGATCTCATAGGCAAGTTCGTTATTGAATTCCGTTAGAACTACACTGCCGTCTTCGGTTTCCAAAGAAGGAAATACTTCGAAAGTTGCTGAAGGCGTGGCAGAGGGGGTTGTTTCTGGTGACGATGAAGGTGAAGGTGACGGTTCCGGCGGAAGAACTACAGGAAATCCCGCCTTAATCATGTTTTGAATCGCAACTTCCGGCAGGATAATGACTTTCGTACCTGAAGGTGTAGTGACAATCTTTTCATTTGTTAACGGATTTACCGTAATTGGAAAGTTTGTGCGGATTTTTCTTCCTGAACTTGCTGAGGGAGTGGTTTCTTCAGTTTCCAATTCACTTTCTGTTTCCAGGATATTTATTGACTCTTTTTTATTTGAAGATTGAGATTGAGTGTTTGTGGAATATCCTTGACTGTTACTTTCTTTATTCTCTTCTTTTTTGTTTTGACCTTGGCCGCTATTTTGGTTTGAACTGGACAGAACATTACCGCTTTCGAACTCTTGACTTCTTTGCGTTGCGACTAAACCGATTATGCCAAGAGAAAGTGCCGTTGCCACGACAAGCGCTGTAATAAGGTGAATAATGCCCCTTTTCATTAGGATATTATTAAGCATAATGTTGCTGCTCGTTTTTGTCAAAAGTTGTGGATTTATTGCAAATTAAATGTTAAAATTAGGTTCGATTTTTGCGATCCGCGGTAGCTCAATGGTAGAGCGGGACCCTGTTAAGGTCAAGGTTGTAGGTTCGAATCCTACCCGCGGAGCATAGAAGGATTTTTAACCCAATAGTCTTCCAATTTGCCTGTTACAGCAGGCTTTTTATTAGGTTCTAACCTAGCAGAAATTGTTGATTCTTCTTGAACAGCTTTTTCTATGAAATGTAATGGTCTTTCAAGCTCTACAAGCACAGTTTTGTCTTTCAGGGTTAGGTTCTGACCTAACCCAAATAGTATTTCTTTTTTAGTTTGTAAATCTCCAGTATTAAACCTGTCTCTTGCATGGCAGGCGAAATCAAATGTTTTCTCCGCAAGCTCAAGCCATTTAGTGACCCTATATCCGGTATCATTGAGTTTTTCTTCTAGGTTTGTCTTTTCCTTTGATAAAGCTGCCTTTTGTTTTTTGTATTCCTCATCGGAGATAAGACTACCATCTGTATTTTGAGGCGATATTTTCAGGTTGAGGAGATTATCAATTCGCTTCAAACAACTGTTGTAGGCCTCTTGTAGTGAGCCTAAAACAGCATTTCTGTCATTGGTTTCGTTATCATTGACCTCATTCAGATATTTAATCGCCCATTCCTTGAACCGTTCGGATATTCGGATTTTTGACAGCAGACTTTCAATCTGTTGCTCTAAATCCTCTTGTCTGATACTGCCTTGAGTACATTTTGGGTTTATTCTTTTAGTGCAATGATAATAGATATAATGAAGAATTTTTGGGTTAACTATTTCTTCAATTGGTGTCTTGCATTTAGGGCAGCACTCTTTATTTTGAGAAACAAATTTGAACTTGCAGTTTGAACAGATGATTTGCCATTTTTCCTCTGCGGTTATCATTGCTCCGCACTCACCACACTTTATCAGTCCGGTAGCAAAAAACTGATGAGTCTTGGGCTTTGCTCTGCCTTTTCTGCCGAGAAGAATTTGAACTCTATCAAATTCATCTTTTGTAATCATCGCTTGATGCTTGCCTTTGTGCCATGTACCGCTTCCTGTTGGATATTCAAATTCACCATAGTAAAAGGGGTCAGTAAAGACAAGATAAATCATGCTTCTGCTCATTGGCTTTCCGCCTATCCTCTTGTGCTCTGTGGTTCTATACCCCCACTCCTCATTTAGTCTTCGGAGAATTTGTGGGGGAGAATATAAACCAGTCAGCATCATATCCCACGCTTTTCTAATTAGAGGGAATCTAATCGGGTCTTTTTTAATGGTTTTGTTGCCCTTTTCAGCATATTTGTCATTCATATAGCCGGGTTTTGCGCCACTAGGGAGCCAGCCTTTTTCAGCTTTTGTCTTGAGTCCTCTCTTTACATTTTTGGAGAGGTCATCAACAAATTTTTGAGCCATGCCAAATTCAATGTACATAAGAATAGTATTTTCATCTTCTTGTCTGAAAATTTGAGAAGGTGTGACAATTTCTGTCTTGTATTCTTTTAGTGCCCATATGATTGAACCTCCGTCAATCGGGTTTCTTGCTAATCTGTCCAACTTCCAACACAGTATTCCACAAGCTTCGTTGTTGTGGATTTTTGCCATCATTTCATTAAAAACGGGCCTCCCTGGAGCTTTGGCAGACTGTGCTTCGGAGAAAATCTCTTTTACTATGAATTTATTTCTTTGAGCCAGCTTCAATAATTCTTCTTTCTGTGATTCAATAGAAAGAACCTGCCTGTCTTCAGACTCACTACTTTTGCGGCAATAGATAAAATAGAGCTTATTGGTCATTACTTACTCCAGATTTGTCTCAAGATATGTTGAATTAGCCAAATCTTCATCATTTCTGCCAGTCTGGACTTTCTTTAACCAGTCATAAAAGATAGTAGGGCCAACTTCGCTGCTTGGTTTTGACCATGTTTCTGGAGATTCTAATTTCGCTTGATTTGCCCCGACATAAGCTCTGTAGTATTTGCCTGTATCGCTTGCAATTGTAATTCCAGCTTGGTTGATGGGTAATCCAGAGGCATAAACGCCGAATATGAAGTCTCTGGCAAGGGATTTAGCACCAGATAAGCCCAATTCCGAGCCTCCAGTTAGCGTATTGATAACTACCCATTGCCCATCTTCCTCTTGAGCCAATACTGAGCTTTTGTCTGAGGTTTTCTTGCCGATTTCTTCAAATATCTGTTGCGGAGTTTTGTTTTCTTGAGTTTGTGATTGCTGATTGGCTGTGGCTTTTCCGGCTTCCTTGCCCTTGTCAAAAGACTCTTTTGATTTGGGAGAACAACCACTGATGATAACAATAACAACTAAAAGACCGATTATTCCGAAAATTATCTTTTTAGCCATGTGTCACCTCCTCTTTGTGGTTTTGGCTAATCATAAGAATTATTAGTTACAAAGTCAAACTCAAATAAGGCATCTCATGCTATGGAGCTTATAAGCTTCCCAGTCTATCTTGAATAAAGCATGAGGCGGTACAAAATTGATGTTCAAGTCGGAAGGAAAATTGCTTTTATCAGAAAAAGGCAGAAGCTTTCTCAAGAAGAAGCAGCAGAGAGAACCGGAGTGCACCTCACTACTTTGGGCAGGATAGAGAGAGGCGAAACTAATCCTCCGCTTCGTACTCTCCATAAAATAGCAAAAGCTCTCAAAGTTCATATCCGAGATTTTTTTTATTGATTTTCATCAGAGCTTTCTTCTATTATCTTCATAATTCTGCGGATTTCTTTATGTGGGTCAACAACTTCTAATTCTTGTCTCTCTCCGAACTCCTCTTTTGTGGTTTTGCTATTAGTTGCAAACCATTTGAGAAAGTCTAAGTCCTCTCGTCTGAGACTTCCTCCGTCTTTAATTTTGGCTGCAATTTTAGAGATGAGCACATAAAAGATATTGCTGGTCAGTACCGCAAGATAACTTCGGATTGTGTCTATTTTGTCCGCAAATTCAGGGTCTTCTTCGTATAAATCATAAAAAGTAGATTTAGGGATTTGGGCTTGCTGACAAGCTTTTCTAGGTGATAATCCGGCTTTCAAATGAGGTTCTAATTTGCGGACAATATTTTCTTTTTCTTCCTCTGATATTGGTGGTCTGCCTGTCATATTAGTTCATGTTTTTCAATTTAAGTTCAAACATTTTCTTTCTTAATTCTTCAATATCTTAAGCTTAGAAGCTTTTTTTCTTTGCTAATTCATCTCTTAATTCTTTTATTCTTCTTTCTCTTTCTTCTTGTGTGAGACTAGATTGTTCAGTTGACTGAACACTTTGTTCTGAGTTTTGAACTTTTTGTTCAAAGGGCTGAATGTAATTTTCTGATGGCTGAACATAAATTACAGCCTGTCTGATTCTTGTAATATACCCATCAGACTCCAGCTTTCTTGTGTAATGACTTATTTTACCTACCGACCAGTTTGGTAGATAGTGCCTTTGAATCTCTCTATAACTTGCAAATACCCTGCAATAAGATTCCGGATATTTCTTATATGGGCCTGCCAGTAACCTGTAGATGCGAAATAGTCTGACTTCTTGGTCTGAGAGATGCTTCTCGGTTGGGAGTAATTTTCTATATTCATGAATCCAGCCATTAAGACTTTGAATGTTGATACTCATGTTCATATAAGCGGTGTTTCAGGGATTTCTGGGCGGAGAAAAGACTTAGAGGGCCGACTGTTGGGCTGTCATTCCAGAAGTCTTGAATAAGTGAAACTAGATAATCCGGAGCATCAAATATAAATTCAGCTCTTTTATCACTGATAAAACTTATCCCAATAAGCTTGATTCTGTTAGCAAAAAGATAGCTGGCTAATTGAAAGTCACTTGTTTTGTATTGGTTTTTCATTCTCATATTGTTTTGAGTAAATAGTCTTAAAAAGCAATAACAGCCTTGTGCCGATTTCTTCGGCTTCTCTCTCCATTAGAAATTCGCCATATTCTTCTTGCCAAATTTTTCTAAATTCTTCTTTTGCTTTCCTGCTCAGTCTCATGTGTTCTTACATCATGAGACTGACTCCAATTAATCTTCAATTTCTTAGAAAAGGGAGGTTTAATCTCAGAAACCGATAGTGAGCTTTTGTTTGTAGGATTTTATGGCAGATTCAACAGTCTTGGCAGGTAAGCCGGCTTCTTTTGCAATTGCCCCATAGCCTTTGTAGGGTCTTTGGGTTTGGTATAGCCAGTAAAGTTTGCGGTCTCTTTTAATAGTGTTATATTTACCAAATTTTTTGAATAAATATCTTTTTGGCCTGTAATCATTTTCTTCAATCGGTTTCCCTAATATGGTTTTTTTAATTGGCTCTATGAAGTGTTTGATGCATGGTTTTGGGAAGTTTATTTTTACCAATTCTCTGGATATTAAGTCACGAAATGTTACTTTGGGATTCTGCCATTTGAGAATCTTTTCTCTTATATCAACCAGAGTCTTTTCTTCTTGAAATGTTTTGGCTTGAATCAGTTCAGTCAGTTCAACCCATTCTTGGTATTGTTCCCATTGTTCAGGAGACAGTTTGTGGTTAAAGTAGGCTCCTTTGCTAATTATTGTTTTTTGAATTTCTCTTATGATTTCTTGAAGTCGTAGTCTATCTAATGCTAATGCTAAGTCAACAAATTTTCTTAGGTTTTTTACATTAATTATGCTCATGCTCATTTGTAAGTAATTTTACTACTAGAAAGAGTATAATCGCTCCGGAGAGTAATGGTTTAATAAATCAGAATAGTGCAATTGCTCAGGAGCAAGACCAAACACATTTCATTACAGATTTCGGGGAGCAGTTTTACAATTTTATATCTGATGTTCTAGACAAAAACAGCCCTTACCTAGACAAATAATAGGTTCTAATGTTGTCTATCAAGTAGAGCACTTTAGGATGGTGGGCCCAATTTAGAAGGTAAGAAAAGGGGATTTTGTGCGTCACAATAACCTTTTTGTCTTCCAAAAATAGGTTCGAAGATATCTTCCTTAAAAAATTGTGTTGTTTCTCCTCTTTGGCTTTTAAAAACTTATTTGTCGCATTGGTACAATCCGAAAAGAAGTTCGAAGCTTTTTCCTTCCACTCAAGGCTGTTTTCTTCAAGTTTTTTCTTGGCTTCCAGAATTTTATTTTTCTCCATTTGCTTTTTGATTCTGTAATCCTCATAAACCTCGTCGGGATTTTTGCCGCCCATTGGTATAATTTTACCCGCAACCTTCATTTCAAACAGGTTTTTAAGTTCGGTTTCAATCTGGCCAAGCCGTCGGTTCATCGAATCAATCAAAGACAGTCTTTCTTCCTTCTTTTGAACAAAATCCCTGTTCATTTCCTCAAACAGAAATTCTGCCAGGTCTTCGCCTAAGTTGACTGGTTTAACTGCTTTTTCGGCAAATTCCAAAACGAGATCGTCTCGATTGATGCTTGGCTGGGTACATTTAGTCCAGCCGCCATGGGATTTAGTGCAGTGGTAGAAAATATATTCGGCATCTCTTTTTTTGTAATGTTTGATTTTGCACTCGGCAGTGATACGCAAGGTTTTGCAAAAACCGCAGTAGAACGGCAATCTTTTAAAAATGAACTTGTCTTTTAGAGCCTGACCGCTATGGATATGGCCCTTTTCGTGTGACCTGTCTCTGGCTTTATGCACTTCAAAATACTTGAAAAGTGGGGGATGGTTGCCGTCGTATTTTTTCCCCCGCCACCAAAACTCTCCTAAATAAAAGTCGTTAAAGATTATTTTGCGAATTTCCTCTGGTGAGGCTTTGCCGCCGTTTTTACCCCTTAATCCCTCATCATAGAATTTATCTGATATCTCTTGATAAGAAAAACCTTGATTGTATAGCTTAGGTATTTGTCTCACGTACGGCGCTCGGTCTTCGTCAACTGTAATTATTCGATCTGGTTTTTCTTCCGTGCCTATATTTGTGTTGAGATAGCCCAATGGTGCCCAGGATGGATACCAACCCCTAGCAGCTTTTTCATCAAGCGCCCGCATTGATTTTCGCCTCGTAATTTTAGAGAAAAACCCGTTAATTGCAGCCAATATCTCTCCTAGCATTTCGCCCTCATCGGTGTCGTTTACCATTAATTGCGTGACAGCAATAATTTTGACACCAAATTTCTTCAAGGTTTCTCGGATTGGAATAAAAGCAACATTTCCGCGGGAGAGCCTGTCCGCCTCCGAGCACACCACAGCTTTTATAGATTTATCTTCGCTGCACCTAATTATCAAATCCTGTAAACCTGGTCTATCTTCAGGTAAATATGACCCTTTCAGACCCTCGTCTTTGTAATCACCATTTTTTGCCACTTGCCAGCCTTGGGAGGCTATATAGCGGTCGTTGGTAGTTTTTTGGTCATCACAGGAAGGTGTGTTGACCTGATCTTCGGTGCTGACTCTTTCGTAAGTTAAGCAGTAGTAGCTGTCGTTGTCAGTCATTCCAGTTTTTTGGCAAGTTCTTTTAGTTCAACCAGTTTGTAAATTCTGTAATTATTCAACGGGTGGCGGGTAGCCTTTAATTTACCCTGTCGATCCCAGCGCCTAACGGTTTGTGTTGAGACATTAAGCAGAGTAGCCGCTCCCTTCACAGTCATTAGCCCTTTTTTCATACCTAAACTTATATTAACATTATCCATTTTAATTTACAAGATACAGTTTTCCTTTTGTCTCAGTTTCAGCCAATTGAGGTTCATCAGCACTTTCAGAAGCATTCAGATCAGACAAAGAATAGGCAAAATCCATCAAATTGACGTAAGCCTCTTCGAGTTCAGCAGGCGACAGCTCTCGACCAATTTTTTTTGAGAGTATGCTTTGTAATTTTTTTGCAGATTTTTCAGTTAGGTTTGCCATTTTTGCTCAGCTTTCGATCAAAACAGCCATAATATTCCTTGGTTTTGAGCATATTCTCATCCTTCTTAGCCTTATGGAGAGATAGCTTTTTTTATTAGTTTTTTCGAAAAGTTTATATAGTCGTTCTTTTGGCTTGCCAAAAGACGAAAGAACGACATCGGTCTACCCCTCTCAAGAGCATTCTGTTCGACAGCTTGTTCTGTTGTGATCTCAGGCTGTCTAAGCAAACTTCCTGTCCCAAACTGAGGCGCAATGACCTAGAAGGGGCGGTCCCAAAGTGCGTTAGGATTCTCCGCCACACATTTTTTCTGGACCTTGGCTAAAAGATGCCATCGGTTCTTCTGACGGACTTTTGAAAGTAGACTGCTTTCTCAGGGTTCGCCAATTTGTATCCCGCTCACAGAAGACTCAGCCACCCTGAGCGGTTTCGCCATCGTATGGGCAGGGTTTGATCTGCCAAACTTCCGATTCACGATGGGCAGAGTCGACTTATAGAAAAATCCACAAAAAAGCCGAGACGATATAACGTCTCGGCAATTAGTGACTTTCTCTGTTAAAGTCTAATTGACCCTATTAATCTTATATCAAGTCTAGTCGGCTTTGTCAAGTGTTTAGACTGTCAGAATAGTCTAAACTGTTATTATAATTATAATAACAGTTAATTAAAACGTAAGAATATCTTTAGAGTTGAGGTTCAAAGTACGGCAGACAGCATAAATTTTTTGAAGACTGGGCCTTTTTGCTTTGCCATTTTCTAGCTTTGTGTAGTAACTCGGCTCAACTCCAGATTGAAGTGCAACATCAATAGCCCGCCTCTTTTGAGCTTTTCTTGCTCTTTTTATTCTTAAACCAATTTCCTTGAGCATTTGTGGCGATAGTCGATAGGCCATACGCTGCGATTGTCCCAAAGATAGTCGTAAAAAACTTGCGATTTAGAACCATTCTGAAGCTAACTTTGTGCTTGATTATTTTTTCAATTTGTCGTAAATTTTGATTGACTCAAATGAAGATAAGCAATCTTAAAGATGTATGGCAAAAACAATATCGAGAAAGTCAGCAGAGGCCTTGGTGGTTCAAGCTAGTCTCTATTGTAATTGTAATTTTTATTGTTATTACTGTCATTAGTATTCTTTCGCCAGAAGGCCAAAAAAGCTTTAAGGAAGGTAAGGAGACAGGAGAAAGCATCGCCAAATCTTCTCCGACCCCATCACCGACGCAAACGCCTTCACCAACTTCTTCACCTACCCCAACATCGAATTCAAGCCCATCAGCATCACCTCAAGTTTTTGATAGTAGCCTGGGCAATAATCCAGTGGCCGTAAAATATGCCCAGGAATTTACTGACATAGCAGATAAAGTCTCCTCTGGCGCAGTTGTTGGAATATACCTAGAGTTATCACCTGAGGATATGCAAGGTAAAACTGAGGATGACTATAAGCAACATGTAGTAAGTGCGTTCCTTACAGTACAAGTCACAAGTGCTTTTTGGAATAGCTTAGATGATCCTACGAGGAAGGATTTAGTCGCTGCCTATGTAAACTCTGTCAAAAATATATTTTCTGGTTTTCCTCATATTTATTTTAAAAATAATGTGAGAACTGTTGCAGAAGGTGAATGGTCAGTATTTGGCGGCGAACCCAAAATAACACTTAAATAACTTAAGGCAAAATAAATAATGTTTTTAATAGGCAAAAAGTGCCCAAGATGTGACAGTAAAAAATTGAAGATGGTTAAACCTAGCCTAATGAAACGAGCGTTTCCTGGAAGTGCCTTTTTACTCTTCGGACCGATTGGTCTTTTGGCCAAACAACCAAAAACTCTCAATGTTTGCCGAGATTGCGGATTTTCTTGGGAAGACAGGTAAAAACTTTACAATTCTAAAAAAGTTGTTTAAATTTAGAAAAATGGAAAAGTGTAAAAAATGCAGTAAACAGATAGCACCTGGCTATCATTTTTGTAGCTACTGTAACAGTTATGCGGATAGACCAGAGCTGGGAAAACAGGCAGGTTTATTTAAGCGCTGGCTTGCTTACAATTTCGATATTCTAATTTATATTCTCACGTTAACAGTAGCTATGTGGGTTGCATTTGCAAAGGGTAACACTCCAGCGCATGCAATTTTAGGGATGAGGTTTATAAAAACGGATGGTTCAAAAACTGGTTTCGGAACAATGTTATTGAGAGAATTGGTTGGCAAAACTGTATCCTTTCTCTTTTTTGGATTGGGTTTCTATTGGGCTATTTGGGATAGGGATCGCCAAGCATGGCACGATAAAATTGCTGGTACTTTAGTTCTGGAAAAACAATGAAAAAATCGAAGCTCACCTTTTTAATAATTGGCTTATTCTTGCTTATTGCCATTGGAGCTTCCAGTGTTTTTGCTCAGCAAGCATTCCCAACAATAAGCGTACTCTGTGAGAATAGAGGTGGAATTTTAAGATCATTTGATGATGACTTCAGTTTTTTTAAGAAATGTCCTAAGGGAGATAGAAAAGTAGTTTTAGTTGGCCTACAAGGGCCACAAGGGGAGAAAGGGGATCAGGGCGAGCCTGGCCCGCAAGGGCCTAAGGGTGATCCAGGAGACCCAGGATTTGTACCAGACAAAATAGTTAATGTTTGTTTCAATGTTGCCACCGCCCAACTAACTGTGATGAAGGGTGGAACTTGTTTCCCCCATGTACATTGGCAAATCGGAGTAAAGTGTATACCTGGGAAGCCCTGCCAGCCAGACAATCCAGACGATCCGTTCTATGACCCCATACAATAGATTCTTGAGTATCACAGCCCGTGTTGGCAGGACTAATTCTTTCCCGTTGTAAACAATTGGCTTACAGGTTTAATAGATTTTATTGTTTAGGTCTTGGATTTTTGTGTGGTGATTTTGAACCCCCAACCGTACTTAATTTCGGCAATCGGCCCAGATTATGCAGGTAGGGGGTCTCTTAGCCTCGAATTCCGTCAAATTATTACCTTTTTGAAGTTTTTCTTGGTCTTTTTCACAAAAAATACCAAATAATAATCGTGCTTTCCCAATGTTATATTTTATTTCAATTTTTATTACTGTCTTTGTACTGTATTTATTTCAATTTTTGTGCAAAATTATCTATTTTTAGACTCAAAATATACTATCTTAGATTTTTGAGAAACGTCAAAGAGATCAAGAAATACCTTAGGAAAAATTGCCCCCCAAATCACTGTAGAAAACCAAAAACTGTCGTTTTTCTACAAAATGTATCAAAATTTTCAATTCTCAAATAACTTGTTTAATCTTTTTTTCCACTCATCGCCAAAAATGACCTCAAACTGAATATCCCTATTTTACCGAACAATTCCAAGTTTGTTTGACTTGTTTTAGTGTTTTCTGTTGATATTCCTTAAGCTCCATCTTTTTAGAAATTCCAGTTTTTTTCTCTGAAAAATTCAAGCAGTCCGATACATTTAATGCTATATGACCTACAAACGTCTGGAATTTTAGGACGGCTGCCTGGATTTGCAGGTCTTTCTGATGTAATTACCGACCAGCCCCTAGACATGGCTAGGGCAATTACGAAGGGATCAGCACCAACTATGGCATTCGGGTCTATCAAGCCTTGGAAACTACTCAGTATGTTAGAAACACTGTTCTGCTGCTCACGATCTATAGCTTTAAACATTTTTCTGATATCATGAGTTTTCACCCATACCAAAAGTTCATCATCCTTAACAGATAATTCCCTTAGTACCTCTTTTGGGGAAATAAGCTCTTTTTTATGAACAAGACTTCCAACTTCATTCCACAAAGATTGAAAGACGTCGGGCGGATATAACCTTCTCCACAAGTCGATCAAAGCGCTCGTATCTATACAATATCCTGGGAATAGCTCTAGCATTCTTACGCCTCATTCCTAATCAATCTTTCTAGTTTTGGAACGTATTTAAGCTGAATTGATAGATAGTCAGCCAAGTCACTATAAGTAATTCTGCCTGTTTTTTGGGCTTCCAATGTGAGGGAGACGAAGGGTACACCATGTTCCCTAATACATTTTTTGGGTGGATTCTGCTTACCCCAACTTACTCTTGGGCCGATGGATGCCCATTCTTGACGTTTTTTCCTGTAAAAATCTTCCGAAGCTATCCCCAGAATCACTAACCGTCTCAAAATTACTTCTTGGCTAACTTTAAAATCACCAGATAGCCTTCGAAGTAATTCATCCGTCCACCCGCTTAAGTATCTTTGGGATTTTATGATATCGTGTAGAATTAGCGCCTTTCTAGGCACTAGAAGAGCGCCTGCAAAGTGGTTACAAAAAATCTCTATCCTCTCTATCTCGCTTGTTTGATAATATCGGTCTTCAAGATCGCAGAGACTACTTGAATTAAGCAAAATATGTCCGTACTCGTGGAATAAGGAGAAAATTTTAGCCCTCGTGGCGTCCAGATTGTTAATGACTATTACTTTAACGCTATTGTCAGCAAGAGAAAATCCTCGATTTTCCTCCAGGGGCATGCTAAGTTGAAGTATTAGTATTCCAGTTTTTTCAAATGCGGATATCCAACTTCCTAACGCTTCATTTTCATCAGTCCAACTAAATTGGGTATCTAAGGTGATTTTTAAATCTTCCCGCTTTTGGGCCGCAATGACTTCAGAGTCATCAGTTAATCTAACTCCATCGACTTTAGTCTTTATTTCTCTATTGAGATTCTTTGCTAAGTCAGCTGTTACTTCTTGTAAACGCCTAGCACGGCGTATAGCAAGTCGGGTTTTGAGTGAAATAGGCTTCTTTCTATCTGGTGGGAGAGTTCTAAAATCCTTTGGCAATGGCAGCTCTTTGGGTGGTTTCGGTAAGAAAAATGCGGCTAATGGTCGCTTATAGACTTTAGACAGTTGTTCCAATTGTTTGAATGTTGGCGTTTTTTGAGTGGCTTCCCACTGGTCTATTGTTTCAATACTTGTTTTAAGGCGCTTAGCAACATTTTGTTTATTTAAACCTAGGCTTTCTCTCGCCCAAATCAATACGTCAGGCTTTACAAGGATTCCAAGGTTTTTATCCTCCATATATTGAATACTTTAACTTGCTAACTTATAAATCTCAAACGGCGATTGCAAAATTATTGTAATTATAATAACTCTACAGCGTAGATTTTATAGCAAAGTCCCACTCTTGGCCAGTTATAATGATAGTTAACGTATGAAAGTTAACCAAACTACCGCAAAACAATTCAAACGCTTGAAGGAAGGAACACGAGGCCTGGGAATACTCGCCTGAGGGAATCGATTATAGGTTTGCAGGCGTTCATGGTATTGAGGGAGAAGAAAAACGGGGGATGTTTTTCGGTGCATTGTCTAAACTTCCAAGGAAGATTGTCGATTATGCAGTGAATTATCTTTTTGTTGATGCTGCCCAAGGTGGGGATAACGCAAATTACTATGACTCGAAATCATTTAAAAAATACAGAGGTGTTATTAGATTTGAGCCAGGTGTGTGGAATAAATCCCTAAAAAAAATTGAAGAAATTATTGCACACGAAATAGCTCATGCCTATCTTCGCCATGAATTCGGGATGCATCACACTAGGGCGAATGAGCTGGCAGCCGACGAGCTAGCATCTAAATGGCTGGGGAGAAAAATCGATTTTTATGAAAAACTTTTCAAAAAATTGGAAATATGAGAAATTCTCACAGACAAAATGGCATCTGACACCACTTTGATCAAAAACGGCCGTTTTTATGCAATTACTAGCCTCGGAAAAAACTAAAATAGGGCAATTTAAAGTATTTTATAAAAGAAATTTAATATTTAAGTCCTGAATTAGTTCAAAAACATCCTCACGAAAATATCGGCTCGAATTCCTCTTCCGTCTCTAGAAAAAACGTCCTAAGTGCACTAACATTTGGGAGCTGAGCTGTTAATTTTAGAACCTTGTGGCCTTCCATCAAGGCTTGAAAGGTTGGTGTAGCAATATATTTGCTTACCTTTTTGTTCTTAATTTCTATTCTTTCAAAGAAGAAGCGGAGATAGAGTTGTGTCATAAAATCTGGAGCATTTTGATAGGTTTTATGGATATCCCTGGTCATATTTAATACTTCTTCTATTAGGTTCAAATCCAATACCCGGTTATTCTGTATATCTGCTATTCGCTGGTTAATTCCGTCTATTTCAGCCTGAACAGAGCCATGTAATCTAAGATATACTTCATGGTCAATCTTGTCATCAGCGTACTTTTTTTCTATGACGTCACGTCTCTTTTCCAGTCCGATTAACTGATTAAGGAGTATTTTTCTTTCAGACGTTACGTCCAAACTTCGAGTTTCAATGGCTTCCTTTGCTTTGCTTTTAACCAGCTCAACAAACCCATCGGGCATCACTTTGTGAAAATAACCACAAAGGTTGTTAAATTTGCGAAGAAAATTTTTTGGCTGTTTCAAAAATTAGTATCGTAGAGTCCCCACGAAAACTTGATGTTCGTGGGGGAAAGCCGACCGCAAAGTAGGCTTAAATTAGAGTTTCCAAAAAGGAGAGAATTTGACTTATGAATTCGATAACTTGATCGACAGGTCCCGAGGCTTTGATTTTGACAGAAACGTTGGCGGAGGGCGTTGCCGATGGGCTGGGTGACGGTGAAGGAGAAGGACTTTCGCTGATATCGGATGTCGGTGACGATGAAGGTGATGGAGATGGACTTGGTGATGACTGAGCAGGAAGCGCAATACTTTTGATTTCGAATTTGAATCGTCCCTGGCCTTGCCCTATGATTTTAATTTCTTTAGCGTATTTTGTGCCGTTTATAATTTTGCCTTCAACTTTGGCCGTGTTGCCTACTTTTAAAATGCCTTTTTGTTTAAACTCCGAGACCGCAGAAGGGTCGACGACAATTGTCTGGTCAAGAATAGTAAAAGAGTTGCCCGAGATCAAGCTTATTTCACCTCTAATTTGAAAACTTTGGCCGCCGATTCCGAGGTTAAATTCATCTTCTTCGTCGTCTTCCGACTCGATTTTAACCTCAAATTTTGAAGATCCTGCGTGTTTATCTTTGTGGGCAAAAATGGCTGTGGGGCTAAAAAGAGCAAGTGCGGCCAAAAGAAGAATCAGGGTTTTTCTCATCTTATATGTTTAACGAAAACGGATTTCATTCGTTACATATTGTGGCATAAGCCATGGTAAAATCCGCTTTATGGCCAGAGAGGATGACTTCAGTGAGGTTTACAGAAAGTACTCAGACAAAATATTCCGCTATCTTTATTGGCAAACAAAGAACTTTCATCTTTCGGAGGATTTAACAAGCGAAGTGTTTACTAGGGCCTGGGAGACTTGGGAGAGTTTAAGGAAAGATTTCTTGCAGGCGTGGCTTTTCAGGGTTGCCCATAATCTTTTGGTTGATTGGTACCGCAAGAAGAAGGAAGTTTCGCTTAATGAAAGCCGCATCGGATTTTATGATGAGAATTTACTTGAGAAACTGGGAAATGATGAGCAAGTTAAAGAATTGTCAGAGGCTCTTGATACCCTGCCGGAGAATTTAAAAAGAGTAGCGATCTTGAGATTTATCGAGGGGCTTTCGGCCAAAGAAGCGGCAGTGATTCTTTCCGTAAGTGAAGTAAATGTGAGAGTTTTGCAGCATCGGGCTCTAATTAAATTGAAGGAGGTTATGAATAATGCAAAATGACGATTTAATCAAAGAACTTAAAATTAGAGGTTTGTTTCAAGCTGAAGCAGAGGAGTTAGGCGGGATTGCCAAAAACATTGGGCAAATCGGCGGAATTTCCCGGTCAGAGAAAGTAAAGGAGCAGTTTTTAGTTAAGTTATTAGGTAATAGAAAGAAGAAGTCATTCGCATGGCCCCGTCTGTTTGTCCCGTCTGTTGCTTTCGTTTTGATTTTAATCGTACTAGGAGCAAGCTCCGTAGTTTTTGCCCAGCAAGGTCTGCCCGGAGATTTTCTTTATCCGGTAAAGCGGCTGTCGGAAAATGTAGCCGTTTCCCTAAAGCCGGAACTTGAGCAGGAGATTGTTGTCAGAAGAAGCGAAGAGGTTAAAGATTTAGTAGAGAAAAAAGAAGACCCCGAACTTGTGAAGAATACTCTTGAGGATTTTTCCAGGGACAGTAAAAAGGCGAAAAGTAAGGGGCATTCAAATGGAAAACTTGAAGAAGGCGTAAAGAATCTTAAAGAAGCTAAAGTAAAATCCTCAGACGATGAAAAAAAGGAAATCGAAGAAGCGTTAAAAAAACTTGAAGAGGGGAAAGATGATTAATGAAGGCAGCGTTAAAGGTAGCGAAGACAATGACAAAGATTAGGAATTTACAATATTTATATACTGTGCCAAAGACTAAATTAGGTAAATGGGCGGTTAGGCTGATTGCAGGTTTCTTTTTGTTGTTTATACTGGTGCAAATTATAGCGGCTGTTGGACGCAACCAAGGTGCATTTGACAGCGACTCGTTTAATGCTTATCAAATACTGATTCCAGCAACCATAATTCCCGCAGGGATTTGTGGTATAGCCGCTTTTTTTACAGGTATTATTAGTATTATTAAGAGCAAGGAACGGTCTGTATTGGTTTTTTTGACAACGGTAATCGGTTTTTTGGTTCTGATTTTTGTTCTCGGTGAAATTCTGGTTCCACATTAATTTTAGTTCGAAAATTGTCCCACCTGGCAATTGTATTATGGGTTATTACTCGGTAGTTGGGTTGATTTTGAGAAAGTAGTAATTGCTCCAATTGTCAATAATTTCTTCTTTTTTAACCTCAAACGGCAAATTGGATACATCGGCTGTAATTATCCAAGTGTCCTGGTTTTCTCTAAGAAATGGCACGAGGGTTTCGGCATTTAGTATCCACCACTCATTTTCTTTCGGCGTTTTGTTTTCCAGAGTATAAATTTGTTGGTGGTCTGAATAGAAAAGGAACGAGGTAAAATCCTGATCGCTGAAGATAATTTTTGCAGATTTTGGAATCAAATTTTTGACATGAAGCCCAAGCGTGGCACCGACTTTTGATCTGTCCGGATAAATATTTTCGACTCTTTTGGCGTTTACGATTTGGGCAATTGTTAAAAGTGAGACTAAACCGACTGCCAATTTTGGGTACGATTTGTAAAGTTCGCGGCCCAAATAGCCGATTACAAGGGAAATTAGGGCAAGGGCGGGGATAATGTACCAGTCCGATTTGTCGGACAAAAAATTAAGAAAAAATAAAAAGATTGCGGAAAGCAAAAGATGCGGCACGATGATATTTCTATCCAGCTTGCCGATATTTTTGAATCTCAAGGCAAGGTAGGCAAAAGGCAACAAAAACCAAAACCCAACATCGCGAATAAAAAACCTAAAATATTCCAAGGAGAAGTTTGCAACAGGATCCGTAAGCCTTCCTTCTGTAGGGCTTAAAATATACCAGTTTACAAATTGACTGCCGAATTTAAAAATTCCCAAGAAATACCACCACGAAGAAAATATTAAGATTCCCGCAACCATCAAAAGTAAATTGCGGGGCAATTTTTTTTCTTTAAAAAACGCATAAGTAAAAATCAAAACAAGAGGAAAAAGACCAATTCCCCAGCTTTTTATTAAAAACCCAAGGCCAATTGAGGCTCCTGCTGCGAATCCGAAAATTTTTTTCTCTTCACTCTTTAAATAAAAATAGAATGATGAAAGGAAAAAACAGATTAAAAGAGCATCCAAGTTGCCGTGGGCAAAACGGACAACTACTCCTGCGAATGTTAAAAATACTAAAGTTGCGATAAAGCCGACTGTTTCGTCTTTTAACCTTTTGCCAATTTCAAATATCAAAAAGGCGGCAATAATTGCCGCGACTGCCGAGACAAACCTGGTCTGCCACTCGCCCGCTCCAAAAATTTTAAAGACGGGTGTTGAGAGCCAGAAATATAAAGGCGCATGGTCAAAGTAGTAGCGGCCGTTCCAGAAAGGCATAAGATAGCCGTATTTTCCTGAGGCCATATTTTTGATTATTTCCGCGTACCAAGCCTCATCCCAGTTTCTTAATGGGAAACTTGAGATTTTAGAAAAGAAAACGGCAAATGAAGATATCAAAACTAATATTGCAGAACCCATGAGGATATTTTGGGTTTGATGTAAAAATTAATCAAGGTTTAGTTCGAAAATTACACCCCATGCGGGCTGATTTTAAATCAAAAGTTTTTAATTCCCCCGAATCTCTGCTAAATTCAAATTAGGATAAAAAATTTTCTATTCTTTTTACAATTTCTATTTCTAGGGATTGGTCTAGGAATAGTCGAGGATTTATTTGCAGTTTATTTTGTTACAGGAGAACCAATAACCGCAAGAATTATTGCTCTTATTACTTTAATTGCTATACCCTTTGCGGCCTTCGGTGAATTGGTTGTAGATAAGGTGAACATACCTTTTATAGGCAGGAAGACGGAAATTTTTGTTGAGTTTTTTATTTTTGGAGTTTTGATGGGAATAGTTGAGGACTTAATTGCAATCTTTATTTCAACCGGTGAACCGATTAGCTTAAAAATAGTTATGATCGCAAGTTTGGTTGCTGTACCTTTTGCAGGATTTAGTGAGTTAATTGTAGACAGGTTCAATTTTGGTAGGCAAAGCCGTTCTTGAAAAACGGGCCGGTTATGAGAACAAAAATTATAGCAACCATTGGTCTAAAACCATCCAGATTGTTGTAATTATTTGTTAAACAGTTTCCTCAACTCCACTTTTGCCTGCTCAAGTACTTTTTTTCTTCGCGGTTTAAGATTTTTGCCGGCGCGGTTGATGTAAAAGTTGAGCATGCTTATTGCCGACATAAATGGGGTTGTCTTGCGCCTAGTGCTTTGCTCTGCCGATTTTTTAAGGCTCAAGGCGATTTTTTTGGGATTGTCCCAAGTAAATACTCCCTCCTCAAGGTCAAGAGCGGTACTACTTTTTGTGACCTTACCGGACCAATATTTATTTATTGGCGCCATCGATCTATTTTATATTCGCTCGCAGAGCACTGTCGAGTCAGACTCGACGGATAAATGCGAGAGAGCGAATACATACTTCCGAGTATCGGAGTATTTGCTCGCTCATGTAAACTTGAAGGGAAATACCGAGCCCTTTTAGGCCTCGGAAGTTTATCAAGCTGGTCGCTTTGCGCAGGAATTAAGGCTAATTTTAGCGGGTGACGCTGATTGTTGCAGGGGGTGTAATTTCAGGAGTTGCCGAAACGGTTACTCTGTTGTCTGCGGTTTTGACAACAGTATAGCCTGAGCCGTAAGTTGCCCCAACGTCTGTACAGATTGAATTGGCTGGTGCTTCCGTGCCTGTTGTGGGGTCAATTGGAATATCAGCCAAGTATTTGGGAACAAGAGCAATGCAAAGATCTACATTAGTTGCGCCGGCTGTTGAGGTTATTGTTTTGGCAGTAGTAGTTATTCCTGTTGGCAGCGTACCTTTATTATCTGCGCCGTATTGATGGATAGCGTTTAAAATCGCATTGACGTCGCTTCTTCTTTGGGTATCATTTGCCTGAGAAAACTGCCGCCCGGGGTTAACTGCAACCAGCACAATTGCCAGAAGAACTGTCAAAATACCGATCACAACAAGAAGCTCGATTAAAGTGAATCCTTTTGATTTTCTTGCGCGTAAGAAACTTAGCATGGGCAGTTAATCGGCTTGGTTAAGTCGTTTCTCTCTAGATATATCATGATGCGTGATAGATAAGTTTGTCAAGGAGTTTTAAGTTTACCGGTCGTAATTTCGATATCGAAACCTGATTCTTGGAGGGTTTCAATTTGAACTATTTCAAATATTTCTTCCAATTTTTGAACCAGACTAGACTTGATAGTTGCGGCAACGTTTTCTTTAAAAGAAACTGTCGTTCTAGTATCTTGCTTGTTTTCTGAATTGCCCAAGCTGATATTAGTAAAATTGTCTAAACTCAATAAATCGGCCAAATCCTGGGCTTGTCCTGCAATTCCTGTACCATTCAGGATTTGAATTTTAAGGTTGTCTTTTGAAATTTCTTCAATTTCTGCTGCGGTCGTGCTTTCTTCTGCGGGTGAAGGCATTGGAGATACTTGGATAATTTCTGTTTCTTTTTCTGAAGAAACTGCCTGTTTTTTTTGTTTTATGAAAACAAAGCTTATACCGGCTACGATTATTAAAACTGCAAAAAATATTAGCATAATGTTTTTTTTGCTTTTGGCAAATGATTTTGGTGCTTCTTGATCAAATTGTGGGTCGGTTTCTGCCTGTGCGAGTAAAAAGTTGCTTGCATTTACCAGTTTAGGATTTTTGAGTATTTGGGCAATATCATTTTTTGCAAGCTCTTGATTTTTGGTAATGCCGAAAATGGTTGAGGGTATGACAGCTTCGACTTGAGAATTGAGTTTTTCGACAGAAGTTGCAATTGACAAGTAAAGTTTTTTATTGGTGGCAATAAGATTAAGGCCATCTGTGGTAAGTAGTTTGATGGTTGCTGTTTTTGAGGCATCAAATGGAATTTCATCTGTAAATTTTTTAATTTCGCTTTCCTGAATTGTTTTATCAGGAGACGAAATTGTTTTTTGGAATAAAATGTCCGGTGACAGGAGAATTGTGACTTTTTGGTTTGGGGCGATTTCTTTTTGAAGAAACGAGGCAATTGTGCTTTCAAATTTTGCCTCATCCAGGATTTCTTCATATTTTAAAATTTCCGGCGGAAATGAAAGCCTGTTTTTAGGGCCTTCGATATTTTCAATGTACAACTCTACAGAATCCCTTTTGAGATACAATATGACTTTTTTGTTAAACATGTCCTATTCGGCTAATTTGTTTAATCGACAAGATCCCAGGAAGAAACTGTAAAAGTATTATTAACAAACGTGCCGACGACCTGTATTTTGCGTATAAAATTCCCATCTTGGCCTTCTGAAATAATTGTTTTAACCGATGAACCGCCAACAGTTATTGTAGCAGTCCCGCTGCCTACAGTTAAGACTTCGCCTGAATAAGTACCATTTGGATCACGCAGAATTCGAAGGATCGCATTATCGGCGCCTGTTTGGGCAATTGTCAGTGCCGATTCGCCCTGAGCAAATTTACCGGTTGTCTGGGAGTTAATAAGGGTAACAGTAGTTGCTGCGGCAGTTATGGTGGTTGCAACTGCAATAAATACCAAAAGCGTAACTAATGCCTGACCGGTTTTGTTTCGTTTTTTCATCTTCTTCCGATGGTTGTTTGAAATATCTTAGTTTCGGGGCCGCCCGTCCTGGTAGTTTTACTGGTGATCGTAAACTGGATTTTAATTGTATCTTTTGTACCGGAAACAGCCGAATTGGCAATTCGCTGAAAACTTAGGTTGGAAATGGTGGATTCTGAGCTGTTTAGGTTATTTGTTCCCAAGTCATTGATAAGTTGGAGATTGCCCCCGTTTTCGGCATACTCGTAAGTTGTTACTCCGGCAATAGTCATTATTAAATTGCTTCTTGTTTGGCCTATTTGGGGGGGAGTACTAATGTCTGTTGCGCGGGGAATGTCGTAGGACATGCGGGCTAAAATAAAACGGCCGTCCTGTTCGACTGCAGAAGTGGCGTCTGATTCAAGTTGGACGTCCAAAATTGAGACGAAAATATCAGTCAGAGTCAAAAGAAAAATCGCAAGAAGTGCCATATAAATGATGATTTCAATTAGGGTAAACCCCCGTTTGTAGTCGGTAGTCGGTAGTCGGTAGTCGGTAGTCTTATTTCTCACGGCGAATAATTGATTGAAACATCATTTAAAGTCGGTGTTTGTGAACCGTCACCACTACTGTTTAGAGTTGCCCGGAAACGGATTATTGAACCATTTATGTTTGGAAGGGGAATAGATGTGGGGGCAGTAAATGGCCCCATATACGGGTCCGCATCTATTTTTACTTCTAGCGAGACAGACGTCCCAGCTGGAGTGTTTGCAGACCATGTTATATAGTTGAAGGCAACATTGCCGAAATTCGGGGAAAGCTGTGAGGTAAACTGTCCGCTTGATGGGTAAGATGCAGATCCTTGAACTGTAAAATAAAAACCTCCAACATCCCAATTGAGATTTGTCCCCGATGTATCTGTCCATGTTGAACCTGCGTTGGCGCTAATTGTGTATATAGAATTGGTTGCATCGTAAGTAATCGAATTGTAGCTAGCGCCACTTGAATTGACTAAGCGATAAAGTCTGTAATCGTTTCCGGAAGTAGAAGATTGAGATCTCAAATAGACCCGATATTGAGTACTTTGCGTAAGAGTGACTGGCGAACCGAAAGTGCAGGTTACTGGCGCATTACTTGTACCTACCCCAGATGAGTTAACCGTACAAGTTGTACTTGGTCCTCCAATTTGTTGGACGACAAAATCCAAGTTTCCTGCCGGAGTTCCCTGTTTTCTGACATAAAAAGTGACACTGGACGCGTTTTGGGTTGACCCGGTATAGGTAAATTTCTCACCAATTATTGTATTCCCAAAAACAGCGACTTCGGCACTTGATTCATAGGGATTACCTTCGAAGGTTTGAGGGACGTCATTAAAATCCAATTCATAAATGGGCTGAAAACTCTGGACCGACCAAGAAGATCCATTAAAGAAAAGAGTGTGAGAATTGTTATCGGTTGCGTTGTTGAATGGGTAAAGGAGATTTGGCGGGGTACTCCTCCGAAGTGCAATATTCCTACTTCCACTAATTGTTCCTCCACCAGTATCGTATTGAACTACTATATGATAGACTTGCCCCGCTTGAAGCGTTACATAAGGAGATATTGCAATATTTGGTGTCCAATTTGGCGCGGTCATTGTCCAGGTCCCAGATCCGAGATAACTGCCGGTTGGAAGTCCACTTCCGTTGTCTGCTTGAATTCCATAGCGATATCTTGGACTCGCCCCGTTTTCAGCAAAAAGGTTAACTCTTAAAGCCGATACTGTCTTGGAGTTTTGTGCTGTAAAGCGCAGGGAGGTTTTATGGGATGCTGATGTCATAGAATTTATCGAAGACGTAGCTGTAAGGCGAAATTTGTTTCCATAGTCAGTACTTCCACCTACTGATTGAGTTAGTTCTACGGAACCATTTTGCCCTGTCCCTACTGTTTGAGTATTGCTGTGCAAACCTGCATTGAAGTCGGTGTCGGTTGTTTGGGTCCAGGCAGCATTTCCTAAGTACCGCTGGTAGTAGCTTGTTGTTTGCAAAGATGAAGCAGATGGAGTTGACCAGGACACAGTATTTTCAACTTTTTTGGTTGAGGGGTCAACTGTCCCTTCACTTTCGACAATATTGCCGGATGATGGATCACGCTGGGCATCGGAGATAACAATCTGGCGCGGGTAGCCGTTGATTGTTGGACAAGAACCGCCACAGGATGTAAGTACCCATGAAGATCCGGAGATTTCCGGATAGTAAGTGCCGTTTGCGGCGATATTCGTCCAGCCTTTTTCGCGAACGCTTCGTACGGCCTCTTCGGATTCACGTAAAAGTGCAGTTGCCTGAAGTCTTTGTCCTTCTTGCGCTTTTCCTTCGCGGGAAGAAACAAGGCCGGTCAAAAGTGCGGGAAGCAAGATCCCTGTAAGGCCAATTGCAATTAAGATTTCAACTAGAGACTGACCGCTTTGGCTTCGCCAAAAGTGAAAAGTTAAAAGTGAGAAGTTATAAGTGAAAGGGAAAAATCTAAATTTTTGAATTGCTTGCTTTGGGCAAGTTTTCTGTCGAAAAGTGGACTGAATTTTTGAATTTTGCATTTTTAATTTTTAATTTATATTGATTGCCCCATAGCGATTGATTGTAATGGTTTTTTGTTCGCCTGACTGAGTATGACTTAAGGTAATGGTGTCCGAACCAGAAGTATAGTTTGCGGCCTCGCCGCTTCTTTTCGTAAAGACTACTTGTGATGATGGAAGAGTATTTGAAAGTATAAGATTTTGGTCAAGGTCTACCTGGAAATAATGAGAGCCTGAGGCGTAGTTTGGACCTCTGAAGAGTGTATAGCGGTTTGATTCAAAATAGATTCCCTGCGAATCGGTCGTTGTTTCGAAATCAGAATCGCCCGACATTGCCTTAATTTGCTGTTCTTTAATGTCGGCTCCAAGAATTTGGACGGTTGATGCTATGGATGCAGTTATTTGAGGCTTGAGAAGGTTAATTGTTATAAAACTTACGAGGATGGCGATTATGCCCATAATGAGTGCAAGTTCTATAAGCGTAAAACCTTGCCGTTTTTTATAAGGACAACAGACTTTAAGACTTTTCATTTTTGAAAACTTATCGACCCCGTATGTTGCCAATCAGGTTATAGATGGGAGCGATAATAGAAAGCATAATTCCTCCGACCATAAGCCCGACGATAATTAAAAGCAGAGGTTCTATTAGTGTTGTTAGCGTTTTTATTCTTGTTGAAACCCGGTCACTAAATTGCTCAGATAAATCCTGCATAGATTTTTCAAGGGTTCCGCTGCTTTCTGCAGCCTCAACAATACGCAGCATAAAGTTTGGAATCAACTTTTTAGTTTTTTTCAGACCTTCTGAGAGCTTTTTACCGGAACTTACCGCCTTGACAGCTTCTCCTATCAGATTTTTGAATTCGCCTTTGAAAACAACATCCTGAGAAAATTCAAGAGCGTCGACTATGGGTATACCGGATTTTAATAGAAGTGCCATACTGCGGGTGAAACGCGTTAAATCGATTTCGAGTATTAATTTGTTGATTACAGGCAATGCGGAAATAAGATTTATAAAGAATTTCTTATTTGCTCTGACACTAAAGAAGATTATGAGAGACCCGAAAGCTGTAACTATGACGGTGGGCAATGTATAAGTTGTGATTATTTTTGAAACAAAAAGAAGGATTCTGGTTGGAAGAGGAGTGGGAATTTTTAACCTTGCAAAGACGTCGGCAACTCTGGGAATGACGAAAAAAAGATTAAGCCCAAGTACTAAAAGAAGAACGATCACAACTAATATAGGGTAAGCAAGGGCACCTCTAACTTGTCCCATAAATTCAGCGTCTTTTTTGATGGATTGGGTTAAATCTTTAAGTGAGGTATCCAAGGTTCCGGATTCTTCCGCGGCTTTTATGAGATTAACGGTTGTCGGATCGAAGCTCTTTGGAAATCGTGCGAAAGATTCCGAGATTGTTTTTCCCTGGTTTAAATCTTCCTTGAGTTGCAGGAGGATTTTTTTGGTATTCTCTTTTGATTCTTCGATTAAAGACTCAACAGCCTCTAAAATAGGAATTCCGGAGGCAATTAGCGTTGATAAGCCGGTTATTAATGAAAGTTTATCCTGAGTCGACAGTGTTACATTCATTTTTTATTTCATCCTTTAGTAGCGCTGACGACTTCATCGATAGTTGTAATACCGAGTTTAACTTTGGCAAGGCCATCCTCGAGCATGGTAGTCATGTCTTCGGCAACCGCTTTTTTGTGGATAGTCTCGGCACTGGATTTTGCCTCTATTAAATCACGGATTGCGGATGTTACCTGAAGGGCCTCAAAAATACCGATTCGTTCCCTGTAGCCTGTGTTGTGGCAGACCGGACAGCCTTTGCCCTGATAGATTCTTGCTTCTTTCTCATTACCAAAATGCTTTTTAATGAGATCTTGGGGGATTGCCTTAGGTAGTTCATTTAACGGTACGGTTTTGGAAAAGCGGCACTTTTCGCAAATTTTCCTAACTAACCGTTGGGCAACAATTAGATTAACCGTAGATGCCAGCAAAAACGGCTCAATAGACATGTCGATTAATCTGGGAAGAGTAGTCGAGGCGTTGTTGGTGTGCAGGGTTGATAGGACCAGATGGCCGGTCATGGCTGCGTTAACGGCAATTGAAGCTGTTTCTTTATCCCTAATTTCACCTACAAAAATTATATCCGGATCCTGGCGGAGAATTGAGCGCAGACCATCGGCAAAAGTTAAATTTGTTTTAGGGTTTACCTGGATTTGATTGATACCGCCAATATCATATTCGACCGGGTCTTCGATTGTGGCGATATTTTTGTCGCGGACATTGATGATTTTGAGAATGGCGTAGATGGTTGTCGTTTTTCCACTGCCGGTCGGACCGGTTGAAAGAACAATGCCATATGGTTTTTTATAAGCATCTTCAATTTTTACGATGTCACTTTCTGCGATTCCCAAATCATTCAGGGCGAATTGCCGCGATTTTGATGAGAGAAGCCTAAGAACCGCTTTTTCACCGTGGACTACCGGAACAATGGAAACTCGGATGTCAATTTTTTCCTGAGGAAGATTTGTTTGCATTTTGCCATCCTGGGCAGACAGGTGTTCGTCGGTGCGTAATTTTGAAAGCACTTTAATTCTGGTGGTAAGCTGTCTGTGGAGGTTTTGAGGCAGACTTAAAACGTCATGGAGGACACCGTCAATTCTGAAACGGACGTGAGTGTCCTTTTCCGAAGGTTCTATGTGGATGTCCGATGCTTTATTTTGATAAGCATATTCAATTAAAAGATCGATAATTTTTGCAATCGGCGCTTCTTTTTGGACAGAAGTACCGGCGGCTTCGACTTGTTCTGTAAGCATGTCATTAAATGTTTTTTGCATTTCCTTTTGGTAAAGCCTTAGCGCGTTTTCAATATCACGGCCGGTTGCCAAGTAGGCAATAATTTTATCGCCGGTTTTTTTGGAAATAAAATCGACGATTTGGCCGTCGTTTGGATTTGCCATGGCGAGTTTGATTCCATCTTTAGTTTTTTCAAAGGCAATAATTTGGCCTTTTCTGGCGGCGATTTCGGGTACAATAAGGAGCATTTCATCGGAAATGGCGGTTTTAGCAAGCGAAACAAATGGAACTTTAATGATGGAGGCAACTACTTTCCCTAAATTTTCGTCCGTAATTAAGTCTTTCTCTAAAAGTATTTCCCCTAGAAGCTTGTCATTGGTCTTTGTTGATTCGAAAGCTTTTTGAAGCTTATCTTGAGGAATAACACCAAGTTCCGCTAGGCTCTTATAGAGCGTGAGATTATCGTAGATTTGCACATATTGATAATAACATCATTTGAGTATATTTTTGATTTTTTGGACTAGACTCTCCAGTGTAAACTCTGATTTTATAATGTAATCGGTTGCTCCTAAATTGAGAACTTGCTGTATGTCATTTTCTTGTCCAAGATTGGAGGCAATTAGAATTGGAATATTTTTCAGTTTTGGATCCTCTTTTACTTCTTTGATAACTTCAAAGCCGTCTTTTTTAGGCATCAAGAGGTCAAGAATGATCAAATCCGGAATATAGGATTTGAGCATGTCCATAAGCTGAACTCCATCGGTGGCAATTTTGACTTCATAACCCTCTTTGGTTAATTTGGTCGTCATCGCTTTGAGGATGAATTGGTCGTCTTCGGCGATAATGATTTTACTGGCCATTCTGTTTTTGTCTTTTGGTGTTAATTAATGATTGAATTTCCAAAACGAGTGTATCGAGCCTATAGTCAGCCTTTAGGAGATATCCTTTAGCACCTAGGGCCATCATTTTGGAGACTTTATCAGGATTGGCGCTATTTGAAACAACCAACACGGGAATGTCTGCCCATTTTGGGTTTTGGCGCAATTTTTGCATAAATTCAATGCCGTTGACGTCTCCTAAGTAATAGTCAAGCCAAATTGCATCAGGCGGCGCTGATTTTTTGTTTAGGTTATCTATAGCCTGAGTTCCAGAATCGCAGGCAATTACGTTTAAATTATTTAGTCTCAACTTTCTTTCGATTGCTTTCAGCAGAAGATGTTCGTCTTCAACAACCATAACTGTGGGTTTTTTTGATTCCATTTTCGATTTATGAGGTTATAGTAACATCTCCTTTTTTTGGGAGTATACCACTTATGGGCAGGCTAAACCAAAAGGTAGTGCCTTTATTTTCTTGGCTTTTGAACCAGATTTTACCTTTAGAGGCCAAGATAATTGATTTTACAAGATACAGACCGAGGCCCGTCCCCTCGAATACTTTTTTGACAACGTTACTACCTCGATAAAATTTTTGGAAGATTTTACCTTGTTCCTTTTTAGGAATACCAAGGCCGGAATCTGTGATTTGGGAAATAATCTCTTCGCCCTTTTTAGAAATAATGACCGTAATCTCGCCATCTTCCGGCGTGAATTTGATAGCGTTTGAAATGAGATTAAGGTAGACCGCCCTGATTAAATTAGGATCAATGTTAATTTCGGAAAGATCAGGATGGTAGCTTATGATAAGCTTTTGCCTTTTGGAATTGATTTTTGGTTTGAGCTCTTTGAGGACTTCTTCCAGAAGTTGACCCAAGTGGGTTGGTTTAGGGTCGATAATGATTCGTCCAGTCTCCATTCTGCTGATATTTAACAGATCACTTACCAACTGAATCATCCGTTTGTTTGACTGGTAAATATCACCAAGAAGATCCAATTGTTGCCTATTAAGTTGTCCGGCATCGCCGTTTTGAAGTAATTCCACAAGCCAGCTGATGGCAGAGAGCGGTGTTCTCAACTGGTGGGATGCCAGTGAAATAAACTCGGTTTTCATCCGATCGACTTCTTTCTCGTGGGTAACATCCCTGAAAGTAATGATTGCACCGATTATTGAATTTTGATAATTAATGGGGGAAGTGGTGATAGCTGCTGGGAATTTGCTGCCATTTTTTCTTACATAGTAATTTGCAGAATGATTAGTAAAGCTTTTACCGTGTTTAAGAACGGCCAGTAAAGGTCTTTTTTCGCCGGGAATAATTTTGCCTTCTTTGTCAGCAGCCGGTACGGTTTCGACATAATTTTTGCCGATAACTTCTTTGGCGTTTTGAAGAAGCATTTTCTCAGCCGCAGGATTCATTAAAAGAATTGTTCCATCGCGGTCAGTGGCAACAAGGCCGTCGCCAACACTGGAAATCATCGCTTCCCTGACTGCTAATTTTTTCTCGGAATTGAAAATATTAAGCATGCTCCTAAATTCATTATCCGGATAAAGTGACGAGCTTGTCCAGTAGAATAATTACTGTTCTGCTAGCGGTGGTAAAATTCAAGTGGTGACAAAATTAAAACTTGCTTTTGCATACGGATTTTTAGTTTGGCTGATTCCCTTTGCTTTAGCATTTGCAATTTTTCCAATTCATGAAAGCGATAGAATATTTTTCGAGTCGATAATGCCGGTTGCTGTGGTTTTAGCAGTTGTTGTTTTTGCAGTTGCCTACGGTAAGCAGGTAAAAGGTATTATTCTTGCGGAGTGGGTTAGGCTTGGAATTCTCTGGCTTTTGATAAGCGTGGCTGTCGATCTTTTGATGTTTAGTTGGGGGCCGATGAGGATGTCTTTAGTTAATTATTTCAAGGACATCGGCTTTACTTATCTTATGATTCCGATTATTACCGCAGGTTTTGGTTATCTTAAAAAGTAGAGAGTTTGTAATTTTAAATCTTCACTAGCCAATTTTTAAATTTATCTGCATAGGAATAATCCGATACGTGTGCGAGCGATTCATCAAGAAATCCGCCGATTGCCCTTGCCGCAAGAATGCATCTCAACTTTTTGATATCCAAGCCTCTATCATCAAGTAAATTTAAAATGTTTTTTGCCAACTTGGGATTTTTTAAAACAGAAAAAACCCTTTGGATAAAATATCCGATGTCATAAAGCTCAACCCCGTTTTGCATTACATGTTCTCCGTCAATGAGCGCAAATTGTTCTCTTCCAAGCTTAATCAGATGCCACGGCGTAAAATCCCCATGTCTTGGTTTTGCTTTTAAACCTAAAATACCTTTTTCTACTATTTTATAAAGTTTCTTAAGATCATATTGTTCCTGTATATCTTTAGGTATGTCAGCAAGCCATGATTTAGTTTTGTCCAGAAAAATATCTTGGGCACTAATTTTTTGATTTGGATTTTTAATGTCCAGCCCTTGAATCAACTGGGAAAAGGCAATGACGTGGGGGATGCTGGAGATAAATGTTTGCGACATTTTTGATTCGGTCGGCGTTTTTGCTAAAAATTCTCCTCTTAATTTGTCGGTTATTAGAAAAAACAGCTTATTTTGATAAAGACCGCAATCGTAATTTTTAGGCACCCAATAGTTTGATTTTGGTCTTTTAATTTGGCTGTTAAATTCCTCGTTCCATCTATATTCGTTTTTGCCAACTGCGCCTATGCCTTCGGTTGTCGAAAGTTTCAAGAAAAGCTTCTTGTTGGATTTTTCAAATTCTCCAAGTACATGTCTTGGGCCTTGCCATAATTTTTTGACTTTGTATTTCTTGATAAAAAAATTTCTTACATCGGTTAATTTTAAATTCTTACCCAGTCTGTAATCTAATATTTTCCCGTCAACTCTGATTTTAAATGCACCTAAATTTTTTCTCATCGGTTCCACTTATTATAGCCAACGCACCAGTTATGATATAATTTATAGGCTCGATTGGATCGTATGTGTAGTTAGAATTTTTCCTTTTAACTTCGTCAACAATCCCATAAATCAGCAGAAAGGAGGATGTAAATGATAAAAAAACTGTTTGTAGGGAATCTTCCCTTTTCGGCTAAGCAGGACTCGCTTGAAGAGTTGTTCTCGCAAGCCGGCAAAGTAGAAAGCTGTAACATAATTACGGATAAATTTTCCGGCCAAAGCAGAGGTTTTGCTTTTGTTGAAATGGAAACTGAAGATGGAGCAAAAGCAGCAATCGAAAAATTTAATAATTACGAAATGGATGGACGTAAACTGGTAGTTAATGAATCAAGACCTAAAGAAGATAGCGGCAGAAGAGATAACCCAAGAGGTTCATTTTCAAGGGATAGAGGCTAGAGAAGGTTGCTTTTCCATTTTCGACTCTAAATTTTTATCTTGCGTAAGGGAACTTACGGTGTTTTTTCGTGGGCTACGCTAAGCTTGTAGAGATTTAAATTTTAGGCGGAAGAGGAATCAATTTCTCCTTCGGAGGAATAATATATCTTGTTGGTGAAATTCTGCAAACAGTTGTTTTATAATCACTTAGCATAATGTTAAAGCGTCTTAAAAAAATATTCGAAGAAAACAAAATCTGGACAACTGCCGGGATTGTTTCCGCAGTACTGGCAGTTTTAGTCTTGATTTTGTTTAAAGACGAAGTCGACCGTTTTACTTTTATAATGCCGATTTTTGCAGCGTTTATCGTAGTTGGGATTCTGACTTTGGCAGACGAGGAAGATAAAAAAGAAAAGAAAAGTTAAACCTTCTCCGTAACTCTATTCGAAGAAAGGGTGACATCATTAAAGGTTTATACTTTTTCGGTCACCCTATACTCCAAATATTTTCCAAGCATAAGCCTAGTGTGGGCGTCGATTCCCGGCAAAGCCGTGAATAAGAAGGTAACCACCGGCATCATCACAAATTCAAACGGCATTATAATTTTTTTGAAAAGCGAAGCATGAACATCTCTTTTGGGCCTCTGCCGGAAATCAATAAATAGAATTATTGCCAAAAATACCCAGGTGAATGTCAGAATTCCAAAAGCCAGCCTTGGCAAATTCTGTCCCATTACAGTCTGGGCAAAAACCGGGTTCAAAAGAACCGGAATGGTGGCACCCAAAGTTATCGCAAACCAGTTAACCGGCCAAAGAAAATGGTCTTCCAAAACTTTAAATACACGAATTGTTCTTCTCCAAAAAGGAATATGGGTATGGGTGAGCCACTTTTTGATAAAGTAGGCATCGTCGGAAACCCCCCATGCCCAGCGTCGTTCCTGCTCATAAAAGTTGATGAGTGACTTAATATATGTAGTTGATTCGGCAGCATCTGCATACGCCGGCAAAAATATCGGTTCAACATCAACATGCCCGTCATTTGCAAAAAAGCTCTTGAAAAATATGCGGTAGTCCTCCGGAATGACATCAACATCCCAATAGCCGACTTCGTGGAGAAGCTTCATAGAAAGCGAATACATTGAATAGTTAACTAATCTATCCGTCCTTGAGGTTTGGGCTGTCTGCCAAACAGATCCTAGGCTGTTCATAACCCGAATAGGAGCCGGAACCCGCCAGATATTAGTGTAAAAAAGAATTACAGGTTGCCAGAATCTGAGGTACCTATTTTCATCAGTCAAAAATTTATAGGTTAATGCAGAAAGATATTTTTCCGAAAGCACGCCGTCCGCGTCTTTTGAAGTGACGGTTATGTAGTTCATATCGCGTTTTTGCCTGTCAACCAAAAACTTTTTGGTATATTTTCCGGCATATGCCTCGTTTGAGGACTTGCCTTTAACCTCATGGGCAATATCCGGATGGAATGTAAAGATAAGATTGGCCCACTTTTTGCCGTATTTTTTACGGATTGCCGAGGCTTTCGCCTGCGCGGCCTTACCCTCTCTTTTTTCAAAAGCCATACAGACCGATACTTGCTTCAAGGAAAAATCCTGTTTTACCAATGAATCAAGGCCTCTTTCTAAAACATGTAGGGGTTCTTTGTAAGTTGGAATAACAATCAAGTGATGAACCTTTTTATAATCAGGCAGTCTTTTGGCATCCGAAATCCAATCATACTTCTGGGAGGCATTGAGCTTAAGATGGGAAATGATTGCCGTAAATGCCAAAATCGCCGATTTGTAAAACCAGAAGATTATAAAAATAATTACGTAATAGGCAACGTAATGGGGAATCCAGAAACTGCCCCAGATCGGAAACAGAATTAGAGTCCACGAAAAAGTCCCCGGCAATATTTCCAGGAATCGGTGGACTTGTTTATCGTACCTCTCGACGAATTTTTTAATCATATTCCAAACAATCTCTTCGCGTTATCCGCGCTTACTCCAATAATCTTATCAATTGGCTGACTGCGGAGATGGGCTAGAAACTCGGCTATTATTCTAACATTTTTGGGTTCGTTAGTTTTGCCGCGCAGAGGTTCGGGCGAAAGAAAGGGGGAATCGGTTTCAATCAGGATCTGCTCAAGCGGCATTTTTTTGGCAACTTCTTGAATATCAAGCGCGTTTTTTAGGCCCGCAGTCCTGAGTTCACCGAAGGACGAGGACCGCAAGCTTTGCTTAAAAGTGACAATTCCCGAAAAAGAAATGTAAAAGCCAAGATTAAGGGCTTTCTGTGCGGAGTTCCAATCCCCGGTCCAAGAGTGGAATACACCAAACGAGGACTGTCCTCGTTTGTTATCTAGATGCTCAAAAATCTCGTCCCATGCGTTCCGGCAGTGGATTATCAGAGGTAAATTTAATTCCCCCGCCAATTTAATCTGTTCAGTAAATAATTTCCTCTGAAATTCCTTTTCCTCGTCAGTTGTCACAGGTTTTGCTTGCCCTGAGCTTGCTTGCACTGAGTTTACTGAATGTGTTGAAGGGTTAGCTGTTAGACGATAGTCCAGTCCAGCTTCTCCAACTCCAACCACTTTACTTGATGAGCCAATCAATTGCTTCAATGTATCGATACATCTATCCAAAGAAAATTTTTCTACCTCATCCTTGCCGTCTTTGGGGTGAATTCCGCAAGTCGCAAAGATTTGCAAATCATCCCTTGAAAATTTTTGTGCAATTTCGATGGCCTTCTTGCTCGACTCAAGCGAAGTTCCGATCGTAATTATTTTTCCAACCCCTGCATCTTTTGCGCGTTTAAGCGAATTTTCCAAATCATCAATAATTTCTAAATGGGCGTGTGTGTCAATAATCATCAAATTTCCCTTAAAATTTCGCGTAAATCATAAATTTTAAATTGGGCTCGAGTTACAATGTGGGGAATTTCAGGCTGAATGTACTGGTATGTTGTGGCTCCAAGTACAATTCCCACTTCAATTTCTTCTTCTCTGTCGCCAATTACAATAATGTTTTTGGCAGGAATTTTATGTTTTTTGGCAAATTTTTTAATCACTTTTGTTTTTTCTTTAACAATATCAAAGTCCTGATCGAGCGCGTGTCTGTCAGTCCCAAAGATTCCGTCAAAATATTTCATCATATCGACAATTTCTAAAAATCTAAGAATGTGCGGTTTAGACGACGTTGAAACTACTATGTTTTTATGTCCTTGCGCCTTAATCTTTTCCAAAACCTCGTGGGCAAATGGAGCTGGTTTTATGTATTTCTCGATATGTTTTCTGTTTTGTTTGTCTCTGATTTGGGTTCTGAGCGCGTAAATTTCTGTATCGGAAAGCTTTGGGAAAAAATGCCGAAGATAATCCAAAATGCTGATGCCGAAAAGCTTTCTAACTTCCGTAAGTCTGATTGTTATTTTGTAGTTATTTTCGCGGGCCAGTTTTCTTAAAATTTCGGCAAAGCCGATTTCGGTTCCCTGCTCCAGCGTTCCATGGAAATCCCAGGCAAAGAGTTTGGTGTTCTTTGTCATATGCGGGGGAAAAGAGGGTTTTGTGCCGTAACTTTTCCCGTAAACTGGCCAAGAATTATCTTGGATGTTTTGGGCAGAAACGGTGAAAGATTGAATGCGATTTCACGGATTTCCTGGGCAATCGGGGCTATAGTTTTTTTTAAGGTCAGACCTTGCAATTCCCAGGGCTTTTCTTGATTAATCTTCTTATCAAGTTCGGAAATTTCCTCCCAAAGCGAAATGAGCGCTCTGTCAAACCTAAAGCTTTTAAGCTCATTTGCGATATTTATCTTGAACTTAAAATTTTTCTTTGGGGGTAAATTCAATTTAGTATCTGCACAAAGTCTGGCAACTCTGGCAACCAAATTCCCCAAGCCGTTTGCCAATTCACCATTGTAGAGTTCTTTAAATCGGCTAATCGAAAAATCGCCGTCTCCCCAGGCTGGAATTTCGCGCAAAAGATAATAGCGAACAGCTTCTTGACCAAACTTTTCTATCAAATCAAAGGGGTCGATAATATTGCCTAAAGTCTTTGAAATTTTTTGCTCCTCAACCGTAATATAGCCGTGGACGAATTCGGTTTTTGGAAGAGGAATGTCTGCGGATTTAAGCATGGCTGGCCAATAGACTGCGTGGAAGCGGATGATTCCTTTGCCGATTACATGCAGACGGTTAGGATTATTAAGCCAGTATTTTTTGAATAAATCACCATTGGGATATCCAAGCGCCGTCAGATAGGTAGTCAATGCATCGAACCAGACATACATCACTTGAGAATTATCACTCGGAACAGGTACACCCCAGCCTCGAGCCCTTTCAACAGATCGGGAAATACTAAAATCTTCAAGGCCCTGCGAAATAAAAGAAAGAACCTCGTTTTTGCGAGTCTGGGGAACAATCTGCAATCGATCTGTCGAAATCAGTGTCTCTAGATATTTTTGATACTTAGAGAGAGCAAAAAAGTAATTTTCTTCCTCAACCTCTTCGATATTTGTATGGCCGTCCGGGCAAACACCGCCTTTGACCTCATCAGCACTATAAAAAACCTCACAGCCCACACAATAAAGCCCGCGGTACTTTTTCTTGTAAATGTCTTCTTTTTTGCACAAAGACCAGAGTTTTTGGGCGCCTGCAATGTGATGTCTTTGACTGGTCCTGTTAAAAACATCCCAGCTGATGTTTAGGGTGTCTTTCAAATTCTCAAACTCTTTGGCGTATTTGTCGACCAGTTTTTGGATAGGAACATTTTCCGCCTCTGCCGCCTGCACGTTTTTGAGCGAGTTTTCGTCTGCGCCCGCCGCATAAAATACGTCGAAGTTTGAAAGTTTATAAAATCGCGCCAGACAATCCGTCTGCACATACTCCAGCGCATGGCCAACGTGCGGTGCGGCATTAACATAAGGAATGGCGTTGGTGATGTAAATTCTTTTGGCCATACAGCGAATTATATTATTAATCGGTGCTCCAATCTATGATTAAGTCAAACAGTTCAATGGTTCAAACTATTGAACTAAAGTAGCTGTTACTTTTAACTTTTAAAGTAAGGTTTTAATTGTTTTTAAGTGCAAAAGGTGAAATGATGGAAGTATGAGGAAAGGCTATTTTACTCCGCCGGTTTTAATCATCCTGGCCATTATTATATTTGCCGTGGCCATATTAATCGCAATCAACACCGATCTTGTAAAACGTATCAAAAAGGAATCGACTCCAGCTCCATCGCCAACAACTCAACAACCCAGCCCAACATCAGACGAAACAGCAAATTGGATGACATATAGAAATCAAGACTTAGGGTTTGAGTTTAAGTATCCAAAAGAATGGATTGTGGCAAATGAAATATGTCCCGATTATTCTTCTGATGATCTTATAATTTTGGGCAATAAAGATAATGATTGTTTTGCTTACGGGAGTTTAGAAGGTTCTTACGAATTTGCTATATCTATGAGTGAGCAAGAATATGACCTAAACGAAACAATTAATGGTAGAGAGGGATTTGTACCGACTGGAGAATTTATTGCCATTTCTGGGGTTAAGGCTGCAAAAGTCTATCCAATTACCCAAGCTTTTTACGGGAGAATTGAGATTTTTTTAAATCATAGATCTAATGGGTTGATGATTGTATTTCCAAATATAGATTATCAAGGGAATTATGATTCAGTATATGACCAAATCCTCTCCACCTTTCAGTTCATAGACTGATCCACCATAGATCGCTCCTCAAGTCGTGTTAGGATAAGAATCTTTCAGATTCTTGCGGTCCTCGCTTCGCTACGGGCCTAAGAACTGAAAAGACTTGAGGTAAGAGCGGGTGGACAAATTTCTCGAGTAGGCAAGCCTCATTTTAGCTTTATCTTTTTTAAACGTTTATCGAATGTGAATAAACCGACATTTTTTTCAGAGGCGTAGGCAAGCAAGAAGCTATCCACAAAAGAAATTTTATGATCAAGGTATATGCGAATCGCTCCTTTAAATATATCTCGATCTTGAATCTTAAAATAGTGTGTTGCGATGAGCGACCTCAGACTCTCCATGACTTTCTCTCTTGAAAATCTGTAAAATGTTGTAAGTGCAAATGCAACCTCAAAAATAACAATCTGTGGAACTACGAGTTCAAGCTCTCCTCTCTTCACATCATTAAATAGCTTCTTCGTCTCATCATATTGTACGGGGATATCTTTGAGGATAAAACGTAAGAATATATTGGTATCAGCTACGAGAGACTTCATCGCATCCCTTTCACAGCCTCTTGCGCCAGATACTTCTCAAAAGCACGGCGAATTTGTCGAGGAGTTGCCTTAATACTTGTCTTAAGTGAACCTCCAAGTTCCAGAAAATCTTTTACTGGTTCCATAATAATTTTCCCCTTCTCGGTCGAAACAAAAACCTTCCCTGACTTGTCAAGGCTAAGTTCCCTTCGTATCTTCGCAGGAATACTAATTTGTCCTTGAGAAGTAATCGAAACTATCTGTACCATAATGCATTAACTTTAACGATTTACATTAAATTTGTCAATATCCATTACTTTCAGCTTAAAAGTTTACGTGCTAAACTGATGTTTATTATGAATAAGATTTCTATTAAGTACCTAAAATGGGCACAAAGGGTAGGTGGTGCAGGGTGGAACAAACATATCAGCCCATGGCTTCGAAAAAAGGCTAACACAAGATTGCCTAGATTATTCTCAGTCAAAAATTTGACACAGCCAACACAATGTTATAACATTGTTCTAACATGATTCAAAAGATAATCCGAGTGGGTAATTCAGTTGCCGTAACAATCCCCAAAAAAGTTCTTGAAGAAAAAAGGATCAAAGTCGGAGATGCAGTTAACATCTCAGTAGATCCGGTTTTCACCGCTGATCGGGAAATTCATGATTTGACCCAAAAATTGATCAAACAGTATCGCCCCGCTCTTGAGGAACTTGCTTCAAAGTGAAGTACCTTACTCCTCAAAACGTCATCCAAATTCACTTTGAAATAGTTGAAGAAACAGGCGGCTCTCAAGGGTTAAGAGACCTTGGTCTTCTGGAGTCTGCAGTCTTCAGACCACAAGCAACTTTTGGCGGCAAAGATCTTTACCCGACCCTAATATTAAAGGCAGCTGCCTTAATCCATTCCCTTCTTTTAAATCACGTTTTTGTCGATGGCAATAAACGGACGGCGACAATTTCGATGGTTGAGTTTTTAATCTTAAACGGTAAGAAATGTGAGGTAACCAATAAGGAAGTTGTTAATTTTGCCATGTGGGTCGAAAATAAAAAGCCAAGTATTGAACAAATTGCCGGCTGGATCAAGAAACACACTAAGTAGGCGGCGATGGTGATGGGCCTGGTTGGGGACAAGAAACACAGAAATCTTTTTTCGAGTAAGGGTCCTTAATAACAACCTCTTCTTTTTCCTGGGCATTTGGTGAACCGGGTTCAACAACCTGCCCATTTGTCACATCTATCCATACCTTGGCTTTTTTGAACGTATCTTCTTTTGGTTCGGTTCCCGCCAGAAAATACTCAAAGCGCCCTGCGCACCCTTCGTTTTTAGTCCCGCCGGTTAGGGTGCAAACTTCCCTTGAAACTACACCGGAAGGCACTTTAAACGTTTCATTAACTTTGTTATTCAGAAGGTATGTCATTATTTCATTCCAGATCGGAGTTGCGCCGGTGATTCCGGAGGCAATTGCAGGGTTCATCGGAGTGTTGTCGTTATTGCCGACCCAGGTGGCGACTACATAACTTGGCGTATAGCCGAATGTCCAGTTGTCGCGTTTGTCGTCGGTTGTGCCGGTTTTGACGGCAACCGTTTTGCCGTCAATTTTTAAAAGGCTGTTTGCGCCAAAAGCGGCCGATCTTGCACTGTTATCCGAAAGAATTGACGAAATTAGAAAAGCAACCTCGACAGGTAACACCCTTTCACCTATCCTTTCTTTGTATTCTTCCAAAACCCGTCCTTGGGAATCTTCCACTTTTAAAATCGGCGTAAAGTCAACCTTCTCTCCGCCGTCTGCAAAGATTGCAAATGCGCCTGCAAGCTCGGTCATTTTCACCTCACCGCCTCCCAAGGTTAGAGAAAGTCCGTAGCGTGATTCATCTTGGAAAGTAGTGATGCCCATTTTCCTGGCCATTTCGATCATGTCTTTGACGCCAACTAAGGCCAGCACTTTTACCGCAGGGATATTGTAAGAGTTGGCAAGGGCAAACCTTACCTGCACCGGCCCGTGATATCTGCCGTCATAGTTGACGGGCCTGTAAGGAACGGGGCCGCCGGAAAAAGTTGTGGCAACATCTATAATTACTGTTGCCGGCGTGATTAATTTTTTGGTGAGAGCAGTTGCGTAATTTATTGGTTTGATAGCCGAACCAGGTTGCCGGTTGGCAATTGTTACGTTGACATTACCATCGTTTTCGAGATCGAAAAAATCGCGCGAGCCAACCATAGCCAAAATTTCACCGGTTTTTGGTTTGGCGACAATTGCGGCTCCGTTTGATGCACGGTGAACCTTTAGTTTGTCAATGTTTTCGCGAACAATTGTTTGGGCCTTTTCCTGAATGTCCAGATCTAAGGTTGTTGTGACTTTTAACCCTCCTTTATCAACTACCGCCTCACCGTATTTTTGCGCTAGATATTCCCTAACATACATCACAAAATGCGGCGCCTTTATATCAATAGTGTTCGTTCTGTATGCAAGTTTTTCCAAAGTAGCTGTGTCGGCTTCCTCTTTGGTGATGTAACCGTCTTCGACCATTCTTCTAAAAACTTGTTTTTGGCGGTCTTTTGCCCTTTCGGGATCTTGGCCAAACGGGGAGTAGTAACTTGGAGCGGCAGGAAGTCCTGCAAGCATTGCCGATTCTGCCAAAGTAAGATCAGAAACGCTCTTTCCGAAATATTGTTCTGCCGCGGCAGAAACCCCCCAGGCAGTGCCGCCGTAGGGAACCTGATTCAGGTACATTTCCAAAATAGTGTCTTTGTCAAAAGCCATTTCAACCCTGGAAGCAAGGTAGAGTTCTTTGACTTTCCGATTGACGGTGCGCTCCGGTGTTAAAAAAGCACTCTTTACCAATTGCTGGGTAATTGTCGAGCCTCCTTGCAAGCTGCCCTCAAATAGGGTTTTTCTCGCCGCCCTGGCAATGCCGTAGATATCAAAACCCTTATGCTTGTAAAAATCTTTGTCTTCTATGGCAATTGTGGCGTGCTTTAAGTTTTGTGGAATTTCGGAAAGGGGGACAACTGTCCTGTTTTGGTTCGTATAAATATTATAAAGCAGCTTGCTGCCTCTATCGTAAATTTTAGTTGTTTGGGGAATTTCTCTTGCCTCAAGCTGTTTTGGGCTCGGCAGGTCTTTTGTCAAAAACCATATACCTAAGATTAAAAGTATGATTGAGAAAAGGCCAATTTTAAAGTTTCTGTCCTGACTAATTAAAGGATTACTAAAAAGCGTTCTTAGTCTGCGGCCAAAGGATAAAATTCTTTTCTTTTTATCCAAATTAAGCCAAACAATAAGCTGATAAGCACTTTTGGCAACATTTTTAACAACCCAGATCGTTATATCGCCAAAAAAAGTGATCAGTCTGATAAACCAGGTAAGAATGCCGATTATTGCAGAAAATACAATTGTGACTAGTTTACTCGAAGGGTTTGGATGCCTGCCCATACGGGCACATTCTATCTTAAAAAATCGATATTTGACAGTGGCAATAGAACCATTTTTTTAGATGATTTAAGACTGGTATAATAACAGTTATTCATGGCAGAGGAAAAAGAAAAACGGGGGCCTATTGAAAAAGGGGATAAAGGCTGGCCCATAAATCCGCTGGGGGTTTTTGCGCTCGTTGTTTTTTTGCTTATTGTGGTTCTTTTGATTGCAAGACCCTTGTT
>Ga0209210_1000524_pt1 | contig 40105 bp, 37 predicted proteins | sample RifGroA1_FD_183991 | JGI IMG/M metagenome (GOLD analysis project Ga0209210, IMG submission 183991) | Contaminated groundwater microbial communities from Rifle, Colorado, USA - Rifle Groundwater A1 (SPAdes) (version 2) | ecosystem: Environmental > Aquatic > Deep subsurface > Groundwater >...
ATTTGTTTATCAGTTCGCCGGTAATTTCACAAGAGTTTTAGCTCCCCGTTTTACTTCTTTTGACACGAAAGAAAAAACTAGAGTATTTGCTTTCAAATCTTTTGGGATTGTTGTGATTATGTCCGCATTTCTCATTGTACTTGCGGTAGTCGGAGTGCCTATAATCTCACTTGTTTTCGGCAGCAGCTTTTCGGGATCTGCTGAAATTTTCAGGATTTTAACTTTAGGTTTTATTTTCTTTTTCGCCGGCACGGTTCCTTCCGCAATCATTCTTTATTACTTTGGCAAATCGCAGGTTACTTTTTTTATTACCGCACTTCGGCTTGTTGTTTTTGCTGCACTGCTTTATTTTTTAGTTCCTAAAATGCAAGCTGTCGGAGCTGCAGTTTCTTACTCCCTTGCTGAAGGAGTGACCTTCTTGCTTTTGGCAATCTACAGCCTCTGGAGACTCAAATGAAGAGCAATCTAACGGTTCATTGTGTAATTAAAAACGAAGAGCGGTGGATATGGTTTGCCGTAAATTCTATTTTAGATATTGCCGGTGAGGTATTGATTTACGATACGGGATCCGCCGACAAAACTGTCGAAATTGTAAAAACAATAAAAAGCAAAAAAATAATTTTTGAAGAAAAAGGTGAAGTTGACGCTAAAGGACTTACTCAGCTAAGGAGAGAACAGTTGGCAAGAACAAAAACAGACTGGTTTTTAATTTTAGACGGAGATGAAGTTTGGCCGGAACAAACAAAAAAAGAACTTGTTAAAAAAATCAAAAATGCGGATAAATCCGACTGGGGGATAGTTGTCAGGGCTTGGAATTTAGTAGGGGATGTTTATCATTACCATCCCGAGTCGATTCATTATCAGTGGCTGTATGCGCCTAAAAAATTTAAAGGCTGGGCCAATCTTCGAGTTTTTAGAAGATCAGTGCCGGAATTGCGTATCAAAGGACAATACCCTCTTGAGGCATATTGTGACAAGGATGGTATTCCGATTCAAAATTATGGAGAAAAACGTCTGTTATTTTTGAAAAACCGTTATTTTCACACAACTTATTTAACCAGATCCGATACAAGAGCAAGGGATAGAAACGTATTAAACAGGCTTAAGAAATCAAAAATGGAGCTTGGTATGTCTTTCCCCAAGAATTTCAAATACCCGGAAGTCTTTTATAAAAAACTTCCAAAGATAGTTACATCGCCATGGACAAAAAGATCGAATTTCGAGTCTTTTGTTTCTTTAGTGCAAACACCGATTAAAGAGACTCGCAGGAGAGTTCTCAACCTCTATAACCCGAAATGATAATCATAGCGTTGCTTTTGGTACATTTAATTTTTTTAATTAATACCCGCTTTGTCCTCTGGCCGGAAATGGTTGTTTATCCGTATCTTCTAAACAACAACTTTCTGCTCTATCAGGACGTTATTAATCCTTACTCGCCGATATTGACCTGGTTTTTGGCCATTTTTGCCAAAATTTTTGGATACTTACCGCCTCCGTATCAGATTTTAACTTGGGTAATTATTTTAATTATCGATCTTTCGATATATATAATTTCACAAAAAATGTTCAAAAATAAACTTTTTGCTTTGTCATCAGTTGCTTTTTTTGCGGTTCTTTCAATCCCTTTCGGCATAAATGGTCTTTGGTTTGATTTGGTGCAGACGCCATTTATCTTGTGGGCTCTGTATTTTTTCTATAAATTTTTAAATGCTAGAAACAAAAGCGTTCTCAAAAACAATTTTTTTATCTCCTTTCTGCTTTTGACTATTGCTTTTTTTATCAAACAGCAGGTTTTTTGGGTCGGGTTATTATTTTTTATGTTTGCCCTTTCAAAGTATAGATTTGATGTACTTAAATTTCTCAAGAATCATTATCAGGCGTCTTTACCGTTCGGTGTTTTATTCATCTTCCACGTCTTTTACTTTTTTGTGCAGGGAACTTTGGCAAATTTCGCATTTTGGGTTTTTTATTTCCCTGCTTTTTTAGCAAGCAAAATGCCGGGATATATACTTTTGCCGTCGGCAAAACAAATGCTTATTGTGTTTGCACTATTCGTTTTTTTTGTACCAACTATGGTTAGGAAATCTCAAATACTGTTTTTAGCAACACCGGCGGTGTTAATATTGTTTGCTTATCCAAGATTTGATTACTTCCACCTGATTCCTGCGCTTGCAGCAATAGCAATTTTCTTTGGGCCAAATTTTGAGCATTTTAAGAAATCAAACGCAACGATAAAAGGGGTTTTTCTTTTAACCCTAATTTTTCTTAGTCTTTTCACTTTCCGCTATATTCAAAACCAATGGCACAAAGAAACGCGTTTTTTTGAGAGAGAAATTTATCAGACTGCGAAAGTTGTCGAGCTTTTAACCGACAAGAATGAAAGAATATATGTCCAAAACGGTCCGGATCAAATTTTTCCGCTTGCAAATAGACTTCCGCCAAAACCCTGGGCAGACGATTTTTCATGGTATCTTGAGGTACCAAATTTACAAAAGAAGGTGGTTGATAACCTTGAAAAAGATAAACCCAGGTATATAATTTTTCAGCCATACTTGAAGGGGGAAAAATACGGACTAGGTTCGTACAGACCAGATGATATTGCAGACTACATCGATAATAATTATGTAAATTTTGCGCAAATCGATCACGATTTATACCTTAAGGCAAAGAAGTAAATTACAATGGCAAAGATCGCATTTTTAAGTTTTTATTCCGGATTTGTTGAACGGGGGGTTGAAACTTACGTTTATGAACTTGCCATGAGGCTTGCTAAAAAACATGATGTTACAGTTTTTCAAGGAGGGAAAAGCCATTTGTGGTACAGCAAGGCAAGAACCAGCCAAGGTAAATTTAAAGTAATCGATTTTAACTGTATTGGCAGTACATCTAAATCTGCAAATAGCTTTTTGAGAATTTTTTACCTTGACCGGTGGTCTTTAAAAATTCTTATTTTTAGCCTTAAGGCTGCGTTCAAAGTCGCAAGAGGGAAATACGATTTGGTAATTCCGATGAATGGCGGGTGGCAAACCGTAATATATCGCCTGTTTTCAAAATTCCGCAATTTTAAGATATTGATCTCGGCACAGGCCGGAATCGGAAGAGATGATGGCTGGAACCTTTTTTGGAAGCCGGACATTTTTGTAGCTTTAACAAAAGCAGAAGAAAAATGGGCAAATCGTTTCGCGCCGGAGGTCCGAACCGCTTTGATCCCAAATGGCGTTGACCTCTTTAAATTTAACCCCAAAGTTAGTCCTAAAAAGCTTACGCTTAAAACCCCGATAGTTGTCTGTGCGGCAGCCTTAGATTCGTATAAAAGAGTCGATTTAACAATAAAAGCTGTTGCCAAGTCACAAAACCTAAGTCTTTTGCTTCTAGGCGATGGTGATAGTAGGGGGAACATTGATGCTTTAGGCAAAAGACTTTTGGGCAGTCGGTATTTAAGGCTTTTGGTACCGCATAGTGAAATACCTGGATATTTTAGGGCGGGTTTGGTTTTCTCACTTGCATCCAAAACAGAGGCTTTTGGGACTTCTTACATAGAAGCGATGGCCTGCAACTTACCTATTGTGGCAACCTATGACTCATCAAGACAGGAAATAATCGGAGATGCCGGTATTCTGACAAACCCCGAAGATGTCGATCAATATGCAAAAGACCTGATGCTGGCTGCATCTGCAAATTACCGCAATAGGCCGTATAATCAGGCACTTAAATTTAGCTGGAATAAGATTGCGGAAAGATACGAAAAAGTCATTGCTAGCCTTTTAAAAAGGCAATAACATGGAAAAGTTAATTTCTGCGATAATCCCAGCCTATAACGAAGAGGATACGATAAAGTCCTGTCTTGAAACTCTTGAGAGGCAAAGCTATAGTTCCATCGAAATCATTGTAGTCGATGACGGATCTTCAGATTCCACGCGCAAAATTATTGAGGATTTTTCCAGCATCAAATTATTAACGCAAAATCACAAGGGTCCTGGTCCTGCCAGAAATCTCGGTGCATCGGTTGCAAAGGGTGAAATTTTAATTTTTGTGGATGCTGATATGATTTTTGATAAGAACTTTATTAGAGATTTAGTAAAACCTATTAGTGATGGTCAAACCATCGGTACCTTTTCAAAAAATGAAATGGTTAAAAATAAAGATAGCATTTGGTCAGCGTGCTGGAACATTAATAAAAATCTGCCTAAAGATAGAATGATTGCAAAAAATTACCCGAATGAAGCGCCTGTTTTTAGGGCAATTTTAAAAAGCGAATTTGAAAAGGTAGGGGGTTTTGATGAAAGCGGCCAATACACAGATGATTGGAGCCTTTCAAAAAAACTTGGTAAAAAATCAACAGCCGCAGTCGGCGCAATATATTACCACTCTAATCCTCAATCACTTGGAGAAGTTTGGCAGCAGGCACGATGGATAGGCAAGAATGAATTTATTGCGGGCAATCTTTTAAGAAAATTTAAATCTTTGATTTTGTATAGCTTGCCTGTTTCTTTTGTAATTGGTCTTTTTAAATCAATTATAAATTTTAACTTTTACTTTCTATTTTTTAAATTAATATATAATCTTGCAATTTTTGTGTCAGTTGGCAAATCTTTTGGCGGTGAGAAAAAGTTTAAATAGATATGGGATCATTCAAAAAACACAGATTGTTTATTCTTGTGTTAATTTTCGGTCTTGGAGCCAGAATTGCTCTTAACAATATTATTTACTCAAAAGACGCTGAATCATTTGTTTTTTGGGGAAAATATCTTCAGAATCACAGTATTTCTGGCCTTTATGAATTTCTGCCTGGTGGCTTTACACCGCTCCCGCCTCTTTACTATTACATATCCAGATTTTTAGGCAAAACGGTGTCCTTTTTGAATCTTTGGCAAAACGAGTGGGCGACTTATCTTATTTTTAAAATTCCGCCGATTCTTTCAGAGCTGGTGATTGCAATATTAATTTATTGGTTTGTTGCAAAATATTTAAACAAAAAGTGGGCGACTGCTTCATCAGCATTTTATTTTCTTCATCCTGCGATTATTTATAATACTGCTGTATTTGGACAGATTGACTCTTTTGTGGTCTCGCTTGCTTTTATCGCAGTTATGTTAATTGTCATTAAAAAATATACAATAGCACTTTCCATTTATACTCTTGGGGTTCTTTCTAAGCTGCAGGATTTGGCCATTTTGCCTTTGATTGCCATTTCTACACTGGTAAATAATTCTGCCAAAAAGCTGATAATTGCAGCAATCGCAATTTTTTCAATTGCTCTTTTGCCTTTTTTGCCAATTTTATTTGCGAAGGGGCTGATTTGGACGGCCCTTTATTTTAAAGAGTTACCCAACTGGTATCCTTATACATCAGTTTATGCTTACAATTTTTGGGCCTTTAGTGGATTTTTGACGTTGGATAAAGCCAAATTTCTTTCACTTATATCTTACAGATATTTAGGACTTGCTTTTTACTGGTTGATTGCCGCCTTAATAATCGTGCCTTTTTTAAAAAGTAAAAACCAAAAACCTAAAGTTGTTCTTTTCGCAGCCTTTTTGCTTATTTTTGATTTTGCATTCTTCTCCACGCGTGTTCATAGCCGATACTTAATTTACTCTCTTCCTTTTGCTGCGTCGTTTGTATCTTTATTTCCTCTGGAGGTTACTGCTCTGAGTTTTTTGATAATTTTAAATTTAATGTTGCCGATGCCTTATGAGGAAGTGAAAAATCTTGTTTTGTTTCTCAACCAGAAAACAACCGTAATCTTTTTCACTTTATTCGGATTGACTTTGTTTTTGGTTTTTATGAACAAATATAAAAAATTGCTTGAAAGATAGATGATAGTTCTTATTTTGACAGCAGGATTAATACTTAGGCTTTTTAAAATCGGTCAAAGTCTCTGGCTTGATGAAGCGATTAACGTTACCTTTGTTAAAAACCTTAATCTCCACTCTTTAGTGTTTGAATATTCCATTGGCGACTTTCATCCGCCTCTTTATCATATCCTGATGCGAGGCTGGATTTTGCTTTTTGGTACGTCGGAAGTGGCAGTAAGGTTGCCTTCGGTTATCTTGGGACTTTTTACTGTTTATATTACGTATTTAATCGGCAAGAAATTGTTTGAAAAAAAAACTGCTTTAATTGCGGCAACTTTGATTGCGACTTCACCCCTTCACATTTATTATTCTCAGGAAGCACGGATGTATATGCTGGCGGCATTTTTTACCAGCCTTTCGGTTTATTTTTTTGTCTCAATTCTCAAAAGGGAAACGTTGATATATTGGATCGGATTTGTAGTTTCTACTGCCCTGATGCTTTATAGCGATTACTTGCCTTATCTTATCTTGCCTTTATATGTAAGTTATCTTTTAATCTTTAAAAAAAATATTCAAAAGTCTGCTTTCAGAACATTCCTTCCAGCCTTCATATTGATTTTTGTGCTTGTTTTGCCCTGGTTTTTAATTTTCCCAAAACAGCTTAGCGCTGGGCTTTCCGCAGCCTCGACATCGCCTGCTTGGGCTGCTGTTGTAGGCGGTTCTGCCTTTAAAGATTTATTAATTACATTTGTAAAATTTGTTATTGGCAGGATTTCGCATGATAATAATTTGATTTACGCTTTTTTGTTTGCCCCGGCCGGGACAATTTTTGCCTTTTTATTGTTCTTATCACCTTTCAGAATGAACAGCAGACGTTTCTTCCTGTGGTTGTGGTTGCTTGTGCCCACTTTAGGTGCATTTGTAATAAGTTTTTTTATTCCGGTTTTTGCGTATTTTAGATTGATATTTGTTTTACCGGCCTTCTATTTGCTTATATCAGCATCAATCAATTCGGTTAACTGGCCGAAATTTAATAGGTTTTTTTTAACTTTGGTTTTGGCAGTTAATTTAGTATCTTTAGGAATTTATTTTTCGGACATTAAGTTCCAAAGAGAAAATTGGAAAGGGGCAGTAACTTATATTCATTCTGTTTCCGGCAATGATTCCATCGTTTTATTTGAAGCAAGTGATCCTTTCCCGCCATTTGCCTATTACAACAAGGGCCGCGTAAAAGCATACGGTGCTTTGGAAAGCTTTACTCCAGGTCAAGGGGAAGTGGTAGTAAAATTAGATAACTTGACGCAAAATGCAAAAAGAGTATTTCTTTTCCAGTATCTTTCACAAATTACAGATCCTGAAGGTTTTGTATTTTCCGAGCTTACAAAAAAGGGCTTTGCAAATGTAAGCACAAAAGATTTTGATGGGGTAGGATTTGTCTATGAGTTTGCCCGCTGAAAATTACATTAAAAAATTTTTCAACAAGTTTTTTTGGCGGCAGCATCCGGAGGCTGCTTTAAGGTACTATCCGGTTGTTCAAGCAATAAAAAAATTAAACCTTTCCGATTCAAAGATCTTGGAGATTGGTCCGGGGTCTTTGGGCATAATCCCTTATATAAAGAGAGAAATTGACGGTGTCGATATAGATTTTTCCGGGCCGCAGACCAAAATGTTAAATAAAATAAAAGGCCGCGCGAACAGTCTGCCTTTTGGTAAAAACTCATATGATGTGACAATTTCTGTGGATGTCTTGGAACATTTGAATAAGGAAGAACGACATGATGCCATCTTCGAAGTTTTAAGAGTCGCAAAGCGTCTTGCGGTGATTGTGGTTCCGGCAGGTGCATTGGCAGAGGAGCAGGATAAAAAATTAGACGAATATTTTTTTAAAAAATTCGGTTTCCGGAATCAATATCTTAAGGAACATGTTTCAAACGGGTTACCTAAAACCGAAGAAGTTCTGGTTTCTGTAGATAAAGCTCTGCGGAAATTAAATAAAAAGGCAAAAGTTGAGTCCTATTCCAATTTAAATCTTTTCGTAAGAGAAATTTTGATGAGGATATGGATTTCGAAAAATAGATTTTTTTATTATCTTTATTTAAAGGGGTTTTTGCTTTTTCTTCCGGTTTTAAGGTTGGCGAATTTCGGCAACTGTTATAGACGGGTCTTTGTGATAGAATTTGCCTTATGAAAGTAGCCATAGACGTCTCGCAGATTGTTTATGGAACAGGTGTTTCAAACTATACTGCTAACTTAGTTCGCTATCTTTTAAAAATTGACAAAAGGAATCAGTATGTTCTTTTTGGAACGTCACTTCGGCAAAGAAATAAGCTTTACGAGTTTAAAAAAAGTCTCGAAAATTTTGAAAATGTCACCTTTAAATTTCGTTTCTTACCTCCCACACTTTTTGAATTGTTAGCAAATCGGCTAAGAATACTCTCAGTTGAAAACTTAATCGGGCAGGAAGTTGATATTTTTCATTCCTCTGACTGGACTCAGCCCAAAGTCAAATCCAAAAATACAAAAAAGGTCACTACCATTCACGATATGACAGTCTATCTTTTTCCTTCTTCATTTGACCCGAAAATTATCAAGATCCAAAGGCAAAGACTCGCAAAAGTAAAAGAAGAAGTTGATCTTGTGATTGCCGATTCACAGAGCACAAAAGAAGACGTTGTTAAGTTTTTAGAAATTCCAGATGAGAAAGTGAGGGTTGTTTATCTTGCGGCATCGGATGAATTTAGGCCGGCAGATGATGAAAAAGTAAAGGACGTTTTGCAAAAATACAAAATAAAAAAGCCATACATTTTATCCGTTGCAACCCAGGAGCCAAGAAAAAACATCCAAAAATTAATTGACTCTTTTGAAAAAATAAGAGAGGGACAACCTGATTTTTCATTGGTTTTGGTTGGTAAGCAAGGGTGGGGACAAGGATTTCACTTTACAGAAGGCGTCATTTGGACGGGCTATATTCCAAAAGAAGATTTGATTGCTGTATATAGCGGTTGTCGAGTGTTTGTTTACCCGTCGCTCTATGAGGGCTTTGGCCTACCGATTTTAGAAGCAATGGCCTGCGGAGTTCCGGTTGTGACTTCTAATAACTCGTCAATGGCAGAAATTGCCAAGGATGTGGCAATTTTAGTTGACCCCAGAAGCGAAACTCAGCTTGAGAAAGCCATTAAAATGGTTATTAACCTTAGTTTAGACGATTACCAAAAGATGGTGCGCGCAAGCTTAAATTGTTCCCGGAAGTTTACTTGGACAAAAACAGCCAAGGAAACACTTAAAATTTACAGGGAAGCATACAGGCTTACAAATGAAGACAATGATAAAAAATGAAAATCGGGCTTGACGGGAACGAAGCAAACATAGAAAACAGGGTTGGTTCCGGAAAGTACGCTTATGAACTGATTAAACAATTTTCTCAAAATAAAAAATATAAATTTGAAGTTTTTCTAAAGCAAAATCCTCTTTCTGATTTACCAAAAGAATCAAAAAATTTTAAGTACAAGGTTTTTGGCCCCAAATTTTTATGGACGCAATTTGCGCTTCCAATGCACCTAACATTTGGAAAGCGACCTGACTTATTTTTCTCAATGTCCCATTACGGCCCAAGGTTTTCACCAGTTCCCTATGTTATTACGATTTTTGACCTTTCCTATCTGCATTATCCGGAACTTTTTAGAAAAAACGATCTATATCAACTTACGAATTGGACAAAGTATTCAATTAAAAACGCTAAACACATATTTGCGATATCTAAATCGACGAAAGAGGACATTATCAAAAATTATGACGTTGATCCTGCAAAGATAACGGTTACCTATATAGGATATGACAGAGGCTTTTTCAAACCTCAGCCAAAAGAGAAGATTCAGAAGGTCAAGAAGATATATAAGATAAGCGGGGATTACATAATTTTTGTTGGGACGCTCCAGCCTCGCAAAAATCTCGAGCGCCTAATCGAAGCATTCAAAAATTTGAAATCGGATATTGGAAATTTGAAATTGGTAATTGTTGGGCGTAAGGGTTGGCTTTACGATTCGATATTCGAGAAAGTAAAAAGTCTCAGGCTGGAAGCAAAAGTGATCTTTACCGGTTATGTTACGGATTCTGATTTACCGGCATTAATTTCAGGCGCACAAGCATATGTTTTACCGTCATTATGGGAAGGGTTTGGGATACCGGTAATTGAGGCTCAAGCCTGCGGTGTGCCGGTTGTGGTTTCCAATATCTCAAGTCTTCCGGAGATATTAGCAGATAGCGGTATTTTGGTCGATCCGCAGAAAACTGACTCGATAGCAGAGGGAATTAAGAAAGCATTAAACGAAAAAATGAGAACGGATCTCGTCAAGAAGGGATTTGAGAATATAAAACGCTTTTCTTGGGAAAAATGCGCGAAAGAAACATTACAAGTTCTAGAAAAAGTTGCAACTAAAGCTTGAAACTTGAGAAAATTTAACAATGAAAGATAAGACTGGCAAAGAATTATCCTCTCAGGAAGTTTTCCAAAAAGCGCTTAACCGCGCGTACAATATTATTATTGATTTAGAACTTTTGGTTCTTAACCTTGTTTCCTGCACAATACCTTTTCATTTCATAAGAAAAGCATTTTATCGGGCATCGGGTGTCAAAATCGGCAAAGATTCCTTTATTCATATGGGCGCGCGATTTTATCTCCCAAACGGAGTATCGATAGGCGATGGGACTGTCGTTGGTGATCATTGCTTTATGGACGGACGGGCACCGCTTAAAATAGGCAATCATGTTGATATTGCCTCAGACGTGATGATTTATAATTCCGAACACGACGTAAACTCCGAAGGCTTCGATCCGATTGAGGAGCCAGTCGAAATTGAAGACTATGTTTTTATCGGCCCTAGGGCAATAATTTTGCCGGGTGTAAAAATCGGAAAAGGGGCCGTTATTGGAGCAGGTGCAGTTGTGACAAAAAACGTTGAGCCATTCAAAATTGTTGGGGGAGTGCCGGCACAAGAAATAGGCGAGCGCAAGAACAAAAATCTCAACTACAAACTCGGCCGCGCCCGTCTTTTTCAGTAATGACTCAAGGTAATAAATACTCTATTTGGCTCATGCCAGCTGGTAGGATCTACACGAATTTATCCAGCACCATTAGAGATATTAGCAGAGAGTATGGGACTCCTAGTTTTGAGCCTCACGTAACACTAATTGGCGGGCCAGAAGGATCAAAGGAAGAAATATTAATTAGGACATCACAATTGGCAGGGCAAATTAGACCGTATCAGGTAATGCTTACATCAGCTGACCATCTTGACGAATATTTTAGATGTCTTTTTGTAAAGGTTCGCAAAAGCAAATCTATTATGAACGCTAACCTAAAAGCAAATAAGATTTTCAATTTTAAACAGTCAACCTATTCTCCTCATTTGAGTTTGATGTATGGCATTTTTTCCATAAAGGAGAAGAAAGAAATTATCAAGAAAATAGACGGAAATCTTAATATTAAATTTTATGCTGAATCAATCCACCTTTTTTATACATTCGGTGACCCCTCAAGCTGGCATAGAATAAAGGAATTTAACTTAAATTAGGTATTTGATGGACATTTCGGTAATTATTGTTAACTGGAGTACAAACAAACTTCTTGAGGATTGTTTAAAGTCCATTTTCAAGTTCACCAAAGATGTCACCTTTGAAGTAATCGTTGTAGATAATGGTTCGGGAGATGGAAGTCAAGCTATGGTGAAGAAAAAATTTCCTCAAGTAAAATTAATACCCAATAGGGACAATTTGGGATTTGCCAAAGCCAATAATCAGGGGATTAAGGTTGCCGAAGGCAAATACGTTTTACTTTTAAATTCAGATACTTATTTAATCGAAAATTCATTTAAAAAGTTGGCAGAGAAAGCAGATTCTTTTGATAAGTTAGGTGCGATGGGTTCACTACTTTTGAATGAGGATAGAAGTATTCAACAATCAGTCGGTTTCTTCCCTCATCTGCCCCAAGTTGTTTGGTGGATGACTTTTATCGATGATTTACCTGGAGGGACAATTCTCAAACCATACCATGTCGACCACGATTCCTTTTATAAAAATCAGCACGAGGTCGATTGGGTTACAGGAGCGGTTTTTTTGGTTCCCAAAAAAGTAATTGATAAAGTTGGTTCTTTAGATGACAAAATTTTTATGTACGGAGAGGATTTCGAATGGTGCTTCCGTATCAAAAAAGCGGGATTCAAAGTTTATTTTTCGCCGGTTGCCAAAATCGTCCACATTGGCGGCGGCTCGGTAAATAAAGTTAGAACTAATGCATTTGTCGGAGAGTTCAGAGGCCTTGAGTATTTTTACAAAAAATACAAAAGCCATGCCTCTTTGCAAATTCTGCGCTTCTTACTTAAAATGGGAACATTGCTTAGGATTGTAGCTTTTGCTATTTTCGGGCGAATTAAAACTGCAAAATCGTATGTCGAAGTTCTTAAAATGGCTGGATGATCATATCTTAGAGTATTTTTCGCTTGCGCTTCTAATTTTTATTCCTCTTTATCCTAAAATTCCGATTGCAGAGGTGCTTCCAGGCTATCTTGTTCGACTAAGGCTCGACGATATCTTAATTGCTTTGGCTTTCCTGGTTTGGGTGATTTGGGTAATTCGAAAAAAAGTCACTCTTTCCAAAAACCCGCTTCTTATCCCAATTGCAATTTATATCCTTGTCGGTTTTATCTCTACCCTTTCCGCAATGTTTATCACCAAAACAGTGCCGCTTGAGACTTTGCATGTTGCCAAGCTCTATTTACATTTTTTCAGAAGAATTGAATATTTTTCGGTATTTTTTATTCTTTTTTCTTCAATTAAGTCGTTAGATCAGGTTAAGAAATACATATATATTGCGGCAATTGTCTTAATTTTGGTTTCCGTTTACGGTTTCGGCCAAAAATATCTTTACTGGCCGGCTTATTCAACAATGAATCGGGAGTTTTCAAAGGGCGTCAGGCTTTACTTAACCGAACATGCCCGGGTCCTTTCTACATTCGGCGGCCATTATGACTTGGCTGCTTACTTGATGATCGCACTCACCTTATTTATCCCGCTTGCTTTTATAGTTGGCAAATGGCTGCTTAAAATTCTTTTTGCAGTAGGCAGTCTTTTGGGATTTTGGCTTTTGATATTGACTGTCTCAAGAACATCATTTTTGGCTTATCTTGTTTCGATTACTGTAGTCTTTGTATTCTTAGCATTAAAAAAAGGCTGGCTTTGGTCATTTCCAAGGTGGTTTGCGGTTATATTTCTTTCTCTTGTTATAATGGTTTCTTTCGGGGATTTGGCTGGGCGTTTTGCTCATGTTCTGAAAGTCGATAAATTCAAGAATTCTTCTTTGTTAAAACCCTTATTAAAAAGTGTACCCTCAGGTCCTCAAACTGCCTATCTTGATATAGTTGCTGATAAAACCGATGTGCCGCCTTCATTAGAGAAACCGGGAGAGGGACAAAGACCGGCAGACGTTTATGACGAAATCGGTGAAGAAGGTTTGCCGGCAAGTCTTTCCGCAAAGCCGAGAGTTTACTCGCAGGCCGCGGTCCAATACGATTTATCGACCGGGATCAGATTGGATTACACTTGGCCGCAGGCAATTAAGGGATTTTCAAAAAATCCCGTTTTAGGCTCCGGTTACTCAACATTAACCAAAGAGCACGTTGAGGATTTTACAGATGCCGAGTCAACCGATAATGACTTTTTGAGAGCTTTAGGAGAAACCGGCCTTGCGGGGTTTTTGGCTTTTTATGGGATCCTTGCATTCGTAGTATGGTATGCAGTCAAAAACTTTAAGAAAGTAAAAGATCCATTCGCCTTTGCCGTAGTTGCAGGTTTAATTGGGGTAATAATTGGGCTTTTAATAAACGCTTTTTACATTGATGTTTTTGAAGCTTCTAAGGTTGCTTATACTTTTTGGATTATGATGGCGATTCTTCTTGCGACAATTAGGTTTTCGGAAACTTCATCAAAAGCTAAAAAGAGCACAGGATAAAGTGAAAAAAGTCGAAATTTTTCTTCTTTTGACGATTCTTCTTCTTGGATTAATTCTCCGCCTCTATAAAATTGAAAGACCAATTGGGGATTGGCATTCATGGCGACAGGCAGACACAGCCGCAGTCTCCAGAAACTTCATAAAAGAAGGTTTTAATCCCTTTATTCCCAAATACGATGACATGTCCAAGCAGGCAAACAGTCTTGATAATCCGCAAAGATACAGGTTTGTGGAATTTCCAATTTTAAACACAATCATTGCCGGTGTTTGGTCGATTACCGGCATAAACGAAGCTTACGCTCGGATGGTAACAGTTTTTATAACATTGGGCTCGATACTACTTTTATATTTTTTAGTTAGATCTTTTTCAGGGAAAACTATTGCATTTTTAAGCGTATTTTTCTTTGCAACTATTCCGTATAACGTTTTCTATTCCTCAGCAATTTTGCCGGGGCCTTTGATGATTTTTGGAATTCTGGGACTTTATTTGAGCTTTGTTAAGTGGTTGAAAAGCGAAAACTGGATTTTTTTAACAGGCTCAATTTTCTTTGCGAATTTGGCAATATTATCATGGCCGATTGCGTTGTTTTTTTTGCCTCCGATAGTTTATTTATCATATGAAAAGTACGGTTTTGCCCTTTTTAAAAATTTAAAGTTGTGGATTTTTGCCTTTCTATCACTTGTGCCGTTTATCGCTTGGCGCATCTGGATGCTGAATTTTCCAGAAGGTATTCCCAATTTGCAATTTTTGTTAAACCAAAACAATATCCGTTTCAAAGGCGCCTTTTTTCGCTGGCTTGTAGCAGAGCGAATGGGTAAGTTAATTTTGACAGTTGGAGGTTTTGCTCTGCTTGTTATCGGTTTATTAGTTAAGCCGACAAAAAAAGAGAATCTTTTTTATCTTGTTTGGTTAGCATCCCTCATTTTGTATTTTGTTGTTTTTGCCTCAGGTAATGTTAGACATGACTACTATCAAGTTCCATTAATTCCCATTGCATCGATTTTTATGGCAATTGGTACAATTAAGCTTTTCAATTTGCCCTCTGAGCATTTTTCAAAAATCCTAGGTCCGCCTGTTGCATTAATTTTAATCATTTTTATGTACGCTTTTGGATTTTATGAGGTGCGAGGTTATTGGTGGATCAACAGACCAGAAATTGTCAAAGCGGGTATGGCGGCAGATAAAATCTTACCCAAAGATGCAACAGTTATTGCCCCATATGGCGGCGACACGGCTTTTCTTTACCAAACAAACAGACACGGATACCCCGTTGTAGACAGGCCTCTTCAAGAATTAGTCAAAAATGGTACTAAATACCTTGTTTCTGTTGATGTTGCAGATTCTGGAGTACAAAAGCTTGCGAGAGATTGTAAGTTACTCGTGCATGATAACGATTATGTCATTGTCGAATTATCAAAAGATTGTTTAGATTAGAAAAAATCGATGAAAGTCTTGATGATTACTCCCTATCTTCCATATCCATTGTATTCGGGTGGCCAGATCAGAACTTACAATCTTCTTAAAAATTTAGCAAAGTCGCACGAAATCACCCTTTTTGCTTTTGTTAAAGAAGTAGTGCCGGATCACATAAAGGCACTTGAAAAATTTTGCAAAAAAATCGAAGTATTCAAAAGAAGAAAAGCATGGTCGATTGTAAATATTCTAGTTTCAGGATTTTCTTTCTACCCCTTTTTGGTCGCTATATATTATTCACTGTCACTTAGAAAAAGGATTGAGGAAGAGTTGTCGAAAAATAAATACGATCTTATCCATGCTGAAACTTTTTATGTAATGCCAAACATTCCCCAAACGAAAGTCCCGATTCTTTTGGTTGAACAGACGATCGAATATTTGGTTTATGCGCATTTTTTGGAAACTCTAAGTCTTAAGGTTTTTAAACCTTTATTGGCACTAGATATTTTCAAGTTAAAATTTTGGGAAAAATTTTACTGGAAGAGGGCAGATAAAGTTGTTGCCATGTCCGCATCAGACAAGAATAAGATGAGAAAACTTGTGCCAAATTTATCGGTTGAAATTATTCCGAATGGTGTGGATTCATCTTTCTTTTCAAAGGTTAAGCAGAAAAAGGGCAAATCAGCTGTCATACTTTTTGTTGGTAATTTTTCTTGGCTGCAAAATAGGGAAGCCGTCTACTTTTTGATAGAAAAGATTTGGCCCAATGTCAAAAACAAGATTAAGGACGCACAGCTTTTAATTGTCGGCAGAAACCCTTCGGAGGGGATTAGAAACCTGGTTCAAAATTTTAAAGTGCAGCTTGAAAGCAGCGTCGATGATATCAGAGATGTTTATGCAAAAAGCGACGTGATGATTGCCCCCATTTTCGGACCCGGAGGAACAAGGTATAAGATTTTAGAGGCGATGGCTTCATCTCTGCCGGTGGTGACCACGGAAATGGGAGCAGAAGGTTTGCCGGTAAAACACAGGGAACATATACTGATCGCGAACGAACAAAATACACTGACAGAACAAACAGTTAAACTTTTAAGAGATAAAAAATTGAGAGACAGAATTTCCGAAAATGCAAGGCTTCTTGTCCAAAAAGAATTTGATTGGAGGAAGATTTCGGAAAAACTCGACAAATTGTACAAAAGTGTAGGAACTTCATGATGCTTCTTTCAATAATTATTGTCTCATTTAATGTTGAGGAACTTCTGATTAAATGTTTGGAATCGATAGAGAAAAATTCCAAAGGTTTACCTTTGGAATTTTTTGTTGTTGATAATGATTCCGCTGACAATACCGTTTTAAGAATAAGGAAGGATTTCCCAAATGCCAGATTAATTGCAAACGAAAAAAATTTGGGTTTTTCCAAAGCCAATAATCAGGCTCTAAGACTTGCAAAGGGCAAGTATCTTTTAGTTCTTAATCCCGATACAGAGCTAAAAGCCGACACGCTTTTTAAAATGGTTAATTTCATGGACGAAAACAAGGACGTCGCCGTTTCTACCTGCAGAGTCGAGCTTGCAGATGGTTCGCTGGATCGCGATTGCAGGCGCCATTTTCCAACGCCTTGGCGTTCGTTTTGCCACTTTTCAAACCTTTCTAAAATATTTAAAGGATCAAAAATTTTCGATCAGTACTATATGGGTTATATGCCCGACAATATTGAGCAGGAGGTTGATGCCTGTGCCGGTGCTTTCATGATGATAAGATCCTCGGCTCTTAAAAAAGTCGGTTATTTTGATGAAGACTTCTTTTTTTATGGGGAGGATCTTGACTGGTGCTGGCGATTCAGAGAAAAAGGTTATCGTATAGTCTACACGCCAATTACTAAAATTATTCACCATAAGGGCGCCTCTTCCGGGATAAAAGATTCTTCCAAAAAGATTTCGAAAGCAACGAAAGAATCAAAAAGAAGGGTACTCAAAGAATCAACACGCGCTATGCGTCTTTTCTATGAAAAACACTATAAGACTGTGTACCCGTCAATTGTAAGATGGTTTGTTTTGACGGGGGTAAAAATCCTTGAAACGGTTAGACTTCTGAAACTGCAATTCGATTTATGAAGATTGGAATAGATGCAAGATTTGTGGGACCCGAAGGTACAGGTTTGGGTAAGTATACCGAAAAGCTGATTTTAAACCTTGCCAAAATAGATAAAAAAAATGAATACTGTATTTTTTTAAGAAGCAAAAACTGGAATTTTCTTAAACTACCCAAAAATTTTAAAAAAGTTCTTGCAGATGTCAGATGGTATTCATTTGAGGAGCAATTAAAGCTGGCAGGCGTCTTTTCAGGGGAAAAACTGGATCTTGTGCATGTTCCGCATTTTAACATGCCGGTTTTGTATAGGGGAAAGTTTGTGGTTACGATACACGATTTGATCCACCATCAGTTTTCAGAACAATCAACATCAACAAAAAATTTTTTAATGTTTAAAATAAAAAGAGGTGCTTATAAAATTATCATCTATTCTGCCGCCAAAAGAGCAGCAAAGATCATCGTCCCTTCCAATTTTGTCAAAAAACAGGTAATCAATGCGTTCAAAATAGATCCAGGCAAAGTAGCAATTACTTACGAGGCGGCAGAGCAAGAATACTTTAACCAAACTCAAAAACCCAAATTCAAAACTCAAAATTTACTTAAGAAGCTTAAAATTAAAAAGCCATACATTATTTATGTTGGTAATGCCTACCCCCACAAAAATCTTGAAAAACTTCTTGATGCTTTCAAGATACTCATCACTCACTCGCCCCGCGAAGCTTGGGCGAAGCGGGGTCACTCACTCGCCCCGCGAAGCTTGGGCGAAGCGGGGTCACTCATCACTCATTTGGTTATCGTTTGCCCACGGGATATTTTTTTTGAAAGGTTGAGAGGAGAGATTGCAAAAAGAGATCTTAAGTCTCGTGTCATTCTTTCCGGGTATCTAGAAGCAAAAGAGTTAAAGATATTGTTTGGTCATGCAGCAGCTTATGTGTTTCCTTCCCTTTCCGAGGGTTTTGGTATACCAGGCTTAAATGCAATGGCTGCAAAAATTCCAGTTGTTTGTTCAAATATCCCCACACTAAAGGAGATTTATGAGGATGCTGCAGTTTATTTTGATCCCAAAAACGCAAATGATATAGCAATGAAAATTGAAAAAGTATTAGATGATACAAAAACAAGGACTGACCTTGTTGAGAAGGGGAAACAGCTAGTTAAAAAATATTCATGGCAAAAAATGGCCCAGGAGACTTTGAGGGTTTACGAATCAGCACAGTAATCAGGTTATTTTTCTACAGCGCTTGCAACTTTTCTGTCTAATCAAATAATTGCACCAGTTAAATTGCCAATGTGCTATTATTCACATTTATGACTGAGCCTGATAAAGTAAGAGAGGTTGAAATGCAAGAGCTTGAATCCGTTGCAGTAGGCATTGCTAAAGAGGCAGGAGTCCTACTCAAGCCACACTTTGGGAAGATAGAAGTCGTCAGGCAAAAATCGCCATCGGGTCCTGATGTAGTCACTGACTTGGACGTAAAAGCAGAAAATCTTATAGCTAAACGGTTGTCTACCGAAACTCCCTTGATAGGATTTGTTGGTGAGGAAAGTGGAAATAGCAATAAAAAGGATAAGTTTTGGTTAGTAGATCCTATTGACGGAACTGCACATTACATAAGGGGTATCCCCGTTTGCACAACAATGATTGCTCTTATAGACAAAGGGGAAGTAGTTCTATCCGTCATAAACAATTTCGTTACGGGAGAAGTTTTTTCAGCCTCGAAAAATCAAGGAGCGAAATTGAACGGTAAGCCAATTAGGGTAAGTGATAGGTCTCTGTCTGAATCGTACATATCAATCGAATCCAGGCTTGATGATGAAGAAACAGTTAAAAAGTATTTAGAGCTTAAAAAAGTTACGACAATTTTCCACACCATTTCTTGCGGGTACGAATACGGATTGATCGCATCTGGAAAATTAGAAGGCAGGATATGTATCAATCCTTATGGGGACGATTACGACTATGCCCCAGGTGGAGTGTTAGTTAAGGAGGCAGGCGGAGTTGTTGCAAACATAGGTTTTAACTCTTATAACTATAAAAACCATGATTTCATTGCAACAAATCCAATAATCTACAAAGAATTAACACAGGGGCAAAAATCTATTCTACCTGTAAGTCCTAAATTAACGCTGTAATCATCTTCAACTAAAAACTGTGGCAATTTTGGTTTATCGGTCGAGTTTGCATTCTAGTGGATCTTATTTATTGAATAGTCATCAAATACTTCTCAAAACCATTTTAACTTTCATATAGTTCAATAGTTCAAACTATTGAACCGAATACTAAGAAGTCCTTAGAAGAACGTCGAATAATATTTTCCATTATGTTAGTATATTTTCTTATGGTTAGGAGGAAGTCAACTTGCGGTCTTTGTAAACCTCACAAAAAGTGGAAGCAAACTGATACAAAAGCAAAACAGAAATTAAGAAAAGAAATTGAACTCGAAATTATGTCACGGATAACACCTAAAGAACAAAATTTTGCTTCTTGAAGCTGGTATAATAACACTATGACTGCACGAACAAATAGAAATTTGTTAATAGCCTTCAAGCGTTACAAGCAGCGCTATGTCGTAAGTGGCAAAAAGCCTAATTTCAAGAAATTACTTGCTAATGATCTTTATCACACTACACGTCTTGAGGGAGAAAAAATTACCAAAAAAGAAGCAAAAGATCTCATAAATAAATTCGCAGTTTAATTCACTTAATGAAAAAGCAAAGAGTCAAAAAAGTCTTGAAATATACGGTTGTTTTTGAACCTTCAGAAGAAGGCGGTTATGTGGCATCTGTGCCTGCTCTACCAGGCTGTTTAAGCCAAGGTGAAACTTTTGAGGAAGCATCCAGAATGATCAAAGATGCAATTTCCGGGTATTTGGCTGTACTGAAAGATAAAGGTGAGGAAATTCCTCACGAATCAGAAGAGGTAGTCATCTCCAAAGTCGAAGTCTTTCAACCTAGTCTTTAAAAATGCCTAAACTCCCGATAGTAATGCCAAGCAGGGTTGTTAAGGCACTAAAGCGAGCTGGTTTTGTCAAAGCCAGACAAACAGGAAGCCATCTAATTTTGTGGCATCCAGAAACCAAAAGAATAGTTTCCGTACCAATCCACGCGAGAACACTCAAAAAGGGCTTGCTTTCAGGAATTATTAAAGAGGCGAATCTAACTTTGGAAGAATTCCTCAAATTACTTTAGTATGCCTGCAAGTCTTAAAATTGCTCTGGTTCACGACGATTTTTGCCAACTTGGAGGGGCGGAGAGTCTGTTTGCTGCTATTGCTTCAATCTGGCCCAGCGCTCCAGTCTTCACGTCTCTTGTTGATTGGGATAAACTGCCGGAATCGGTAAGTCGTGAAAGAGTTATAACTTCTTTTATCCAAAAAATCCCATTTGCATCTAAATTTTATAAATTATTACTGCCGTTTTACCCGCTTACTTTTGAAAGTTTTAATTTTGACGGATTTGATTTGGTAATCTCATCAACAACCCGTTTTGCCAAATCGGCAATTACAAAGCCCGGAACCGTTCATATATGTTATGCAAATAATGTTCCGAGGTTTCTGTTGGATGACAAGATGCAAAAAAAATATTTGCCTAAATTTTTAATAAAAGTTTTTAAACCATATTTGTCATGGCTCAAAAGATGGGATAAAGCTTGTGCATCACGGGTCGATTATTACGTTGCGAATTCGCAAAATGTTAAAAGAAGAATTGAAAATCATTATAATAGGTCATCATTTGTCATTTATCCCTACGCCGATCTTGACTATTATGTTGTTCCAAAAGTTCACAATTGGGAGCTTAAAAGTAAAAATTATTTTTTGATCGTTACAAGATTAGTTGGATGGAAAAAAATAGAAATTGCAATTAGAGCCGTTGCCGAACTGGGTAGCCATTTGATAATTGCCGGTGACGGTTCAGATAAAAGCAGATTACGGCAGATTGCCAAGAGAAAAAAAGCTAATGTGAAATTTGAAGGGAGAGTTGCCAAAGAAAGACTCAAAGTTCTTTATCAGAACGCCAAAGCTTTACTTGTTACTCAAGAGGAGGATTTTGGTATAAGTATTGTTGAGGCGCAAGCTAGCGGTATTCCCGTGATTGCATACAAAAAAGGCGGTCAAGCGGAAATAGTTGTTGGGCAAAAAACAGGCTTGTTTTTCGAAGAGCAATCAGACGAATCCCTAAAAGATGCAATCGAGTACTCAAGTCGGATAAAATGGTCAGAAACAGCCTGTAGAAAAAATGTGCTTCGGTTTTCAAAAGAAAATTTTGTTCGGGATTTAAAAACATATATAGAAGAACATGCAAAAAAGACAGTCGGAGTTTAAAATAGCCCTTTTTTGCGGCGGTACGGGGACGCGAATGTGGCCCGCAAGCCGTAGGGACAAACCAAAGCAATTTCAGCCTCTGGTTGGCAAAAAATCAATGTTTCAGCAGGCTCTTGACCGGATAAAAAAAGGCTTTTCGATTAAAGATGTCTTTGTTATAACAGGCAGACAGTACGTTGGTTTAGTTGTAGAGCAGGAACCGTTGCTCCCTTTAGAAAATATCATTATCGAACCTGAGATGAGGGATACGCTTGCCGCTGTAGGCTATGCGGCGGCTGTCTTGGACCAAAAATTCAAAAATCCGATTGTTGCATCTTTATGGGCTGCCGATCATTTGGTTAAACACGACAAGGAATTTATAAAGGCCCTAAAAGCAGCCTATGAGTACAGTAAAGATACAGGCAAAATTGTCTCAATCGACGTCAATCCAACCTACCCCAATACACATGTCGGCTATATAAAGATCGGCAAAATGATCAAAAAATTAGATGGACTCGCGGTTTTTGAATATGTTAAGCAGGTCGAAAAGCCGGATCTTAGAAAGGCGAAAAAATTTCTTCAAAGCTGGGCATATCTTTGGCACGCAGGTTACAAAGTTTGGCCGGCCCAAAAAATGCTTGACCTCTACCAAAAACACGCGCCAAAAGTTTACGAAGGTCTTGCAAAAATACAAAGAGCTTGGGAGTCTGACAATCAAGAAGAGACAGTCAAAAAAATTTACCCGACTTTTGAAAAAATCTCTATTGATTTTGCGCTATTTGAAAAAATTGATCCTGCTGAAATCGTAGTTCTGTCTGCCGACTTAGGCTGGTCAGATATTGGTGCGTGGAATATATTGAAAGATGAGCTTTCACAAAATGCCAAAGACAATGTAATCCAGGGTGAAGTTTTTGATATTGACAGCCGAGATTGCTTAATTTACGCCAATGCTAAAGATAAGATAGTTGCAACAATCGGGCTTGAAAGTTTAATAATTGTAGACACAGAAGACGCATTGCTTATAAGCCAGAAAGATCGAATCTCAGAAGTTAAAAAGATCGTGGATAAACTTAAAGAGGCAAAAAAAGATCAGCACCTATAATAACCTTCAAATTTTCGGGATGTTTTACGATTTTTCCAAAAGGACGATAGATATCTGCGGAAGTATGGTGGCATTGGTTATCCTCTCGCCTCTGATGATTATGGTGGTTGCAGGCATCAAACTTATGTCTGAAGGTCCAATATTCTACACGCCCGAAAGAGTCGGGAAAGGCGGCAGGCTCTTTAAGATGCTTAAATTCAGGAGCATGAGAATGTACAAAATCAAAGGCAAAACGGTTCATGCCGAAAAATACTTACTGAAAAATCCCAAACTTTTGGCTTTATACAAAAAAGGCAGTTTTAAACTTGCCGATGATCCTAGAATCACGCCATTTGGAAAAATAATCAGAAAGTTTTCCCTGGATGAACTGCCTCAGATTATTAACGTTTTGGTAGGCGATATGTCTCTTGTGGGGCCAAGAGCTTACCAGAAAGACGAGCTTGATCATCAACAGAAAGTATATCCGCACACCAAAAATTACGTTAAAATTATACTTAAAGCCAGACCCGGTGCATCGGGTCCTTGGCAGGTTTCCGGGAGGTCTTCCATTAATTTTGACAGACGGGTCGAGATGGACGCAAAGTACATCAGGCGAAGATCGATAATTTACGATCTTTGGATTATAATTAAAACTCCTTTTGCCATGATAAGCGGCGAGGGCGCAATCTAAATGAAGAGAAGAATAATTCTTGCAATTCTTGTAATTTTTGCGGTTTTTGCTTTTTTTGGCCTAATTTCCGCATTCTCTTTAAAAAAAGCTTACACCTCATCACAAAAGGTAATAGGCGCAGCAAAACTTCAGGATCTGGACGCGGCAAAAGCCTATCTTCACGATGCAAAAAGGGATTTTAAGGCAGCAAAAACCTCTTTAATTGTATTTACTCCTGTTCGGATTATTCCTTTAGTTGGCTGGTATGTTGCCGATATCCAAAGGGGTGTCGACACGGCAATTTATGGTTTAGAGGCAGCAAGCGTATTTGCGGAAGCAGTGACCCCATATGCCGATGTTTTGGGCTTATCCGGCGAAGGCACGTTTCTTGGCGGAACAGCCCAAGAGCGGTTGGCAAAGGCTATTGAGACCTTTTCTAAAGTGATTCCGCAGATAGACGAGGTTGGTGAAAATCTGTCAAAAGCCCAAAACCAATTAGCGAAGATCGACACCTGGCGGTATCCAAATATCTTACCTGGGAAACCCGGTCAAAAAATTAAAAATGCCCAAAATACTTTGTCGGAGCTTGAGACATTTTTAATCGATACCAAACCTCTTTTGGTAGTTTTGCCCGAGATCATGGGTCAGGACCAAGAAAAACGGTATCTTATTCTTTTCCAGAACGACAAAGAGCTTAGGCCGACTGGCGGATTTATTACGGCTTATGCGGTATTTAAGGTTAATAATGGCTTGGTTACTCCAGAGGCTTCTAACGATATCTACCAACTTGATGATACTTTGACCAAAAGAGTACCTGCTCCGGAGCCCATTGTAAAATATCTTTCCGGCGTCCCAAATCTAAATTTGAGGGATTCAAACCTTTCCCCGGATTATTACCTTTCGATGCAGCAGTTTGAAGATCTTTACCAATATGCTCAAGCGGCCGTGGATGTCGACGGAATCATAGCTCTTGATACCAACTTTGTCCTTAAGATGATTGAAGTTTTGGGGCCTGTTGAGGCTTACGGCGCCAAATTTACTACAGATGAAGTGGAGGCCTGCGCCTGCCCGCAAATAATTTATGAACTTGAGCTTTATGCAGACCAGCCGGTTAATTACGAAAAGGGTTCCAGAAAGGACATAATCGGCGTTTTGATGAAGCAGATGATGGATATGGCCTTTAACGCACCGAAATCAAGCTGGCCCAATTTGCTTGGAGCATCAATCGACTCTCTTCGCCGGAAACACCTGATTTTGTACTTTAAAGATCCTAAAATTCAAGAGGCCGCAGAAAGAATCAATTTCGCAGGCCGTCTTTACCAATACGACGGCGATTATCTGCATATTAACGAAACAAATTTTGGCGGCGCCAAGTCCAATTTATATATAGAGGAAGAAGTAAAACAGGAAATCAAGAAAGGCAAAGACGGTAAACTCAACAAAAAACTTGTAATTTCCTATAAATATCCCCGCGAGGGAGACAACTGCAACCTTGAAAGGAAAAGCGGATTGTGTTTGGCGGGAATTTACAGGGATTGGATTCGTATCTATGTTCCTGCAGGTTCAGAGCTTGTCAAATCGTCAGGAACTGAAGTGCCGATTACAGCAACAGAGGAGTTAGGCAAGACTCTTTTTGAGGGATTTTTTACCATAAGGCCTACCGGAACTGCCAAAATTGAAATTGAATATACGGTTCCGGTTAAGGTCGATGGGGAATATAAACTTCTTATTCAAAAACAACCCGGAGTTCCGGGTCACGAATACGAAATCGAAGCCTTCGGCAAAAAACAAAGAGCCTTTCCACTTGAGACTGACAAAGAACTGATTGTTAGGCTCTAATTTTCCTTCAAAATCTTTTCGATAAAGCGTTCCCGAATTTATGACGAGCATTGATTAGCTTGATATTCGATACATTACCCTTGATACAATATTCTTATGTATCTTCGAACCGAAGGAATAATTTTGGCGCACAGGAATTTTGGGGAAGCAGACAGGATTTTGACAATTTACACTAAAGATTACGGGAAAATTTCTGCAATCGCCAAAGGAGTCAGGCGTCCAAGGTCCAAAAAAGGCGGGCATGTGGAACTTGGCAATTGGTGCAAAGCCTTTCTTGTCAAAGGCAAAAACCTTGATTTGTTAACAGAAGTCGAAACAAAAAAGGCTTTTGGTATTGATAATTTTACATCGGCAAAAGCAAATAAAATTTACCATCTTTTGGAGTTGGTTGATTCCCTAACCCAACACGAACAAAAAAACCAGAAAGTATTTTTTCTGCTTTTGGAATTCCTCGATGAGATTTTAAAAGAAAATAATTTTGATCTTATATCTTCGGTATTTAAGGTAAAGTTATTATCAGAGCTTGGATTCTTTTCTGCAAAAAACCTGAAAGATTCAAAGACTAAACAGGTTCTTGAGTTTTTAGAAAATGAAGAGTTTGAAAAAATAAAAGAAAAAGTTAACAGTTCAAATGATTCATTAGGCCCGCAGTCCCGAGATGATCGAGGGACGAGGACCGCAAGATTGACTTCTTCTCAAAGAAGGCAATCTTATTTGAAACTTTTAACATTTCTTGATAGCATGATTGAAAACTTAATTGAGCGGACACTTAAAACCAATCGTTTTGTCAATGAAACAGTTTAAAAAGAGTACCTATATTATTGCCGCAGCCGCTTTTATTATTTTGACAGCTGCAATTTATTTTCTATTTATTTTTCAGCGGGGAGAAAAGAAAATAAAACCGGAAGAATTCGCAGGCGAGGTCAAAAACGTTTCGGAGCTTGAAGTTGCCAAAAGGCCGTATGTTACCCTGACTCCAACCGGAGACGGCGCCGAAATTATAATCTCTGTCGAAAACATGTCTTTTTTTGACAAAATCGAGTATGAACTGACGTATCAGGCCGACAATCCGCAGGTTCCAGGCGAAAAAATCGAAAGAGGAGCAACAGGAACAGACGTAAATACCAAAGACGAAAAATACAAAAAATCGATGCTTTTGGGTACGGCATCCCGTGGAACAAGAAGTCCGGATACCGGAGTAACAGACGGCGTTTTGACCATGCATTTGGCAAAAGGCGACATAGAATATCTTTCCGAAAGTAAATGGGATCTTTTGGAGGCAGGTGTAAGTGTACGGTCAATAGCAGACAGAGATGACAATCTAAAGATCGAAAATTTAAGTCTTAGCAAAAATTACTGGATAATTGTAGCGGATACTGTAGGGATTCCTCCTGCGTCGCCTTTTGACGCCAAAGATGCGGTTTTGCCGCCAAAAGGAGTATTTTCCGTTGCCCCGGAATTTTCTAAAAGCGCCCAGCTTGCCATAAAAGTTTCAGGGGATATTGCAGATCCTGCACTTTACAGTTATAAAGCGGAATCCGGATGGCAAAAGCATGAAAATGACTACGATTCATCCGCAAAAGAGGTTACTTCCGCAATTAACTCCTTTGCCACTTTTGTTATTTCAGGACAGGCAAAATGACATCTTTAGAAAAAATCGTTGCCCTTGCCAAGCGCCGCGGATTTTAGCGCTTATGGAGCGTTATGGGATTTGCATAAATTCCTATAACAGCTCAATAATGCACAAAACCGATGAATTGAAATAAAAATGACAAACGACAATAAAGCCACAACCTTAGAAAAAATAGTAGCTCTTTGTAAGCGAAGAGGTTTTATTTTTCCGGGCTCTGAGATTTACGGAGGACTTGGCGGTACTTGGGATTACGGTCCTTTGGGAGTCGAGCTTAAAAACAATATCAAGCGCGAATTTTGGAAATCGATGGTTTATGGCCGCGACGATGTCGTGGGTATCGATGCGGCAATTTTAATGAATCCAAAAGTGTGGGAAGCTTCGGGTCACGTTGAGGCTTTTGCCGATCCCCTAGTCGAGTGTAAAATCTGCCATGAACGTTTACGGGCAGACCAGATAGAGGAAATCCGGAAGCACGAGTTGACTCACAAAGGGAAAAAACCTGAATGGACCGAACCGAGAAAGTTTAATCTTTTGGTTGAAGCAAGGCTTGGGGTTGTTGAGGACAAAAAAGACAAAGTTTATCTTCGAGGCGAAATTACTCAGGGAGTCCATGTCAATTTCAAAAATGTCTTGGACTCAACAAGGGTTCAAATCCCATTTGGTATTGCCCAAGTTGGCAAAGCTTTCAGGAATGAAATAACGCCCGGCAACTTTACTTTCCGTTCGCGGGAATTTGAACAAATGGAACTGCAGTTTTATGTAAAGCCCGAAAAAGGGGAATCGCAAAAATGGTACGAATTTTGGAAAAACGAACGATTGATGTGGTATCTGTCGCTTGGGATGACCAAAAGTAAGTTGAGGTTCCGTCAGCACGAGGAAGGGGAGCGCGCCCATTATGCCCAGGACGCTTGGGATATAGAGTACGACTCGCCGTTTGGGTGGAAGGAATTCGAGGGAATCCACAACAGAGGTGACTGGGACCTTTCCCAGCATCAAAAACATTCAGGGGTTGATATGGCCTATACAGACCAGGAATCAGCAAAAAAGTTTTTGCCGTATATTATAGAGACTTCCGGCGGGGTTGATAGAGCAGCACTTTTTTTCCTGATTGACGCGTATTACGAAGAAAAAGATAGAGTTGTCTTAAAACTTCATCCGAAACTTGCACCCTATAAAGCTGCCGTTTTTCCGCTCCTTGCCAACAAAATCGAATTAGTCAAAAAAGCGAAGGAAGTCTACAGGTTACTGACTACTGACTACAGCCTTCAGCCGGTCGCGTGGGATGATCGTGGCAATATCGGCAAAAGATATTTTGCCCAAGATGAGATTGGTACGCCGTATTGTGTGACAGTGGATTTCCAAACCCTTGACGATGACACCATCACCATCCGCGACCGCGATTCAATGAAGCAGGAAAGAGTGAGAATCAAAAAGCTAGCCGAAGCTTTAGAAAAAAGACTCGCAAAATCACTGTAATTAATTTCACTCCAAGTTGACAGTAATTAGTCAAAAATAAGACAATGTTGACATAAAGACTTCAAAAAATTTTGTGGAAGCCGATCTTAATGTTTGTGGAAAAATTCGCGAATATTGCGGCTTGGCAGGTTCATTTGCCTCACGCGGCACAAATGTTACCAATATAGCAGTTGAGATGGGTAAAGCCCTTCAGCACCGCGGCCAAAACGGCGGGGGAGTAGCTGTTAAGGGTTTGGGTAAAACATTGAAGGTGTTCAAAAGAGCGCGGGCGTTTGGCGAAATTTTCCGTTCGGTTGATGTTATTGAGAATAATTCCCTGCGGGGTGAAATTGCCATTGCTCATTTAAGATACCCCACAGAAGGCTCAAGCCGCGAAAATTGCGATGCCCAGCCGTTTCATACACTTTGGCAAGGATGGGAATTGGCACTCGGCCATAACGGCAGCATTGTCGATGTTGAACAACACAGGAAGAAGCTTGGCGAATTCAAAATAAAGCTCGAATCTGATTCAGACTCCGAAATTTTAACCTGGCTTATTGTCACAGCACCGGGTGCTACATGGAAACAAAAAATTGCCAATGCCCTTTCCGATGTCAAAGGCGCTTATTCTCTTGTTATGGTAACCGGTGATGATAAGCTCATGGCGCTTCGCGACCCTTGGGGTGTCAGGCCTTTGGTTTGGACTCAGGATAACGGCCACGTCTTTGTGGCATCGGAAACTTGTGCTTTGGATCGCATTAATGTTCGGCACAGCCAAAAATTAAAGCCGGGGAATCTTTTGATTGCAGACAAAGACGGTGTTTCCATATCAAATTACACCAAGGCTCAAAAAGAAAGTTTTTGTGTTTTTGAAAAACTTTACTTTTCAAACGAAACATCAATCTGGGACGGGGTTATCGGAGAAAACCGCGAAAGCTTGGGCAGACAGCTTGCCGAAGAAGAGTTTGCAAGAATTAAAAAGGGAGAGCTTAAAGCCGAAGACGTTAACAAAATAGATTATGTGGTGGCAGTTCCGGATACAGCCCGCCCGGGGACCTACGCCTTTTGCGAAGCCCTAAAGTCAAAACTTGGCAAACCTGCGTCTAAGCTTGCTTACACCAGAGGGTTGGTTAAAGAGCGCTATGATTACGCCAAGCGCACATTTATAGAAGACGATCCGTATCTCCGCCAAAAACATATCGAGAAAAAATTCTTCGTGTCGCCTGCGATAATCGGCAAATCCATTTACTTAATTGATGACACGGCCGTGCGCTTAAACACCTTCAGGATTTTAGTTGGGCACCTGTTGCGGGTAGGCGTTCGTCAGATTCATTGCCGCTTCTTGTCCCCCAAGTTTTTAAACCCCTGTTTTTTAGGTGTTAATATAGGCTCGCGTGATGAACTTGGCGCGGTCAGAAAAGATAAAAATGGTAATTACTGGGAAATGTCAGAGGCGGAAGTAAAAAAGCATCTCAAAGTCGCATCTCTGCACTACTTGAGCGTAGCGGGAATGGCCAAATCATTAGGAATGACAGAGGAAAAATTACACTCCAGCCACTGCACCGGTTGTCTTGATTATCACAATCCTTTTGACATGCGGCCGTACGATAGCGAGTACCCGAAAGTGGGATACTTGGCAAATAAGAAATCCCAAAACAGAAAGATTGTTCCTCAATTGCCTGTTCAGGCTTAAAAATTAGAAAATGGACAAAGATGTAGATCTGCGAAAGTTGATTGATGAAATCCTTCGCGATTCACGCGAGATGGTTTTGGCAACAAGTGTAAATAACAGTCCTTGGGCTTCTGTTTTAGTCTTTGGACACGATGATAAATATAATCTTTACTGGATGTCACAGGAAAACACGCGTCACAGTAAGGAAATTGTCAACAATCCCAGAGTTGCCGCCGTTGTTAATAAACAACCAACAGGTGAAAATGCCAAAGGACTGCAGATTGGAGGCAATGCTTATAAATTAGAAACTGAAGAAGAAATCGGCGCCGCCCGCGAGTTTTTTGCCAAGAGGGGAGGGGATTTGCCTCTTCCGGAAACACCTCAGGAAGCCGAACCAATATCTCCGGGGAGCAGCTGGTATATCCTCAAACCTGAAAAAATCTACGTTTACTACGGCCCTCTTTTCGGCTACGAACGAAAAGAATTTATTCCTTAAAATATAGTATCAAGTTTATGAGCTTCATTGAGGTTTTCTTCGTCAAACTTTGTCGAAAACCAGGCTTCTAAAATTTCCCGAGCCGCTTTTTTTGAGGTTGCACTTAAACTTATACAGATTACATTCGCATCGTTCCATTTTCTTGCAAGTCTGGCGGTTTCGGCATCCCAACAAAGAGCAGCCCTAATACCTTTTACTTTATTTGCCGCCATGCATATGCCGGTGCCGCTCCAGCAAAATAATACACCCTGATCGACCTTTCCCGATGTCACTTTTTTCGCTGCTTCTTTGCCGATTTCCACCCATTTGCCGTTTTTCTTAACTAAGTCTCCAAGCAGGGTAACTTTATGGCCTTTCTTTTTGAGGTAATCAGCAACAAAATCTGTTAGAGGAGTTTTTTCATCAGAGGCTACTACCAATTTCATCATTCGCAATTATACCTTATCTAGGTACTTGACAAAGTATGTTTTATGGTGAAAAATGGTAATAGATGGTGAAAAATGGTGATTAACAAGCGGCTTGTTAATTGACCATTTTCAACAACTCCTGAGCCCTTTTGAGCTGCCCTTGGAGTTACCTATCTTGCACGAGGTTGTAAGGGAAAATGTTTCTGGGCAGCTATAAACCTTCATTTGATTTAAATTCCCGAAGGATTGCTTTACCAAAAAAAATCCGAGAATATTTGAAGACTAATGAAATCATTTTGTCCTTTGGTTTCGAAAAATGCATTTTTGGGTTTGATACTAAAACTTGGCAGGAGCAGTCAGAAAAACAATTGGGCCGGCCGATTACCGACAGGGTTTCTCGTGATATTAGACGATTCTTTTTTGCGACAGCCGAGCATATCAGGCTTGATGATCAGGGGAGGTTTGTTATTCCTGGTCAGCTTTTGGAGTATGCAGAGGTTAAAAGCCCAATAATAATCGGAGCGGGGGACCATTTTGAAATTTGGGATGAGAAGACTTGGGAAGCGCATAAGCTAAAACTGGGAGGGGAGGCGTGAGAATGCATACGCCGGTACTTTTACAGGCAACAATAGAGTTTTTGGATCCTGGTCCCGGAAAATTATATATCGATGCAACCGTAGGCTTTGGCGGACACACAGAAGAGTTGCTTAAAAAAGGTGCCAGAGTTTTGGGTATTGACCGTGACCCAGAAGCAATCAAGTCCCTAAGGGAAAGTCAAAAGCTAGTTTTGGTTCAGGGGAATTTTGCAGACATTGAGCAAATCGCCAAAGAGGCGGGATTTGGAAAAGTAGACGGAATACTTTTTGATTTGGGAGTTTCAAGCGTACAACTTGAGAATCCACAAAGAGGCTTTTCGTTTACCAGAGATGGCCCCTTGGATATGCGCATGGATCCTGCTTTAGGCCTTTCGGCAAGAGATATTGTAAATAATTTCGAAAAAAGGAGGCTTTATGAAATTTTTAAAAACTATGGTCAAGAAAAGTTTGCTTGGGCAATTGCTGGCGCTATTTGCCGCGCCCGTGAGCTGAAGCCTATTGCGACGACCGCAGAGCTTGCTCGGGTTGTCCAAGAAGTTTACAAAACTGGAGGTGTTCGGACAAGAGACAAGGCAAAAAAATTGCATCCGGCGACCAAAGTTTTTCTGGCCTTAAGGATTGTTGTTAACAGCGAACTTTTAAATTTAGAAAAGGCGTTACCGCAGACTGTCGAACTTTTAAATAAAAAGGGCCGGTTGGTAGCAATAAGCTTTCATTCGCTTGAAGATGGCATTGTCAAACGATTCTTCAAGCATCAGGCAAATCTCAAGGTTTTAATACCAAAACCAATCGGCCCCGAAAAAACTGAAGTCTTGGCAAATCCTAGGTCAAGAAGCGCAAAATTGCGGGTAGCAGAAAGGATTTAAAAGAATTTCAAATAAGCGAGCTTGTTTTTCGCAAGCTCAAAATAATTGCCAATTTCAAATGAGATTAGTAATTAGAAATTAGAAATTAGAAATTTATCGGTATGTTACCAGTATCTGATTTTAAAAAGCGGCAAAATCGAGAGAAAAAGCACACAGGAGGTGTGAAGGTTAAGCTTATGGTTATGATATCCGTAGCCGCAACGCTTTTGTTTTTCACTCAGCTTGTTTTTGCAAATGGTCTGGCAACAGACGGTCAAAAAATTGCGAAAGTAGAAGAAGAAATCCAAAATCTTGAATCCGAAAATACGATTTTAAGGGTGGAAATCGCCAAAAAATCCTCTCTGGTGTCTTTATCCAAAAAAGCCGCAGAAGACGGTTTCAAAAAACCTTCCTTGGTAATTACCCCCTAAACTTTTGCTAAACTAGAAAGACACGAAGTCTTTTTATATGGACAGGTTGAAGATTTTGCAAATAATCTTTTTTATTGTTGCAGCCGTTATTATCTTCAGGCTTTTCTACTGGCAGTTTTTGGCAAAAAACTCCTTCGGTTCCGATGCTTTTTTAATAGAAAGCGAAATTCCGGCTTCCCGGGGTGAAATTTTGGCAAGTGACGGTTTTCCCTTGGTTACCAACCAGGAGTCATTTTTGATTTATGCAAAGCCCCATGAACTTAAAAAAAATCCCCAAGAAATTGCCCAAAGCTTAGCCCCTTTTTTAATATCTGAAAAATTCACCACGGATTCAGCCCGTCTTTCAGATTCCGACAAAGAACAAATGAAAGATGAGATAAAAAATAAGGAAAAAGAACTGCAGGGTAAACTTGCCGACAAGAATCTTTTCTGGGTGCAGCTGGCAAGGAAAATTACACTTGAGACTAAGAAAAAGGTAGAAGAGAAAAAGATTCCCGGCATCGGGTTTGTGCAAGATGAAAGGCGTTTTTATCCGGAGGCTTCCATGGCGGCACAGCTTTTGGGGTTTGTTGCTTTTGATAAAGTCGGCCGTGATACAGGTTACTTTGGGCTGGAAGGTTTTTGGGACAGGAAACTCAGGGGTAAACCCGGCAGGCTGGGCCAGGAACAGGATCCTTTAGGTCTGCCCATTTTGGTCGGTCAATACAGACCGATTCCTGCAAAACAAGGATCATCATTGTATTTATCAATTGAGCGGGGAATTCAGTTTATGGTTGAGGATAAACTCAGAAAAGCCGTGGAAAAATACGGCGCAAAAGACGGCACAGTCATAGTTGCAGATCCGAAAAGCGGCAAAATTTTGTCAATGGCGACTATTCCCACATATGATCCTGTCCTAAGAAGCGAATTTGACGAAAGCCTTTATAAAAACCCCGCTGTTGCCGATACTTTCGAACCCGGTTCCATTTTTAAGCCTATTGTGATGGCAGCTGCTTTGGATACAAAGTCTGTTGAACCAAACACAAAATGCAATATTTGTTCAGGGCCGAGACAAGTGGCCGGTTTTGAAATATCCACATGGAACAAAAAATATCATCCGGACTCGACAATGACAGAAGTCATCCAGAATTCCGACAATGTAGGCATGACATTCGTTGCCGAAAAATTAGGTGTAAAAAATTTTCTTTCATATATCGAAAAATTCGGTTTCGGTAGACAGACAGGAATAGATTTGCAGGAAGAATCGACAGGTTTTTTAAGGCCGGACGAAGAGTGGAAGCAAATCGATCTTTTTACGGCTTCATTTGGTCAGGGGATTGCCGTAACGCCGATTCAATTGATTCAGGCAATCTCTGTAATTGCTAATCATGGTCTTTTGATATCGCCGAAAGTTGTAGAAAAAGTTGAGGACGAAAAAAGCGAAGAGGAAATAAAGCCCAAGCAGGAAATTCAGGTAGTCTCGCCCGAGACTGCGCTTCAGGTCACTGAGATGATGGTCAACGCCGTCGAAAAAGGCGAAGCCAGATTTTTTGCCCCCAAAGGCTATCGGATTGCCGGCAAAACCGGTACTGCCCAGATTCCGATTGCCGGCCATTACGATCCTGCAAAAACCATTGCCTCGTTTATCGGTTTTGCCCCTGCAGATGACCCGAAATTTGTGATGCTCGTTCGTTTTTCACAACCTTCATCATCCCCATTTGGATCGGAAACCGCAGCGCCTACCTTTTTTGAAATTGCCAAAGAGCTTTTCATCCACTTTGGAATCCCGCCTGAAAAGTAGACTCTGCGGCTGCCCTTAGGTCTTGCGCAGATTTTGATTTTGTGGTAATCTTGCACCTTATTAAATTAAACTAAGCCGTCTTTCTGGACGGTTTTTATTATGGCAAGACAAGAAGCGCATCCTTTAATGATTAGCCGAAGGGTTTGTGTTAAAGCTGGTTTGGTAACTGCTGCTGGCCTCGTTCTAACTACAGCTGGTTTAGTAAGTTATGAATCATATAAGCAAAGACCTGAGGAAAGGTCGATGACGGACGCTGAGAAAAACCTAGCTACCGCAATTGAATTAATGGACTCGTTAGACCATGAGCTTGTTAAAGACGCGGTTAAATTTTATAGGTCAAATCAAAATCAGTCTGTAAATTTCATAGACAGCGGATTTAACACAGAACCCGCGAGAGTTACTACTTCCGCAGTCGGCCAGAAAAGAAAGCTTCAAATTGTGCTTACGCTCGATCAATTTACTAATGAACAATTTCAAGCAAAAAAGGCTGCGATTTCCTTATTTAGCGCCTATGATGTTTATCAACACGCGAAAGATGATCCCAAAAGATTCTCTCGTTACTCAGGCTATCAAAATTTTCTAAAACAACAAGCCGATGATCTTGCTTTGCAAATCTTTTCCGAAAAGTAGAACCGAAGTGCCGTAACTAGGTATAATTGTTTCACTTGATGTGGCAGAAGATTAAGAATACTTATCACCTCTTGCGAGCCTACGCAGCTTGCATCTATTTTGGTTTTCCCTCAAAAAAACTGACAGTTATCGGCGTAACCGGAACGGACGGTAAAACCACAACCTCACATATGATTTATGAAATCCTCAAATCTGCGGGTAAAAAAGTTTCTTTAATTTCTTCAATCCACGCGCAAATCGGCGAAAAGTCATATGACACCGGCTTTCATGTCACGACGCCGGACCCTGTCGCCCTGCAGAAATTTCTTAAAAAGGTAGTCGATTCCCATGCTCAATATCTGGTTTTGGAGGTGACTTCGCACGGTCTTGACCAGAACAGGATTTTTGGAATCGATTTTAATTTTGCGGTTTTGACAAATATCACTCACGAGCACCTTGATTACCACAAGAGTTTTGAAAATTATCTTCTCGCAAAGGCGAGGCTCTTCAAAGGTGCTGAGGTGAGCATTTTAAATCTGGATGATCCGTCGTTTTTCAAAATAAAAAAACTTGTAAACGGGAGAATCATAACTTACTCGATAAACAAAAAGGCAGATTTTACACCCAAAAAGTTTCCCCTTGAGTTGAAAATTTTAGGAGACTACAATTTATCAAATGCACTTTGTGCAGCCGCTTTATCAACTCAGATTGGCATCAGCAAAAAAACAATCACAAAAACCCTTAACAATTTTCAAGGCATTAAAGGCCGGATGGAAGAGATTGACAGCGGTCAAGACTTTAGAGTAATTATTGATTTTGCCCATACACCAAATGCCCTTGAGCAAGCTCTTAAAACTTTAAGGTCAAGGGTCAAGGGTCAAGGGTCAAGGGTTATTGCTGTTTTCGGTGCGGCAGGCGAGAGGGACAGATTAAAAAGGCCTAAAATGGGCGAAATTGCGGCCAAATATGCCGATATCTGCGTTTTAACGGCAGAAGACCCGAGAGGTGAGAATGTTGAGGATATTTGCGAGCAAATTGCGCAAGGTCTTATAAAATTCGGCAAGAAGGAATCTAAAGATTTTTTCAAAATTTATGATCGCCAAAAGGCTATAGAATTTGCCGTTTCGCTTGCTCAAAAAAATGATATTGTTGCAATGTTTGGCAAATCTCATGAAAAAAGCATGTGTTTTGGCACAAAAGAGTATCCTTGGGATGAATTTAAGACTGTAGAGCGAGCTATAGCAAAAAGAGCAAATGAGAATGAATAATTTTTCGGCGATAGTTTTGGCGGCAGGCGAGGGAAAAAGGATGAAGTCAGAAAAATCCAAGGTACTTCACGAAGTTGCCGGCGCCTCACTGATCGAAAGGACGATAGCGACGATAAAAGACACGCATCCTACCCAAATCATCGCCGTCGTAAATAAAAAAAATATTTCCGAAATGAAAAAAATGTTTAAAAATCAAGTTTTGTATGCCCTTCAATCTCAGCCCAAAGGAACCGGAGATGCGACATTAATAGGCTTAAAAGGGGTTAAGGGAAATATTCCGGTTGTTTGTGTGATGTACGGGGATGATACGGCTTTTTATCAAGCAAAAACGATTGAGAAAGTTTATGCAAAACACCTTAAATCGAAAGCAGTTGCAACCTTTGTTACTGTAAAGCTCGAGGATCCTACCGGTTTTGGCAGAATCATCAGGAAAAACGGTAAAGTGACAGCAATCGTTGAAGAAAAAGATGCAACTGCCAGGCAAAAGCAGATTAATGAAATCAATGACGGTGTCTATTTTTTCGAAAAAGACTGGCTTTCTAAAAATATCCACAAACTTAAACCTTCTAAAGTCATGGGCGAATTATACATAACGGACATGATCAAAGAAGCTATCAAGCAAAGAAAGAAAGTTGAAACTTATACACTTTCTGATTCAGATGAGTGGCACAGCGTAAATACCCTTCAGGATTTAAAAATAGCCCAAGTAAAACATTCCAAAAATATTCACATAATGGGTATATGCGGTGCCGGAGCGTCTGCAGTTGCCGGAATTGCGCAAGGTTTGGGTTATCATGTCCACGGGTGTGATTTAGAGCCAAAATCCTCATACGTTAAAAATTTGAAGAACATAAGAATTGCCAAAGGCCATGATAAATCACATCTTGAAAATATTGGAATGCTTATTTACTCTCCATCTGTTCTAAAATTTGATCCTAAAAATAGCGAAGTTGCCACTGCCAAAAGGCTAAAAATTCCCGTATTGACCTGGCAAGAGTTTCAGGGAAGGTTTTTGCAAAAGGGAAAGTTTGTAATTGCGGTCGCCGGTGCATATGGCAAATCGACAACAACCGCCATGATTTCCCAAATTCTTATTGATCAAAATCTCAACCCTACTTGTGAGATTGGGGCTTTACCTCTTGCATGGAGGCAAAACTTTCGGGTCGGCAAATCAAAATATTATGTCTGCGAAGCGGACGAATACAGCGATAATTTTTTGAATTATTCACCCGACATTGCGGTGATTTTGAATTTAGGCTGGGACCATCCGGACTATTTTAAAAGTCAGGAGCAGGTTTTTATATCTTACAAAAAATTCACCAGCAATATTAAAAGAAAGGGATTTTTAATTATCGGCAAAGACCCTAATCTTCGAGAACTTGCAAAGTTTGTGCCCGAAAGCGTCAAAGTTGTTGAGGTTGAAGACTTTGGAGATTTAAATCTTTCTTTAATAGGTGATTTTCGCAAAGAAAACGCAAATGCCGCACTTACTGTTTCAAAAATTCTTAATCTTGATATGAAAAAAGCAAAACAGTCAGTAAAGCAATTTAGTGGTCTTGCCAGAAGATTGGAGTATAAAGGGGAGGTAAAAGGCGTCAAAGTATTTGATGATTATGCGGTTCAGCCTTTTACGGTTTTAAAAACAACTGATGCCTTAAAAAAGAAATTTCAAAATAAAAAACTAGCTCTTATTTTTGAACCGCACACATTTTCCAGAGTAAAGTTCTTTTTTTCGGATTTTGTCAAAAATCTCAAAAATTCAAAATCAGATTTTATTTTTGTTACCGATGTCTATGCGGCAAGGGAGCAGGGAAACAGTAAAAAACTGGCACAAAAATTAGCAAGTGCAGTCGGGAAAAAAGCAACTTTTTCCGGAAGTCTGGAAAAAACTGCCCAATATCTAAAAAAACACCTGAGGGAATTTGATATTGTTCTTTCAATGGGCGCAGGTAAAGTTTACAAGTTCTGGGATTTATTAAATTCAAACTAATATGGAAATTGAAGAACTCAAAAACACTCTTGGGCCTTTGCGGGTTTTTGAAAACGAACCTCTTTCCAAGCATACGTATTTTAAAATCGGCGGTCCGGCAAGAATTTTTTTTGAAGCCAAAAATATCGATGACCTTAGGCTTGCTTTAAAAACGGCAACGGAGCTTAAAATCCCTTTTGTAATTTTGGGCGGCGGTGCCAATATTTTAGTCTCGGATGAAGGGTTTGGGGGATTGGTTATTAAAAACAGGGCAGACGGCATAAAGCTTGTTGGCATCAAAGGCATTATTGATAAAAGAGGCAAAGGAATTAAAAGCGCTCAGGTCTGGTGCGCTTCCGGCACACTGATGAATCAATTGGCCCGCTTTACGATAGATCAGGGGCTAGGTGGGCTGGAATTTCTGCTTTCGGTTCCGGGAACAGTCGGCGGCGGTCTAAAAATCAACGCCCATTACGAAGTAGAAAAGGGTGAGTTTTTGGGTGGAAGGCTCGTGTCTGCAGTTCTTTTTGACCCAAAAAACGGAGAAGAAAAAACTGTTGATTCCAAGTATTTTGAATTCGGGTACGATAAATCAAAAATTCAAGAAACGGCAGAAATTGTCTTGGAGGCTTTATTCAAATTGGAAACAATTGAAGATAAATCGGCTCTTTGGCAAAAGGCGATGGCTGCTGTCAAAAGAAGGAATGAAGAACAGCCCATTGGAGTTGCCTGCTCGGGCTGTATATTTAGGAATATTACAGATGCCGATGCAAACAGGCTTTTTACGCCAAATTTAACGACTTCGACGGGCTACATCATAGAAAAATTGGGTCTAAAAGGGACCAGAATAGGAGGCGCCCAAATTTCCGAAAAACACGCAAATTACATTCTTAACGTTAACAATGCTGAAGCGGGCGACGTGTTAAAATTAATCCACCTTATAAAGCAGAAAGCTAAAGAAAATCTTAGTTTAGACCTTGTCGAGGAGATTTTCTACGTAGGAGATTTTCAAAATAAAGAATAACTTTTAAAGTGGCAAAGCTTGAGATTACGGGAGGCAAAAAATTATACGGCCAGATTAGGGTTGCCGGAAACAAAAATTCGGTTCTGCCGATTATGGCGGCCTGCCTTTTAACTGAGGAGACCTGTATTATTGATAATGTACCTGCAATTTCCGATGTTTCGGTGATGTCCAAGCTTCTTTTAAAATGCGGCGTTAGAATTCACAAGACGGCAGACCGTAAGCTCAAAATTTCTGCTAAAAATTTCAAAAACAGAGTTTTGCCAAAAGAATTAACAGAGAAATTAAGGGCATCTATTCTTCTTTTAGGGCCATTGCTTGCAAAAAATACAGATATCAAAATGGGCTATCCCGGGGGAGATGTAATAGGCAGGAGGCCTCTTGATGTCCACATACAAATTGCCAGGGCTTTAGGTGCAAAGATTCGGCATGAGGACGATTTTTTGGTTGCAAGCGCCCCAAAGCTCAAGGGAGCAGAGATTTTTCTTGGAGAAGCTTCAGTGACTGCTACTGAAAACGCTGTCATGGCAGCATCTTTGGCAAAGGGCGAAACAATCATCAAAAGGGCAGCTTGTGAGCCGCACGTTATTGATTTATGTAATTTTCTTGTAAAGATGGGGGCCAAAATTTCAGGTATTGGCACAAATAGATTGACCATTAAGGGAGTCGATAAACTTTTTGGTGCAACCCATGCAGTAAGACCGGATCATATTGAAATCGGTACTTTTGCA
>Ga0209210_1000525_pt1 | contig 40099 bp, 43 predicted proteins | sample RifGroA1_FD_183991 | JGI IMG/M metagenome (GOLD analysis project Ga0209210, IMG submission 183991) | Contaminated groundwater microbial communities from Rifle, Colorado, USA - Rifle Groundwater A1 (SPAdes) (version 2) | ecosystem: Environmental > Aquatic > Deep subsurface > Groundwater >...
ATAACTTCGCAGTATGGAAACGCCCCTTATACTCTTTACGGACCAGCCTCTGTGAATGGATTCAATCTTTATGTCTACCTTGACAAAGGAATCGCCTATATCGGACACGTTAAAGAACCAATCTTATTAGAGATTTGGTACTTCCAGCCCACAACGATTGAGGATTTTCAGGTGAAGTGGGCAAAAGGTTATTCTACAACTCAGAGGCCTATCCAGTAAGTTTACCCTTGAACCCTTACGGGCATAATCAGGTGAAGAAAGGCGGGGTCGGTGGTGAAGAAAGGCGGGGTCGGTCGGGTCCTTGAAAACCCCCGGCGAGGAAGGCCCGGAAAGCTCCATGTTAATCTCTTCTGCCTTTACCGCGTGCAAAAACTCTTCCAAGAAGCGGTAGTTAAAGGCAATCTCAAGTTTTGTTTCCCCTTCGACCCTTGCGTCGACCCTTGTCTTTTGGCTCCCGGAGGTCGAGCTTTCGGCTGAAACGTCCAAGAAATCTTTACCCAAATTAATTTTGACGATGTTCGCCGCCTCCCTGGCAAAAACGGACGAGAGCTTAACCGCCCTTAAAAACTCTTCTTTGTCGGTCAGTATCTTTGTTCCTCCCGCCTTGGGAATTATTTTTTCGTAGTCCGGAAATTCTCCTTCCAAAACCCTCGACGAGAGAACCACCCCGTGGGTGCCAAAAAGGACCTGGTTTTCTTTTTTGTTAACGCTTAAGAGAATCTCTTCGTCCTCGACAATCCTGGAAAGCTCCCCCAGTACGCTTTTGGGTAAAACCATCCTTTCCTCTTTCGCCTTTAGCCTTATTTGAATTTTCTTTTGTGAGAGACGAAAGCCGTCGGTGGCAACAAGAATTAGCTGGTCTTTTTGAAAAACAAAAAGCACGCCCGTTAAGATGGGCCTGGTTTCGTCGATTGAGGCGGCAAAAATGACTTGAGAAAGGGCGTTTAAAAAAGATTCTTTGGGAAGGACTATGGCCCCATCTTTACTGACCGAGTTGGGGACGGGCGGAAAATCTGACGCATTCATTCCCGAAAGGGTTGATTCAAAAGTTGGCGTATGGATTTTTAATTGCTCTTTTTCGACTTCAAGGGTAATCTTTTCCGCAGGCAAATTGATCACCAGGTCGGTAATTGTCCTTCCTGGAACGGTTATTTCGCCTTCTTTTTCAACGCTGGCCCCGATTGAACAGGCGACCGAGACTTCAAGGTTGGTTGAAGAAACCAAAAGCCTGGTTTTTTTGGCGACCAGTAAAATATTGCCTAAGACGGGAAGTTGGGTTCTGGTATTGATAAAACGGGAAGCCAAGGACAAAGATTTTGAGAAGTTTTCTTGTAAAACGCTGGCTTTCATTTCTTCCTTATTATCATATTTAAAACAGTAGTACTAGTAGTAGAAGGTGTTGATAAGTTAATAATTTGGCCAGTTTGGTTTTAATTTTCGGGACAATTTCGTGTTGATATGAAGCTCGGCAATTTGTTGATACTTTTGTGGATAATTTCTGGCCCATTGTTGATAAGTGGAAAAGTCTTTGGACTTACCCTCAAAGCCTCTTTTTTATCCCCAACAAGTCCTCACGGATTTGCACATCGTTCGAAGCCAGACTGGTGATCTTTTCCACCGCGTGCATGACCGTGGTGTGGTCCCTCCCTCCGACCAGCCTTCCCACCTCCTCAAGAGGCAGGCCCAACTCTCTTCTTAAGAGGTACATCAAGATTTGACGGGGTCTGGCAATCGGTCTGGTTCGTGAAGGCCCGAGAAGGGACCTTTTGCCGACGGAAAAATATTTGGCAACGGCGGTAAAAACGTCGGCCGGGGAGGCTTTTTTGGTCAGGGGCTCCTCCACTCCCTTTCCCAAGAGCGAGCGGACCAGCTCTTCCCCGATCTCTTCTTTCCTCATTCTGGCGTGGGAGGCAAGCCTGATTAAAAACCCTTCTATTTTTCTGGCGGAGTCAACGTTGCCGGCGATGATTTGAATTAGGTCCATGGGAAGGGCCATCCCCTTCTCCTTGCACTTGATTTGCATAATTGCACAGCGAAGCTCAAAGTCGGGCGGGGCAACGTCGACAATTAGGCCCGCCTCAAAGCGGCTCCTTAGCCTTTCTTCCAGTTTAGAGATTTCGGAGGGGTGTCTATCAGAAGTTAATATTATTTGGCCTCCGGCCCCGGTGACGGCATTAAAGGTGTGGAAGAATTCCTCCTGAACAGCGTCCTTGCCGGCAATAAACTGAATATCGTCGATTAAGAGAATAGAAAGTTTTCGGTATTTCTCGCGAAAGCTCTGGGTGGTCTTATTTCTTATTCCCTCAACAATGTCGTTGGTAAAATCCTCCCCCGTACAAAAAAGAATTTTTGTCGACGGGGACTTCTCAAGAAGCAAAACCCCGACCGCGTTCATGAGGTGGGTTTTGCCGACGCCCACCCCGCCCCAGATAAAAAGGGGGTTATAGGCGCTCCCGGGGTTGGTAGAAACCGCCTCTGCCGCCGCGTGGGCCATTTGGTTGGAGGAAGATACGGCAAAATTTTCAAAGGAAAAGCCGGGCCTGACCCTGGTTCTGGTGAATGCGGCCAGGAGTTCCTCTTTTTCCTTTTTCTCGGTTTCAAAAAGGGGCGTTCCGGTCGCCTCTTGAACAGTCCTGTCCGGATTTTGTTTGACCAAAAAAACGAGGTCGCACGGCTTACCCAGGCTTTTGGTGAGTGAATCTTGCACCAGGCCGAAGTACCTTCCCTCAATGGTTATCTTGACAAAAGAAGAGGAACAGCCGACGTGGACAGTCACCCGACTTTCTCCTTCCTCGATTTTGTCGATGTGGGTTTGCGAAAACCAAGTCGAAAAAATAGCGGGAGAGACTGAAAGTTTAAGAACCTCGAGGGTTTCTTGCCAAAGAGTCTTTTTGTCGACACTGGCCATATTAGATAGAGTAGCATGGACTATTATCGAGTTATCCACAAGACGTCAACCCCCAAAAAAGGCGAAATTTTATTAAAAAGAGGTTTTCGTTATATAATGTTCCCATGGCAACCAAGAGAACTTACCAGCCAAGCAAAATTAAAAGGGCCAGGGCCCACGGTTTTAGGGCCAGAAGCAAAACAGCCAAGGGCCGAGCGGTTCTGGCTAGGCGAAGACTGAAAGGAAGAAAAAGGTTGACCCCAAAATAAATGTTATCCCGCCAATTTACCCTTAAAGGAAAAGAAGCGTTTGAGAAGGTCCGGAGTCAGGGCCGCCTTTTTCAATTTAATTCTTTCGGTCTGAGTGTTTTAGAAAGAGGCGACGATGAAAGCCCGCGCTTCGCCTTTATCGTCTCAAGCAAGGTTTCAAAGGAGGCGGTCCAGAGGAATAGGATTAAAAGAGCTCTAAGCGAGGCGGTGCGCTTTGAGATGACACGGCTAAAAAAGGGTTTTGACGCCATCTTTTTGGCCAAACAGGTTGGTACAAGGAAACCAACCGACGAGTTAATGAGAGAGGTGAGGGAGGCCTTAACGGGAGCGGGCCTGGCAAAATGAAAAAGATATTAATTTTTGTTTTAAGCTTTTATAAAAAGGCAATTTCTGGTAGCATTAAACTTCTTTTTGGCGGCGGTTGTCGTTTTAGTCCGACTTGCAGCGACTATGCCAAAAAAGCCATCGAAAAACACGGGGGTCTCGTAGGGTCAGTGCTTGCAATCAAGAGGATTTCCCGATGCCACCCGCTTGGGGGATTCGGATACGACCCGGTTCCATAAAAATATGAACATTTTTAACATAATACTAATTGAGCCCTTAGCCAACGGGCTGATTCTTTTTTACAAACTTCTTGGGCAAAACATGGGCCTGGCCATCATCGGTTTTTCTCTGGCGCTAACATTTCTCCTTAAGCCCTTAACCAAGCCCTACATGCAGTCGATGAAGAAAATGAAAGATTTTGAGCCACAGCTAGCCAAACTTAAGGAAAGACACAAGGACGACAGGAAAAAACTGATGGAAGCCCAGACAGAATTTTACAAACAAAAAGGAATAAATCCCGGGGCGGGGTGTCTTCCTTATCTACTCCAGATCGTTGTTTTGATTGCCCTTTTTAACGTTTTTACAAGAGTGCTATCTCCTAACGGAGATGTCATATCTAAATTTAACGAGCTTCTTTATGCCCCCCTAAAATTTGCCGGAGGGGAGACACTCAACACCAAATTCCTTTATCTAGATGTTACAAAACCCGACGCATTTAAAGTTTCTTTTCTTCCTTTTTCGGTTCCCGGCCCGATTCTTATCCTGGCGGCGCTTTTACAATTTGTCTCCGCCAAAATGATGACCCCTTTTCAAAAGCTTGAAGCGAAAGTGGCTAAAAAGACCAAGGGGGCGGCGGACGACTTCCAGGTTTCCATGCAAAAATCGATGTCTTTGACTTTTCCGCTTTTTACTTTAATTTTCGGATTAAGCTTCCCGTCGGGTCTGGCTCTTTATTGGTTGCTCTTTTCTCTTTTTCAGCTTTTACAGCAGTATAAAACCTCGGGATGGGGAGGGCTTACCCCTTTGGTTTCGAAAATAAATGAAAAAAGATTTAATTAAAGATGTTCAAAAAGACGCCAACGAGCTCTTGGACCTAATGGGAACAAAAGCCAAGGCGAAGGTTACCGAAGACAAAGAAAACGACGTCCTTCTGGTCAACATTAAGACCGAGGAAGAGGCGGGCCTTCTTATCGGCCGCCACGGAGAGACGCTAAATTCCCTGCAAAGCGTTTTGGGATTAATGTTTAGACAAAGAACCGGGGAGTGGAAAAGAATGCTGGTCAATGTTGGGGACTGGAGAGAAAAACAGGAAGAATACCTTAAAGAAATGGCCAAGGTGACGGCCGAGAGGGCAATTCAAACAGGGGAGCCGCAGAATCTTTACAATCTTTCGGCCTCCCAAAGAAGGGTTATACATATGGCTCTTTCGGAGGATACGGGAGTTGAAACAGAGTCGGTGGGCGAGGGAGACGAGAGATACCTTGTTATCAAACCGAAAAAGTAACCTGATATTGCCAGTTTTGATCTTTCTTATTCCTGCCCAAATAGGCTACCACTTCTGGCCGGACTTTGCCCACGTTTTTGGTATCAGAGTCGATTACCTTTCTCCCACGATATATTTAACGGATGTCCTCATCCTCTCGCTTTTTATCTTTTGGCTAAGGCCTAAGCCCAAAATTGGCCGAAGGACAATTGTTTGGATTGTTTCTTTCTTACTCTTAGCATTCATCAACGTCTCTCTGGCAAAGAATACCGGCGCCGCCCTTTACAAATGGATTAAGATTTTTGAGTTTGCCTTTTTTGGCTACTATCTTTCTTCCCTTAAGGGGCTTGATATAAAAAGGCAAATAATATTCCCTCTAAGTATTTCTATCTTGTTTTTTTCTTCAGTCGGCATCCTTCAGTTTCTTAAACAGGGAGCCCTCGGCGGATTTCTTTATTTTTTGGGCGAAAGGAGTTTCTCTTCTACATCTCCCGGTATCGCCCTCGTCGATATCGGCGGCGCCCAATATTTAAGGGCTTATTCAACTTTTTCTCACCCTAATTCTTTGGCCGGGTTTTTGGTAATGGGGTTAATCCTGCTCGCTTTTGCTAAAGAAAGCCGGCGATTAAAAGTATTTGTCTTTACACTCGGTTTAACCGCCCTTTTCCTTTCCTTTTCTCTCGGGGCGCTCTTGGGTCTGGCGGTTGTGCTAATTTTTTACCTGATAACAAGGATTTTGCCCCGGACGTTTAAGAAAAGCTTAATGGCCATAATTTTTTTGGGTATTTTTTTGAGTCTGGTTTTGACTGTTTATCCAAGGGGCGACTTAAGAGCCGGGAATTTGCCCGAAAATATCAATAGCCGTTTGGTCTTGGCCAGGGCCGCCGGGGAACTTTTTTCTTCTTCCCCTATCTGGGGAGTTGGCCTTAACAATTTTATTGTTAGACTTCCCGAGATTAAATTGGTTGCCGGCGTTTCCTGGTGGCTACAACCCGTGCATAACATTTTTCTTTTGGTGTTGACCGAAACGGGAATTTTCGGCCTTCTTCTTTTTGCCTATTTATTGACAACGGCAGGAGCGGCTTCGGCCAAAAAAAGCAAAATTCTTTTCGGACTGGCGATAGTTTTTATGGTGGTCACGGGACTAGCTGATCATTACTGGTTGACTCTTCAGCAAAACCAACTCCTTTTATCTTTAGTTCTCGGACTTTCATTAAGATAGGCAATTAGTTATGTTAGACTAAAAAAATGGAAACGTTGTTAAAAATTTATTGCGACGGTGGGGCCAGGGGAAACCCTGGGCCTGCCGCTGCCGCCTTCGTTGCCGAAAGGCAAGGCAAGGTCATTTTCAAAAATGCTAAATTTTTAGGGAAGGCGACCAATAACGTTGCCGAATATTCGGCCGTTTTATTCGCCATGAAATGGCTTTCTAAGTTTTCAGACAAAACATTTGACGAAGTTCGTTTTGTCTTGGACTCGGAACTGGTGGCCAAACAACTGGCCGGGCTTTTTAAAATTAAAAACGAAAATTTAAGGAGTCTTTATTTCTCCGTCAAAGAAGAGGAGGAAAAAATTCCTTTGAGAATTTCTTTCGCCGCCGTCCCCAGAAACAAAAACAGACTGGCTGACCTTTTGGTCAACATGACCCTTGATGAAAATTCTTAGGAGTTTCACGTTCCTCCAAGTTTTTAGTCAGTCGTCCACTTGAAAAGAAAATTTTTTCAAAAAAAGTCATTTAAAAATTACAAAAAGTAAATTGCAATGCCGCGGAAATTGACCTAGGATAAAGTGGCGATGAGCCCCGACACAACATTTGCCCCCGACTATCGCCCGACCGTCGCCATTTTTTCTGAGCCCGGAGGACTTTCCGTCTCCTTGGTTGAAAAACTTCTGGCAAACTTTTGTAAAGTAGTCTTAGTCGCCGATGACATTAAAGGCTGGGAGGAGGCAACCGCCCACATCAGCCAAAAAAACTTTCTGGAAATTGTCACCTTGCCCGAAGTTTCTCCCGAATACATCGTTTTTATCGACCTCGACCTTGCCAAAAAGACAAGCGATTACGAAAAGTTAATTAGACTTTATTCAAAAAGTGCCGCCAAAGTTCTCGTGGTTTTACCCTATTCATTTAATATCCGGGACTTAGTCCGTGTCGAGGTGGTCCAAGAAACACTCAAGGAGGCGGGGGACGATTTTGGCACCATTTATTTAGGCGACCTGGTTGGCCCTAGGCTAAGGGAAGACGAAAGCGACTTGGTTAGGGCACTTACGGAGGGCCTGACAAAAAATGCCTTTCCTTTGTTGGAAGGAAATTACTACCCCTTAAATATAGCTGACGCGGGGAGGGAGATTGCCAAATCTCTTTTTTCCTTCGGCCCGTATGGCGACTCCCTGGCCATAATCGGCGAGGGAGTGAGCGGGTCCCATGTTTTTGAAAGAGCCAGAAACATTTTAGGAGAGATAGAGCCCTCCCAAGGAGCCGAAAAAAGGAAAGAGGCACCGGCTGCCAAAAAATTAGTCCGCCAGCTAAACTTCGAGCAGGCGATAAAAGAAACCATTGAGTGGTTGAAGACAATGCCTCAAAAAAGGCAATTGGTTAAAGAAGAGAAAAGGGTAAAGAAGGAATTACAACCCTCCATTATTTCAAAAAAGCTCGTCTTTAGATTTCTTCTTTTTCTTTTTGGCGTTTTTCTTTTGCCCTATGTTTTTCTTTCACTATCGGTACTTTCTTTAGTTATCGCCTCCCAATTTTTAGGGAAGGCACAGATTGAAGCGGCCGGCTCTGCTTTTAGCGCCGGCCGGGTTTCAGCCGACATCGCCTCCGGACAGCTTAGCCTTTATTCAAAAATTCCTTTAGCGGGACAGGCGCTGGTTGGTTCGAAAAACCTCTCCACCCTTTTAAAGAAGGGAAACTCTTTGGGAGAAAGAGGGGTGGCCACAATCAAAGCGGGTTCGCTTCTTTTTTCAAAAGTTTTGGGAGAGGCAGTCTACGACCCGTACGTCCTATCCCAAAACTTGGCCCTGGACTTGGACGATCTTTATCAAGAGAGCGGCTTTCTATTGACGGAAATCGACGCGGGCGGCGGCGTCTTCGCCAATTTTATCAAAGGCCGCTCATTCTATAAGGCCCTTCCCGGGATTAGAGAGAAGGTTTTGCAGACAAAAAGGATTATTAGTGAGTTTCCCGCCTTGACCGGGGGGCAGAAGCCGACAAGCTATTTGATTCTTTTTCAAAATAATATGGAGCTAAGGCCAACAGGAGGATTTATTGGTTCTTTTGCTTTAGCCAGCTTTGACGGCGGCAGACTAACCAAGATGCAGGTTTCAGACGTTTATGCGGCCGACGGACAGCTAAAGGGGTACGTTGAGCCGCCGGGGGCGATTAAGAATTATTTGGGGGAGGCGAATTGGTATTTGAGAGACTCTAATTGGGATGCTGATTTTCCAACCTCAGCCTCGCGGGCCGAGTGGTTTTTGGATAAAGAGATAGATGAAAGTGTCGATGGGGTAGTCGGGGTGGACCTCGAGTTTGCCAAAAATATCTTAAAAATAGTCGGCCCCATAAGCCTCACCGACTTTAATGAAGTTGTCGATGACAAAAATCTATATGAGAAGACTCAAGGCCAGGTTGAATCAGATTTTTTCCCGGGTTCCTATAAAAAGACCAGCTTTTTGACGGCTGTTTCAAGACAGCTTCTAACCCGGGTTGCCGAGGCAAAAGAAAAAGAGCTTCTGCCTTTGACGCTGGCAATACTTGAAAGTCTCGAGACAAGACATTTACAAGTTTTTCTGCACAACAAATCGGCTCAGGTTGCCATTTCATCTTTGGGCTTTGACGGAGCCGTCAATCAGCCTTCTTGTCTGGGGAATTGCTACGCTGACTGGTTTGGGGTGGTTGATGCCAATGTCGGGGTCAATAAAGCCAATTATTTTTTGGAAAGAGAATTGGCTTTTAGCGCCTATTTAAGCGGTCAAGACCTCAAGGGTTTTTTGACAGTAAACCTCAAAAATTCGGCCAATTCGGCACTCGGCGAGGCGGGGAGATATAAAACATATTTAAGGGTCATGTTGCCTATGAGCGCCAGCGTCAACGAGGCTCTGACGACCTCTGGTAGTTTTCAGGAAGCTCAAACGCCGGAGATAGAAGAGAAAAGCGGTCGGAAAGAAGCCGGTGTTTTTGTTGAAGTCGGGCCTGGGCAGACAAAAGAGGTGACCTTCTCTTGGCAGGAAGAAATCGGTCTGGACTTTGAGAAGGAGGGAGAATACCGGCTCTACGTTAGGAAACAGGCGGGCACGCTTGAGGATAAAATCGCGGTGACACTTTATCTACCGCAAGGCATAAAAATTGTTTCCCAGCCTTTATCTTCCTTGACCCAGGACGGGGGATACGGGTATAATACTTATCTGACGCGAGATTTGTTCTCGCGTATTTCTTGGTAAACTCCGATTTAATCGGGGTAAAGATGAATAAAACAACTCTCACGGCCCAAGTAAGAAAAGTGACCGGCAGGAAAGTCAAAACCCTAAGAAAGGAAGGCTTAATACCGGCCAACATTTACGGGAAGAAAATTAAATCCCAAGCAGTACAGGTTAAGGCGCTTGACTTTAAAAAAGCCTATGAGGAGGCGGGCGAGACCGGTCTAATCTCCCTTGGGGATCGGGCGGTTCTTGTTTCCAGCGTACAATTTAATCCCTTAACAGATGCGGTAGTTCATGTAGACTTTAGACAAGTTGACCTCAAAGAAAAAGTTACTGCTGCCGTTCCCGTTGAGTTAATGGGGAAATCGCCGGCGGAAAAAGGAGGCATTGGAACGGTTGTTCAATACATTGACGAGATAGAAGTTGAAGCCCTGCCGACCGACCTTCCTGAAAAGTTTGAGATAGACGCTTCGGGTCTTTCCGAGGTCGACCAGGCAGTATTCGTTAGTGACCTAAAATATGATCAGGCCAAGGTCGAGGTTAAAAACGACCCCGGGGAAATTATCGTTAAAGTAGAGCCTCCTCAAAAAGAAGAAGTGGTGGCACCGCCGGTTACCGAGGGAGTTCCCGTAGAAGGCGAAGTCCCGAAAGAAGGAGAAGCTCAAGCTCCAAGCGAAGAACCCCAAGAGGAGAAAGCTTCTTAATTTTTAAGGGCATCTTCCAAAGCTTTAACTTTGGAAGAGTTGGGACCAATCGCTTTTGCTTTATCTAAAGATAATTTTGCTTCTTCCAAGTTTCCCAATTTCAGCTCGATATTGGCTAACTCAATCCAGCCGTCGAGGTAAGTTGGATTTTCTGCCAAAAACTCCTCCCAGTATAATTTTTGTTCTTTTAGGAGCTGCTGTTCGTCTATTCGGTTTTGGGTTTTTAGACCCAAGACCCTTTTGTCTGAAAGAAAACTCTCAAGATTAAATCCAGCAACAAACAAAAGAAGGACAACGGCGCAACAGGAGCAAAGAAAAATTAGCTGTTTCTTGAGGGAACCCCTTTTGGCTTTCTTGCGTTCGGCAGGATTTTTTGTCATTGCAAATCCCTAATTTTTTCTGTTATTCTTAATAATTATGGACGAGACCCCCACCCCAAAGCAAGAGGGCGAGCCGATGGCCAAGCTCGAGAAGGACGTGGCCGAGCTGGAAAAGCCGAGTTCCGTTCCCGCGCCCCAGCCCCAGGTTTCCCCGGGGCCGCAAGTTACTCAACCCCAAATTTTGACTCCGCCTCCGCCGACCGAGACCACCGGAAAGAAAAATCCTGTTCTTTGGATCGCCATAACACTCTTTGTTTTGGCACTTTTGGCGGGAGGAGCCTACGTTGTCCTCAATACGGGACTTTTGACGAAAGAGAAAGCGTGTACTCAAGAAGTCATGGTTTGTTCGGACGGAACGAGTGTTGGCAGGGTCGGCCCCAACTGTGAATTTGCATCTTGCCCGACACCCACTTTGACACCCGAGCCTACTCCGGAGGCAAGTCCGTCCGAGACCCCAAGCGCAACGCCAACCGCAACTAGCTCGGCCACACCAACGGCAACTCCTTCGGCAAGCCCTAGCCCTTAGGCCAAGAAGCTTCAATTAAGGTCGGGGAATCATCCCACTTCGCCAAGGCTTCGCGGGATTGTTGCCAGATTTTTTCAGTCACGAAAGGCATAAAAGGGTGAAGAAGCTTGAGAGATTCTTGTAAGACGTACTCGAGGGTCTTCTGGGCCTCCGGTCTTCTTTCCTTGGTCTTCTCTAAATAAACATCGGCGAATTTATGCCAGACAAAATCGTAAATTTCGTTAGCCGCCTCATTTAATCGGTATTTATCAAGAAGCCTACCGACGCTTCTGGTCGTCGCTTTAAGTTCTTTAACGATCAAATTGTCGTCCGCGTTTCTTTTAATTCTTTTGCCCTTTTCCTCCATCAATACAAACCTGGCAATATTCCAGATTTTGTTGGCAAAGTTTCTTTGACCCCGAACATTGTCTTCAGAAAGAGAATTGTCGTTCTCGATCAAAGAGCCCCAGATGGAAGCCATTCTCAAAGCATCGGCTCCGTATTTTTCAACCATCTCACTTGGGTCAATGACATTACCCTTAGATTTGCTTATTTTTACTCCATATTTATCTCTAACCAGGCCGTGGAGTAAGACGACCTCGAAAGGAACCTTGCCAGTGGCGTATATCCCAAGCATCATCATCCGAATGACCCAAAAAGGCAGAATATCGTAAGCAGGATTCATCACGGTCGTTGGATAAAAGTATTCAAAATCCCCGGGCTTGGCCGTCTGTAAAGTAGCGAATGGCCATTGTCCGGAAGAAAACCAGGTGTCAAAAGTGTCCGTATCTTGAGTCAGTTTATCGTGTTCGCAGGAAGAGCAGGCCGCTGGGGTTTTTCCATCGGTTATCATCCATTCCAAGCACTTGTTGCATCTGAAAGCCGGAATCCTTATGCCCCAGACGAGCTGGCGGGAAATATTCCAATCTTTGAGATTCTTGAGCCAGTGCTTGGCTATTTTTTCGTATTTTTTGGCAGCGAACTTGATTTGTCCGTTTCCAATAGCCGAAAGAGCATTTTTGGCAAGCTTGTCAACTTTTATAAACCATTGTTTGGAAACCATCGGCTCAATTAGACCTTTATCCTTGTAGCAGACGCCGACGATGTGCTTTAGTTTTTCTATCTTCTTAATTTTGCCGGCAGCTTCAAGGTCCTTAACAACTTCTTCCCGGGCTTCGTTAGCTTTTAAGCCAACATACTTCTCAGGCGTATTAACCATCCTTCCGGCTGAGTCGATAACGGAGACTACGGCCAGTCCGTGTTTTTGGCCTATTTCAAAATCGGTAGCGTCGTGCCCGGGAGTAATCTTTAAAGCCCCGGTCCCAAATTTAATGTCAACAAGGAGGTCGGCGATAATGGGAAGCTCTCTTTTTACAAAAGGGAGTATCGCCTTTTTACTGAGAAGATTTTTATATCGGGCGTCTTTGGGGTTAACCGCAACCGCCACGTCAGCGAAAATTGTTTCCGGCCGGGTTGTGGCTACGGTTACAGGGCCATAATCGATGAAGTAAAGATTGTCTTCTCTTTCGATGGAATCGACCTCTAACTGTGAGTAGGCAGTTCCACAGCGAGGACAGTAATTGACGATTCTCTCGCCTCGGTAGACAAATCCATCGTCGTAAAGTTTCTTAAAGGTTTTATAAATAATATTGACAATTTTCGGGTCGAGGGTGAACTTGTTTCTGGTCCAGTCACAAGAAGCTCCTAGTTGCCGCAGTTGATTTATCATGACGTGTTTATTTTGCTGGACATAATCCCAAATCATCTGGTAGAGAGTTTCGCGGTCGAAATCGAAGCGACTTTTTCCTTGTTTGGCCAGTTTTTTTTCAAAGACAAATTGGGTTTCGATTCCGGCGTGGTCGGCTCCGGGCAGCCAAAGTGTGGGTTCGCCCAGCATTCGATGATAGCGCGTTAGAATATCCTGGGTCGCCACCTCTCTTGCGTGGCCAATATGAAGAGGATCGTTGGCATTCGGAGGAGGCATGATAATAACAAAAGGCCTTTTATCCTTTTGGATTTTGGGCGCAAAAGCCCCCGATTTTTCCCAGAGGCTATAAATTTGTTCTTCGTGGGCCAGGTGGTTGTAGGTTTTGTCCATGGCCAAATTATACTTTAAACTAGATTTGACCCACAATGGTTAGCTCAGGATTGGCTTTAAGCTGTTGCCATCCGGTCGGGGAGTGAACAAAGTAGGCATAGGCGGCAATATATGCCGCATTGTCGGTGCAAAGCCCCGGAGGAGGAACACGAAAATCGATTTTTATTTTTCTTCTGGCTATTTCTTCCTGAAATTTTTCTCTCAGTCGCAGGTTGGCGGCAACCCCACCGGCTAAAAGAAGCGACCTGGGTTCGAATTTTTTAACGGCCCGGAGGGTTTTTTCCACCAAAACATCAGTTATTGCTTCCTGAACTTGTGCCGCCAGTTCAGCCCTTCGAAGCTTTAGCGAAGTAGGGTTGGATTTCACTTCTCGCAGGACAGCCGTTTTAAGGCCGGAAAAACTCCAATCGAAATTATCATCATTTATCATCGGCCTTGGAAAAAGTTGCATACCGTTTGTTTTTTTATATTCTAAAGCCGCCTTCGAAATGGCGGGGCCTCCAGGGTAGGAAAGACCAAGAAGTCTCGCGCATTTATCAAAGCACTCTCCCGCAGCGTCGTCTCTTGTCCCACCAATCCACTCTATTTTTCCATGCCCACGCATCAAGACCAAATCTGTATGTCCACCGCTGACCACTAGTTCCAATGCGGGAAATTCCGGTTCATTGGTTAACCAGTTCGCATATATATGGGCGACAAGGTGATTAACTGGAATTAGGGGTTTTCCCCAGAGAAGAGAAAGAGTTCTTGCGGTTTCAATTCCAACAAGAAGAGAGCCAATAAGGCCGGGGCCGACCGTGACGGCGACTAAATCAATATCCTTCTCACTCAGGCCCGCTTCTTTAAAGGCAGTCTCGATGACCGGTAAAACGCTTCTAACTTGTTGCCTGGCCGCCTGTTCTGGGATGACGCCTCCGGTTTTGGCGTGCATCTCGGCAGACGACGCAACGACATTTGAAAGGATTTTTGTTCCATTTTCAACGATTGCCGCCGCGGTCTCATCACAAGAAGTTTCAATTCCCAGAATTTTCATCTTACCCCTCCTTAAACTTCTTAAATTCTTTTCTGATTTTTAAAAAAATTACCCCGGTGGCGACAAAAGCAAAAACCCAAGCAAGGGCCCCTAAACCGGCAATCCCTTTTTCCAGATTTTCTCTCTCGATTCCTGCAAGATACCCGACAACCACCCAGAGCGAGGTCCAGGCCAGAGAAGCCGCTGCCGAATAGAAAAGAAACTTCAGAAAATTATATCTCTGTGCTCCTGAGATATATGCTACCCAAAACCGCGTTAAGTTGGCCATGAGCGAGGTGGTTAATATTACGGGGCCATGACGCGAAAAAAGAAGTTTAGCTTTCTCGGCGTTTTTTTCTTGCTTGAGTTTTTTAATAAAGTAAGCTCCGGACTTATTTCCCAAAAAATAGGCAAGAATAAAGGAAAGCCAAGCGCCGAACCAGCCTGCGACCAAAATCCCGTAAAGAGAAAGTCCGCCACCATAGGCATAAAAACCTCCTCCGACTAGAATTAGCCCTCCCGGAATTATCCATCCCATTGGAGTTATTTCAATAAAACTTCCTAAAAAAACTATCAGGTAGCCCCAGGAAAGATATACCTGTTCGATTTCTTTTATTAGTTCCATGTGACGCTATGGCTGGCTGGGTCCGGTTCCCCTCAAATAGACGGCCTGCCAGGGACGAAAGTTTGAAACGAAAGTTTTTTGATAAATGGTTTCCCCGCCTCTTTCAACGCTATAGTTGAATGTCACCTTTGCCCCCCAGGCTTTAAAGTCGACCTGTTTTATGGTGCCGGCGGGGAGGGTTGGGTCGTCTTGATAAAGGTCTTCCGGGGGGGCAACGACATTGGTCACGACCGGCTTGGTTGTTTTGGCTATCCTGCCGTCGCTCGTGCCGTAGATTTCAAAAACCAGGGTGGCTTTCTTGGTATCGACGACCGGCTGGATAAGAAGATGGCCCGGTGTGTCGTTTTTAAACTTGAGGTCGGTAGTGGGAGCATAGACGGTGGCGTCAAGCCCCGGGGGAGAATCCTGCTCGTAATAGCTCACTCGATAGGCGTGGGCGCGCCGCTCAATTATGGGAAGCCCGGCGTTAAGAGCCGCCCGAAAGAGAGTGGTCGAGACTTGACAGACGCCGCCGCCGTCGCCGAGAATCGTTTTTCCGTCCTGGATAATATAAGCCTGTTTATAGCCGGTAAAACCCGAGACGTCCCCCAAAACCTCATTAAAGGAAAAAGTTTCGCCGGGAGCGACCAAAACGCCTTTAAATCTTGAGGAGGCGAGGCTAATGTTATAGATTCTGTTGGCGATTGAACCGGCAAAGCGGGAAGAGCCCCTGCCGATTAGCTCTTTAATCCCGAGGTTATTGACATCCTCAGTCTGAATTTTCGGCGCCTTTCTTTCAACCGGAATATCAATACTGGCCAGTGTCTCTTCAAAAGTTTCAAGAGTTGTCAGGCTTTCTTTAATTTTTTCGGTGAGGGCCTCGGCATCAAGCGTTACGCCGTCCCTGGAAGGCGCAAATTCTTTAACTCTTCCTGCCTCAAAAACAAAGACGGAGTCTTGGGGTTCTCTATTGATGCTTTTGGCAATCTCGTTGGCAAGCTCGGTGGTTGCTCCCTCGCTATACTGTTTTTTGGCGTCAAGAAGTCCTAAAAGTTGGTTTCCTTTATAGGTAAAAGTTTGAAATTCAAATTTTAGGGTGAGGATTTTGCTTTTAAGTTTCTCGGCGCGTTCGGCCAAGAGTTTGGCTTCCTCGTCGGTTAACGTCGGGTCGATTACTTTAAGGGGAATTTCTATCGGCTCGCTTGACGCAAAAGCCAATACCTGGCCGATTTTTGCCCTCAAGATTTTGACGTCTAGGTCTGTTCCTGCTTTGCCTTTCTCGACGCTAACTTGCTTAGCTATCAGCTGGACAGAGGGATAAACCGGCTCAACGGCGATTTCGCCGGCAATCACCGAAAGGGCGCTTTCGAGTTTCTCCTCATCAATGGCCATCCTTAGACCTAGATTTGTTCTAACGAATGGCGCAGTTGTCCTTTTGGCAAAATCATAGAAGATGTTGCCGGTACGGGTTCTTTCATAGGCGGTCGTTGCCGAAGATGAATAATCATAACTTAGGCCAATCTCTTTGGTCTCTATTACCCAGGGTGTATCGTTAGCAACCAGGATGATTTTTTCCGGCACATCAATCTTTTCGGCAAGGGTTGAGGCGGCCTTTTCAGGAGAAAGAGAAGAGACATTTACTCCCGCAATGGAAGTATTCGGAAAAATGAGACCGTAATGGAATAAGTTATAACCCAGGAAAATAACCAGAAGAGGAACAATTAGAAGCCCAGCCGCCATTAAAAACTTTTTAAGGGGCTTCAGTTTCCTGAATTTTTTGAAAAATTTAGGCTTTAGTCTAGCCATGAGTGTATGATAACATGGTGTAAGAGAACTTAAAGAGAACCCGTATGGATCCAAACACTCCTCTACCCAATATGCCGCCGGTTGAGATTTACTCTCAAACCCCGGGCGTGGTTACCCAGCCTCCGCCTCCGCCGACGCTTCCCCCGCCTCCCCCCAAAAAGGGGATTCCCAAGATAGTCTTCATCATACCAGCTATTTTGGCTCTTCTGACTATCCTTTTCTTTGTGGGGAAGAGTCTTCTTTCAAGAGTTGGGGGCGGGGAGGCAACCATTACCTGGTGGGGACTTTGGGAGGAAGAGGCCGTGGTTGCCCCGCTTATTGCCGAATACCAAGCCGCTCATCCCAAAGTCAAAATTACTTATCAAAAGCAGTCTCCTCAGGATTATCGGGAAAGATTAACAAATGCTTTGGCCAAAGGCACGGGTCCTGATATTTTCCGTTTCCATAATACATGGCTGCCGATGTTTAGGGATGAGCTTGATTCCGTTCCAGCATCGGTCATGAGTGCGGGAGAATTTGCCCAGGCTTTCTACCCGGTGGCAACCTCAGACTTAACCAGCGGCAGCGGTCTTGCCGGAATTCCTCTGATGTATGACGGCCTGACCCTCTACATCAATGAGGAAATTTTCGAGAAAGCCGGCAAGACCCCTCCGGCAACCTGGGACGATTTAAGACAACTGGCAATTGGGCTGACAACCAAAGACGAACAGGGAACGATCACCCAAGCCGGGGTTGCCCTGGGAAGAACAGAAAATGTCGACCATTGGCAGGAAATCTTGGGCTTGATGATGCTCCAAAATGGCGTTTCGATGGGAAACCCGACCGGAAAGCTGGCCGAGGATGCTTTGAATTTCTTTACCATTTTTTCGTCCGTCGACGGCGTCTGGGACGCTACCCTTCCTCCTTCAACCATCGCCTTTGCCTCGGGGAAGCTCGCCATGTATTTTGGGCCCAGCTGGCGCGCCTTTGAAATTAGACAGCAAAATCCGAATTTAAGATTTAAGACGGTTGCCCTGCCTCAACTACCCAAAGGTAGCCCCAGCGAGCCGGATGTCGCCTATGCAACCTATTGGGCTGAAGGAGTCTGGGCCAGGTCCAAGTCCCGCGAAGCCGCCTGGGAATTTTTAAAGTTTCTCTCATCGAAAGAATCACTCGAAAAGATGTATCAAAATGCCGCCCAATCAAGGCTCTTCGGCGAGCCTTACCCAAGGAGCGATATGGCGTCGCTTTTGTCTTCCGACCGACTCTTGGGGGCGCTTCTTGTCCAGGCCCCGAATGCCGAAAGTTGGTACCTGGCCAGCCGGACGTTTGATGGTCCGACCGGCATCAATTCCCAAATAGCGAAGTATTTTGAAGACGCGGTCAATGCCGTCAATGCCGGCACGGCAGCCAGTAAAGCGCTGATTACGACCGCCGAGGGAGTCAAGCAGGTTTTATCCCAATATGGACTTAGTCGAGAATAGATACGACATTGGCATAAAAGACGAAGGACAGTTCACTCTTGGCCCAGGTGAAGTAGCTTCTTTGGTTTATCACGACATTTTTGATTACCCCTTGAGGCTGGGAGAGCTTGTAAAATGGCGGGCTGGAAAGAAGTTAACAATTAATAATGAGGAATTATCAACCCCGATTGAATCGGGGTCAATTAAGAGTCGGAATGCTTTTTATTTTTTTAAAGGACGAGACGGGATAATACTCAAAAGGCTATTGAGGGAAAGAATATCGGCGAAAAAGTTCGAAATTGCCCGAAAGGCTGGGCAAATCTTGCGGTTAATACCGACAATAAAAATGGTGGCAGTGACAGGCGCTTTGGCCATGGGTAATGCCGAGGGTGAGTCCGATATCGACTTGATGGTTGTTAGCAAAAGTGGAACTTTATGGACGACCCGCCTCATCACTTTACTTTTTTTGGATTTACTGGGCATTCCAAGAAGAAAATATGGCGACAATAACCAAAAAGACAAACTTTGTCTTAACATCTGGCTTGACGAAGGTTCTCTAATTTGGCCCAAAAAGAGCAGGAATTCATATACGGCTCACGAGATTTGTCAAATTAGGCCACTAGTTAATAAAGATAAAACTTACGACAGATTTATTTACGAAAATCTTTGGGTAAGAGAATTCTGGCCCAACGCGATTAGGAATAAAAATGTTTTTGCCAAGACCCGCCCCAAGCACTCATTTTTAGGTATTTTTGAGCCTTTGGCCAGGAGTCTTCAGTTTTGGCACATGAGAGGAAAAATCACCAGAGAGGTCGTGACAAAATCTCGGGCCCTATTTCACCCCCACGATTGGGGAAAAGTGGTTCTCTCGCGCCTTGCCTCTTGACAGTTTAATGCTTCTTAATTAAAATAGCACTCGCTGTTAGATATTGCTAATATGAAACCTAATCTTAAACCAACCGCGGGCTACCTTCTTATTGAACCGGTTGAAAAGGAAACAAAGACCGCCTCAGGCATTTATTTGCCGGATTCCGCCGAAGAAAAGCCCCAAAAAGGTAAAGTTTTGGCGGTCGGTGCTGACGAAATTACAGATTCGGGAGCAAAGAAAACTTCACCCGCAAAAGTTGGCGATATTGTCATTTATAAGAAATGGGGCGGAAATGAAGTTAAAGTGGGGGGTCGCGAATATCTTTTTGCAAAGTTTGAAGATATTTTGGCGATTGAGGGGTAATTATGGCCAAGCAACTTAAATTCTCAGATGACGCCAGGGTCGCCCTTTTAAAGGGGATTGATACCGTGGCCAGAGCGGTTGTTACCACCCTTGGGCCTAAAGGAAGAAATATCGCCATTGATAAAAAATGGGGAGCTCCCAACATTGTTCACGACGGCGTTTCCGTTGCCAAAGAGATCGACCTTCCCGACCCTTTTGAGAATATGGGAGCCCAGCTTGTCAAAGAGGCGGCCAACAAAACCAACGATGACTCAGGTGACGGAACAACCACGGCCACGCTTCTGGCCCAGGTCATGAGCGCCGCAGGAATGAAAAACATTACCGCCGGGGCCAACCCAATGATCGTTAAAAAGGGAATAGAAAATGCAGTTTCGGCCGTCATTGAGGAATTAAAGAAAATTTCAAAGCCCATCAAAAACAGGGAAGAGATTACCCAAGTGGCCACGGTTTCAGCTGGAGACGCCGAAATTGGCGCCAAAATTGCAGAAGCCCTAGATAAAGTAGGAAGAGACGGTGTGGTTACAGTTGAAGAGGGCAAGGGTTTGACAATAGACATTGAATACAAAGAAGGAATGGAGTTTGATAAAGGTTATGCTTCCGCCTACTTTGTGACTAACCCCGAAGGGATGGAGGCCGAGATTGAGGACGCTCATATTCTTATAACCGACAAGAAAGTCTCGGCCATTGCCGACCTTCTTCCTTTTTTGGAAAAATTCGTCAAGGTTTCCAAAAATTTAGTCATTGTTGCCGACGAGATTGAGGGTGAGGCTTTGGCCACCCTCGTTGTCAATAAGCTTCGGGGAACATTTAATGTTCTGGCAATTAAGGCTCCGGGATTTGGGGACAGGCGAAAAGAGATGCTTGAGGACATCGCCGTCTTAACGGGAGGAACCGTGATAAGCGAAGATACGGGCAAGACCTTTGAAGGTATTGAAGTAGAAGACCTTGGCCAGGCCGAAAAAGTCTGGGCAGACAAGGATAACGCAAGAATAATTGGCGGGAAAGGTCAAAAAAGCGATATAAACGCAAGAATTGCCCTTCTTAAAAAACAGCTTGCAACAAGTGATAGCGATTTTGATAAAGAAAAATTTGAGGAAAGATTGGCCAAGCTTTCCGGGGGAGTCGCCCAAATCAATGTTGGAGCGGCCACGGAAATTGAACTTAACGAGAAGAAAGAAAGAGTCAAAGACGCGGTTGGTGCCACCAAAGCAGCGGTTGAGGAGGGGATTGTTCCGGGCGGAGGAGTGGCGCTTCTTAGGGCCAGAAAAGCTCTTTTAAAGCTTACGGCCGATTCCGAAGACGAGAAAGTTGGAATCGAGATAGTTAAAGAAGCACTGGAGCAGCCAATTCGCTGGTTAGCCAGAAACGCAGGAGAGGACGATGGTTATGTGTTACGAAAAATCGAGGAAGCAGTCGATACAGATTACGGATTTAATGCCCTAACCGGAGAATTCGGGTCAATGACCAAATTTGGAATATTGGACCCCTTGAAAGTAACCCGAACCGCTCTTCAAAATGCGGCTTCGGTGGCCATGATGGTTTTAACGACAGAAGGATTAATTACAGATATTTTAGAAGACAAGAAAGAAACCCCAGCTCCCGGCGGGGGAATGGAATATTAACTCTCTGATATAATTTCTCCATGTGGGGAGCGGCAGAAAAAATTCTTCTTAGAGATAGATATCTAGGCCTTCTTATCAAAAGGTACGGACCCTGCAAAATAAAACCCAGCAAGAGGACCGACTACTTCTTGGATTTGGTGGATGCGATTGTTTCTCAGCAACTTTCCGGAAAAGCCGCCGCAACCATTTTTGGTCGCGTTAAAGAAGGATTGGGAAAAGTCGTTCCCGCAAAAATCCTTTCAACCCCGGATGCCAAATTTAGAGGTTGGGGACTCTCCAGACAAAAAACGAGTTACTTAAAGGACCTCGCCCAAAAAGTCAAAGAGGGAGACCTAAAAATAGAAAAACTGGATAAACTACCCGACGAGGAAGTGATGGAGGAACTGATTGCCGTCAAAGGAATCGGCCGGTGGACGGCCGAGATGTTTCTGATGTTTTCTCTTGCCAGGCCCGACACCTTTCCCATCGATGATTTGGGAATTCAAAAAGGGATAGCTAAATTACTCAAAAAGGAGATTTCTTCCCAAAAGATGGTCAATTTTGCAGAGAGATGGAAACCCTACCGCACCGCTGCTTCCTGGTACGTCTGGAAAATTGTTGATAATAAATAGTTCTATAGTAAACTTACCCAAATGTTACAGCCGGAAAGAGGCGAAATAAAAAGGTCGGGAGAAACAGAAGGGGTAATTTTTCTTCTTTATAAAAACGGCAAGTTTTTGGTTGAAGAAGTAACAAGGGTTGAATCGGGATTTTATGGACACGTAAGAATTCCCGGCGGAAAAATTGAGCCAGGAGAAACTCCCGAAGAGGCGGTGAAAAGAGAGGTTAAAGAAGAACTAGGTGTTTCCCCCAAATCTTTTATCCACTTCGATACATTTGAAGATGTAACCTTAAGTGGCAATTATTACGTTTTCCACGCCTTTTTGGTTCTTGATTATGATGGTGAAGTCAAAAATCAAGAGCCGGGGAAAAGCAATATTTATTGGCTTCCAATACCAGAAGCTTGGGACAGTTTAAAATTAGCCTCTAGTCGATATGTTCTTTGTCTTTCCGAGAAAACTCTTACCTAGGGAGAATTGTGTAGGGGTTTACAGTCCTTCCGTTTTGGTAGACTTCCAAGTGAAGATGGTCTCCAAAAGCACGTCCGGTTGCACCCATCTCACCGATAACGGTGTTGGTGGTGACTTCCTGACCTTCGGAAACATCGATTTTTGAGAGGTGGGCATATAAAGAAGAGAGACCGTCTCCGTGTTTGACGATAATGGCGTTTCCGTAAGCGTATTTAGAGAGTGAAGTCGCTTCAACACGACCATCTTTGATGGGGTAAATTTCATCACCCGTAATTCCGTCTAGGTCAAGACCAGGGTGGAAAAGCCTGTATCCCTGGGTGACTTTTACTTCGTCGGTGGGATATCTGACAATCCTTTTCGTGGTTAGAGGAGTATTGGTTTCTTCAATAACCATATCTTCCGTTCCCACATTAGCAAGTGAACTATTCGGCAAAAGCGTACTGGCAATAAACATGATGGCCAGGTTCCCACCCAAGATTTTTCTAATGCTTTTGTGGCCAAAAATGTGCCTAAAGAACCTTGAAAATTTGTGGCCCTTAAATAAAGAACCCCGCCTGTTAGCCAAGCTGATGTAAAGGCGGTATTTGGGCAGATTTAAAGTTAGTTTTGTCATATTGGGCAGATATAAAAACCCAGAGCAGTATGCTCTGGGGCAACAAAAAATCCCGATTGAATCGGGATATGTCGCAAGTATAGCTTGTGAAAGTCAAAAAAGCAAATTTAGTGAGGCCGGAGCGGGAATTGCACCCGCGCATAATCGTTTTGCAGACGATCGTGTTACTGCTTCACCATCCGGCCGTGATAGAGCCAATTTTATCTCATTAAGCTTCACAATACAAAATTTTTTTGATACACTTCATCCACGCATGAGGAAACTCAGAATAATTTTGCTTGTCGTTTTGGGAATTGGATTTATTATCGGTTTGGCCCTTTTTTTTATCGGCTATTTTAAACCCAAAGAAGCCAGTCTTAACATTGAGACCACGCCGGCTTCCCTGGTTTATGTCAACGGCCGGCAGGTCGGTAGAACCCCCTATCGTTCAAATATTGTTCCCGGAGAGGTGGTTGTCAAACTTGTCCCCGAAGCTACGGATGCCGCCCTGACCCCTTTTGAAACAAAGGTCAATCTTGTTTCCGGAATAGAAACAGTCATCAGGCGTGAATTCGGGAGCACTGAAGACTTATCTAGCGGTGAAATAATTTCTTTCGAGAAGGTAGGCGGCAAAGAAGCCAGCCTGGCGGTCGTTTCGGTTCCGGATAGCGCCCAAGTTAAAATCGACGGGGCGATTCGGGGGTTTGCTCCGGTCAAGCCGCCGATTACTCCTGGGGAGCATCAAATCATCGTTTCCGCACCCAGCCATAGCGAGAGGGTCATTTCCATCAGGACTCTGGTGGGTTATAAACTGACCGTTGTCGTTAAGCTGGCTTTAAGCGCCGAAGTCAAAGAAGAAAAGCCCAAGGAGGAACAACCACAAACTCTGGTCGAAATTTTACCGACCGACACGGGCTTTTTAAGGGTGAGAGAGAAACCGGGTCCGGCGGGAGCCGAAGTTGCCCAGGTCAAACCGGGGCAAAGATTTCTTTTTTTGGAAGAAGACGAGAGTACCGGTTGGTACAAAATTGAATACGAAAAAGGAAAAGAAGGTTGGGTATCAAATACCTATTCAAAGAAGGTCGAAGGGGTTCTTCCTCCACCCTAAACGTAGCTGGCGATTCCGCCATAGAGAATCCAGACAACCAGTCCCAGCCAGAGAACGACCGAGGAAATGAGAGCCACGTCGGTCAAGAGTAGTTTTTCGGGAGCCTCGCTCCTGCCTTCGAAAATTAGGCTTTCGTATCTCATTATTCCGAAAATCGCCACCGGGATGGTCACCATCAAAAGTTTATTGACGGTGGTTGCCCGGGAGAGCTCCGCCAAAAAAAGCCAGACGGGTAAGGAGGCTCGGGGAGATTCAAAGAAGGTAAAAAGAGCCCAGCTCATCCAGGCAGCATTGCCGAACATGGTGACATATGAATTTAAAAGCTCGCGCTTATAATTGGTCAGGCTTTTGCGGGTAATACCGGAGGGTAGGAGGTTAAGCTCGGCCCGTCTTTTGCCGGCGGCCAGAAACAACGCCACCGAAATGACGCAGAGTAGGAACCAAACCGAGAGGTGGGCGTCGATCACAAAAGCGCCGGCATAAACCCGGATAATGAATCCGGCGGCAATAATCAGAATGTCGATGATGGCCAGATTTTTAAGGCCCAGGCTATAAAGGGCCTGGAGAGCAAGATACGCCGCCACGGCAAAGAAGAATAAAGGATTTAGACTTTTGGCCAGGGAAAGGGCAAAGACGGCCAGACTCAAGGCAACAATAAGAGCGAAAGAAGGGGAGAGCCTTCCCGAAGCGATTGGCCGATCTTTTTTTATCGGATGTAAGCTATCGCGCTTGGCATCCAAGACATCGTTAAAAAGGTATGTGGCGGAAGTGGCCAGGTTAAAGGTGACGATGGCCCAAATGACTTTAAGGAAAAGTGGCTCATTATAAAGGTTGCCGGTGAAGATCAGGGCGGCAAAAAGGGCCAGGTTTTTGATCCAGTGGACGGGGCGGGCGGCCTGGGTAATAGACGAGAGTGTTATGATGATTTTGGTCGGTAGGTTAGCCACAAAATTGCCCCTCCAAGGAGAATCGCTATCCCGACCATTGTATATAACTTGGATGAAGTATTCAAATTAAGGGCCAGGATACCCAAAAAAGCCGAAATTACCCAATAAAAGACGGCGACCCTTCTTTTCCCCCAGCCTGCGTCAAGGAGCCGATGGTGAAAGTGACCCCTGTCTCCCCAAACCGGAGATTTTCTGGCCAATATCCGTCGCACAATTGTATAGCCCGTATCAATGAGCGGGATGCCCAAGACGACAATCAGCGTGCCCACTTTTGTCGTCGAAAGGATGGCAAGAACAGCCAGAAGATATCCCGCCAGGGTTGAACCCCCGTAACCAGGCATAATTTTTTGCGGGTAGAAATTCCAGGGCAAAAATCCTAAATAGGCTCCCGCCGTGATTGCGGCCAGAATGATGACCGGCCATTGGGCAATATCGGCCGAGAACTTTAAAGAAAGCATGGCAATGGTGGTGGCGGCCACAACCACAACCCCGGGCAGCTGTCCGTCGACGCCTTTGGCCCCCATATTAAGCATGTTCATGACAAAGACAATCCAAACCAAAGCAAAAGCATCGGAGAGAACCCAGATGCTTCTTGGCTCCCCCAGAAAGTAGAAGTTTATCTGGGGTTGGGATAAATCAATGATGCCTCCTTGCGGATTAGACAAAAAGGCGATGCCAATTCCGGCCGCAATGGGGATTGCCGCCGCCAGAAATCCTCCGGCCAGCCTGAGATAGGGGTTTAAATTGTATTTGTCATCGAGTATTCCCATTAAGGTGAGGACGGCGGCCCCACCCAGAATTCCTTTGAGGTGCTTATCAATAGGCAGAAAGATTAATGAGGCCACTAAAACAGCAACAAAGAGGGCCAGGCCTCCGCCCCTAGGGACAGGATAGGTATGGATGACCTTAATCTGTTTATTTTTGGCGGGGTCGTCGATTATTCCCAGTTTCCAGGCGAGTTTTATGACCAGGGGTGTGGCCAAAAAAGAGACAATCAGGGCCACCAGACCCGGCAGGATTGCCAGATTGAAAATCGACATGGGTTTTATACTAAAAACTGCCTACCAAAAACATAATTTTAAGGGTGGTGATGGCGGCAAAAAAGGTTGTCCCGATGGCGGCAATGACTAGCGCCTTTTTAATGAGGGCGTCTTCGACACGAGACGAGACGAGACTATTTAAAGTCAAAACGACGAGGGAGGTCAAAGAAGGAATCAGCAAAAAAAGTCTTGGGGCCAGTTGCTCCCCGCCTTCGGCCAGGCCGTAGAAGAGGGGCACCTCGGGCGGGAGGAATCTCTGGGCCAAGATGACCGAGAAGATAATCAAAATATTGACGAGAAAGGAGGCGACGGCATAATTTTTGAAAGGAAGAGTACCCATTACTTGAAAGAGCCCGACAACCTCCAAATTTCAGCCCCGTCGATCTCGGAAATGAGTAGATAAGATTTTCTTAAGATGGGGGTGAGTTCGGTAAAGCCCTTGGCGTCGGGAAGAATGATTATAAATTTGGGAGGATTCTGAGTTAGTTTGGCAACCTCCGCCTTTTTGGTGGAAAACTCGTTGATATGGTAGTCGGCAACATATTTAGTCGGGGGAAGACGCCGGGAGAGAGCGTAGACGGCCGAGGAATCGGGCCCCCAGACAAAAATCTTCTCGTTGGGACGGGAAGAAGAAGTGACAAAATCGGCAAGTTTATAGTGGGTGGGCACTCTTTGTCCGAAAGAAGCCAGATAGCCTTCTTTCGAAACTTGCCCCACCGCGAAGCGTAAAAACCTCAAGTAGTAGGCGCTGGTTGAGCTAACCCAGAATTTATAGTAAACGGGTACCAGTATGGCCAAAAAAAGGGGAATGATGGTTAGGGATTGCTCGACCGTTTTTTCGGTGACGAGGATGGCCAAGAGGAAAGAAACGGATGGAGCTACCTGGATGAGATAGTGAGGATAAGGTCTTTCGGAAAGAGCGACCGCAAAAAGGCCAAAAAGAAGCCAGAGAGTGAAAAAGATAAACTTAGGGGTGAGCACTTTTCTTTTGAGAAATAAAATTACCGCCCCCACCGCAACAACCAAAGCCCTGATAAGAAGGGGGAGGTTTCTTTCGATGAAGGGTTTGGCGACATCTCCCGGCCTCCAGCTTGATAAGTAGCCGATGTTTTGCAAGAAAGCGGCTCTGACGTAATCACCCAGCGCCCCGGCCAAGAAAAACCAGACTAGGGTGAGGCCAATTGGGGCCAAAAAGCCGAGGGAGAGATAAAGGCTTCTTCGTAAAGTTATTTTTAAGTCGTCTTTCTTGAGCCCGGCCGTAATTAGCCAGTAAACAACAATGACCGGCAGATCAAAAGCAGCCGGAACCTTAAAAAGGGTGGCTAGGCCAAAAAGAGTTCCCGAAAGAAAAATGTTTTTGAAGTCGAGCTTCTTGGTAAAAAGAATCACGAAGGCGGCAATGATCGGCCCAATCATCAAAATTTCGGCATTGACAATATTTCCCTCAAGCAGGGGCAGGGTCGTTAGAAGCGCGAAAATAACGGTTGAGGCTTTTTGGAATCTTTCTTTATTGGGAAAAAGGGCTGAGGCTAATTTCCAGAAAAGAATAATGGTGGCGACGTTCCAGAAGGCAAGAGCCGCCTTAAACCAGAAAACGTTTCCGGCTACGGCCGCCAAGAGGTAAAGAAGGGGTGGTTTATTATCATAGACCTTTTGATAAAGGGTTGCCCCCTGACGGATTCCCTCCCCAAGGGTGAGGTAGATCGTCTCGTCTCCGTATGCGAAGGGCTCAAAAAAAGAGGGGATTCTTAACAAGAGGACGATGCCTAATAAAACGGTCAGCCAGACGGGCGTGTGGGTTATTGTTTTCATCTTGATCTGACTAGCCAGACGACTTTGAGGGTACCAAAAACCTTTTCCTCTTTTTTAGTATAACCGGGGATGACTATCTCCTCAATGGGTCCGCTGGTGATGGTGCCCACCCGATTAACTTTTTTGGGCAGGGAACTGACGATATCACCTTCGGTCATCAGCGCCGTCCCCACATAAAAAGGAAGTTTGGTCCCTTCGGGAATAAATAAAGGAGCGGGGATGCCGTAATATTTAGCTTCCCAAAGGTGGTGGGCGGCGGAATTCCAGTTGATAAGGTAGTCGTCTCCCTTTTTGACTTCCTTGACATAGGTAGCCAGTTCCCTAAACGGTCTTTTAATCGGGTGGGTGAAGTAATAGAGGTCGGCCGAGAAAAAGACAACCAGGGCGATAAAAATAGCCACGGGAGAGATTTTTCTTCTTTCGGAAGCCGCCAGAATCATGGCGGGAGGTATTGTATAGAGAAGATATCGATCGAAAAAAATTGACTGGAATTTTTGAGAGATCCCCCAGGTGAGCAGTATCGGTCCCAAAAACCAGGCCACCAGGAAGAGGGACTTACCAAGATTTTTCTCCCACCGCCTAAGAATAAGGGCAAAAAGACCAACATTAAGATAAATAAGAAGAAGCCTCCCTAAATCTTTTAGGGTTGGGGTTCCCAGCCAGAAACCTCCCCCGACCATGCGGGTTTGGCTATAAAGCGGTATTAGCCAGGGAGAATATAATATCCCGACTAAGGCAAAAGATTTAAAGATTTGAATTGCCGTTTTTCTCTTTCCCCAGAAGTACTCTTTGACAAACCACAAAAATTGAATAAAGACGGCAAAAAGAGCGAAGTGGTGAGAGTAAAGGGCGACGGCGGTAGCCAGGACGTAGCCGACCCATTTTTTTCTGATAAAAAAGTACATGGAGGCGGTTACGCCGGCCGCCAAAAGAGAATACATCCTTCCCTCGAAGGCATAGACAAAAAAGAAGGGATTAAGAAACGTCAGGGCGGCCGAAAGAGCCGCGGTTTTTTTGTCCCAAAAGTATTTTCCTATTTTGTAAACAAAAAAGACGGCAATAAGGTAATAGAGAAAAGAAAGCGCTCTTACGGCAACTTCCCCAGTTCCAAAAAGGCCAAACCAAAGGTGTTCGCTGATGTTATAAAGAGGCGGGGAAGTATCGCGGGCAATAATGGAGATAATTTCGGGGATGGACTTCATTGAAAGAACGGCGGAAAAAGCCTCGTCTCCCCATAAACTGGCAGTAAACTGGTTCACAATTTCAGTTTAGCACAAGAATCACTTACCAAATAAGGAGAGAAGATAGCGAAGGAAAACCTGAAGTGCCCCGCCCGTAAACGTTGATCCCTGAACCGTTGGCAGAGGTGTGGGTTCACATTGGCAGGTTGAGCCAGTCCAGGAGCAACCTGATTGTTTAGCACACTCAGTTGCCGGGTCAGCTTGGTATGTCTCTGTCGGGTATGGAGTATAAGTGCCCCCTGTTCCCGACCCCGAACATTGACAGACATTATTTGTCCAGGAACAGCCTGTTTGCCTGGCGCATTCTGTCGCTGGATCGTAGGTACCTGGGTAAGGCGAATAGGTACCCTCGCCCGAGCACTGGCAGGTGGTACCTGTCCAAGAACAACCGGGAGTTTTATAACAAGCTGAAGCCGGGTCGTATCCACCCGTACCACCGGGTGCATCGCCAGAGCTATAGTGTCCACACTCGTCCGGATGTTGTTCACAATAGGTTCGGCACGAGGCTTCGCTATTGCATCCGCCTGGACCGGAGAAATCCCTACCGCCGGGAGAGGAGTAGCCCGAGCATATCTGGTAGTTATTTGGATCCGAACAGAAAGCACGGCATGTCTCCTCAGAAGTACAGCCCCCGGGCCCCTTTACCTCGTGACCGCCGCGAAGTCCAACTTGCCTGGCAAAATCAGAACACTTTTGACGGTTGGCTTCTTGTTCACAAAAAGACTTGCAAGACTCGTAGGAATCGCAACCCAGAACTTCTCTTGCTTTTGTCAGTATTTCACCTTCAGCCGGGTCTTCTAGGTGTCCTCCAGTCAGCCCCTGTCGCCCCGCAAAGCGACTACACTTTTCAAAATTGGCGGGCTGTTCACAAAATGCCTGACAAGATTGCATTGAATCACAACCAAATTCTGCCTTTGTTCTTCGCCAGAGTTCGGCGTTGTCTGGACGGATTGGTTCCTCTTTGTAAAATCCTTTACTCTTGGCAAAATTGATACAGGAATTGTGGTTTACGGGGTCTTCGCAATAGTTTCTGCACTCAGAATAGCTAGCGCAGTTTCCCAGTTCGGGAATCGGGAATGTGATGTCGTAGTAATCGGCTATTCCTTCTGGATCATCGATATTCTCTGGGTGGGAGGGAGAAAGAAGTGTTGGAACCGTCAAAAAAAGCGCCGCCAAGAGAAAAAGAGTCGGCAAAATAAATGTCAAAAGTCGCGTTATTCTCATTTAAGAAAATCAAATGGGTTTTTATACTGGGAAAAAGGATTGACATACTGGGTATCTGCCTCGAAAGGATTTGCATATTGGCTTTTTAGTTCTACGTCTGGTTTTTGGAATAGACGGAGCTGTTCGGGGATAGGGTTTTGGATGACGCCCTTACTGACAAGAATAAATATCGCCAAAGCAACCAACCCCAAGATTGCTAGGAGGGGGAGAAGGTGTACAACCCCTTTTTCGGACATTAACTCATTTTGGGATTAAAAATAGGGATTTGTCAAGTTTAAGCTTTAATTAAACTTTCCCCTAACATATAATATGCTTGCTGATGGCAAAAATTGTGGTTGTTACCGGGGGAGCCGGATTCATTGGTTCCCATCTCTGCGACCTTTTAATTGGAAAAGGCTTTAAAGTTGTTTGCATTGATAATCTCATCACCGGCAGTAAAAAGAATATTTCTCACCTTCAGAAAAATGAGAATTTTGAATTTTTACAAAAAGATGTAGTCAAAGATTCTCTGGGTATAAAAAAAGCTGACTACATTTTTCATTTGGCTTCCCCCGCCTCCCCCATTGACTACCAAATGTATTCGGAAGAAACAGCCTTGACAAATTCCTTGGGCACCATAAAAATGCTTGAGCTTGCCAAAAAAACCTCGGCAAAATTCCTTTTGGCGTCAACTTCGGAGGTCTACGGCGACCCAAAAGAACATCCGCAAAAAGAAACATACTGGGGGAACGTCAATTCCTTTGGCCCCCGGTCTTGTTACGATGAGGCCAAACGCTTCGCCGAAACGATGACTTATCTTTACATCCACAAATACGGAGTGGACGGAAGGGTGATAAGAATTTTTAATACTTACGGTCCAAAAATGAGAAAAGATGATGGGAGAGCTGTTTCCAACTTCATCAACCAGGCCATTTCGGGAAAACCGCTAACGGTTAATGGAGACGGAAACCAGACCCGCTCTTTTTGTTATGTTTCCGATATGGTCGCGGGGATTGAGAAAGCCTTGATGACTAAAGGTACAAAGGGAGAAATTTTTAATCTCGGCAATCCCGAGGAATATAAGATAATCGATCTGGCCGAAAAGATTGGGAAAATGGCTGGTTTAAAATCAAAAATAGTTTTTGGGCCTTATCCTCAGGATGACCCCAGGCAAAGAAAGCCGGATATTACAAAAGCCAAAAAACTTTTGGATTGGGAACCGAAAATTTCTGTGGACGAGGGGTTAAGGGAAACAATAAAATATTATAAAAACTTAAAAGAATGACGTGGTTTATTCTGGCACTTGGTGCGGCACTCTTTTGGGGAGTCAGTCAGGTCTTTGTTAAAAGGGGTTTTCACGATATCTCGCCGCTTTGGACTAATATTTTCTCTGGTGCCGTTGCTTTAGTGGTTTGGGTCCCGACAGTTTTATTTCTTCTTGGGTTCAAGTTGACAATACCCTCTTTGCCTGTTTTATTGCCCATCTTGTTAGTTGTCGCCTTTAATATGTTTTATTATTACGCAATCTCGAGGGGGAAGTTAGCTCTAACAGGTACGGTCGTGGCCGCTTATCCGCTCGCGACAATATTTTGGTCAGCCATATTTTTGGCAGAGAGGTTGGAGATATTGCAGTGGTTTGGAGTTGCTCTAATGATATCGGGTGGAGTTGTAGTTTCTTTTCCAGAGAAGCAAGCAGACAGAAAGAATAACTTCTCCTGGTTATGGTGGGGATTAGCTGGGGCTGTGTTTCTTGGTACTGGGGACTTTCTCTCCAAGGTTGTCGTTAATCGGATAGGAGCTTATTCATACATTTTTTTCAATACCATCCTTTTTAATCTTCTCTTGTTAGCCAATTATTTAGTTGACAAGAAGGGGAGGGCCCTTCCAAAATTTTCCTGGAAAAAGTTTTTGCCATCAATTATTGGAGTCACCTTACTTTCTACGGGTACACTTCTCTTTTATCTGGCCTTTGATTATGGAAAAGTATCCTTAATTACCCCGATATCCTCCATTTACCCGGCAATAACTGTATTTCTTGCTATCATTTTTTTAAAAGAGAGAATCTCTCGAAGGCAAAGTTTAGGAATAGTAGGAATCATCCTAGGGTTAATTCTTGTTGGTTTGAAACTGGGGTAGTTAGACTTTCCCCGTCACTTTATACTCTAGGTATTTTCCGAGCATTAAGAAGAAAAATTTGTCTTCAGGGCGTCAGACGCCCTTCAAATTAGCTTCTAAAAAGTTATAATTAAATCGGGAGTATGGCTTGGAATATCTATTTTTTTCAAACAGCGCGAGGAGAAAAAGTAGTAAAAGAATTTATAAAAAATCTTGAGGGAAAAACTATTGGAAAAATATCGCACAACCTAGATTTATTGAAAATTCACGGCCCGTTTTTGGGCATGCCGTATTCCAAAAAATTAACAAAAGAAATAAGTGAGCTTAGAATTAGAGGTAGAGAAGAAATCAGAATTTTGTATACCTTTTCAAAGAACAGCATTTATTTACTCCATGCTTTCAAAAAGAAAACGCAGAAGACTCCAAAAAAGGAAATAAAAATAGCTGAAGAGAGAAAGAATATACTTGACACCATATAACATATATGTTATGCTCGGTATATGGAAGAATGGAACGAAGTTAAAAAAGAGCTTCTTAAAAATAGGGAGGCTTATAAAGAATATAAAAGACTTGAGCCAAAATACAGACTTATCTCTCAACTCATTGGCGCCAGGATTAAAAAGGGGCTAACGCAAAAACAACTAGCTGAGAGAATCGGCACGAAACAGTCTGCTATTGCCAGAATCGAGTCGGGAAATGCAAATCCTTCATTTGATTTTCTTGAAAAGATAACCTCGGCTTTGGGCTCAGAGCTAATAGTCCAAATTAAATAATTTGTCTTCAAATTGGCTTTGGGAAAAAACACCCTCGAACCCATTTCCTGCGCGGGGGCCAATAACTTTTACACCTTTTCCGTCACTTTATACTCCAGGTATTTCCCAAGCATTAAGCGGGTGTGGGAGTCAAGTCCGGGAAGCGCCGAAAAGAAGAAACCCGCAATTGGCATAAGCAAAAACTCAAATGGTGTCAATATTGCCCTCCACAAAGGGTAGCCCACGGGTCTTTTCGGTTTATACAAATTATCTATAAAGATTATTACCAAAAGAAAAAGAAGAGCCATGGTTAGTACGTAAGAAGAAAGTCTGGGTACGGTATACCCCAGTACGGTTCGGCCAAAGGCCGGGTTTAGAAGTACCGGGAGCGTCAGTCCGATTGTGATAATAAACCAATTAACCGGCCACATAAAGTGTGACCAGAGGACAAATATTAGTCTCATTGTTTTATCCCAAAAAGGAACACCCGGGGTAAGAAGGTAATTTTTAATTATCCACGGATCATCCGAAACTCCCCAAGACCAACGTTTGTATTGCTCGTATTGGTTTTTAAGAGTTTTCCATAAAGAGGTTGATTGTGGGGCGTCTGCATGAAGAGGCAAATAAATCGGCTCAACCTCAATTTCGCCTCGTTTCTGATAATATGCTTTGAAAAATATTCCCCAATCTTCTGGAATTTTATCCGGGTCCCAATAGCCGACCTCGTCAAGAAGTTTAAACGATAGAGAATAGTTTTGAGCATTAATTAGCCGATCTTTTCTTGAAAGCATGGCCAAATTCCAGATGGTCGAGAAAGTGTTGGGAACCCGGGTAATGGCTGGCAGCTCCCAAATATTGTTGTAGAACATGACCGCCGGTTGCCAGAAATATCGGTATCGGTTGGGGTTATCCAGGAATTTGAAGGTTAAGTAAGAGAAGTGTTTGGGGTGGTACTTATGATCCGCATCGCAGCTTGTTACCGTTAAATAATTAATATCCATGCCAATCTCATCGACCAGTTTCTTTTTGGTCCAAACGGCCGCATAGCGTTCATTCGAGGCTTTGCCAACGACCTCACCCGGAGCCAGCCGGTGGACAGTAATGAATAAATTACCGAAAATTCCTGCAAATTGTTTATTTAAGGCCTGCACTTTGGAAATTCTCTCCTCTTCCAATTCTTTTTCTTCCATGGCCAGAACCACGGTTATTTGCTTTTTTGGTAAATCCTGATTTGCCAGAGAGGAGAGCGTTCTTTCCAGAATGTGAAGGGGTTCTTTATAAGTAGGAACGATGACAACGTGGTGGACCTTTTGCCAGTCGGGAAAACTTTTTAGGTCAGAGAGCCAATCATAGTTTATCGAGGCCTGGATTTTAAGATGGGAAACGATAGCGCTAATCGCTATCTGGAAAGATTGGTAGAACCAGTAGAGGTTAAAGATGAGGATAAAATAGGCAACAGCATTGGGAATGACAAAAATTCCCCAGTAAGGAAAAAGAATCAGATTCCAAGAAAAAAACCCCGGCAAAATCTCGAGCAGTCGATGGATGGTTCTGTCGTTTCTAATAAAAAATTCGCGCATTTTATTTTATGCGGGGGAAAAGCGGTGCCTCACTTTTTATTTTAGAGGCGGAAAATTGTTTTTCAATTTTTTTGGCCGTTTCTGGGAGGAAGGGCCTTAACAAGTGGGAGATATTTAATATTTCATAGGAATACTCGTAAAGTTTCTCTTTCAACTGTTTTTTATCTTTGATTTTCCACGGCCCTTCGTTGTTAATTCTTCTATCAAGAAATTTAATTTGTTGCCATATTTTGTCTAAAGCGGAATCAAAGCGAAAAGAAGCGAGATCTGCATTTATAAGGTCGAAATTTTCATCGAACTTACCGATACCTTTCGCTTCAGCTTCTTCACAAAGTTTTGCCACCCTTGCTACTAAATTTCCCAGCCCATTGGCGAGGTCTGAGTTGTGGGCGTCCTCGAATTTTTCTATTGTAAAATCACTGTCTTCAAATGGATGAATCTTAGATAAAAGAAAATATCTTACAGGGTCGGTTCCGTATTTTCTTACAAGTTCAATAGGATTAACAACATTCCCTAAACTTTTGCTTATCTTCTGGCCGTCAACAGTAATGAACCCATGAATAAATATTTGCTTTGAATTGGGCAGCCCCGCAGACATAAGCATTGCCTGCCATATGGCCGATTGTTGTCTTAGGTTGTCTTTACCCGCAAACTGGATAACGGGCCACCATTTTTTGAATTTCTCTGAATCGTCTGGCCAACCTACCGCTGAAACATAATTCACTAAAGCGTCGAACCAGACGAACATTACGTGTTTGGGGTCATCCGGTACCTCTATACCCCACGGCATCTTGCTTTTAAGTCTGGAGACACTAAAATCTTGCAAACCTTCTTCTACAAAACTATTTATTTCGTTTAGCCTAAAAGAAGGCACAACAAAATCCGGATTTTGCTCATAGAATTTAAGGAGAGAGTCCTTATATTTAGAGAACCTGAAAAAGTAGTTTTCTTCATTAATTACCTCGAGCTCTAAATTCGGATGAATTGGACAACGATCATTCTCTAATTCGGATTCGGTTTTTTCCAGCTCACACCCGACGCAATATTTAACAGCATATTTATCTTTATAAATGTTTCCATTTTCTAAGCACTTTTCCCAAAACTCCTGCGCGGCTTTAATGTGGTGCTTATCGGTAGTTCTTATGAAATTGTTGTAGGTTAAATTCAGAGCCTTTTTGAGGCTGTCAAATTTAGCCGCATATTCATTTACATATTCTTGAGGGTCTTTCCCTTGCTCAAGTGCCTTGCGATAGATTTTAAGTCCATGTTCATCGGTACCGAAATTGAAAAACACGTCGTGTCCCTGCAATCTTTTAAATCTTGCAATTGTATCGGCTTGCACAATCTCTAAAGCGAATCCAATGTGCGGATCTGAATTTACGTAGGGCAAGGTAGTAGTCAGATATATATTTTTCTTGTCCATGGTTTTAGTATATCCTTTCAGAAACTAAAAAACCTCCTTGCGGAGGCTGGAAAAGCCTAAAGCCAAAAATTATCTAGGTAGTGGTGGGATCGTCTTCATTACCACCGCTTTTTGGTCCTGGATGGACGATGCGAATATTGGCGATAAGGTCGCGATTCACCTCACCGTAAACCGTAGTCTTTTTCATTCGGGAGCGTCTAATCGCCATATCTCTCACTTCTTCAATAGTAGAGAATTCAAACGATTGTGGCTCGTTGCCAGTCGAAATAATTTTTGCTCGTCCGTTTTCTATAACTAGTTCTACTTTTTCTATACTCATTGACGCAATTTTAACACATAAAGGATTTATCGGTTTATTTTTTCACAAATTTTTTTATTTTTTCGGCCCAAACACTTGCCCATTCTTCGGCCTCGAGTTTTTTCAAGGCAAGGCCAATCCCGGTTTTATGCATTTGGCTCTGGACGGAGGCGATGGTTGCGCTTGAGACCTTGAGATTTTGCTTGATGTTTGAATAACTTCTTCCTTTTTTGAGCCAGTAGGCGATTGAGAGTCTTTTGGCGAAGGTTTCCAATTCGCTTTCGTTAAAAAAATCCTGAAGGAAAGTGTGGGCTTCATCAACATCTTTTAAGTCCACGATGGTTTGGGCCAAGGTTTTAATTATTTGATTTTTTAAAGAGGGGTGGAGTTTGTCTTGGGATATTCTCATCTGATTTAACTGAATAAACTAGCCGAAGTATAACAGTAAGCCATCCTACGTCAAGACTATTTTTTTATGAAGTAAAGTTCGACCGTGATGGCGATACCCAGAATCAGCAAGAAATTTAAAATGTTTCCTATTCCCAAGTAGCGAAGTATCAAAAATAGCGTCAGTCCAACGGCAATAAGAGCCCCGCGACGGGTGTTGGCAAAAAGAAGAGAGAGGGTAAAAAGTAGAGCTAGAAATACCAAAAAGAAAAAAACAGGAAGAACCCCGAAAGTATCGGGTTCCACAAAATAGATTATTGAAATTACGCCAAGCCAGAGAAGAATTACTACCAACAAAGTCGGAAGGAAGTTTTTCCTTAACTTGACCTCTTTTAGTCTGGCTTTCCTTCGCATGCTTTCATGATACAATGTTTTGCTATGGATCCGGCAATTTTCCTGGTTATTGTTGTAGGCGCCCTGGTTATTATCGCCATTTTTATTAACCGAAAACTTTCTGATTTGGCAGAAAAACAAAAACCTCCAGAAGAGCTTATGGAGATAATAAAAATGCTCCAGACTGGCTCGAAAGAAGATAGGAAAGTTCTTTTAGACTCTTTGCAGAAAAATACGCAATCCCTAAACGAAAGGTTGGACAATGCGGCCAAGGTAATTTCCCAAGTGCAAAGGAATTTGGGGGAAATGAGTGAGGTGGGAAAAGGGATAAGAACTCTGCAGGAATTTTTGCAGTCCCCAAAACTAAGGGGTGGCTTGGGAGAAGAGGTCTTAAAGGAGATGATCGGTCAAACTTTTCCCAAAAATGCTTTCCATCTTCAATACCCTTTTAAGTCCGGATTTAAAGTTGACGCGGTTCTTAAGACAGAGGCCGGGCTTTTATGTATCGACTCGAAGTTTCCAATGGAGAATTTTAACCTGATGCTTAAAGGAGAAACCGAAGCGGAAAGAAATGTTGGCAAAAAACAATTTGCAGCCGACGTCAAAAAGCACATCGAGGATATCTCCAGAAAATATATCTTGCCCGAGGAGGGGACGATGGACTTTGCCTTAATGTATATTCCTTCCGAGGCGGTTTACTATGAAGTTGTCAATATTCAAGAGCTAAGTAATTTTGCCAGAAGGTTGAGGGTTTATCCTGTGTCTCCAAATACTTTGTACGCGCACCTTCAGGTGCTACTTTTATCGTTTGAAGGAAAAGATTTGGAAGCAAAATCACGAGAAGTATTCAGAGTTCTTCGTGCCATCCAAAAAGACTACTCAAAAGTCGACGAAAATTTGGGGGTTTTACAAAAGCATTTAAATAACGCCTACAACATGATGAGCTCGGTCATTACTTCCTTCACCCAATTGGGACAAAAAATAACTTCAACCCAAACCCTTGGTTCTGGAGTTAGGAAAGAATCAAAAGAACTTGAATCTTAAAATGCAAAAAGGTTTTACTTTGATTGAACTTTTAATAACTTTAGCGGTTTTGGCAGTTATTGCCGTTGTTCTAATCACGGCGATAAACCCCATTGAGCAGTTGAGGCGCGCAAAGGATGCTTCAAATAAACAAAATGTGGAGAACTTTCTCTCTGCGATTACCCGTTACCAAGCCACCAAGGAGAAAAATCCGCAAATAGACTATTCTACCGGCTCGACTAGTTGTCAGGATATAGTTCAGGCGGGCCCAGTTTATGATTTTACTTCTTTGAATGATGAAATTTCGGAGTGGTTTTCCCAACTCATTACGAAACCCGGCTCCGAACTTTACGTCGGCATCAATGAGGATGGAGTAAAGGTCTGTTATAAGATTTCTGCTTTTGTAAATGTTGCAAAAGTGTCCCAGAAAGGGTGTAGCGTTTCATCGGCCACCTATCTTTGTCTTCCAGAATAAAGCTCTTTCGTCCTTTTGGACTCGTCAGTAAGGGCACACACCCCTAAAGAACGTGTGGAATGCATTTCATCTTGTCGGCAAGAAGATGAAAGAGGCCGGCTCCACACGGGCCGTTGGGTCAGGATACCGTAAGGAGGTAGCCTTCTCTCTCGAGAAGTTTCCGGTCCTGGATGTTGGCGAAGTCGAAAGCCAGGTCCCGGATGGAGACGAGTCCTACAACCTTTGATATCTCGGGAGTCGCGAAGGTCACCCTCTCGGCAGGAATCATGATCTCGGTGATGGGCGTTGTCTTGGCGAGTTTTTCTGCCAGGATAAAGTAAGCGAAATCCTGCTCGCTTACGATCCCCGGAAAAACCTCTCCGTCGCCATCCATCACAAGTACCGTTCCCACCATTTTCCACTTGAGGATGAAATCCGATTCCCAGACCGTTGCTTTTGGCGGAACAAAAACCACACCCCTTACAACAAGAAGCGACATCATATCCCTTACGGTCATGGTTGCCTCCTCCTTTTTTAAGTTACTTATGCCGACAAGGTGCGATGCTTCCGCGTGCAATTTTGCGGGCATCACCGTGCGAGTATTATACATCATTGCCATTTCTTTCTGATACAATTGCCTCGTGGCCAGAAGAACATCCGACCTAAAACTCAATAAAGAACAACTAGAAGCAATTAAATACGGCAAGGGTCCACTTCTCATCATTGCCGGGGCGGGGACCGGCAAAACCACGGTTGTTACGGAAAGAATTAAATATTTGATTCTTTCCCAAAAAACAAAACCGAATGAAGTTCTAGCCCTGACGTTCACCGAAAAAGCGGCTCGGGAGATGGAAGAAAGAGTGGACGTGGCCATGCCCTATGGTTATACCCAGATGTGGATATCAACCTTCCACTCTTTTTGCGACAGAATTTTAAGAACCGAAGCACTCCACATCGGTCTTGACCCTCGTTACAAATTGATGACAGAGGCGGAAACAATCCAATTTGTAAGGAACAACCTTTTTAAATTTGAGCTGGATTATTTTAGACCTCTGGGAAATCCGACAAAGTTTATCGGTGGAATGCTTCAGCATTTTTCCCGCCTTCAAGATGAAGATATTAATCCCAGTCAGTATTTGGCTTACGCGAAGAAATTAAAGGGCGTTGAGAAAGAAGAAAAAAAGAAAACTCTGGAGCTGGCTAAAGCCTTTAGAACCTATGATGAGCTGAAAGTCAAGGAAGGGCTGATGGATTTTGGAGATTTGATTGTTAGAACACTCCAACTTTTTAGACAAAGACCAAACGTTTTGCGGCAGTATCAGGACCAGTTCAAATATATTTTGGTTGACGAGTTTCAGGATACCAACTATGCCCAAAACGAACTGGCCATACTTCTTTCCCAGAAAACCAAAAACATAACGGTTTGCGGGGACGACGACCAATCCATTTATCGCTTCCGAGGCGCTGCGGTTTCAAACATTATTCAGTTTAGAAAAAATTTTCCGAGAGCAAAGGCCGTGGTTTTGACGAGAAACTACCGCTCCACCCAGGAAATTTTGGACAGGGCCTATGAACTTATCCAACACAATAACCCGGATAGACTTGAGGCGGTTGAAAAAATCGACAAGAAGCTTTCCTCGCAAAGGGGACTAAGAGGAGAGGAAATCGGTTTTATTCACACAGACAGGGTCGAGAACGAGGCGGACGCGGCTGCCAGAAAAATTGAAGAAATAAAGAAGGAAACAAAATATGAATGGAAGGATTTTGCCATACTGGTTCGGGCCAATAATCACTCCGAGCCATTCGCCAGAGCCCTTTCCCGAAGGGGAATTCCATATCAATTTTTGGGGCCGGGAAGGCTTTTTAAACAACAGGAAG
>Ga0209210_1000526_pt1 | contig 40092 bp, 36 predicted proteins | sample RifGroA1_FD_183991 | JGI IMG/M metagenome (GOLD analysis project Ga0209210, IMG submission 183991) | Contaminated groundwater microbial communities from Rifle, Colorado, USA - Rifle Groundwater A1 (SPAdes) (version 2) | ecosystem: Environmental > Aquatic > Deep subsurface > Groundwater >...
TGGCATTCCGCCAGCCCCGCGCGGTCTTCCTCAGGTTGAGGTTACTTTTGATATTGACGCAAACGGCATCTTGAACGTCAAGGCCAAAGACAAGGCAACTTCAAAAGAACAATCCATAAAAATCACCGGCTCAACGGGCTTGACCGACGAAGAGATTAAAAGGATGACCCAGGAGGCAGAAGAGCATGCCGCGGAGGATACCAAGAAGAAAGACGAGATTGAAACAAGAAACCAGGCAGATACACTTGTTTATCAGGCCGAAAAATCCCTCAAAGATGCTGGTGACAAGGTTCCTGCCGATGTCAAAAGCGAGGTCGAGGAAAAGATAAAAGCCTTAAAAGGAATCGAATCAACTGCTCCCATCGAGGAAGTTAAGCAAAAAACAGAAGAGTTGTCTGCGGTTCTTTCTAAAATCGGCGAGTCGATGTATCAGCAAAAAGGGCCAGAAGCAACAAAGGGGACAGAAGGGACAGAGAGTGCAGATGGAGAAACGAAAACTGACGAGAAAAAGGGAAAAGACGATGAATCGGGCGAGGTCCAGGAAGGCGAAGTTGTTAAAGAGTAATGAAAAACCTTACCACCGATATCTTCGTTTTGTGTGACCACGCGTTAATTTCCCGGGAACAAAAGCTTTCGATAATTGGAATTTTTGACCAGTTTTTTGTAGCCAACTTACCTACTTCCTGGCCGAAGATGTTTTTGGTTGCTGTTGTCTCCGGTGAACCCCAAAAAGAATATTCGCTAAGGCTAAAACTTGTTTCCCCTAAAGCCGGTGAAAATAAACTTCCCGACAAAGAGTTAAAAGTAACACTGGGTGCAAACGGCAAAGCCAACATTATGACCGAACTTGCCAATTTTCCGCTTCCTGATGCCGGTGTCTATAAAATTTCATTGGAGGGGGAAGAAGGAACTGTGGGGGAATTGGAATTTAGGGTCAATAAAACGACACCGACTTATACAGGAGCGGATCTTGCCGGCAAAAAAGTTTCAAACTAAGGATATATAATTTAACATGATATGGCTGCAAAAGCTGATTATTACCAAATCTTGGGCGTTTCCAAAGGTGCCACAGATGCCCAGATAAAATCTGCCTACCGCAATTTGGCGCGTAAACACCACCCCGATGTCGACAAATCAGACGGCGCCGAGAAAAAATTCAAGGAAATAAACGAGGCTTACCAGGTTCTTTCCGATTCTGCGAAAAAGCAGGCCTACGACCAGTATGGCCATTCGGCCTTTGAGCCCGGCGGCGGATTCGGTGGAGGTTTTGGGCAGGGCCAAGGTCAGGGAGGGTTCCGCACATATTCATGGACCGGAGATATGGGAGATTTGGGATTTGATATGGGTGGAGAAGGGTTTGCAGATCCATTTGATATTTTCGAAATGGTTTTTGGCCAAAGGTCGCCTTTTGGAAGACAGGCACGTCTTTCCCGCTACGTTATCAATATTACTTTCGATGAGGCTGTCCACGGTACCCAAAAAGAGGTAGAAATCGAAGGCAAACGCCAGAAAATTAAAATTCCTGCAGGTGTCGACGACGGTTCGGAAATTAGGTTTTCAAATTACATAATTGTTTGCCAGGTTTCACGCCACCCCAAATTTGTCAGACGCGGTTACGATATCGTCACCGAACACGAAATCTCCTATTCCAGGGCGGCTTTGGGATCGGTTGAAGATATTGAAACAATCGACGGCCCGGTTAAAATCCGTATCCCTTCAGGTACCCAGCCCGGAACTCAAATTCGCCTGAGAGCTAAAGGCGTGCCGAGAGTTTCCGGCCACGGCCAGGGCGACCACTATGTCATCATCCGCGTCAAAGTCCCGAGTAAATTAAGCCGTGATCAAAAACGTTTGCTTGAGGAATTGGAAAGGACCTAAGATTCGAATCTCATCAGGGGAGCCAGGTTCAAAAATGAGACCCACAAAGGGTCTTAGTAGAACCTTTTTATCAAATGTCCCAAGCTAATACACCTTCTCGCGCAGGAATATTTTTGGAAGCATCAAAAAAACTCCGTCAAGATTTTGAAAGGGTAAAGAACTTACCTCACCATGGAGAAAAAGGCAGAGAAGCGGAAAATATACTAAAAATATTTCTTAAAGAACATCTTCCAAAAAGATTTGATGTGGCGTCAGGATTTATTCTTGATCAATCAGACCAAGTTAGTAATCAAACAGATGTTATTGTTTACGATGCAAGTAGTTGCCCTTTATTAGAAACTTATGAAGATAATCTCATAATTCCATCAGATAATGCAGCAGTTGTTATTGAGGTTAAGTCAAATTTGACAGCAGCTGATATCAAAGACGCGGCAGATAAAATTGCTCAGATTAAATCACTCAAAAAATCAGCTATTGATTTACCACCGGGACCTTGGAACATCAATACAATTGGGATAGTCTTTGCTTTCAAATCCACCTTGAGCATAGAGACTGTAGGGAGTCATTATCATAAATCGATCGCAGAAAAGGAAATCGGTAGACATATTGATTACATATTTATCTTAGATGATGGAATGCTGACATTGATTGCTCATATACCGGGGGAAAAGGGATTTGCTCCGATACTAATGTATCATCCTAACTCAGGAATAAATGGAACTGTCCTTGTTTTAGGAGGAACAAAATTTAAAGAAAAAACGCTTGATCAGTTTTTAAGATTCTTAGTAGCTCATCTACATTTCTTTTGGCCGCATATAACTCATCCAGGGTTTGATATGAGTCCGTCAGATAACGCTACAGGCGAGAAGGTTTTCGGAACATTTTTAACTGTTAAAACAGGTGAAACTGATCCACAAAAACAGAAGATATTACACGATGAATACAAGAAAAAATTCCAAGAAGGTAAGCTAGACTAAATTACTAAGGAAAATTCGCGAGAGCTTTTGTAGATAGCATTTGGCCGTGTTTGTAATTGATGACTACATCAATAAAAGGTTTGGGAAGGATAGCTGGTTTCCCTTTTGTGTTAAGTCCCGGTAAATCTTCATACCAAAGCTCGATGCGTTTCGGGGGACTCATTAAGGAGAATAAACTACGTCAGATCTGGGAACCTGGAAAAAGGTGTACTTTTTATTTGCGGAAACTTTTTTCCTCACCTCTCGAAAGCTTTTTCCGGAAGCGAGTATTTCTCGTTTAACTTCGTCAACTGCGACCCATTTGTTTGCAAATTTCTCAATATTTTTAATGGCCTTTTTGCTCATAGGCTTAAATTATACTACTTAACGCAAGAACTTTTATCTGTTTTTATCATACTACTTTTTATATTTAGAAAGCTTTGGGAAAAATATCTAAAGAAATAGCCCCCAAACCGTCCTCTACTTCACTAAAGTTTCGTAAGAGCAAGCCTGTTTATTCGCAGGTAAGCCCTTGACGCAAGGATATATAAAGTATATACTATGTCTACACTATGAATACTGCAATTGTCAACGTGAAAGTTGACCCCCGAGTAAAAAAAGAAGCCCAAAAGTTGGCAGAAGACCTGGGTTTGTCCTTAAGCGGCCTGATCAATGCTTATCTTAAGCAGATAATTAGAACTAAAACAGTTAGCTTCAGCACTGCCGCTGAGGAACCTAGTGAATTTTTAATAAAGGCATTGGAGGAATCAAGGAAGGATATTAAAAGTGGTCGGGTTTCCCCTGCTTTTGAGAACGCCGATGACGCGGTTACTTGGTTGAATAACCCTAAAAAAAAGTATGCGGGTTAGGTTCAGCGGGAAGTTTAACAAAACTTACGATAAAGCTCCATATAAGATCAGAGACGCTTTTGATACAAGATTAAAACTTTTCTTAGAAAATCCATACCATCCACAACTGAATAATCACCTCTTAGGCGGAAAGTATAGAGGTTACAGAAGCATCAACGTGACGGGAGACTGGCGGGCAATATTTTCGCAACAACAACAACAAGAAGAAGATGATAGATTAGTGACAATTTTTGAGGTTATTGGCACTCATAGTCAGTTATATAAATAACCCCAAATCGTCCCCGAAATTATTTCGAAGAATATAGTGCTTGATTTTGGAGAAGAACGGAATACATCAGACAATCTTCGGCTTTTTTAAAATCGTTTTTTTGATCAAGCGAATTGGCAATTTTTCCCATCAAACTTTTTAAATAATCATCATCTACGTCGTTTCTGATCCAGTGTTTTGCCTCTTTTGTGAAACGCTCGGCATTTTCAATCGAGCCTGATTGGATTGAAGTAGTTATTCTTTTTAAATCGTTTGAAAGTGAAAGCAGAGTTACTTTGTCCATAATTTTGAGTCTAACGAAAAATTATATCAGAGGAGCGCCATCAGATTATTCTGAGGCGACCTGCTGATATAATACTTTGAAAAAATCTTTCATTAAATATTCAAATCTTTGTCTTTTCGCAGGGTCTAGGATTTCGTTACTCGTGTTATTGTCTTTAGGTCTCAAATTTATCATAGCATTGAAACCGACTGTTAAAGTTTTAAGATCAATTCCTCCTCCCCAAAGGCTATCCTGGCGAGATCCTTGCTCAAGGAGTATTTGTTCATTGTCTGCATGTAAACTGGCTCCAGCTGAACAAACATTTTTTTCGATGTCAATAACGGTTTTAATATAAGTTTCTAATTCCTCTGCAAGCCATTCAATTTCCTCGTTTGTAAAAGGCTCTTTCTTGGTGACAATCATAGGATTATCTTAACAAATTACAGCAATTTCCATATGCTAGAATGTGGCCGAAGTGGAGTTTAAAAATTTTGAAAGTTCAAAAGGCAGCAAAAACATATTTATATTCGCTCGCAGAGCGCCGTCGAGCCAGACTCGACGGATGAATGTGGAAGCGAATACATACTTCCGAGGCATAACTATCTGCTCGCTCATGTAAACTTGAAAGAGTTACCGAGGCCTTTCAGGCCTCGGAAGTTTATGATATAATTCGGCTACTTTGTTGGGGTATATTTAGTGGTTTTAATTTCCCGTAAACCTCTTTTTGCATTACCCAAGAAATACTAGGAAGGAAAACATATGATAATTACAACAGTTTGCATAAGATGCGGAAGAGATAGAATTTTATTTAAGAAATGGACCGAGAAATCGGAAAGCAACGGTAAAATTACGACAAATGAGCTTCACGTTTGCCCGGATTCCGAGTGTCAAAAAATAGTCGACCAAAAATTTGCGGAAATGCGGGAGAAAAGAATGGAATCGGAAATAAGAAAAAGCAATCTGAAACTTACTAAATCCTAAAAGTTTTAGTTTGCCAAAACTCGCCTTCAGCATATTTACCATTTTGTTGACTTAGAAAGGCCGTTTTGCTAGAATCTGTCTGCATTTAAGGAGATGAGGCGAGGTGGGCAAGCCCCACCTTTTTGTTAGAAAATGGCAATTCAGGCAAGAACAGAATTTGCGTCTGCACTAAACCAGGTTTGCTCGGAGAGAGGAATCGAACCGGAGGTCGTTATCGACTCAATCAAGCATGCTATTTTGGCAGCTTATAGAAAGGATTACGGAGAGCCGGAAGGTATAATAGTAGATTTAAATTCCGAAACGGGCGAAGTTGTCTTAACACGGGATAAAAAAAATGTTACCCCTTCGGGTTTTGGGAGAATAGCCGCCCAGACCGCCAAACAGGTTATTTTGCAAAAAATCCGTGAAGCAGAAAAAAACGCAGTCCTTTCCGAATATTCTTCCAAAGTCGGTACTATTATTTCGGGTTTGGTCCAGCGGATCTCGGGTCCTATTGTCACCGTAAGTTTGGGTAAAGCCGAGGCGATTATGCCGCCTGGCGAGCAATCACAGAATGAAAAATATATGGTAAATCAGAGACTTAAATTTTATGTGGTTGGTATAAAAGAAGGTAACCGCGGCGAGGAAATTGTTGTTTCGCGGGCTGCAAATGGTTTGCTTGAAGGGTTGTTTAGGCAAGAGGTCCCTGAGATCGCGTCAGGAGTCGTCGAGGTTAAGGCAATAGCAAGAGAATCGGGTTCTCGTTCAAAAATCGCTGTTTTTTCCAATCAAATGGGGGTTGATCCGGTTGGTTCTTGTGTAGGTCAAAAGGGAGTCAGGGTTCAGGCAGTAATCAATGAGCTGGGAGACGAAAAAATTGACGTCATTTCCTATCAGGAAGATCCGGTTGAGTTTATAAAAGCTGCCCTTTCGCCTGCTAAGGATTTAACCGTTAAAATCGCCGAAAAAGAAAAAACGGCTGATGCAACAGTTGCCGATGATCAGCTTTCGCTGGCAATTGGCAGGGATGGTCAGAACGTTAGACTGGCCGCTAAACTCACGGGCTACAAGATAGATATAAAAGGCAAAAGCGGCATGCCTAAAGAAGTTGAGGAAAAAGAAAGAAAAGCCCAAGAAGAAGCCAAAAAAGCCCTCGGGGTAGAAAAGGGTACTGCAGAAAAAGAAGCAAAAAAGGAAGACCAAAATCCGACTGTCCAGCCATCAGACGGCCAAAACCCGAAAGATCAAATCAAACATCAGAAAGAGATCATTGCACCCAAAGAATCTAAGGAACTGGAGGCTCCGGGAAAATCATCAGATGAAAAAAGCGGCGCAAGCGGACCAGAGGAGCAGGAAGAATCGGAAGGCAATGATTCGTCAAGCTCAGATGGCGGCATTAAAGCTTAAATGAGAAGTTTTAGTGTCTTGAAACTTAATAATTATGGACATGAAAGAAAGTACGAAACTTCGACCGCCTGTTGTGACCATTATGGGTCACGTCGACCATGGAAAAACCACTCTTCTTGATGCTATCCGTAAAACCAATGTTGTCTCCAAAGAACACGGTGGAATCACCCAGCATATCGGTGCTTATCAAATAAGCCACGAAGGCAAACTTATAACATTTGTAGATACTCCGGGGCATGCTGCTTTTGAAAAAATGCGGTCGCGCGGAGCAGAAGTTTGTGACATTGTTATTTTAGTTGTTGCCGCAACAGAAGGAGTAAAACCGCAAACGATAGAGGCGATTAAGCACATTAAGAAAGCAAAAAAACCAACTATTGCCGCAATAACGAAAATAGATCTGCCAAACAAAAACATCGATAAGGTTAAGAAGGAACTTCAGGCAAATGATATTGTTGTTGAGGCCTTTGGAGGCAACGTACCCCTAGTGGAAGTATCTGCCCCTCAGAATAAGGGCCTAGGTGATCTTTTGGATATGATCAATCTTGTCTGGCAAATGTCCCCCCAGCCCGATTTTGCCAATGCGCCTCTTGAGGCTGTAGTCGTTGAGTCATTTTTAGACAAAAAAAGAGGGCCGGTTGTGAGTGTCATAGTTAAGAAGGGCATTTTAAAAGTGGGAGGACAAATCAGAGTTGACGGCGAGATTATAAAAGTCAGGGCGCTGGTTGATGATCAAGGGAAAAATATTTCCGAAGCATTGCCTTCAAAGCCGGTTGAAATTTTAGGATTTAAGAAGAACCTTGAAGTTGGAAGCGTGGTACAAGAGTTCATAAAAACCTCCGGGCCGCAAAAGCATAAAGAGACACCGCTTGCGGAGTTGATTGCCAAGTCACAGGAGGTAAAAGGCAAGTTTAAAGTAATCATAAGATCAGATGTTTTAGGTTCATTGGAAGCAATTGAAGCCAACATCCCTAAAAAAATTATGGTTCTTTCTTCGGGTGCCGGAGCAGTACAGCCGAGTGATATAAATTTGGCAAAAATTTCTCAATCCCCAATATTGGCCTTTAATATAAAAATTCCTGCGGATATTAAGTCCATTGCCGATAGAGAAGGTGTAATTGTCCGCCCATACAATGTGATTTATGAGCTTATTTCTGATTTGGAGAACATTGCAGAAAGTTTTGAGCGGGCAAAACATGAAGCGAAGATTCAGGGTCTTGCCAAAATTATAGCCTCTTTTGAGATTGACAGCAAAAAAATCGCAGGCGCAAAAGTTAGCAAAGGGAAAATTAAAGTCGGAGATTCAGTAATTGTGCGAAATTTGGAAGGGGAAATTAAGGAGTCAAGAATTGTTTCTCTTAAAAAATTTAAAAAAGATGTTGAAATTGTTTCTGCCGGCCAGGAATGCGGTATTGGTTTGTCTCCGCAAGTTGACTTCCAAGAAGGGTATATAATAGAATCTTTGGGCTAAAATTTGCACAATTTATATTCGCTCGCATAACATCATGCCTAAATTGCAATTATTGGTGGGTGTATGCGAGAGAGCGAATACATACTTCCGAATAGGATGTATCTGCTCGCTCATGTAAACTTGAAGGGGAATGCCGAGGCATTTCGAGCCTCGGAAGTTTATGGATCATAACGATCAGGAGACAATACTTTCGAAATTAACAAAATCAGAGCAACCTTTAGTTGTTGTGTCCCCAAAAGGGACATTTGATGATTTGGCTGCCGGGCTTGCGCTTTATTTATCCATTAAAAACCTTGGTAAAAAGTCTTCAATTTATGCCAATACCCCGACCGTTGGAGAGGCAAGAAGACTATACGGTGTTGGGGAAATTGGCAATATTGTGAATCAAAAAAATCTTGTCATTACAGTCCAAAACGCAGTCAAAAGTGTTGATAAAGTAAGTTATTTTTTAGATCGCGATAACCGTTTGAATATCACGGTACATGCTTTGCCAGGCGGCCCCGGAGTTTTAAAAGAAGATGTCGCCTTTGATAATTTGCCGGTTTTGTCAGATATTGTATTTGCGGTTGGTTTTGAATCAAAAATGGAATTGGAACAAATAATTACTCCTGAACAATTAAATAACCCAAATGTTTTAACGATTGGCATTAACAAAACACCAGTGAGTCAAAAAATTGCTCAAATAAATATTATTGACAGCGGATCAATGAGTATGTGCGAAACGGTTACGGAGATTATTCAAAAACTTGCTTTACCAGTTAACGAGGACATTGCCTATAATTTATTTGCCGGAATTTCTTTTGCTTCAGACAATTTTTCGCCCGCAAAATCTACCCAAAGGGGTTTCCATTTAGCCGGCTGGTTAGTCAAGTTTGGTGCGGGTAGGTCAAGTATGGCTACTTTTTCCGGAAATGATTCACGTTTTTCCAAGTCTCAGACTTTTGCACCGCAGATGACCAGCAGTCAATCTATGGCTGCCAAAAATGTAATGATTACCAAAGTTGATAATAATTTGGCCCAGGACCAGGCCAAATCGCAAGAAAATTTTCCGCCTCAAGACCATAAAGCAAGTTCAAATTTCCCCAAGAAAACTTCGGAATCCAACAAAGACTGGCTAAGGCCGCCAAAGATTTACAAAGGCTCAAAATCTTTTGACAGGGAAAGTTAGTTTATATATACTTCTAAAATCTATGGCGAACACCACAAAGAAACAAGTAATCGATAAGTTTAAGACCCATGCTCAAGATACAGGCTCCCCCGAAGTCCAAGTCGCATTGCTTACTCAGCGAATAGGAACTGTAAAAGACCATCTTAAATCACACGACCATGACAACCATTCCCGAAGAGGACTACTCTCGATGATCAACAAGAGAAGAAGGCTCCTGCACTATTTAATGCGGAAAGCCCCGGAAAGATATAAGGATATTATTGGTAAACTGGAACTTCCAAAATAGTAATATCCTTGCGGTTCTCGCTTCGCTGCGATCCTAAAGGACATTATCGGCAAACTCGAGTTACCTAAATAGTTCTTGCTATCCTCGCAAAGCCCGGACCTAGAAGACATTATTGGAAAATTAGAAATCCCCAGATAATCAAGGTCGCTGTTGCTATTTAAGATAGAATAACTTACAATGTTCCAATAATTGAGGAAAGACAAGCGGATTGGGTGGTTGGAAGTTGAGAAGTAAGAATCAAAGATAATTTGCTCTTAGTTTTCGATTTCTGACTCCTTAACCTTTTTTAAAAGCCAAAAAAAAATTTTATGAGCAAAGTTGTTCGTAGGGAACTTGATTTAGACGGAAAAAAGTTTGTTTTCGAGACTGGAGAATTAGCAAATAAAGCCAATGCTTCTGTCTTGGCCAGTTTAGGCGAAACCGTGGTTTTGGCAACCGTAGTTTCGAAAGAAGCTTCGCCAGACGTTGACTTTTTTCCTCTGGCAGTCGATTATGAAGAACGGCTTTATGCCGGCGGGAAAATTTCCACCTCAAGATTCATCAAACGCGAAGGACGTCCCTCTGAAGAAGCGGTTTTGACGGCCCGTTTAATTGACCGATCTATAAGACCGCTGTTTCCTAAAGATTATCAGGCCGAGGTTCAGGTGGTTATTACGGTACTTTCTGTTGACCAGGAGAACGACCCTGATGTGGTTTCGCTGAATGCAGCTTCTTGCGCACTTTCGATTTCCGATATTCCCTGGAATGGGCCGATTGCCGGAATCAGGGTAGGCAGGCAAAACGGCGGATTTATCTCAAACCCGACAGAAGAGGAAAATGCTTTTTCTTCACTTGATCTGGTTTTGGCAACAACCAAAGACGAGGTTCTAATGGTTGAGGCCTCGGCCAAAGAAGTTGACGAAAAATCGATAGTTTCCGCAATGCAGTTTGGTGTTGAAGGCGGACGTCAGATTCTCTCTGCTGTCGCGGCGCTTCAAAAAGAGGTAGGCCGCAAAAAGCAGGATTATAAGGCAAAGGGGATAGAAACTAAAAAGGCGGAAGAAGTAAGGAAATTTATCAGAGAAAATTTTATTAAAGATTTAGGAAACCCCGCCTTATCTCAGGATGAATCATGGTTTGGGGACGTTCTGGAAAAACTCGAGGGAGAATTTGTCAAAGAAGACAACGGCATATCTTCAAAACAATTAGCCAACGTTTTGGATGATGAAGTTGCCGATTTTCTTCGGGAAAGAATTTTAAAGACCAAAAAAAGGATAGACGGCAGATCCCCCGATGATATCAGGCCGATCACCGCAAAAGTCGGGTTTTTGCCCAGAACTCACGGCTCCGGTCTTTTTCAAAGAGGCGAAACGCAGGTTCTTTCCATTGCAACTTTAGCATCCCCTGCCTTGGAGCAATTGATTGAGGGAATGGTAATCTCTGGAACCAAACGCTACATGCACCATTATAATTTCCCGCCTTTTTCTGCAGGCGAAGTAAAAAGACTTGGGGCACCCGGCAGAAGAGAGATTGGTCACGGTGCCTTGGCAGAAAAGTCACTGGTTCCGGCTTTACCCTCGCAAGATGTTTTTCCGTACACTGTGCGGGTAGTCTCTGAAGTTTTATCTTCAGCAGGATCCACGTCAATGGCCGCGGCTTGCGGTTCGACTCTGGCGTTAATGGATGCCGGTGTTCCAATTAAAGAGCCGGTTGCCGGTATTTCGGTAGGTCTGGTGACAGATAAAAAGAATAAAGGCAACTATGTTACTTTGGCTGATATTGCTTACCAAGAGGATGCACAGGGAGATATGGATTGTAAGGTTGCGGGTACCAAAAACGGGGTAACCGCTATTCAAATGGATATTAAGCTTACCGGCGTAAGTCTTAAAATTTTAGAAGAGGCGCTAGAAAAAGCCAAAAAAGCGCGCCTTTTTATCTTGGAAACAATTCTAAAAACCATTCCCGCTTCAAGAGAAAGAATTTCAAAGCATGCCCCGACAGTCGTTGTTGTGAAGATTGACCCAGCAAAGATAGGAGATGTAATTGGTTCGGGCGGCAGAACAATCAATAAAATTATTGCCGAAACAGGAGCTGCCATAGACATTAACGATGAAGGCACGGTAACTATAACGAGCAAGGATAAAGAAGCTTGCGAGCGTGCCACAAAGTTAGTTGAAGGAATCGTTAAGGAAGCGAAAGTAGGCGAAGAATACGAAGGTACAGTCAAAAGGATACTGCCTTTCGGCGCGATGATAGAGCTTTTGCCCGGCAAGGAAGGTCTTGTGCATATTTCTAAGCTTGGAGTTCCGCGAGGACAAAACATATCGGATTATATTAATGTTGGTGACAAAATTAAGGTAAAAGTTTTCGAGATTGATGACCAGCGAAGGATTAATCTTACCACTGATCAGAAAGCGGCTACAGGTCACCAAGAGTATGAAAGACCGAGATTCGACAAACAAAGAGATAAAAAATTCCAGCGACGCAGATATTGAAGCATGAAATCAAAGCCTCAAGGTCTTGTTCTTAATAAATTTTTCAAGACTTTAAGGCAGAAGAAAGTAATTTTAGCAATTGTCTTTGGTTTTTTAATAGTATCAGTAGCAGCTGCCCTTTTTTTATCCTCTCAAAAAGACAATAGTATCAAATTAGTTTTTACCTCAGAAGGATCCAGATTCAAAGCTAACTTTATTCTTCCGGATAAATCAAGGAATGATTTTGAATATGTTTTAGATTCGATAAATATCCCTAGAACAATTTTAAATGGGGTAGCTTTTGAGTTGGAGTCAACAGCCTCCTCTTCTTTAGCCTTTGCTTTGCCTGTTGAGGCGGATCTTGAAATTAAAGAAAAAGAAATTAGATACTTTGGATTTCACAATTATCCACAGTCAAGAAAAATAGATCTGGAGACAGTAAAGCTTCCGGCGTCTGCCAATCTTGCGGTTTTCAGTCAGTCAGCAGTTAATTTCATTAAAGATTCTTTTAACATACCTTTAGAATTTTCCAGTTGGCTTGAGGATAACTTAAATTCAAGCGGGGGATATTATCTTAGCGTTTTCGGTATGGATTCTTCTGTAATTGTTATCTTTAAGCCGGAAAAAATAGATTTCGGTCGCCTCGGTAATCTGGAATTTGAAAATACCGTGACTCCTTCCTACAAAAGAGAAAAATTCGCAAATGATACTGATGTTCATTTTGTGAAGCTTAATAGTAGCAAAAATCTTTCCGCAGCAATTTTTGAAAAAGACGGTTGGGCTTATTTAATTTTTTCCGAAGAATCCCCGCAGGAGGCAATTGATTTTTATTTACAAAAACCTGGGGATTTTATCGAATTTCCCAATATTGACGAAAAATCAGCCTCGTTTATAATTTGGTTCCGAAACACAGGCAATTACACGGCCACACGAGAATTTTACCGTTTGCTTTTTGGCCAAAATTTGGAGAATGTTAACACCCTCGAAAAAATTGACGAAGCACGGTTTTTTTTGCTGGGTAATACTTTTTCTGGTTTAATTAAGTTTAAATGAGCTCTGCCCAATTAAGATTCGAGGACATCAAAATTCTCGAGGACAAACTTCAAAACGCCCAGCTCCCGCAAGAGCTGCATCTTAGGGCAAAAGCGCAAATCGAAAGACTTGCAAGAGTCGCCCAATCCGCGGGATTCTCACAGGAATACGATCAGACCCTCAGATATCTTGACTGGGTGGTTTCCCTTCCTTGGACTAAATCATCACAAGAAATACTCTCGATAGATCACGCCAAAAAAACAATGGAAACAAACCATTACGGATTAATGCAGGTAAAGGAAAGGGTGATGGAATACATTGCTGTTGCGAGTTTAAAAAAAAGCAAAGGGGAAAAAATAAAGGCGCCCGCCTTTCTTTTGGTTGGTTTGGTTGGGACTGGCAAAACGACCATGGCATACTCGATTGCCCAGGCACTAGGCAGGCAATTTGGCAGAATTCCTTTAGGTGGGATGGGAGACGCTCTGCAGCTTAGAGGGAAATCGAAGTTTTATCCAGATGCTGAGCCGGGACAAATCATCAAGGTTTTAAGAAGGGTCGGAGTCAATAATCCGGTTATCTTACTTGACGAGATTGACAGGATTGCTGAAGAGGCTAAGGCTGATATTATGGGTGTTTTGGTTGAACTTTTGGATCCAGAGCAAAACAGCAAGTTTTTAGACTATTTCGTGGATTTCCCTGTAGATCTCTCTCAGGTTTTATTTATAACCACAGCGAATAACAGTGCTGGCATTGCCCAGGCTGTTATAGATAGATTGGAACTTATTGAAATGCCGTCATATTTTGATGAAGAAAAGATAATAATAGGCAAAAATTATTTATTTCAAAGAGCCATGTCTGCATCCGGGCTTTCGGCCTCTGACTTGACGATCCAGGAAGACGTCTGGCCTCTTATCGTACGCCCTTTGGGGTTTGACGCGGGCACAAGAACTCTGGACAGGACCATAAACGGAATTTGCCGCAAGGTGGCAAAGCTGAAAGTCCAGGGAACAAACCCGAAACTTGTTCTTACAAAAGACAACATTAGAGAATATTTACCCAATTGGTAAGAAGCAGTTTCTTAGACCTATAGCATTTACGTCTCACCTAATGTAAAATTGGAAATGATGAGAAGATACAAAAGACGTTCTCAAGTTTCACCGATTCACCTGGAAAGGAAGACAATTACCAGCATAATTGGCATTTTTTGTTTGGCATTTGCGGCTCTTTTGGCAATTTCATTCTTTACATCCGCGGGAGCCCTGCTTTCCCTTAAAGATTATTTCTATTACCTGTTTGGATTGGGAGTAGCATTAGTGCCGATATATTCCGTTTTCGCCGGTCTGATGCTGCTTTCAGTTAGGATTAAATTTGCAAAAATTAACGTAATATTTGGCAGCATCGCGGCCATTTTTACAGCCTTGGGATTAATTGCGCCATTTTCTTCAAGCTCTTCCGGAGTTTTTGGAGAAGCACTTTGGGTTTTTGCTAAATCAACCGTAACTGCCCCTGGCGCCTTTTTCGTTTTGGTTTCCATATTTTTAGTTTCTGTGATTGTTGCCCTAAACACCGGTTTAGACCAGGCATTGGCATCAATAGTAAAAATTTTAAAAGCAATAGGCGCTTTTTTTAAGAATTTAAAGGCAAAGTTTTCACCCCCCCGCAGGCCAAAAATTATTGAGCATCCGCAACCTGCCAATTCCAGAATGCAGAAGCTTCAGCAGGAAAATGAGCAGGCAGGCGAACTCACCCCAAATCTGGTTTTGGCTACGCCTTCTGCAGGTAAAATTTGGCAGTACCCGCCATTATCATTGCTTTCGGATGGTAAAGGGATGGTGGCCAACCGCGGCAATATCAAGCAGAATGCCCATACCATTGAAGAGCTGCTTGAAAGCTTCGGCATTACTGCAAAAGTTGTCGAGGTTAATCCCGGTCCAACGGTTACCCAATACGCACTGGAAATACCAAGAGGAATCAGGCTTTCGAAGATTTTAACGCTTCAAAATGATCTTGCTTTGGCTTTGGCGACAACCACCGGCAATGTGAGGATTGAAGCGCCAATTCCGGGTAAGTCTCTGGTTGGGATCGAAATTCCCAATATTTCTCCGGAAATGGTTACCTTAAAAAGTACACTCTCAAGCGAAGTTTTGCGTACAAATAAACAAAAAATTGCAGTCGGTTTAGGCCTTGATGTTTCGGGAAACATAATAGTTGCCGACATTTCAAAAATGCCCCACGTTTTAATTGCAGGAACAACCGGTTCCGGAAAATCGGTCCTTTTGAATTCATTGATCGCAACAATCCTCTTTCGGGCAAGTCCCGATGAAGTCAAGCTCATTCTGGCAGACCCAAAAAGGGTAGAGCTTGCCGAATACAATGGGATCCCTCATCTTTTAACACCTGTAATAATTGAGCCGGATAAGATTCTATCTTCTTTGAAATGGGCCATCTCGGAAATGGAAAGACGCTATAAGCTTTTCCATAATGCACAGGTGAAAAACATTGCCGGCTATAATGAATTTTCCGGAATACAGGTACTTCCATACATTGTTATCATCATTGATGAACTGTATAAAATAATGGAATTCGCACCGGTTGAAGTGGAAGATTCAATAACCAGACTGGCGGCTATGGCCAGGGCAACCGGAATCCATCTCGTTTTGGCAACTCAAAGGCCGTCCGTCGACGTAATAACAGGCTTAATTAAGGCAAACATCCCCTGCAGAATCGCCTTCAATGTTTCTTCAATGATTGACTCGCGGGTAATTATCGATCAGCCGGGTGCGGAGAAGCTTTTGGGCCGGGGTGACATGCTTTATGTGCCGCCGGACGCTTCAAAACCCCAAAGAATCCAGGGAGTTTATGTTTCCGATACTGAGGTAAGAAATTTAATCGAGTTCATGAAGTCATCCGGTTTTGAACCTCATTATACGGAGGAAGTGACCCAGATTCCCGTCGGCCGCGCGGCACTTGGAAAAGCCGGGGCGCAAGACGAGCTGTTTGAAGAGGCCCTTAGAATTGTCTGCCAGTACGACCGGGCTTCAGCCTCGCTTTTGCAGAGAAAGTTAAGAGTCGGCTATGCCCGGGCAGCGCGTTTAATAGACGAATTTGAGATGGTTGGTGTAGTCGGTCCGGGGGACCGGTCAAAGCCGAGGGATGTTTTGATTAAAAACGCTGAAGATTATCTTGCGGCCCAAGAAGAAGAGCCCCCGCAAAATCCATGAACAAAGTAGGAGGGATTTTCTCTTCGGCGAGAAAGAGCAAGAGAATTTCTGTAAAAAAAGCATCTGAAGATCTTTTAATTAGCCGAGAAAATTTGGAGGCAATAGAAGCATCAGATTGGCAAAGGCTCCCGGAGCCGCCTTTTGCCCGCGGTTTTATCGGGAGCTACGCTAAGTATTTAGGGCTGGATGTTGAACACACGCTTGCTCTTTTTAGGAGAGAATATGACGAGGCCAAATATCGTCAAAAAACATCGAGAGCCTCAGGCGGAAAAAGGTTTTATTTGACTCCTGCAAGGTTTGCGTCATTTTTGACAATTGTTGCAATTTTGATTTTTATTGGTTATTTGGTTTTGCAATACCTTTCGGTGCTTTCGGCACCAAAGTTGGAAGTTGCCTCACCGGCAGATGACCTAACAACTTCAATTCCTGTAGTTGCGATTTCGGGCAAAACAGAAAAGGGAGCAACTGTCGCCGTAAATGGCGAATTTGTGGCGGTTAACAAAGACGGGGAATTTTCCCACCAGCTTATGCTTATGGAAGGAAGAAACGAAATTGAAATAGTGGCCTCGAAAAACCTTTCTCCGAAATCCAAAGCCGTGAAGGTAATAAGACTGATTCGCTAAGATACTTGTAATCTTTTTAACAAATGTATAGACTTTAGAAACACAAAAGGTAAATCTGCCCATCCCGAAGGACTTTACTTTGAGCCTTCAGGTATTATTCATACACGGCTCAAAGGGTAGTCTTACGGGATAGGCAAGTTTGACTTGCCATGGAACTTACTCAAAGCGTACTTCTTGCAGTTGTCATTGTTTTAACCATTTTTTTGGTGGTTTTAGGCTTCCAGGTCTTTTACGTCCTTCGTGATTTTAGAAAGACTCTGAGGCGCCTAAACCGCCTTTTTGATGATGCGGACAGTTTAGTGTCCGAAGTCAAAAAACCGATTGAAAAGGCAGGTACAATACTCGGCGGTTTAACAACAGGTGCCACGATTGCCCACCTTCTTTCAAGAGGTGACAAGAAAGGGGAAAAAGATGGAAAACGAGAAGGGAAATAACCTTGCACCGTTTATTGCCGGTGTAATAATCGGTGCGGCCTTAACTTATCTTTTTGCAAATAAAGAGGGACGGAAATTAAAAGAAAGGCTGGTTGCAGAAGGCGCAAAAATTCTGGGTACATTGGGAGAAGTAACTCAAACTGCAAAAGGCGAAATTGAGCAAATCGCCGAAGAAAAAAAGGAAGAAATAGCTCAAGAAGTGAGCCATGATCTTGAAGAAGCAAAAGAAAAGGTAGAGACGGTTATCCGGGAAGTACCCGAACAAGTCGAAAAAATCCAAAAAAAAGGCCGCCGCTTCTTCTTCTCCAAACACCACTCGTCTGGCGAATCATAATCTCGTTAAAATCATAGCGATTGACAAAGCAATACAAATAACATACAATATTTGTATATGCAGTCACAAACTTTAAATATCGCCTTGCCAAAAGAACTTGTAAAAAAGGTTGATCAAGCTGCAAAAAAAGAGTACAAAAACCGTAGTGAACTAATCCGTGAGGCATTAAGAGTTTATCTAAAGGATTTGGAGGAATGGGAGCAATTATTTAGGGCAGGTAGAGAAGCCGGCAAGAAAGCCGGAATTAAAAGTGAAGCGGATGTCGATCGCATAGTCTATGAATACCGCCACGGAAGGAAAGCCTCAAAGAGTTCTACTTGATACTAACGTGGTAGTTTCCGCATTAGTTTTTGGGGGTAAGCCAGGACATATTCTTTCACTTTTGCTCGAGAAAAAATTTCGTGCAATCGCATCACCGATACTTTTTGCCGAGATTGAGGATGTTATCAACAAGAAATTTCCTTTATCCGGTGAAGATTTGCGATTATTTAGAAAACAAACTCAAAAAACCTTTGAAATTGTCAACCCGAAGGAAACGATAAGTTTGCTAAAAGACGATGCAGACAATAGAATTTTGGAAGCTGCGGTCGAAGGCAAATGCCAATATATAATAACCGGTGATAAAGAACTTCTAAGCCTTAGGGAGTTTAAAGGCATTAAGATAGTAAGAGTTACAGAGTTTCTGGATATTTTCTACAAGAAGGCCGAGTAAAAAATCCCGCCGTTTCTTCTTTTCCAAACGCCACGGCGCTGAATCATAATTTACTTCGTCATTTAGTATAATCAGTTCATGTCTAATCTTAGTAACGACAAGCCCTGTCCAGTATGTGGGAGGTATGCAAATCGTGGTGTTTCGATTGACGCCGTTGTTATCCGGGACCACAAAGTTTTACTGATCCAAAGAGGAGTGGAACCAAATAAAGGGTTTTGGGGGACACCAGGTGGTTATGTCGGTTGGGACGAATCGGCCGAAGACACGGTTAAAAGGGAACTAAAAGAAGAGACGAATCTCAATGTCAAAAACGTGAAGTTAGTTGGGGTATACAGTCATCCTAAACGTCACCCTAAGCAGGTTATAAATCTTGTTTATCTTACGGAAAACCCAACCGGAGAACTAAAACACGGTGATGACGCACTCGATGCCAAATGGTTTGATCTTGATAGCCTTCCTGGCAAAATGGCATTGGATCATAAGCAAAATATTAAACACGCAATTAAAAAATTCAAATTATGAAATCGGCGGAGCTTAGACAAAAATATCTCAAGTTTTTTGAGGATAAGGGTCATAAAATTATTCCATCGGCGTCTTTAGTTCCGCAAGATATTGTCGAGCTTGCAGGGACTCAAAAGGTGATGTTTACCACAGCCGGTATGCATCCTTTGGTTCCCTATCTTTTGGGCACACCTCATCCCGAAGGCCAGCGTCTTGTAAATATTCAAAGATGCCTTCGAACCGATGATATCGATGATGTTGGGGATAATGTCCACAACACATTTTTTGAAATGCTGGGCAACTGGTCATTGGGAGACCCTGTCTCGCCTGACGGCATCGGACAAGGCGGGTACTGGAAAGAGGAGGCAATCGAATGGTCTTACAAATTTTTAATCGACGAACTTAAGCTTGATGCAAAAAGAATTTATGTTGCGGTTTTTAGAGGTGACTACGATGCGCCTTTTGACGAAGAATCTTACAATATTTGGTTAAAACTGGGGGTTCCCAAAGACCATATTTTCAAATACGGCAAAAAAGAAAACTGGTGGGGTCCGGTTGGGCCAACGGGACCGTGCGGCCCGGATACCGAAATGTTTTACGATTTGGATCCCAAAAAAGGTAAAGCCGATCCTGCGGAAGATAATAACCGTTTTGTGGAAATTTGGAACGATGTCTTTATGGAATATGACAAGCAAAAAGACGGTTCATATAAAGAACTTAAGCAGAAAAACGTTGACACAGGGATGGGGCTTGAACGAATTTTGGCGGTTTTACAAAACGCAGCCTCAATTTACGAAACAGATGTATTCTTGCCGCTCATGAAGCAGATAGAAGAGTTATCAAACTCTTTTAACGACAAATCGGCCCGCATTGTCGCCGATCATCTTCGTGCAGCCGTTTTTCTGATTTCCGATGGGATCACTCCTTCCAACGTAGAGCGCGGTTATATCTTAAGGCGTCTAATCCGCCGACTTATTCGTCATTGTGGTGTTATTAGATTTAGCGATTTAGATAATTTACCAAAGCTGATAAAAACGATTATAAAAACTTACGGTGATTTATATCCAAATTTAATCGAATTTCAAGAATCAATCATTAAAGAAATTAAAAAAGAAGATCAAAAGTTTAGCAAAGCATTAGCAACGGGTATGAGAGAATTTCATAAAATTCCAGGAGATATATCTGGCAAGGATGCATTTAATCTTTATCAGAATTATGGATTTCCTATTGAATTCACAACTGAATTAGCGATCGAAGATGAAAAACAAGTTGATGTTCTCGGTTTTGAAAAAGAGCTTAAAAAACATCAGGAACTTTCAAGGCAATCGGGCGAAAAAACCAAAGGCGGGCTTGCGGTCCAATCGGATCAAGCCGCAAAACTTCATACCGCAACTCATCTTTTGCATCAGGCACTCCGAGATGTCTTAGGCAAACACGTTTATCAGACAGGCTCGCACATTACAGACGAAAGATTGAGGTTTGATTTCACCCACAGCGACAAAATGACAGTTTTGCAAATTAAAGACGTTGAAAAAATTGTCAATCAAAAAATCAAAGAAAAAATCCCTCTTACCAAAAAACTGCTGACCCAAAAAGAGGCGGATAAAATCGGGGCGATAGGACTTTTTCGCCAGAAGTACGGTGACAAAGTCAGTATATATCTAATCGGTGATTATTCAGTTGAGTACTGCGGCGGTCCCCATGCCGGCTCGACTGGTGAGTTGGGAGAATTTAATATAATCAAAGAGGAATCGGCTGGTTCTGGAATCCGCCGCATATATGCTAAAATAGGAACGAACAATTAATTGTTCGTTCCTGCGGTCCTCGTCCTTCAATGAACTCAGGACTGCGGGCCTAAGGTGGGTAAACCAATGGATCCAACTGCCCAGAATAACAATCAGCAAGAAGATCAAAATCAGGTAAACACAAAAAGCTCGCCGCCTCCAAATCCTATTCAGCCCGGGCAATATGTGGTGGCGCAAGAAGAAAAAAGTCAAGATAATCAGCAGTTTGCACCGCCTCCTCCTCCACCAACTGAACCGGTGTCAGTGCCACAAGCGCCCTTGGCAGATTTGGGACAGAATCGTGATTTGGTTACTCCGGCAACAGCGCAAGACGCCGATCTTTCTAAGGTTATAAATCAACAGCTGGCGGGACCAAGCGCGCCGCCTCAATCAGCACCTTTGCCTTCCCCGTCTTCGCCTCCTCTACCGTCCGGGGCCCCGCCTCAGGGAAATTTTGGACAGCCGGACCCCACACCATTTAATGCTGCGCCTGTCCAAAGCCAGATGCAGCAGCCGCAAGATGAGCCTAAAAGCAAAATTAAATTTTTAATTATTATCGTCTCGGCCCTGATTTTGATCGGGTTAGTTTTTGGTTTAGTTTGGTTTTTCGTCTTGTCAAAACGAGGTGAGGAGGCAGCCAAGACAGAAAATACCGAGGTCCAATTTGAGGAACCTTCACCGGTCCCAAACAGAGAAACAGGCGGATTTGGCGATCTGCCGCAGGCGACTGGTGAGGCACCGCTTACGCCCACGCCTGATCAGACTCAAGAGCAGCCGGATCAAGGCGAGAACTTGAGTCCCTCACCGGTGCAGTCACCGTAGGGTGTCTCTTTTTTTGAGACAGCCTGAAAAATATATCCATGGGTTTTCCGGGGCCGTTTTCAAACCTTTTTAAAAAAGACGAAGGGCAGAAAAGTTTTCTTGCCTTAACAGTTCTTCCAAACAAAATTTTGGCGGCAATTTGGGATTTTGCGGAAGAAAAAATCGAGGTTCTTGGACTTGGAGAAAGGCCGCTTGGGCACGTAAATGTTCTGATTCATCAGGCGGCTGTTGCAATCGATAAAGCAGGCGAAGAGGCAAGAGCCGACGTTTCCAAGGTTGTCTTCGGACTTTCCCATTTCTACTTTACAGACGGTTTACCCTCAAAAGACACGCTTGGCGTTTTAAAAAAGCTCGCCAAAGATCTTGCACTTTCCCCTCAGGCTTATGTTTCATGCGCTGCCGCGATCAACCACTTTCTCAAAATAGAAGAAAAGATAACCCCGAATGTAATTGTTATTGGAGCATTTGAAAACTTCACGGAAGTCCACCTTTTGGAAAACAGCAATATAGTCAAATCGCAAGTCGAAAAAGGTGAAGTCACTGTCGGACGCATAACGCAGCTTGTTGCTTTCTTGAAGGAAGAGGGTAAAGACTTGCCTGCAAGAATTGTCGTTTTTGGCCCGGACAAAGAAGATTCCCTGCCGCAAAAAATTTCCAAGGCCGACTGGAAAAAAATATTTGTTCATGATCCAAAAGTAGATCTTTTAGATCTTGACGAGCTGGCAAGAGCAACCGTTTATGCGCAAGCCGCCGATATTCTTGGCCATGAACCCTCACTGGGCGAAAAGACGGAAGCTTCAATTCCTTCAGATTTTTCCGAAAAAACAGGCAAAGATGTTAAAAAGGAGAAAATTTCAGAAGAGCCGGAAGTTTTAGAGCAAGACCTTAAAGATACCGGTTTTGTCGAGGGCAAAGACGTACTTTTGACAAAGCCCCAAGAATCTTTGGATAAAGAGGAATATGCTGTTTCGCAAGCTGAGATTGCCAATCTTTCTGTCGACACAGCCGGCCCTCCTAAAAAATCCGCAATTTCAAAAATGCTTGACAAAGCAACAACCCTTTCATGGCTTCCCAAAATTTTTGAAACTTTCAAAAAAGGCCCCGTTTTGAAAAAGGCCGCAATCACCCTTGTAATTTTGGTACTTGCACTTTTTGCAGCTAGCTTCATTTTGGGAAAAACAATAACTTCGGCCGAAATTGTGATTGTCGCAAATAGCCAGGGCATTGAAGGGGATATCGACGCGGAGGTGGTTTCCGGGACTGCCGACGAGTCAAAATCAGAGCTTTCCGGCCGCCAAATTTCAGTTTCCGAAGCCGGTTCGCAAAAGGCGACGGCAACAGGTGCCGAAAAAGTGGGGGAGCCAGCGCGCGGTGAAGTAACCGTATTTAACTGGACAACCGATCAAATTTCATTTCCCCAAAATACGGTAATTGTGTCTTCAGGGGGTGTCAAATTCAAAATTGACAACGAAGTTGCGATTGCCTCAAGAAGCGCCTCAAATCCGGGCCAGTTGAACGCAAACGTTACTGCGGCTGAAAATGGGGAGTCCGGGAATCTTTCCGAAGGCACGAATTTTTCATTTCAGGAATTTGACGAACTCTTATATTCGGCAAGAAGCAACAATGTATTTGCGGGAGGCGAGGAAAAAGACGTAACGGTTGCTTCGCAGGAAGATCTTGCAAAGCTTGAGAAATCTCTTTTCGAGTCTCTTTCAAAAAAAGCAAAAGATAAGCTTAAGTTTCAGTTAACCGCAGAAAAGTTGGTCGATGAGGCGATTTTAGCAGAAGTATCGCGCAAAAATTTCGACAAAAAAGCAGGCAATGAGGCTACACTTGTGAATCTCGAAATGGAGGTTGAGGCCTCTGCCATTGTTTTTGACGAGCAAAATCTCAAAAACGTACTTGCCAAAAACCTTGAGGGACAAGTGCCGCAGGGGTTTAAGGCAAGAGGGGAGGATATCGAAATCCGGGAAATCTCGGCAAAAAGACAGAAAGACAGCCTTTTTCTTTCCGGTTCATTTAATGCCAAGCTTATTCCCGATTTTGGTGAAGATGAATTGAAGGATCAAATTAAAGGAAAAAGCATCAAAGAGGCAAGAGCAAAAGTTTTGGAGATTTCAAACGTCACAGGTGTGGAAGTAGAGTTTTCACCCGGATTTTTATTTGTAAGTACCCTTCCTGCCGACCCTGCCAAAATTAAATTTAAGATTGAGTCGAATTAAAAAATGGCCGAGATTGTCTATATCAAATCCCCCCCGGGCCAGGAAGAAAAAAAGCGTAAAGTTCGGGAGCTGTCCTTTTCCCTTTTTATGATCTTTACAGGCTTTGCCGCAGTGGCTTTTGCAGTTTGGCCGCTTTTAACCTGGCAATTTGTAACGTTGCCAAAACTTACGGCAAAAGTAGAGGAATTTCCCGTTCCTGCCGGCAAAATAATTTCCCAGGGAAGCGTTGCCGGCACCAAAGTAGAGGTTGTCCAGGAACAGGACGGATTTTCTTATTTTGTAACCGATTTTCAACCTCAAGGCAAAAGGCCGCAGGAGTTTTTGATTTCAATTCCAAAGCTTGAAATCGAAAAGGCTAAGGTTAAAGTCGATGCAGTTAAATTTGATAAAAACCTGGCACTTTTTCCGGGTTCGGCAATTCCGGGAGATGTTGGCAATTCGTTTATTACCGGCCATTCCCTTTTGCCCCAGTTTGCAGACCCCAAAAATTACAGGGCTATTTTTACCAAACTGCCGGAATTGAAAATAGGCGATGAGGTACTAGTGGATCTTGGTGGTAAAACGATAAGGTTTGTTGTCCAATATGCCAAAGTGGTTGATCCCGACGACCTTTCGGTCCTTGGGCCAATCACCCAAAACGGCCGCAACCTAACCCTAATGACCTGTGTCCCCCCCGGCACCAACACCAAACGCCTCATTGTAGTCACCAGCTTGCTGTAGGACTTAGCCCGAAAATCGTTTCTTGATATAATTTCGTTATGCAGATTGAGGACATCAAAGTTTTAAAGCAAGACAAACGTGGAACCATTTACAACTGTGATCCAGTCAATTACATAGCAAGGAAAAAAGATACGGTTTCTGCCGACCATATCCATGAAGAAGCAGAAACACTTTACCTAGTTGAAGGCAAAGTTGAGTTAACTATCGGCAAGGAAACAAAAAATGTCGAAGCACCTATTAAAGTTTCTGTTCCCTCAAACGAATATCACAAGCTGATTGCTCTTACGGACATAAAATTGATAAGAGCGTAGTCCAAAAATCGTCCCTTCAAATTTTTTGCTATAATTTATCCATATGAAAACAGATATCAACATGGTTAAAAAGAAAGCTGTGCCTATCTTGAAAGATGCTGGGGTCAAGCGTTCGTCGCTTTTTGGTTCGGTAGTTCGTGGAGAGGCAAAAAGAGGGAGTGATATCGATATATTGATAGAGCCGCCAAAAGGAATGAGCTTATTTGGCTTTGTTGATTTACAGCAAAAGCTTGAAAGGGCAATTGGCAGAAAAGTTGATTTGGGTGAGTATAGTACTATCAAACCACGCATAAGACAAAAGGTTCTCTCCCAACAGATCAGAATTTTGTAAAGGTCTCAACGTAATTTGCCCTATTGACCCTTTGATTTAAACTCAGGGTTAACTCCAATAAATTGAGGGGTTGACATTCGGGTTTGTTTCGGGTAATTTAGAGTCATCCTCAATTTCTACACAAATTAGACTTGGAAAGAGGTATTGAGAGGAGGTGAAGAGTAAATGGACAAGGATCAGGGTAAAAAGCAAAGCTTTTCAACAAACAATGTTAAATCCTCAATTCTTAAAATGGGTGCAAAAACCATTTTTTTTGATGTTAATCTTGCGGCAAATGACAAGAAGTATTTAAAGATTACCGAATCAAGATTTGCAGGTGAAGGCAATGACCGTGTGAGAAGTTCGGTTGTTCTTTTTCCGGAAAACATAGAGGGCTTTGAGAAAAGCCTGAGAGAAATGGTTGGTTATCTTAACTGACCTATGCGAAGCACACCGGTCCTGCGACTGTTCTCAGGATCTAGGTTTTGAGTAAGCGAAAGCGAATCGAAAGACCGGTGTGCGATTGATGACTTGTTTGCTATACTTTCTTCGTGATTCTGGGAATTGATTTAGGACAAAAAACCACAGGCTTGGCAATATCAGAAGGCCGGCTTGCCACATCTTATAAAACCATTACCCATAAATCTCAAAAAGAAGCTCTTTTTAAAATCCTTGAAATTTGCAGCGAGGAGTCAATCGATAAAATTGTCTTAGGATATGTTCAGGGAAAGATAGGTAAACTTTTCGAAAATTTCGCAAAAGAATTCAGGAAAGTAAAACCAAACGTTGAAGTTGTGATGGTAGATGAAACTTTGACGACTAGACAGGCTATAGAAACTATGATTAAACTTCAATTATCAAAAAAGGCAAGACAAAAAAAGGAACACGAGATTGCGGCTGTCTTAATCCTGCAATCTTATTTAGACGAACGTGATTAAAAAAATTCTGGCACCTGTTCAAGCATGGATATTACTTCAGGGAAAATGCGTCGGCTGCGGCAAAAACTTGTCTCAGGCCAAAAAGATTGAAAGGCTGGATAATTCCCAGAAAGTAATCTGTACATGCGGCAGGATTTTTATTTTCGACAAAAGACGAGGCAGGTATCATAGGGCAACTTTTGAGGAGGCAGGTTATGGAAAGAATTAATAGAAAATTGGTTCTTTTTGCCGTTATTTTTATTTTTCTTATTTTAGTTCCCGTTTCCGTAAACAAATATTACAATTATCTTCTTGAGGCGGTATCAACTGACGATAAAACCCAAATTTTTGTCATAAGGCCCGGTGAGCCAACCGCCGAAATTGCCCAAAAATTAGAAAAGGCAAATCTAGTTAAAAACGCTTTGGCCTTTAGGCTTTTGGTTTCCCAAATGGGGGTTGCCAAAAATATTCAGGCCGGAGACTTTCGGCTTTCTGCAAGTATGTCCTCAAGGGAAATCGCCCAATTGTTAACTCACGGGGCAATCGATGTCTGGGTTACCCTGCCGGAAGGTTTAAGGGTAGAAGAGCAGGCACAAATTATAGAGAATAATTTGAATTTCGGTGCAAACGAAAGTTTTGTGTTTGATAAAAATGAATACATCAAAGTTGCCAAAGAAGGCTACATGTTTCCTGACACCTATTTAATTCCCAAAGACGCAACCGCCCAAGACGTAGCCGCAAAGCTTGAGGAGACTTTTAGCGCGAAAGTAGATGACGAACTCTTAGAACAGGGTGAAAAAAATAATTTATCGGCTGATGACGTTGTCATTCTGGCTTCACTTCTTGAGCGGGAAGCAAAGACAAATGAAGAGAAGCCGATTATTGCAGGTATCATATTAAATAGGCTGAATGCAGGGGTTGCTTTGCAGATTGATGCCACCGTTCAATACGCAAAAGGTTACGGCACGGCGCAAAATACTTGGTGGCCGACGGTGACTGTCGATGATTATCAAAGTATAAAATCGGTCTACAATACTTACCTTTTCGTGGGTCTTCCCCCGAAGCCGATTGCAAATCCGGGCCTGGAGTCGATCAAAGCTGCTGCGAATCCTGTCCAAACCGGTTTTTTCTATTACATGCACGATCGCGAGGGAAAGATTCATTATGCCCAAACCTCTGATGAGCATCAGCACAACATTGACGAGTACCTTTAAAGAGTCCTCTTGACAAAATAGGCTTTGGGTGGTAGAAATAACTTCAGACACAATCCTTTTTAAGGGGTATTTTATTGTACCTTCTTTTTTGTATTGTGAAAACGCATTTAGCGCATTCCCACAACTCGATTTAAAGAAGAAGCGCTCTTTTTGTCTTTTTTTGGGCCAAAGAAGGCTAATTTCGTCTTTTTAAATTTTACAAAACTAGTGTCTAATCGCATCTTTCTTCATCAACCATCGCAAGTGAACCTGCCGAAGATAGATCTCGTTGAAGTGCAGCGGGAATCTTTCGCCAGATTTCTGGAAAAAGCAATTCGGGAAATTTTAGACGAAATATCTCCTGTTGATGATTTTACGGGCAAAAACTTCACATTAACTTTCGGCAATTACAGTTTCGGCAAACCTAAATATTTGCCCGAGGCTGCCACCGAGAAAGGAGTGACCTATGATGTACCGCTGAAGGTTGAGGCTACAGTTGTTAATAAACAAACCGGTGCCCAAAAAAGCCAGGAAGTTTTCTTGTGCGATCTGCCGATTATGCTTGAAAAAGGCTCCTTTATCATTAACGGGATCGAAAGAGCAGTAGTTAGTCAGCTTGTGCGGGCGCCCGGAGCATATTTTTCTGGGGAGATTGATCCTGCCAGCGGCAAAATGCTTTACTCTTGTGAAATTCGGCCGCTTCGCGGTTCGTGGCTTGAGTTTGCCATAACCAAAAACGATATTATCACCGTAAAAATCGACAGGCGCCGAAAATTCCCAGTTACGACTTTCCTTCGGGCAGTCGGTTTTTCAGACAACGAGTCAATAGCCCGCCTCTTTTCGTTTTTAACAGAAGGTACTCCTAAAAAACTTTTAGAAAACACTTTTGCCAAAGATGTTTCAGAAACGCAGGAAGAGGCGCTTTTGGAGATTTACAGAAGAATGAGGCCTGGTGATCACGTTATTTTAGATAACGCAAGATCTCTAATTGAGAACATGTTTTTCAATCCCAGAAGATATTCTCTTGGGCAGGTGGGCAGGTATAAAATCCAGAAAAAGCTCAAAAAGGTCAAAGAAGTGATCTCCTCGACAGTTGAAGACGATTCCCAAAGCGAAGTTCTAGTGCCTTCGGATTTTGTAGCTGCAATTGCCTATCTTTTTGAATTGATGGCGGGCGAGGGTAGAGTCGATGATATCGATCATCTTGGTAACAGAAGGGTAAGGAGAGTTGGTGAATTGGTTGCCCAAAATGCATTCAGGGTCGGAATTTTAAGGCTGGAGCGGGTAATAAAAGAGCGAATGAGTCTGACGCCTGCAGATGAAATGCCCTTGCCGGTATCCTTAATTAATGCAAGGCCGATAATTTCTGCGATCAATGAATTTTTCAGATCATCCCAGCTTTCGACAATTTTGGATCAGACAAACGCTCTTTCGGAAATAGACAATCTCAGAAGGCTGACTGTTATGGGAACAGGCGGTATAGCCAGAGAAAGAGCAGCATTTTCAATTAGGGATATCAACCACTCACAATATTCTAGGATTTGCCCGATTCGCTCTCCCGAGGGTCCAAATATTGGTCTGGTTACCTACATGGCTTTGTATTGCCGAGTTAACGAGCACGGGTTTTTGGAGGCGCCTTACAGAAAAGTTATTAAAAATAAAAACGGCAAGGTACAAGTAACCAATGAGATTGTTTACCTGACAGCAGATGATGAGGAGGATTTTTATATCACTCATGCCCAAACTCCTATCGATAAAAACGGATTTATTTTAGAAGATCGGGTTGCAGTCCGCTGCCGCGGGGAGTTTACGACTGCTCCTGCCAATATGGTCGACTTTATCGATGTTGTCCCCAGGCAAGTTACAGGTACTTCCGCATCTCTGATTCCATTTTTGGCGCATGATGAGGCAAATAGGGCACTGATGGGTACTCATATGCAGTGTCAGGCGGTTCCCCTTATAAAACCAAGCGCTCCAATTGTCGGAACAGGTATGGAGGCTACGGTTGCAGAAAACATGGGCAGGATAGTAATGGCACCGCAAGACGGCAGAATAACTTATATTGACAGCAAAAAAGTCATTCTTAAAACATCCGCAAAAGTGGCAGTCGATGGAAAGCAAACGAACGAAATTACAATCCCAATTGCCAAGTTTACAAGATCACCCCAGAGTACCTGTCATTCACAAAGACCCAAGGTAGTTGTCGGCCAAAAAGTTAAAAAGGGCGATGTTTTGGTTGATGGAGCCTCCACTGATGACGGAGAACTTGCATTAGGACAGAATCTCCTGATTGCCTATATGAGTTTTGATGGTCTTGGTTATGAGGACGCGATTGTTATTTCGGACAGGCTTTTTAAAGAAGACCTATTGACCTCAATCCATATCGAAGAATATGAAACAACCGTAGTTGAGACTAAGCTTGGTCCGGAGGAACCAACCCGCGATATTCCCAATGTTTCGGAGGAGGATTTAGCTAACCTTGACGAAAATGGAATCGTTGTTGTCGGCGCCGAGGTGGGCCCCAATGATATTCTAGTCGGTAAAATTGCTCCCAAAGGGGAAACCGAACTGACAGCAGAAGAAAGACTTTTGCGTACGATTTTTGGCGAAAAGGCCAGAGAAGTAAGAGATACATCACTTCGAATGCCCCACGGAGAAAAAGGTACGGTTATCGACGTTAAGATTTTATCCCGTGAAGAAGGCGATGAGCTCGAGCATGGAGCTATTTCCAGAATTGCTGCAAAGGTTGCCCAAATCAGGAAGGTTGTGGTTGGCGATAAGTTAGCCGGCCGTCATGGAAACAAAGGGGTGATTTCAAAAATCGTCCCCAAGGGGGACATGCCGTATTTACCCGACGGAACTCCAATTGATATCATCATCAGCCCCCTTTCAGTTCTTTCAAGGATGAATTTAGGTCAGCTTTTGGAAACCCATTTGGGTTGGGCAGCCCAAAAACTCGGCCATAAAGTGGCGCTGCCTGTATTTGAACCCGTTTCTGAAGAAAATATTGCCGACGAGCTTAAAAAAGCAAATCTGCCGCAAGACGGCAAGATTACTCTATACGATGGCCGTACTGGTTTACCATTCGACAGGCCGATAGTTGTCGGTGTCGGTTATATTATGAAGCTTATCCACATGGTTGAAGATAAAACCCATGCCCGCTCAACCGGACCATATTCTCTGATTACTCAGCAGCCTCTCGGAGGCAAAGCACAGATGGGTGGCCAAAGGCTCGGAGAGATGGAAGTCTGGGCACTCGAGGCATACGGAGCAGCTTATTCTTTGCAGGAAATGCTTACTATCAAATCCGATGATGTTGTCGGCAGGGCAAAGGCGTTCGAGGCAATAATTAAAGGAACGGATATTCCTCAAGCATTAATTCCGGAATCATTCAAAGTGTTGGTTAAAGAACTTAATAGTTTGTTATTGAATGTTCAGACCCTCGGCGCCAAAACTATCGAGGAAGAGGAAGAAGTTCCTAAAGAGACACAGGTCAAGGTGGTTCAGGAGTATGCCCAGGTTTTACAAACAGAAAGTATAGCGACAGCAAGCGAATTGGCAAAGCACGACAGCCCAATGGAGATTGAAGAGAGGGTACAGACATGAATGAACTTTTGGATTTTGATTCTTTAAAACTGACTCTTGCCTCATCCGAGGAGATTAAAACTTGGTCTTTTGGTGAAATTACCAAACCGGAGACAATTAACTACCGTACGCTTAAGCCGGAAAAAGATGGCCTTTTCGATGAGCGGATTTTTGGCCCAACTAAGGATTGGGAGTGTTATTGCGGTAAATACAAAAGAATCAGATATCGGGGCATAATTTGCGACAAATGCGGGGTAGAGGTTACTCACTCAAGGGTTAGAAGGGAAAGAATGGGGCATATTCAGCTTGCCGCTCCTGTTGTCCATAACTGGTTTTTTAAAGGAATTCCGTCAAGACTCGGATTGTTGCTCGATGTTTCTCCAAGGAATCTTGATGCAGTGATTTATTTTGCTTCCTATTTAGTAATAGATGTTGATCAGGAAAAGAAAAAAAGTGTTCTAGGGGAGCTTGAGGACCAGCTAGACAAGAAACGTAAGGAACAGACGGATTTATTGAAAAAAAGACTTGATGAGGAAGAAAAGGGAGGCAAAAAGGAAGTTACAAGCATTAAGGTCAAGGCAAAGCCCGGTGAACATCAAGATTTGAAAATCGAAGAAGCTCAGTTAAATGTGCGCGCAAGACAAGCGAAACTTCGTGAGGAAAGTGTCCAGGAAACATCAAGATTGGAGGAAATTTACAAAAATATTTCCGACATGGTTACCTCGATAAAGGCGATGGATCTCCTCTCGGAGGAAGAATATCTAAAACTTGCAGATTACAATGCCGAGAAATTTTTAAAGGTTGGTATGGGAGCCGAGGCCATTATTTCAATTTTGGAAAAGATAGATTTGGCAAAACTGGCAGTTGCCCTTCGCGAAGAAATCACTAAATCCGCCGGCCAGCGTTATCTTAAAGCGACTAGAAAATTGAGACTAGTCGAAAACATGCGCAAAGCCGGAATTTTACCGCCATGGTTGATTATTAAAGTTTTGCCGGTTCTGCCGCCGGATTTGCGCCCGATGGTGCAACTTTCCGGTGGACGGTTTGCAACTTCTGACCTTAACGATCTTTACAGAAGGGTGATTAACAGAAACAACAGGCTTAAAAAGCTAATTGAACTGGGCGCACCGGAAATTATTCTTCGAAACGAAAAAAGAATGCTGCAGGAAGCAGTCGATGCGCTTATTGATTCCCAAAGAGTCAAAACTACAAGGGCTTCGCAGGAGCTGCGTTCGCTTTCCGACATGCTTAGGGGCAAGCAGGGAAGATTCAGACAAAATCTTCTTGGAAAGAGAGTTGATTATTCCGGCCGGTCAGTAATTGTTGTCGGGCCGGAATTGAAGCTGAACCAATCCGGTATCCCCAAAGAGATGGCGCTTGAAATGTTCAAACCGTTTATCTTGCGCGAAGTTATTGCCCGAGGCTATGCCCCGAACGTTAAGAGTGCAAAGCATTTCTTAGAGCGCAGAAGCGGCGAAGTATGGGATATCTTAGAAGAGATAACGAAGGACCATCCGATTCTTTTAAATCGGGCCCCGACTCTTCACAGGCTTGGAATTCAGGCTTTCTACCCGATTTTAATTGATGGGGATGCAATTAGAATTCACCCATGTATTTGTGCTGGTTTTAATGCGGACTTTGACGGTGATCAAATGGCGATTCACGTGCCCTTGTCTTCCAAATCACAGCAGGAGGCAAAAGAACTGATGATGTCTTCAAGAAATTTGCTAAGGCCGGCTGATGGTTCACCGATAACTTTGCCCAACAAAGAGATGGCTCTTGGGATATATTACCTTACAACGACCGATGAGAATCTTAAGCTTTGCGAGGCTATTTTTCGAAATGATAACGAAGTGGTTTTGGCGCATTCTGCTGCAAAAATCGAAATAAGACAAAAAATAAAAATGAAAAAAGATTCCAAAATAATTGAAACTACAGCCGGCAGGGTTCTTTTTAATCTTCAGCTGCCTGCAAAAATACCTTTCATCAATGAGCCGACAGGGGCGGGCGGAATTAAAAAAATCATTAGTCAATCTATTGATGAAATCACAGAAGAAGAGGTGGCAGGGATAATCGACAGGTTAAAAGATCTGGGTTTTTACGGTGCGAGTTTTTCCGGACTTTCGGTTTCGGTTTTTGACTGTATGATAGTAGACCAAAAACAGCAAATTATAAATCAAGCGGAAAAAGAGGTCGAAAAGATTGAAAAAAACTTTAACCTTGGGTTAATTACTAAAGAGGAAGCAAGAAGACTTTCACAGGAAGTCTGGCTGTCCACAACCAATGAACTGGCGGATTTAACATGGAAGAATTTACCTTTTGATAATTCTATTAGAATCATTTCCGACTCCGGCGGTTCTCGGGCAACTGCAGAACAAATAAAACAGCTCGCCGCAATCAGGGGTCTGGTTACAGATCCGTCCGGAAGGATCGTTTCTTTGCCGATTAAGTCAAATTTTAGAGAGGGACTTTCGGCATTTGAATATTTCACGAGCGCCAGAGGAGCCAGAAAGGGACTGGCAGACAGAGCAATAAAAACTGCAGAATCAGGATATTTAACAAGAAGGCTTGTAGATGTTGCCCACGATGCAATTATAAGAATGGAAGATTGTAAAACCAAAGAGGGAATCAAAGTTTCAAAAGACGATAAGCGCCAGGCGCAGTTTACCGCAAGAATTTTGGGTAGATATGCTGCAGAGGATGTCGTTTTACCAAAAGGCAAGAAAGTAATTGTCGCTGAGGATGCCGAAATAGACGAAAGCGCAATTTTGGAAATTGAAAAAGCGCAAGTTACCAGTGTAAAAGTCCGCTCCGTTCTAACCTGTGATGCGTCCTTTGGTCTTTGTGCTGTCTGCTACGGCCGCGATCTTGTTACCAGAAAGCTGGTTGCAATAGGTACGCCGGTTGGTGTAATTGCAGCACAGTCAATCGGAGAACCGGGAACTCAGCTTACCATGAGGACGTTTCATACCGGCGGTATCGTTGGCCTTGATATTACCCAAGGACTGCCGCGGGTCGAGGAGCTTTTTGAGGCGAGAACTCCAAAGTTTGTGGCCCAAATTGCAGAAATTTCAGGAAAAGCAAAAGTTGAAGAAAACGCAGAAGGCTTCACTGTTAAAGTTAAAAGTACTAATATGAAGCCTTCCGTTGAAAAAGAGTACTTTATCCCGCCAACTTCAGAACTAAAGGTTTCGGACGGAGATTTGGTAGCCGCAGGCACACCGCTTTCTGCAGGTTATCTTGATGTCAAAGAAGTCTTGGCAGTTTCCGGCTTAAAGGACACTCAAAAATATGTCGTTTCCGGTGCTCAGGAAGTTTATGAAACGCAGGGCGTAGCAATTAATGATAAGCATTTTGAAGTAATTGTCAGAAAAATGAGTGAAAAGGTCAGGGTAGAATCTCCCGGGGATAGTGTACTTTTGCCTGGGGAGCTTATTGACAAACATCGCTTTACAGAAGAAAATGCCAAGGTTTTGGCAGAGGGTGGAGAACCGGCTACAGCCCAAGTTGTCATATTGGGCATAACTAAGGCTGCGCTTTATACGGAGAGTTTTCTTTCTGCAGCCTCATTTCAGGAAACAACGAGAGTGTTAACGGATGCTGCTATGGAAGGCAAACAGGATAATCTTTTAGGACTTAAAGAAAATGTCATCATTGGCCGTCTTATTCCGACAAGTCCTGAAAGAGCCGGAATCCGACAGGCAGAAGTTTAAATTCCTTCCTATGTTATAATCGCTTGCTAGATGTCCCCACTTTGTAAAAGTGGGATTGAATGCAAATTTAAAAATAATTATGCCAACAATTAATCAGCTTATCAGAAAAGGCAGAACAAAGAAGATAAAGAGAGTCAAGGCGACGGCGCTAAGAAGAGCATTTAATACCCTGGCTAATCGTTATGTGTTCTACCCTTCTCCGCAAAAGAGGGGAGTTTGTGTAGTTGTTAAGACAATGACACCGAAAAAACCAAATTCGGCGTTGAGGAAAGTCGCAAGGGTCAGGCTTTCAAATAAACAGGAGGTGACCGCCTACATTCCCGGAATTGGCCATGAACTTGCTGAACATTCTGTGGTTTTGATCCGGGGCGGCAGGGTTCAGGATTTGCCGGGAGTTAAATATCATGTAATTCGCGGTAAATACGACACAACAGGTGTGGTTGGCAGAAAAAAGAGCAGGTCTCTTTACGGAACTAAGAAATCAGGTGCGGTGTCAGGTGCTGAGGCGGCAGCAACTATAGGTGCTGCAACTGCAGCAGGCGCAGCTTCGCCCCAACAAGGAGGAGAAAGTTAAATGCCCCGTTCGGGAAAAGTTGAAAAAAGACAAATTGCGGCAGATTCCATATATCAAAACCTGACTGTTGGCAAACTTATCAATAAATTAATGAAAGACGGCAAAAAGGCTTTGGCAAAAAAAATAGTTTATGAGGCATTCAAAGATATCGAATCGAAGGGTTATGATCCGGTAACTGTTTTAGAAAATGCTCTAGAAAATGTTACTCCCAAAATGGAGGTTCGGCCAAGAAGAGTCGGGGGTGCATCGTATATGGTACCTATGGAAGTTAGAGGTACAAGAAGACTTTCACTTGCCATCTCCTGGATAGTCGATGCCGCCAGGTCAAAAACTCCGCAAAGTTTGGAACAAAGAACAAAAACCAATAAGCCCCTAATGATCACGAAGTTGGCAACTGAACTTATTGATGCGGCCAAAGGAGAAGGTAAGGCAGTTGGAAAAAGGGAAGAGATGCACCGCATGGCCGAAGCGAATAAGGCATTCTCACACTTTCGCTGGTAAATATTTGCTGATTCTACATGAAGCATTTTTGTGCTATAATCTCGCTTTATTCCGAGCAATAAAGTCACATCCATGCAAAAGATAAAGTGAATTTGAGCGAGGAAGATAAAACTCCTGCCTTTAGGCAGGAGGAGTCTATCTTTGGACTGAGATCAAAAATCCGTCTTGATTTAGGGAATTTAACAGTCTAATGTTGGTAATATCGGTATGATTCAATCAAAGGCACAAAAATTAAAACAGCTGAGAAAAAGGCTTTCCGAGCTTGAAGATGTAAAGCTTAGAGAAGCCCTTTCCCGCTATGGGGAGGCTTACCAGGAGTCTGGCGGCAACTGGAATGAGAATGCCGCTTGGGAACTTGCGGATGAGGAAGTTTCGGTTTTGCGGGCAATGATTACGGAAATAAAAAAGGAAATCCATGGCATTGAACATCCTACCCCAATATTTCAAGGTCACAGGGCAAAATCCGCCAAATAATTTTTCCATTCAAACATGCCTACAGTAAAAACTGACAGACTCTACCCACTAGATCGCATTCGTAATAAATCAGCAGGTCGCACTTCGGTAAACTCAGTGCGCTCCTCTGCTTTTGCGAAGCAAAATATCAGTGAGCGAAGCGAGGCTGATATATATTGCTCATCTAATTCGAAAGGAGATCAAGTATATGGCAGTTAAACAAGAAAATAGACTCTATCCATTGGACAGGATTCGCAATATTGGCATTATTGCCCACATTGACGCGGGCAAAACCACAACCACGGAAAGAATCCTTTTTTACACCGGCAAATCCTATAAACTCGGCAATATCGACGAAGGGACGACTGTTACCGACTGGATGGCTCAGGAAAAAGAGAGAGGAATCACCATAGTTTCTGCGGCCGTAACTACTTTTTGGATTCCCAAATCAGGCCCTTTAAAAGATGTGGAAACACGAATTAACATCATTGATACTCCCGGCCACGTCGATTTCACAGCAGAAGTTGAAAGATCGCTTAGGGTTTTAGACGGGGGTGTAACCGTTTTGGATGCGGAAGAAGGTGTCCAATCCCAGTCAGAAACCGTGTGGCGCCAGGCTGACAAATACAGAGTGCCCAGAATCTGTTTTATTAACAAAATGGATAAACTTGGCGCCGATTATTTTGCGACTCTAAAATCCATCCGCGAGAAATTAGGCGCACCGGCCGTTCCTTATAATTTGCCGATTGGTAAAGAAAATGATTTTAAAGGTGTTGTTGATCTTGTGACCCGCAAAGCCTTTGTTTGGGAATCAGATGTTGAAGGTCTTGGCAAAGAATTTAATGAGGAAGAGGTGCCTGCTGATATGAGCGACGAAGTCGAAAAGTACCGCGGGCAACTTATCGAAAAAATAGCCGAAACAGATGATCACTTAACCGAAAAATTTTTGAAAGGCGAAGAAATTTCAGAGGACGAGCTCAAGAAAGCTCTAAGAGCAGCCGTCATTAAATATAAAATCGTCCCGGTCCTTGCAGGATCCTCACTTAGAAATAAAGGAGTCCAGCCGCTTCTTGATGCTGTTTGTGAATATCTTCCATCACCCCAAGACATAGAATTAATCAAAGGTACAAACCCCAAAACGGGTGAAAAAGAAACAAGAAAGCTGGTCATTGAGGAAAGTTTTTCCGCTCTTGCCTTTAAGGTACAGATCGATCCTCATGTCGGCAAACTCACCTATGTTCGAATTTACTCGGGGGCATTAAAATCCGGTTCGTCAATCTTAAACTCCACAAAGCACGACCGCGAGAGGATCGGCCGAATTCTTCTGATGCACGCAAATACCCGTGAGGAAGTTTCGGAAGCCTATGCCGGGGAGATCGTGGCTGTTGTTGGGCTCAAGTCAACAGTAACAGGCGACACAATGTGCGACGAATCAAAACCGATTGTTTTGGAATCTATTACTTTTCCGGATCCTGTTATCTCACTTGCGATTGAGCCTGCGACTAAAGCCGACCAGGAAAAGTTAGGCTACGCTTTAGGCAGACTTTCAGAAGAAGATCCGACTTTTAGGATTAAGGGGGATCCCGAAACCGGCCAGACAATTATTTCCGGAATGGGTGAGTTGCATCTGGAGATTTTAGTCGACCGCATGAAGCGGGAATTTTCTGTTGCCGCAAATGTCGGCAGTCCGCAGGTTGCTTATCGGGAAACGGTTAAGCAAACCGCCACAGGCGAAGGGAAATACATCAGGCAATCCGGCGGAAGAGGCCAGTACGGCCATTGTTTTTTAAGGGTTGAGCCTCTTTCTCGTGGAGAAGGTTATCAATTCAAATCAGAAATTAAAGGCGGGGCGATTCCCCAAGAATTTATTCCCTCAATAGAAAAAGGCGTTCGCGAAAAAATGGAAAGCGGAGTTTTGGCAGGTTTTCCATTGGTTGATATGAAAGTTGCCGTTTACGATGGCACTTATCACGACGTTGACTCTTCGGATATTGCCTTTAAAATTGCTGGCTCCATGGCTTTGGAGGCAGCCGCCAAAAAGGCTGACCTTGCGCTTTTGGAGCCGGTCATGAAGGTGGAAGTCACCGCCCCCGAAGAATTCATGGGGGATGTCATTGGTGATTTATCTTCAAAACGTGCCCAGATTTTATCAAGTGTTCACCACGGAACTTCGGTAATTATTAATGCCCTTGTTCCTTTGGCCGAAATGTCCGGTTACGTCACGACTTTAAGGTCAATGACCCAAGGAAGAGGTTCGGCTTACATGGAGCCTTCGCATTACGATGAAGTCCCAGCAAACATCGCAGATAAGATAATAGCTAAAGTCAAAGGAGAAAAAAGCGAAAGTTAACCAGATGGAGTTTTTTATAGTTTACCCTGAGCTTGTCGAAGGGCCGAAAAAATAATCTCAAAAATTAAAGGCGAGACTAAAAAGAGTTAAGAAGTCTTGCTACTTGCCCCGAACAAAGTTTGGTTGTGAATTTATCACTTGCATGACAACTGACACTATTTGCGATTCTTTAGAAAGACTAGATGACTATACTTTTTTCACCTCTTGCATTTGCTTGTTCTAATGGTATAAACTTACCAAACAAATATCAGCCTGCCTACCGCTAAGTTGGCTGGGTCTGATATTTTCTTTTTTTAATTAAGGATAATCTTATGGCTGAAGGAAAATTCGAAAGAACCAAACCGCACGTAAATATCGGAACAATCGGTCACGTTGATCACGGAAAAACGACTTTGACCAGTGCCATTACCCAGGTCCTTTCCAAGAAAGGCATGGCGCAGGCCAAATCTTTCGATCAGATCGACAACGCCCCCGAGGAAAAACAGCGCGGCATTACCATCAATATTACCCACGTAGAATACGAAACGGAAAAAAGACACTATGCCCACATCGACGCTCCGGGTCACGCCGATTACATCAAAAACATGATTACGGGTGCAGCCCAAATGGACGGTGCGATTCTTGTTGTTTCCGCGCCTGACGGCCCGATGCCTCAGACCAGAGAGCACGTTCTTTTGGCAAGACAAGTCAATGTCCCGGCAATTGTAGTTTTCTTAAACAAAACAGACATGGTTCAGGATGCGGAACTTTTGGATCTGGTTGAATTGGAAGTCAGGGAACTTTTGGACAAATACCAATATGACGGCAAGAACGCCACAATCATCCGCGGTTCAGCTCTTAAAGCACTCGAAGGTGATGCGGATTCCGTCAAGGCAATTGATGATTTGATGAATGCGGTTGACGAGAAAATCCCAACCCCCGAGCGCGATTTGGATAAACCCTTCCTAATGCCCGTTGAGGATGTTTTTTCGATTAAAGGCAGGGGGACGGTTGTCACCGGAAGAGTAGAGCGGGGAGTTGTTAAGGTAAATGAGGAGATTGAAATCGTCGGAATTCGGCCCACCAAAAAGACTGTTGTTACCGGTGTTGAGATGTTTAGAAAAGAACTCGATCAGGGCCAGGCCGGTGATAATATCGGAGTTTTGCTTCGGGGTATTGAAAAAGATGATGTTGAAAGAGGGCAAGTTTTGGCAAAGCCAGGCACCAGCACTCCGCATACGGAATTCGAAGCAGAAGTTTACATTTTAACAAAAGAAGAAGGCGGCCGTCATACGCCGTTTTTTACAGGTTATCGTCCCCAATTCTATATTCGAACCACAGATGTTACCGGTGAGGCCACGCTTCCCCAAGGCACGGAAATGGTTATGCCCGGCGACAATATTAAAATGAAAGTTAAGTTGATCCAGCCGGTTGCTTTGGAAGAGGCTCTTAGATTTGCGATTCGCGAAGGCGGCCACACGGTTGGCGCCGGCGTGGTTTCAAAAATCATTGCCTAATTGGCAAGATTCTCCCCTAAGAGTTGATCGAGGGGGATTTTTTTTGCTAGAATACGTTACTTTTGTCATTCTGGTAAGCGAGTGAAATAAGCGCATCCAGAATCGATTCTGGACAAGCCAGAATGACAGCAAGAAAGAGTTCGAGCGAGGGTTTATCCTGAGTAAACCGAAGAGTCGAGAACATAAGTATATGAAATCAAAAAGTTTATACTTCAAGCCTAACCGCTTAAGAATCTAACTTCTCGATTCGATAATTCCCGCTCGAAAATTATCAAGATCTGTCTCATAGGAGCACATTAAAAGAAAATG
>Ga0209210_1000531_pt1 | contig 39867 bp, 39 predicted proteins | sample RifGroA1_FD_183991 | JGI IMG/M metagenome (GOLD analysis project Ga0209210, IMG submission 183991) | Contaminated groundwater microbial communities from Rifle, Colorado, USA - Rifle Groundwater A1 (SPAdes) (version 2) | ecosystem: Environmental > Aquatic > Deep subsurface > Groundwater >...
TCCACCCCGCCGACGGCGCAACGAAACTAAGTAACGCTAAAAGAAAATCCCGCCGAAGCGGGATGGGGAAGATACTGTAGCGGATTTTAGAAAACGGAAGATGTGGGCAAGTCCGGCCCAAGCCGGACCTAGCGCCCAAAGGCGGGGTCGCCGCCACCATAAACGGGTGGGTGGGTTGATACGGATTAAAGAAAAATCTGATATAATCCATTTGGGTTCTTTAAAAAATCGCGCTCCTTTTTCGTACGTGCAAAAAATACTAAAGCGAGGCCGAACGCCGAGCAAATAAAATAGTAGGAGCGAACGAAGTGAGCGACTACAATGATAATATGAAAGAGGTACGAACTTTTTCATAAAGGCGCTCAAAATTAGATAATTTAAAATGCAATTAAGTCCTCTTTCATTTACTTAGCTTCATTTTTGTAGTAAAATACCAAGACTTTCAAATCTATGACTATTGAACAAGGACCTACAGAGCATGAAGCTTCAAAACAAAGTGAGCGTCTTTTACCCGGACATAAACTTCTTTTGGCTGGACCGGGAAATCTATTGCCATTTAGTTTAGCAAAAGAGAAATCACTATTTAGAGAGGAGATCATATTTGATGAGCATTTAATGCAGTCAATATTTATGGAATGGTACTCGATTTATAATTTATTTATAAATTTAGTGAACAAGGATAATATTATTGTCTCCAAAACGGATACTACGATTGGAAAAAGCAATGAGGATTCCTCTATAAATTGGGAATCAATAGATTTACCTGAAGAATTAAGTTTTGATGCAATAAAGATACCATTTTTATCACAAGCTTCTTCATGTTGGCCCAGGGACGCATATACATTGCTTGATGGTGAAGTTCTTGCAAATTTATTTGCTTGGGGCGCACCGCCCGAAGGAATAAAACTTTCGGGACTAGGAGAGCAAGGTAAAGTTCTTGTTAAGAATAAATCTATTTTAGTTACGCCTGATGTGTGGAGAAAATCTAAAGATGAGATATTGGGATTGACACGGAATGGATTCAAAGTTGGGTGTTTGCCGTGCGTAGATACGTCTAAACAAAGTTATAAATTTACGGAGCTGCACATAGACGGACACAGTGCTTTGATTGAAGATAAAAATGGTACTTTGGTTTTGCTGGTGACGGATTCATATTCACATCAAGGGCATGATACTAGAAAGTTTATAAGACAAGCAGCGGAAACAGCGGAAGCGAGAATGGTGGAAGTTGATGACAGAAAACTTCCTCCGCTCGCTCTAAATTTAATTCAGTTTGAAGATAGATCAATAGCGTTTACGAATTCAGAAGCTCGAGATTTAGAAGTTACGTTATCAGAGCTTGTTGGAAGCGATAAAATTTTTACAACTGAAATACCCCTCATTGAGCTACCGAAACATGCTCTTGGAGGAATGAGATGTCTAACAAATATCCTCCCTCCTGCTCTGAATAATTTGTTGACAAAGCAAGATTGGCCAAGAGACAAACGAATGCCGGTTGATAAAGCTAATTGGAGGGTTTAAAGCTTTTTGTAAGAATAAAAACCAAGGCTATAAGTGGAACTGCGAGTAAAGCTCCGAGAATTCCCAAAAATTTACTTCCGATTAGAACTCCGATAATAACTATAATGGGATTTAGTCCGACAGCTTTCTGCATGATTTTCGGAACAAGGATATGATTTTCAAGCGCTTGAAGCAAGATGTAGAAAATTACAACCGATACGGCAAGTCCGGGGGAAATAGTTAAGGCAACAATAACAGCCGGAACAGCTGAAATGATGGGTCCGATGGTCGGAACAATTTCCAAAATTCCCGCCAGTAGACCAAGAGGAAGAGCAAAGGGCAGACCTAGAAAAGTAAGTCCAATCCATGTGCAGAAACCAATCGTAAAAGAAAGAACCAGTTGCCCCTGTAGCCACCATCCGATTTTGTTCTCAATTTGGACCATTGTTTTTAGAGCCTGATCCTGATATTTTTTCGGCCAGAGCGCTATAAGTTGTTTTTTCAGCGTTTCTCTTTGCAGCATTAGGTAAAAACTGATAACAAGTACGGTTAATGTGGAGAAAAAGCCGCTGAATATTTTACCGGTAACGCTTAAGGCATTTTTACCAAGAGCATTGATATCTGACTCAAAAACATTTTTAATACTGGATGCATCAATGCTGATATTGAAAGTTTTTGCTACCTGATCGATGTATTTTGGAAAGTTACTAAAAAGAAGCTCTATTTGAGATATGAAGAAAGGAATTAACGGAAAAATTAACAATACCAATATAGCTATGGTTATCGTGTAAGGAATTATTACGGATAAAATTCTTGGGATACGTTTTCGGATTAAAAAATCCGAAAAAGGAGATAGGGCCGCCATTATTATAAAGGAAATAAAAATAATAATTAGTATCCCGCTTAATTCAATTGCCAGCCAAAATAGCGCAATTACAATAAGCGCAGCCAGAAAATGGTTGTTTATTAAATATTTGACGACAGGATTGCTCATAATCTCCAATATTTAGTATATGTAAAGCAAATACTTATGTCAAAATAAATTGGGGTGGGCGACGGGAGTCGAACCCGCAACCGTCAGGTCCACAACCTGATGCTCTAGCCATTGAGCTACGCCCACCATTCTGCAGAGCAGAATTCTATTCTAGCTTATCATAATTCTCTAAAATTATTTTTCTTAATCTATATCCGAAACCAGATTTTAGAAACTGCTCTCTTTTATCTGCACACAACTTACAATAAAAATTTTCGAAATAAACCAAACGCCATGGGCGATTTGCTTTTGTATATTTTGAAAGCCCATCGTTATGCTCCTTTAGTCTAAATTCTATATCTTTTACCGTTAATCCTGCATACGTCTTGCTTTTGTCACGCAAGCTCTTCAAAAAGTAAACTTTATACATTATGATTCAGATTAAAAGTAAAAGCACAAAGAAATCTGCTTTGCAGATGTGCGCCCAGAGGGAATCGAACCCCAACCATTTCGTTAGAACCGAAGTGCTCTATCCGTTGAGCTATGGGCGCCTATGAGTGTATTTTACAGTATTAAAGCATATATTGTAAATAAATGAGAAATTACTTGGTAAGTTTGAGGGTGGTTAGCATTTGATTAAAAAGATTTAAATAGGCGTCTTTGGCATTGAAAATAAGCGTATTGGATCCAAAAGGAACAATAACATTGGTAGCTTTGTAACCATTGGAGTCTTTGCTGTCTTTTTTCGTAGCACTAACTGATGCAGCCGTAATAGCTGTTCCGGCTTGCGGATCCAAAGCTAAAGCTTCCAGATAAGTTCTCGTGCCGTACGAGAGAGTTATAGATAAAGTTCCCGCTTTAGTTGCTGTGGGATTAAATACAATATATTCTAAGATTTTCGGATCCGTTTGGGTAATTGTCTTAGCTGTCCAATTGGTGGGATATTTAACAGAATAAGAATATTTGGAGCTAGTGAAAACACTCCAAGTTGCTGTTGGGTTAACGGGAATAATAATAGTTGGAGTTGGTGTTAATGTTGATGTAGACGGGGCATCGGTAATTACTGTTTGCGGTGAAGATATTGGGGTGGGAATTGGGGGAATATTTTCGGAAGCAAGCTTACTTGAAGGAGGATGGCTATCTACTGCCAATAAATATGTTGTCATGCCAACAGAAGATGTGAAGAAAAATGCGAACAAGATGGCCCAAAATTTATTTATTGATAAGAATAATTTTAGTTTTGAGAAAGTATTTTTTTGAGCAGGTTCCATTGATTAAATCATCACACAGATAAATAATATTTGTCAATGTGATTAGGGCTGGAAAAATTTTCGGTTTTTCAATCTTTCCGGAAGAAAAGATACATCTGTTTTGGGACCGACGTATTTGTTGCTCCAAATGTAATCTTTGGCGTAACCAAGATTTTTCATAAGTTTTGTCGGAGCGTTTCTCAAATGAAGAGGAATCGGCTCATTGGGAAATTCATAAACCGCTTCTTTAGCTCTTCCTAAGGCATTTGCAACAGCGCGGGATTTCTTGGCAGTTGCCAGATACAGCGTTGCATGAGCTAAGGTAAGTTGCGCTTCCGGCATACCGATTTTATGCACTGCTTCAAAGGCTGCATTTGCCTGAATTAGCGCTCCCCTGTCTGCTAAGCCGATATCTTCGGATGCCAGGATTATCATTCTCCTGGCGATAAACTTTGGATCCTCTCCGTTCTCCAGCATTCTTGCCAAATAATACAAAGCGGCATCAGGGTCGGACCCTCGCACGGACTTAATATAAGCGCTAACAATATTGTAATGCTCGTCGGCTTTCTTATCATATAGGCCAGCGGATCTTGTTTGAAAAACTTCCTTAATTATTTCATTAGCAATTTCTTTATTATTAAAATTTGTTACTGCAATCTCCAAAGCATTCAGCATGATTCTGGCATCCTGTCCGCACAGTCTAATTAATAATTCTTTTGCATCTTTCGTGACCGTTTTTTTATATTTTCCAAGTCCTCTTTTTTTGTCTTTCAAAGCGATATTCAAAATTTTTTCAAGATTTTTTTCATCTAAACCTTTCAGAACGAAAATTCTGCATCTGGATAAAAGAGGATTGATTATTTCAAAGGAAGGATTTTCCGTAGTTGCTCCAATTAAAGTTATTAGGCTTGATTCAACATGGGGCAGAAGTCCGTCCTGCTGGGCTTTATTCCAGCGATGAATCTCGTCAAGAAACAAAATTGTCTTTTTGTTATTTTCTTGATTATCTTTTGCGATACTTATAATTTTTCTTAGGTCATCTTTTCCTGTCTGAACGGCAGAAAGAGCATGAAAGTCAGAATCGGTAGTTTTGGCAATAATGTAGGCAAGAGTTGTTTTTCCCGACCCCGGAGGTCCCCACAAAATCATTGAGAAAAGAGTTTTGCTTTGGATCATCCGATTTAGAATTTTGCCTGGTCCGACTAAATGTTCCTGTCCGAAAAATTCTTCCAAATTCTGAGGCCTAAGCTTATATGCTAAATTCATAAACTTTTCAAAAACTCCAAAGTTCCTTTTTCAAATTTGTTTTTTGTGATTTTTACCGGAAATTCCCTATTGATATTCATATTATTTTCCCCTACATGAACATGCATTATTGGAAATCCCTGAATGTGCAATTCTTCTGCCATTTTAAAGTCAGCTTTCTGGTCTCCAATAGTTATAAATTTTTGAATTTTTATTTTTCTTTCTTTTAGAATGTCAAGAATTCTTTTTAATCCAAGATGTTTACCAACGCCTCTCGTGTCGACATCTATAGCGATTGGGTTAGGCGTTAAAAAAAGCTTGTCGGTTAGGTGATATTTTTTAATAAGTAAATTCACTTCAGGGATTAAGGATTTTTGATCTTTTTTATATTTTTCAATGTCATACCCATCGTTCATCTCAACCGTAATAGCTGTTTTTTTACCTTCATCAAGAAACATAGATTCAGAATATTTGGAGACAGCGAGTTTCCCAATCTCTTCTTTAAGATTTAGTGAAACAGATAAAGACTTATTTATATGCTGTTGAGGATTTCCATTCTCATCAAAAGTTAGCCATGAGCCGCCTTTTTCGCCAACGATAATAAGATTTTTTATGAATGGTTTAATTTTGGAATCAGTTATAAGAGTCTTTACGCCTCTTTTGATTATCCAATCTAGAGATCTACCTGTATTAAGGGCAATCGGATTGCCATTCTTAAGCTCTTCAGCTATATATTTTAATATTGTTGGATTTGATGTTTTTTCTTTTAAATCAGATATGACACCATCAATATCAAAAATTAGCATTTGGTCAACAGTTTTCATAACTGGGGTTATTATACTCTTGCGGCGCGGACGCGATCAAGTTTGGAAAGAAATTTTTTGCGAAGCCTTAAGCTTTTTGGAGTGACTTCCAACAGTTCGTCATCTTCCAGGAAATCTAAATATTGTTCGAGACTCATTTTTAGCGCAGGGGTTAAAGCAATTGCGATGTCTGAATTTGCAGCTCGCATATTGGTTAAGTGTTTTCCTTTGGCTACGTTTATCTCAATGTCATCGACTCTCGTATTGAGACCGATGATCATTCCTTCATAAACCGCTGTTCCCGGATCTACAAAAGTTATTCCTCTTCCCTGCGCATTTTCAAGGCCGAAAGTTAATGCTACCCCCGGTTCCGATGCAATTAAAACTCCATTTCTAATTTTCGGAAGAAGGGGCGTGAGAGGTTCGTATTTATCAAACATAGTATTTATTACGGCTGTTCCCTTAGTATTGGTAAGTAAAATATTTCGCAGTCCCAAAAGATTTTTGGAGGGAATTTTATATTCAAAGCGGGTAGAGCCTTTTCCGTCAGCATTCATATTGGTCATTTGACCCCTTCTTTCTCCTAACTCTCTTGAGACAACTCCTTGGAATTCATCGGGAACGTCGATTATTAAATCTTCAACCGGTTCCATTTCTACTCCGTCCACTATTTTCGTAATTACTTCCGGTTTTTCAACCTGAAATTCGTAACCTTCACGCCTTATGGTTTCGATCAGGACTGACAAGTGCAATTCTCCTCTGCCGGAAACCACAAATTTGTCCTCCATAACCGCTAATTTCATACTGATATTTGTTTCCAATTCTTTAACCAATCTTTCATAAACCTGACGGGAATTGGAAAACTTTCCCTCTTTTCCGGCAAATGGGCTGGTATTCGCAAAAAGAGCAATTTTGATTGTAGGCTCTTCAATAGAAATGCGAGGTAAAGCAACGGGATTGCTTGGGTCAGTAATGGTGTCTCCTATGGTTACATTGTCAATTCCCGTTATATCAACTATTTCCCCTGCTTCCACTTTCTCAACTTCGTCTTTTTTAAGTCCGCGATTAATAAAAATATTTTCTATCTTGGCCGGAATTTTTTCATTTTTCGCATTAATCAGTAGAACCGCTTGTCCTTTCTCCAAGCTGCCGGATCTTATTCTGCCAATTACATGTTTTCCCTTGTGTGTATCAAAATCCAATGAAGTTGCAATCATTTTGAAAGGGCCTTTTTCAACTGTTGGAGCCGGAATATAGTCTACAATTGTTTGCATAACCACATCCAAACTAGTGCTTTTTCGCACATCTTCCAATTTTACAGCAGCTTTTCCTTCACGGCCTATTGCGTACAAAACCGGAAAATTCAATTGATTCGAATCGGTTGCCAATTCCAAAAATAAATCATTTGTTTTCTCAAAGGAATCTCGTATGTCAGCCAGTTTTTTATCTATTTTATTTATAATTACAATTACTTTTAGTCCCATTCCAAGGGCTTTTTTAAGCACGAATTTTGTCTGAGGCATTGGCCCCTCTAAAGCATCAATAATTAATAATGCCCCATCCGCCATATTGAGAGTTCTTTCTACTTCTCCTGAAAAATCCGCATGCCCTGGAGTGTCAATAATATTTATTTTGTAATCCCCGTAATTTATGGCAGTATTTTTGGCAAGAATTGTAATCCCCCGCTCTCTTTCCAGGGGATTTGAGTCAAGAATGGTTGTTTGCTGCATTTCAGCTTCATTGGCGCGGAAGGCGTTAAACTGTTTAAGCATGAAATCTACAAGCGTAGTTTTACCATGGTCAACATGGGCAATAACAGCGATATTTCTGATGTTTTCTGCTTTCATATTTCGATAAACTCAATATGACCCTGAATTTATTGAAGGGTCATAAAAAAACCTTCCTTTGCCTCATCCTACGCTAAGCTCAGGATGATAAGAAAGCTTCGGAAGGGTAAATTAGACTACTAAATCTAATTATACCACAAACTCAGGCCGGCAGTTGTCTTTTTTTCGAGTCTCTGATAGGCTTAAGGAATGTTTTTATGAGAAAAAGACCTAGAAGAAAAAATAAAAACAATAAATCTTCAAAAAATATCCTCATATTGCTTATATTATTGGTATTGGTTTTATTTTCCTATTTTTTTATAAATAACACAAAAAAATCAGGAGAGAAGTTAATTTCAGTAAAATCTTTAGGCAGCATTATTTTGATCCCTCCTTCGTCTATCCCCACGCCAGCTTTGATTCCAACCCCTACTCCCATTCCTTTGGTTGGCTTTTGCCTGAATATTCCTGTTCTTTTGTATCATCATGTTCAACCGCAAGCGCAAGCTGTTGAGAAAGGACAAACTTCTTTAAGTGTAGATAATGGAGTTTTTGATCAGCAGATAGCATATCTAATCTCCAGCGGCTATACAACGATTACTGCAAAAACCCTAGTGGATGCGTTAAGAAATAAAACTCAGCTTCCGCCAAAGAGCATTTTGGTAACGCTAGATGATGGATACAAGGATAACTTTGATTATGCTTATCCGATTGTTCAAAAATACCGTATAAAAGTGAACTTGCTTATTCCAACAGGGCTTCTTGGCGGATCAAATTACATGTCGTGGGATCAGTTAAGGGAAATGAAAAATAGCGGATTGATTTATCTGATAGACCATAGTTGGTCCCATTATTCGGTGAATTATGGATCTGCAGATAAGATAAAGTACGAAATAAATACTGCCAGACAGCAGCTCCAAGATAATACAGGTCAGACAGTTGATATTTTCGGCTATCCTTATGGAGAATTTAATGATCTGGACGTTTCCATTCTTCAGCAAGAGGGTTTTGTGGGTGCTTTTTCGACTATTCCCGGTCATTGGCAATGCGATTCATTCATAATGGCCCTGCACCGCACCCGCATCGGCAACGCTCCCCTGTCATATTACGGATTGTAACCATTATGATTACGGTTATTGACATCCGCAATTCGTTTATGTAGTATAAGGGTCATTATGGGTGAGTTATTGAAAAAAGTACCGCAAGAAGTAATTGTAGGACGAATGCCAAAACCCCAGTATTTAAATATTCCAAGCCCGTTTCAATCAGGAAATAGCCCAATTGGAGTTGTTGCCAGATCACCAATAGATGGCAAAGAAAAACCATTTATTTGGATAAATAGAAATTTTTGTCCGTCAAGCTCATTAGACAGCGAGGGTCGTAGAGACGAAATCGCAAGACGCGTGACGGGATTAATTCTGAGTAATGATGTCGAAATTGTGGTTGGACCGGCAATAAATTTTGAGAAATGTGACGAAAAAACGGGAAAAATTGCGATACAGCGCAAATTTCGGGGGAATCATGTTTACGGATATTATATTGAATCGTCTAGGAGGCCAGGCTTTAATTTCACTAGTGCAGACATAGGAGAAGGGGATCTGAGATACCGACTTATCCGTGAGGGTAAGCCAAAACTTTTTGGCGAGACACTTAAAAATGTCAAATCTAATCTTCCCAACCTCAAATAAGCTTTTAGAAGAATAATTGCATCTGTTTGATTCTTTTCATTCTACTTTTGTTCTATTGTTTTTCGTATTTTATTCTATTATTCTAGGGTTATGGATAGAATAATACTTCATATAGACTTTGATTCATTTTTTGCCAGTGTTGAACAACAGCTAAATCCCCTATTACGCGGAAAACCAATGGGAGTGACTGCCGCAAATGGCAGGACTTGTATTATCGCCTCAAGTCGGGAGGCAAAAAAAATGGGAATTAAAACAGGTGCTCGTACATATGAAGCATTGAGAATTTGTCCCAAGCTCAGCTTGGTTTCAGCCGACTTTGTTAAATATCTTGAAATCTCTAAAAAGTTTTTAAGAATTTGCCAGAATTTTTCCCCTGAAGTTGAGCTTTTTTCAATTGACGAAGTTTTTGTGGACATTACCTTAACAAATCACCTATTCGGTGGGTCATATGAAATGATAAAAATGATAAAAAAGGAAATAAGAGAAAAAATCGGAGAATATATTACCGTTTCAGTTGGAATTTCTCATAATAAATTATTGGCCAAATTGGCATCGGGTATAAATAAACCGGACGGAATGTTTGAGATTACCAAAAATAATTTAGAAGGAGTATATTCTAAATCAAAATTAACCGATGTTTGCGGAATTGGGGAAAGAATAAAATTAAGATTAAATAAAATTGGTATTTATACTCTTTTGCAATTACGAGACGCAAGTTTGCCGTTATTAATTTCAGAATTTGGCTCTGCAGAGGCAGAGTTTTTGCATTTGGTAGGGCTTGGGATAAGTTCGGATTCGCTTAATTCTTTCACAAAAAGTCCCGATGTCAAATCGGTAGGACGGAACTATTGTCTGCCTAAAAATGAATATGATAAAAAAATTGTTCTGCAGAATATCTATGAATTGTGTGAAGAAGTTTGCATCAAGTTAAGGCGCCTAAATAAAAAAGCCAGAACTGCCGGATTTTATTTTGGCGGAAATATAAATTTACATCGAAGAAAAACATTCGACAAGTATTTTGATACGGGCAAGGAGATGTTTGATTTATTAACGAATTTATTTGATATCAATAATTTTAAATATGTAAGACAGATTAGAATTGTAGCATCTAGTCTGGAAGATGTGCTTAATACTCCCCTATCCCTCTTTGATTCTCCGAGAAAAAATAAATTAACATTGACAATAGATAGAATTAATGAGAAATTTGGCGATCACACAATTCGAAATGGGTTTTTATTATATTCAGACAAGCTAACCACAGTTCCCAATGGGTATACCGCTCGTCTTCCATGAAGACTCGGGTACGCACGCTATTTAAATTTGAATTATGGAGTGCAGTATGGCTGACAAATACGATGGAACAAAATTAGCAACTGAATCTGTTTAAATTTTTTATCGTGGAATTGCTGATACTACTTCTGCAAGTGTTCCATAACGAGCTTGTTTGGCCACAAAGATATCGCCAAAGTTAGCTATTTCCTTTTTTGATGATGAATGAGCAACAATCTTAATGCCGGATTTTTCTCTAATTAATCTTGCAATTTCTTTTCCGTCTCCGCAATCTTCTCTATGAAAATTTAAGTTGCCATCCAATATGATAACAGATGCATTGTATCTGTCTATTTCAGAAACAAGGTTAATGCCCTCTTCGTAGCTGCTAGCATATCCAGCAATTACGTGTCCTGCGCTTGTCATTTCGTTAAAAATATCCTGCGCATCCCTACGATCATCATCAATTAAAATAAATCTTTCGTTAAATCCCATATTCGAAGAATTATATTCGTAGGGCAAGGGCATTGTCAAGCCGTTAGAACGCCTACCCATATACAAATTGACATTCGGAGAGAACGGATGCTTTTTTATCTTTTGGTAGTCCTAAGATATCCAGCGATGATGGATTGACACAAACATCTTTTGCCAATACCACATGATTTTCTGCGAGCGTTTGTTTTTGATTTTGCGTCAGACTTGTGAGAGTTGTAATTGGGTAGAGTTTATGTTTTTCAATTAAATCTCTAAAGCTTCCCTTTTCCGGATAGTCCCAACTGATAACTTTCATATTACTGCATAGGGCATAGTTCAAAGCATCCATGGTAATTTTGGTATTGGTTACCAACCAGACTTCTGATAGATTATTTTGTTCTTTAATGTCATCAAATCTTGCTTTCGTATACAAAGAAACATGGATTTGGGATTTTGTTCCCGACTGATTATGAAACTTGCATTCGATCATTGACTTTGTGCTGTCTTTTTCCGCAACGATATCTATTTCGTGAGTTATACATTTGCCTTTTAAAATTTGACGGACGGAAGTCGCGTATCCTTCCATTTTCAAAATTTCCGAAATATAATCTTCAAATGGGTAACCCGTTGGGCCAAGATCCATAATCGCCTGCTTCAGTCCGTATCTGGATTTGCTAAAAGGATGGGAAGAATTGCTTAGGAATTCGATAATATGTTTATAAATTTCGCTGGTTGGAATCTGTTTGTACAACTTGGACTTTACGTGAATTACAACATTTTCGATCAGTTCTTTTGGTATGCCTGCTCTTTGGATGGATAAACGCAATTTATTTTCGTCAAACAATTCTTTCTGTCCGGATGCTTTTAAGACATTGAGCATATACCTATACTATAACAAAATTCCCTGCTTTTTAAATACTACAAAATGATCCTTCTCAAAAACCTTAACATAATTTTTATCAGATTTTAAGTCATTAGTCATTTTTATTTGAGCATCCGGCGATGGCTGGGCAGACCTATCATTCAGCAGGAATAAAATAACGTCAGCCTTATCAATTCCAGCGGGAATTGTATAAACGATTTTTCTATGTGAAAGATGGGCGCCTAAATTGTTGGTGGCAGCAACAGAATATTTTTCCGGAATTTGAGAAAGAATTGGTTCAACAGTTTTCTTGTTTGAGTAAGGCTTGACAAACATATCGATATTGGGATTCTTTGCTCCCGGAAGCGGTCCAAAAGAATATGCCGAAAACAGACTGAAAAATAAGAGATAGATGATTATATAATGTTGAGGAATTTTCGGAAACCATTGGGTAATTTTCTTTGTTGCAAAAATTGAAGAGATAAATATGAATGGGGTAATGTTTGCGGTGTATTGATAATAAATCTGGCGAAGATGAGAGTTGTTGCTTAGCAGATTTATAAGTACATCCGGAACAGCAAATATAAGAGATATCGGAGACAGAAAAGACAAGAATCCTATCGGAATAAAAAGCTGTTTCAGATATTCTAAACGGCTGGTTTCAAAAAAGGTAAATAGTATTTTTTGAGGAGAAAATATTACATTAGATATGACTTGAGTTGGCGAGTTTCCAAATTCCGTAAAATAAGTTAGAGCGAAATGCTGTCCTCCCAAATTTTGAGGAATGACATAGGATATTAGATAGAAGAAAATTGTCAGGGAAAAAAATGTTATTCCACTTCCCAATAATCTTACATGTTTTGATCTTTGAAATAATAAAGGGAAACCAAAGAAAGAAGTGATAATCCAGACTTGCTCTTTAGTAATGCCTGACAAGATTAGGAAAAAAACTAGCAGGAGGTATTTTTTTTTGATTAAGTAATAAAAAGACGCTAATAGCATGGTAGTTGCCAAGGTGACTGCGTGAAAATCGTATAAATTAGTAAATTGGACAAGGGGATTTATCAAGAATAAAAATCCAAAAATTAAGGAAAAATTTTTATTTTTAAGAATTTCCTTGGCAATTAGAAAAACAAAAACAGCTCCCAGCCCCAAAACAACAGCTTGAATTAATAATAAAGTTTTTGGGTTTGACCACAGAAGATAGAACGGAGACAGCAGAATAAGCATAAAGTCTGCATGAAAAGACAATCTTGAAATTATTACCCCATCATCATTGGATGTTTGGAAAATCCTGCCGTTAATTGTATTCCAGACCGTCTGATCCATGTTCCCCAGGTCATAGCGGCCGGCATAAAAATTATCGTACCGTAGGAAGCTGGCAATCGTAAAATAACCAATGTAAATGCAAATTAAAATTCCGAGAATAATTTCATGTTTGTATTTTTTGAGGATTATTTTCATTAGTGCGTCCTGCAGGAGTTGAACCCGCAACCTAGTGGTCCGAAGCCACTCGCTCTATCCAGTTGAGCTAAGGACGCAACGTAAGAATTTGTTCCGCAAACTAATCACGTAAACAGCGTGAGTCACGACGCTGCACGTGACTTTTACGCTGCGCTGCTGGCCAAGTCTGACTTGGCCGCATTAATAAATTATATCATTTTACGCCGAGTTTTTTTAGTTCCGGCACGAGAGAATTAATCGGCAGGCCAACTGCATTATCGAAATCTCCTTCTATTTTTTCAATAAATTTTTGAGCTTTCCCTTGAATTGCATATGCGCCTGCTTTGTCGAATGGTTCATTGGTTTTAATATAAGAATCTATTTCCTGATTGCTTATTTTTCTCATGTGAATTTTTGTTTTTTCAGATCTTGTGATTATTTTATTTCCATCGATTATCGTAAAACCTGTTATAACTGAATGAATTTTTCCGCTGAGAAATTCAAGCATTTTTTTAGCATCCTCTTTGTCTTTAGGTTTTCCAAGAATTTTCCCATTACACGTAACAAGTGTGTCTGCGGCAATTATTATTGATTTTTTATGATTTCTATAAACCTCTTTCGCTTTTTCCAAAGATAGCTTCTTAGCTATTCCATTGGGTTTTAATATGGGATCAAAATGTTCTTTAACTTTACTTTCAACAACTTTAAATTTAATTCCGGCTTTTTCCAGCAATGCTTTTCTGCGTGGAGATTTTGAAGCGAGAATAATAGTTTTCATGAAATTAATTATAGCATTAAGTTATTGCGAAAGAGAAAAAATATGTATACTATTAACATTAGATGGGATATAGAAAAATCAAAGAAAATAATAAAACTGTTTGGCATTATTTCAAGATTTATTTTCTGTCTCTTTTTTTAAGTCTATCTGTCTTCGCAGTTGGATCTTTTTTTAAGCCTCAATTCTCCTGTGCGAATTCCGCAACTTGTAAAAGCGATTTGGTGGTTAATGTGGATAATAATGCCGTTGGTGTTTTTCAAGGACGTAAAGTTAATCCTCCAAAAGTTGATCTAGCTATGGTCACAGCTGCAACTTCAGTGCTTGGAGTCCATGTTTCCAATGAGAAAAAACATATTTACGTCGACCTGTCAAGGCAAACACTACATGCTTATGAAGGCAATCAGGAGATTATGCAGGCATTAATTTCTTCAGGAAAATGGGGCCGGACACCAACCGGAAATTTTAATATTTGGCAAAAATTGCCGGTTACCCGTATGGCCGGCGGAAGCGGCGCAGATGCTTATGATCTGCCCAATGTCCAATGGGTAATGTATTTTCACAATGATTTCGGTTTTCATACGGCATACTGGCACAATAACTTTGGTTATCCAATGAGCCATGGGTGCATTAATATGCGGCTTATAGATGCGCGGAAATTATTTGCTTGGGCTGATGGGCCGGCCGGAAATCAAAAAGGAACAGCCGTGTCAGTTTGCGATCAGTTTAAAAGGCCCGGAACTTGCGTGCAAAATAATCCGGTAAATTAATATGGTTATACGGCAACAATGTCATTCTGAGTTCTGCATTGCAGAACGAAGAATCTAGGGGATCCTTCACTTCATTCAGGATGACAGGGAGAAAATTAATATGGTTATAACAAGACGTCAAATAGAATTAGAAACATTTTTATTAATATCAATTGTCGTGGTTGGTAGTTTGTATTTCGCTATACAGAAAAATAATCATCAACCTCAGTTCAGTTTTGCTTCAGGTATTTCTCCGGTGTCTGCTCCGGCAGAAATCATTAGTCCGAAAATTACTGTTGCTCAACAGATTTCTCCTGATGGAGAAAAAAAAGTTATTATGAAAGTGACTGAAAATTCGGACAATACGAAAACGCATGATTTATCAACAGCTGACGAAAATGGCGCAAACGAGAAGTTTGTTTTTACTAAAATCCTTGATTCATCAAAAAGCATGTCGATTCCCTTCAACACCTGGTCCCCGGATGATAAATATTTTTTCATACAGGAAAATGCGGGAGAAAATAAGAGTATTTTCGTATTTAAAGCAACCGGCGAATCACTTACCGATACGGAAAAATATTTTGATGCTGCTGACATATTTAGACAGAAAGGTACCGGAAATAATTTTGCTGAAGCAACCGGCTGGGCTTCGGAAACACTGATTATTATCAATTCGAAAAAACCTGACAATACAAAAGGATTTTCCTATTGGTTCGAAGTTCCCAGTAAGGCAATCATCCAACTCTCCACCGAATTCTAATTGCTTGCCTCTGATAATTTCGTATAGTATACTGTTTAAAGTTTTATATTCTGCTTTGCAGAAGGGTCGCTAGCTCAATTGGTAGAGCAATTCCCTCTTAAGGAATAGGTTCCGGGTCCGAGTCCCGGGCGGCTCACTCTTCGACTCGCACAACATAATCGTGCTCACTCAGAGTAAACTCTAGTCGAAGAACCCTGAGCTTGTCGAAGGGCTAAAAATGTGTTGGTTTGTTTACATAGCTAAAGCAAAAACTGGCAGATATTATACGGGCATTGCTACAGATCCCGACAAAAGAATAATAAAACACAATTCAGGTAAGGGTTCTAGGTTTGCGATAGAACAAGGTCCATTTGAATTGGTCTATATCTCCAAAAAATTTCAAGGTAAATCAGAAGCAAGAAAACGGGAAATTCAAATCAAGGGTTGGTCAAGAGAAAAGAAATTAAAACTAATCAGCGGAGTGTGGAAGTAAAATTGAAGAATCCTATATGAACAAATCCGCACCTCTTTCTTATTAAAGAGGTAGCCCTCCTTCGCTTTCAGCTTCGGCAGGGCACAGTCGCTCACTCCGTTCGCTCCTACTATTTTATCCAGCACCGATTCGGTGCTTGGATTTTATTTGCTCGGCCTTCCAACTTCGCTAAAGCTACGCTGGACACGGTCGGCCTCGCTCCAAAAACCACAGTAGAACACTTACCCCGCCAAGGCGGGGAGCGTGTCTACGTGGCAGGCTGTCGGCCCTCCAAACCTGCCCGCAAATGCTACGCATAGCGTTGCAGCGGGGGCGGGCAGGCTTGACATATATCTTATAGTATGATACAATTGCCACTTCCTATGAATATTATCGGACCTATATTATTTTTTCTATTTTCCCAATTTATTACTCCTTCGGTGGATGTTAATCCCGCGAATACAAAACAATTGGCTTCAGAACAAATATCTCTTGAAAAAAGATATGATAATTTGTACGTAAACGATGTCTTTAAAGACAATATTCTTTTGAATGTAGCGTATCTTTCCGGAAAAGTTACAAAAAAAGAAGATGTAGATTGGAAAGAAATCGAAAAGCCAATTAGCTATAAATTTACTTTATTGCCTAACAAAACCTTTGCTTTCCATGAAGATGTGTTGGAAAAATACAAAAATTCCGTGGTTAAAACAACAAATACCAATTTTAATTATTCGGACGGGTTCAAGTCAGATGGCTACTTAACAGGCGACGGAGTATGTCATTTGGCCTCTCTCATGTATTTAGCTGCCAAAAATGCCGGTTTGGATGCATATGCTCCGACAAATCATGATTTTGCCGTAATTCCCGAAATCCCCAAGGAATATGGTGTTTCTATATATAAAATGCCCGGAAGCTCAAGCGCCAATGCTCTGCAGAATCTATATATCACCAATAACAAAAAAAATCCTGTTGTTTTCGAATTTGCTTATAAAAATAGTCAGTTGAAATTTTCTATTTACGAAGAAATTCTATAATCCCTGTAAATCCGTTTCCACATCTTTCAGATCCGCATCGGGACTTTCCACAATCACTTCATCCGCTGTCGCAGGATTAGCAGTGGGAGCTATAGTTGCTGTCGGAATAACAGTGCTTGTATTGCCGGTTGTTACTTTTTGGGCAGTATTAAGCTGATTTTTGGCAAAAAACACATAAAATCCCATACCCAAAATCAAGATAATTAAGATTATTAGAAGAAGAATTCCTTTTTTGCTTTTATTTTTAGGAGCTTGAGCTATAGGTTCTGCTGCGATAATAGGTGTTGTTGGAGCTGGCATTGGACTTGACGCAGGCGGTTGTACAGGCTGCACCGGAACATCTACCGGCTGTTGAACGGGTTGTTCTAACGGGTTTGTATTTATCGGCTGATTGCTATTCGGATCCATATTTTATCTTGCTGAACTCGTTGCCTCTTTTTTTATTAACGTCCTATCGGTATTTAATTTTTGAACTGCTTGTTTTGCCTCGACGATTAATTTGTGCACCGCGGTTAGGTCTTTTCTCAGTTGACTTACGGTTGTTCCGGCATTTATCTTTAAGGTTGCGTCATCTACAATCTCTATTGTATAAGCTTTAGATGTTTGTATGTCAAGAGCTGTTTTGGCAGTATCTATAGCTGTTTGCGCAATTGCAGCATCAGCTAAAACATTCGTATCCGTTGTTGATTGTTTTATTTTATCCAAAAATCCTTGGAACCTAACTAAAGCTTCAGTAAATTTCGTTACTTGATTCTGATTAATTTTTGCAAGTTTTGTATCGATTTTCTCAATCAATACTTTTTTCCTTTGGTCTTTAATTGTTTGTATGCGTGTTTTAAATTCTTCTTTTTTTGTTCTTGCTATAGTCATTGCCTCATCCTTTGCTTTGATAGCTTCCGCATTTTTTTGTTTTTGCAATAACTGCATTTGTTCTTTTAATTTAATTGAGGGATTTGTTATTGCTGTTTGAGCGCTTTCTGTAGTTATACTTATTGCATTAACCGCAGAAACGAAAACAACCAAAAAAAGAGGGATAAACAATGCGTAAATAATTTTTCGAGCCATTAATCCATGTTAGTAATAATTTTTCGTCTTGTCAAGTGGAGTTGTCAATGGGAGTTTCAGCGCCATCAATTTGAGGCAATTGAGGAACAATTGCCTTCAGTTCTCCATAAAAGTTAGTAGTGTTAGAATCTATTTTGTTTATTATTGACTCTTCCCTTTTCCACCGTAGCATGGATGTTCTTTTCTCCGCATCCAAATTGTCCTTTAAGCTTTTTATTACTTCGAAATGAGCTTGCATTCTATGCTTGAAAGCGTCACCCATCATATAATCTCTAATTTTTCCCCACTCTTCTTCAGTGTGTGAAGTTGAAGATTTTACTATTGCAACATTTGTCAGTAGGAATCTTACGAATCTGCCTAAGCTTATTGCGTGTTCGTATTTAGCAATCCAAATGCCATTTTTCCGATCAAAACTATTGGAATCATTGGGTAAAACTTGAGATATTAAAATTGCTTCCGATGCGTTAGTTTTTACTAAATCTTCCTTAAGCTTATTTATCCACGCGTTGCTCCACGCTTTTGTTCTTTTGGTTTCCCACAATATTGATCCGACAATTTTCCCCTGATATAAAATTTTTTGCCAGATATCTGCCCCTTCTATTCCCTTTGGAATTGGCAAAAATTCATCATTTGGAAATTGCGCGTGAAGTTTTTCTTCTAAATCAAGTTCCAAAACTTCACCCTGTCTTTGCTGTGATCCTTGCTCTATTTTTCTTTTTAGGTCTTCATTTACTTTTCTTATTTCCTCTAATTGCAAATCTTTTTCTTTAAATTTTAATCTTTGTTCTTCTTCAGCGTTTTTTAACGCATCTTCTTTTATTTTTCTCTCAAATTGATCCTTTCCCGCTTTTTCTTTCTCTAGTTTTTTTTCAAGCAATTTTTTTTCATTTTCTGATTTTTCCAATTCTTTTTGTGAAACATCTTTTAGTCTTTTCTCTGTCAGGGCGGCAGTTTGGACTTTAATTTTTTCTAATTCCACTTTATGTTTTGCCTGTTCGTTAATTCTTATTTTTTCTTCCAACTGATGCTTGAGAGCTTGAGTTACCTGAATTTGTTTTCCGCAATTAGGGCAAGGTATAGTGTCCATAATTTACATACTATACCATGCTTATTCCGTTGACACAAACCTTTTTGTCTGATAGCATTCAAGGAATGAAGTCTATTTTACGCAAAATAGTATTTTATTCTGTTGCTCTTTTTCTCGTAGCCCAAACTTTGGAAGGCGTTAAAGTAAGCGGAGGCTTATTAACATATATTCTCGGAGGCATAGTTTTGTCAATCCTCTTTGTTATTGTCAGACCGATTTTAAGCATTGTGACGCTTCCCTTGAATATAATTACTCTTGGGCTGTTTTCTTTTTTAATAAACGCGATTATTCTTTATTTACTGACAATTATAGTTCCCGGTATTTCTATTGCAGCTTTTGAATTTAACGGCTTTTCATTTTTGGGTTTCATAGTCCCCCAACTTCCAATCAATGGTTTTTTTGCGTTTATTGTCGCGTCTATTCTGCTGTCTCTTATTATAGGTTTTTTAAAATGGTTAACAAAAAAATAGTCTGCCTTGGGGGCGGAACTGGAACATCTGTTGTCCTGTCCGGCCTTAAAAAATATCCCGTTGATCTTACGGCCATTGTTTCGATGGCTGACGATGGCGGGTCCAACAGGGTAATCAGAGATGAATTCGGATTGTTGCCGACCAGCGACATTAGGCAATGTTTCGTTGCTTTGGCTGAAAATGAAAGCGCTTCCGAACAATCTCTCCGGAAGCTTTTTACTTATCGTTTTCACAAGGGACAGGGTCTTGGAGGCATGACTTTTGGCAATCTATTTATGGTCGCATTAACTGATATCTTCGGTTCTCAAACAGAAGCAATTAAGAAGACCAGCGAAATCTTGAAAATTAAAGGAAAAATCCTGCCAATAACCTTAACGAATTCGAAATTAGTAGCCGTTTACGAAAATGGAGAAAAGATTATCGGAGAACATCTTATTGACGAACCAAAACATGATGGTAAATTGAAAATAAAAAATTTATATCTTGATCCCCCATCTGAAGCTTATCCTGAGGCAGTTGAAGCTATTTTGAACTCTGACATAGTTGTTATAGGTCCTGGAGATTTGTATACAAGCTTAATATCGGGTCTGACGGTAAGGGGATTAAGTGAAGCACTCATGAACACTAAAGCAAAGGTGGTCTATGTTCTTAATTTAATGACTAAATATGGGCAGACTTCAGGATTGACAGCTAAAAATCATATAGAAGTTTTGGAAAAGTATCTTGGGGAAGGCTGCTTGGATTACGTTTTGATTAATTCAAGCCCAATATCTCAAGAAGCACTAAAAAAATATGAAGAAGCAAAAGAGCTCATGGTTCAGGATGATCTAAAAAATGATTATTTCAAAATAATTAGAGCTGATGTTTTGAGTAAAAAGAATATAAAGAAAATTCCTGGAGATGTTCTTAAAAGAAGCTTCATCCGTCATGATTCCGACAAGCTTGCAAAAGTGATAATGGAAAATATATGACCCTCCGCTTTCAAAATATAAATTGGGAATACCTACGAAGCTTTAAATCTCAGCTTGCAAATTTTGGTTTGAAATTAGCTTGAAGCTACCGAGTCATACCGATTTGTAAAAATTTAAAGCGAAGTGGTATAATTAAGATTATGTTCCTAAGCGTATCTGCCATAATAGTAGCAATTCTTTTAATTGTGGTGATTATGCTGCAGATGCAAGGAGCAGGATTGTCCAGTTCTTTTGGGGGCGGCGGAGAATTTTACCGAAGCAAACAAAGCATAGATAAATTACTTATTTGGATAACAGTAATTCTGACAATTTTGTTTGGAGTTTTATCGATAATCCTTCTTATGCCCCGTTAATAATTTATGATAGTCTTAAGGAAAAGACTCTTATTCTGGCTGATAAAAGCATACTTCAAGAGATGGGGAAGAAATATTCTTATTTATTTTGGAATAGGTCTTGTTATTTTCTTTCTCCTTAATAAAACTTTATCTTATTTCATAGCGCGTCTGCCATTCATGGAAAAAGAATCGATAGGAATAATAGGAGCTTACAGCATTGACTCTCTACCTCAGGAAATTTTAGGCAAAATATCGAAAGGACTTACAAAAACCGAGATAGGCGGAGCCGTTAAGCCTGACATTGCAGAAAGATGGAAGATTGCCCCTAGCGGAAAAGCATATGCTTTTTATTTACGGAAAAACATATATTTTTCCGATGGAACAAATTTAACTTCCAGCGATATTAACTATGATTTTGCCGATGTTTCCGTGACAAGGCCTGATAAGTATACCATTGTATTTAGTTTAAAAGACAACTATTCGCCTTTTCTTGCAACTGTTTCTAAGCCTGTTTTTAAAAAGGGATATGTGGGGGTAGGAGATTATAAAATTAAAAAAATAGAGCTTAACGGTAACTTTATTAAATCTATTGAATTATATTCTGAAAAATATCATAAAATTCTTACATATCAATTGTTTTATCCGACTGTTTCTGCATTGAAAACTGCATTTGCTCTTGGAGAGGTATCAAAAATAACGAATTTGCCTGATTTAAATTTCAAAAATACTACATTCAATTCTTTTAAAAATGTAGCGGTTGAAAAAAAGACAAATCTGGCTTCGCTCGCTACCCTTTTTTACAATACCAAAGATAAAATTCTTTCATCGAAAACGCTGCGGGAAGGCTTGAGCTATACAATGCCGGATAATTTTGAGCAGGGAAAAAGAAATTCCAGTCCCCTGCCTTATTTTTCCTATGCGAATCAGGGAGGGTATGACATATATCAACAGGATCTGGAGCACGCAAAGCTTTTGATAGACAAATCGGAAACAGGAACTGGAAGCGGTAAAATATCTTTGACAATTGACACCTTAGCTAAGTATGAGAGCGTGGCAAAATTTATTGCCAATATTTGGAAAAAATTAAACATAGAAACTAAAATTCAAGTTATAAATCAAATACCGTCGAGTTTTCAAATTTTTTTAGGAGAATTTAGTGTTTCATCTGATCCGGACCAATACGTTCTTTGGCATTCGAGTCAAATAAACAATATTACTCGTTATAACAGCGCAAGAGTAGATAAATTATTGGAAGACGGAAGAAAAGAGCTGGATGTCCGGAAGCGTATTTCTATCTATACCGATTTTCAAAAATATTTACTTTCCGATCCCCCCGCTTCCTTCCTCTTCTTCCCCTATTATTATGAAGTTTCAAAAAAATAAGTTGAATTATAGTTTCTTACAACCTCGATGATTCGAATCATAGAGATAGAGTTAAAAAATTTTTTGTCTTTTTTTTCTTTGATTTTCAGCTTGATTTTTCAGATATGTCCACGTTGATCTTCCCTTTTCCAGAGCCGATGGCATCGCAAGCAATTTAACTAAAGTTTTATCAAATAAGTTAACTAAATTTTCCTTTTTAATAATTTTTGAAATAACTTTTTTGTACCCATTGCTTCCTAAATTTCTGGCAAGATTTACCGTTGTAATTGTGCCGGTACTCACTCTTAATAATTTCTGGATTGATCTGTAGTCATATTTTTTCTCAAGGAGAAACGCAATTGCGAGCCGTTTAGCAATCATAATTTTTTCCGTGGGAGTAAGGAGATCGGAAATAAATTGGTCCGCTTCTGCTTTATCTTTTAGTTGGGTAATTGTAATAAGAAAAATTTCAAATATCCTATCAGCAATTATTTTAGAAATCGGGTAATTAGAAATCTGTGACATACATTTTATACATTTTCAATGATTCGAATCATGGAGACTAAAACAGTCTATAAGTTTTCATGGTATTAGTCAAGAAACGGATACTTGTAGATGCCTGCGAGGAGAAGAATAACTAGGCCAGCAGGGATTTGGAGCGGAGTTTTCTGTGGTAGGTGATGGCGAAACGGTGAGCTTCATCACGAACTCGCATTACAAGTTTCAAAGCGCCGGAGTTTTTTGGTAAACTTATCTCTTTTAAGTCAGAGGTAACAATTGTTTCTTCTTTTTTTGCCAGCCCGATGACTGGAATATTTTTATTGGTTTGTTCTAATACTTTCAATGCGGTTGACACTTGCCCCTTTCCCCCATCAACAATCAAAAGATTTGGGTAAGGCCATTCAGAATGTTTTATTCTTCTTTGAAGAACTTCTTCCATCATGCCGAAATCATTTGGCGAATTTAATGTTTTAATTTTAAATTTTCTGTATTTTGATCCGTCTTTTTCCCCGTTTATAAATGTTACCATTGATCCTGTTGCGCTGGTTCCCGAAATGTTTGAAATATCATAACATTCAATTCTTTCTAAGGTTTTCACGTTGATATTATTTTTATTTAAAATATCTATTAAGTCCTGAATTTCTTTTTTTCTTAAATCATCGGTAAGATTTGGATCAATATTTAAATCAAGTCCTGTTTTATAAAATGGTCCCGTGATTAACTCAATTGCCTTGATTTTGCTTTGCAAGAAATTAGCTTTTTCAAATTCTTCATTTTCACTTAAAGCATTTCTTTCCTTTTTAAGATCTTTAATTATTTTTTTAGCATTACCATTCAGAAAGTCGACAATATGTTTGATATTTTTTCTATACTCTTTTTTAAATTCCGGGGAATTGAAAACAGGAGGGCAAGGGCAGAGCCTCAAATGATAATATAAGCAGATTTTTCTTGCATGATTCGGAACTGACTGATATGGAAAAATTCTTCTGATTGTTTTTAAAACAATTCTTAATGCCTTTGCTCCATTCGGAAAAGGACCGAAGTAAATTGATCCGCCAGCCGGCGGATTGTCATTTGGACGTCTTACTGTTAATACTTTTGGGTATTTTTCTTCTATAGTTATTCGGACCATTGGGTAAGCTTTATCGTCAGTGAGCTTAATATTGTATTTGGGTTTATATTTTTTAATATAACTGTTTTCCAAAAGGAAAGCTTCGATTTCCGAATTGGTAATTTTCGTTTTTATTTTCGCAATTTGAGAGACTAAAATACTTGTTTTCGTGCCTAAATCTATGTTTTTTAAGAAATAAGAGGAGATTCTTTTTTTAAGATTTTTTGCTTTTCCGACATATAAAATTTTACCTTTTTCGTCTAAAAAAAGATAAATTCCCGGTCTTGTAGATAGCGAATGATATTCCGATAATGACACTAACAAATATAGTTCCTCCTAAAATTGTCCATTGATTCAGAATAAACGGAGTTATTCTAATTTTTTTTGCGATATAGCTATCGTTGATTGCTATTCTAACGGTCTCAGTTTTGTTTGTCAAAAACGAAGGTTTCTTAAATTTGATCGGAATTTTTGTAAATCCAAAAGGAGGAATTGCTCTCAGGTATATTTTTTGAGATAAGGGTTGCAGGAAACCCGTAGTGATTACAATTTCTTGCGGAAGGGATATTATTTGTCCATTATTTTTAATAAAAATATTGCCTTGCGGATTAAGTCCTGGAAAATAACCTTTTGCAAAGTCCTCGCTTATGATTAAGCTCTGCGCTTGAGCGGCAAAATTGTCTCCAAATTTTACATCTATGTCTTTACCGATTGCATTATCGGAGATTTTATATCCTCCTGCCGGTATGGGATAAGTACTGCTGATCCCTTTTATAGCGAAAGCAAAATGATCAAAGTCAAGTGTGTAAAAATAATCTACGCCTCCGGTTGTATTTCCCCAGGTTGGGTCAATCATTATCCATCCTTGCAATTCGTTATCGTAGTATTCCGGCCAAGCGTGCAAGATGTCTTTAACCAAAGACAAAGGTCTTTCTTTTGAATTTTGCGTAAAGGCAAAACCATTGACTTCGCGAGCCGGAATACCTGCGGCTCTGGCTATTGCTATAAATAAATCTGTAAATTCAAGGCAAACAGCGGAAGATGGGTTTTTTAGTACTCCATATGCGCCAACTCTTGGTTGATTTTCCTGTACTCTGTTGTAATCATATGTTAACGTGTTTACAACGTATTGATAAATGGCATAAGGAGTTTTGAGTTTGAGCGCCAGGTCTTTTATCTCTTTCTTATTTGTTTCCCAATATGGCTGTTCTTTTACATATTCTTTAAGTTCAGTGTCCGAAAGCTGTTCTTTTCTTGGATTAAGCCATATTTTCGCTTTTCCATTAACAGTGATGTCGATTTTTTTACCCGGAGCTAAAATATATTGCGCAAGCCAATTACCGTCAATATCCCGTGTCACATTTTGAGGACTAGGTTCGATGCTGAAAATTTGAACATCTTGATAGTTAGTTGATGGAGGAAGCGCTATCTCTGTTTTGACCGGAAACAAATTCGAATTTTTCAGATGGTAAAGAAGATTAAAATTGTAAATTTGTTCTTTACCGAAAGATATAGATATTCCTGATTCCCCAAGCTCTTCTTTTGTGAAAATTAAATTGTTGTTGATAAGTTTTCCCGTGTCAGGTTTTATGTAAGAAGGGTTTCCTAAAAATTTAGGAACAATAACATTGACGTTAAAAGCGTTGTATGCTTTTTGCTCACTTAGTCCCGGAATATTTATGTCCCAGATTTTTCCGGATTTTTGCGCGATATCTTTTGTGTCAAAAGAGATTGAGAAGCTGAGCTTCTTATCAAGACCTACCACCCTGTCATTAAAAACAATTTCGATATTATTTCCATCGTCATTTTTTGAAATTTGAGGTGTGATTTTTCCGCCATTGTCACTGGCTAAAACATTTTCGATATTTTTAAATCCAACTTGAATGCTGTATGATGATGCGTAATATTGGCTGGTTTTATTTGCCAAGGTTATGTTAAAAGTTACATGCGTCAGAGCATTTTCCAAAACATTGTAGGTGACAGCGTAATCTGTTGTAAAATTACTTTCTGCAAAAACATGAGACGGAATTAAATATAGGGAAAAAATAAAAACAAATAAAATAATGAGAATCTTTTTCATCAATAAATCCTTAATGATTTATATAATGTTATCACATTACAGAACTTTTTTTAGGAATGCTCCGGTGTAGGAACGAGGATTATTGGCGACTTCGTCCGGAGTACCAAATGCGACAATTTCTCCGCCTTTTTCTCCGCCATCGGGTCCTAAATCAATTATGTAATCAGCGTTTTTAACAACATCCAAGTTGTGCTCGATAACAATAACAGTATTTCCCCGATTAACAAGATTTCTTAGTACTTGTAATAATTTTTCCAAATCTGCAAAATGGAGTCCCGTGGTTGGTTCATCCAAGAGATACAGGCAATTCTGTCCGGTTTTGGACAATTCATCAGACAATTTAACTCTCTGCGCTTCCCCGCCGGACAAAGTTGGCGCAGGCTGTCCTAATTTTATATAAGAAAGTCCAACATCATTGAGAGTTTGCAATTTGTGAGACAGTACGGGAACAAAAGAGAAGAATTGCAGAGCTTCTTTAACGCTCATCGCTAAGACATCTGCGATGTTTTTTCCATTCAGTAGAACTTCCAATACTTCCTTGTTGTATTGTTTGCCATTGCAAACCTCACATGTTACATAAACATCAGGCAAAAATTGCATCTCTATTTTTATTTGTCCTTCTCCTTCGCATGCTTCGCAGCGTCCGCCTTTAACATTAAAAGAGAATCTTCCGGGTCCGTATCCCCTAAGCTTTGCGTCGCGGGTTCTGGCAAAAATGTCACGGATATAAGTAAACGCGCCTGTGTAAGTAGCAGGATTACTTCGCGGAGTTCTTCCAATCGGAGACTGGTCAATCATGTAAACTCTTTTGATGTTTTGATAACCATTAATCGCCTGAAATTTTCCGGGTTTATCGCGGTGATAAGGATTTTGCATTTGCATCAAAGCGTGATACAGAATATCATTGATCAAAGTTGATTTTCCCGATCCCGAAACTCCCGTCACAACTAGAAAGCGATTTAAGGGGAAATTAACATCGATATTTTTTAGATTATGTTCTTTTGCTCCCAAAATTGATAACATTTTTCCATTACTAAAGTTTTCTTTTGTTAATATCTCCCGGGTTGATTTTATGTTTCTTTTTCCTGACAAGAAAGCTCCGGTTATAGAATTTGGATCTTTTTTTATCTCGGAAATGTTGCCTTTAGCAATAATTTTTCCTCCATTTTGACCTGCTTCGGGTCCAAAGTCGATTATGTAATCAGATTGCTCCATTGTTTCCTTGTCGTGTTCGACCACCAGAACCGTATTTCCCAAATCCCGGAGCTTCTTGAGTGTTTCAATTAATTTTTTGTTATCTTTTTGATGAAGTCCGATTGACGGCTCGTCCAGAACATACAGAACTCCGGTTAGTCCGGATCCAATTTGGCTAGCCAGTCTAATTCTTTGAGCTTCTCCCCCGGCCAGACTTTGTGCGCCTCGAGATAGGGTCAAATAATCAAGTCCGACATCAACTAAAAACAAAAGTCTTTGTTTTACTTCTTTTAAAATTAATTTTGCAATTTCTATTTCCCGGACAGTAAGGGTTCCGGTCAGCTTTTTTATAAATTCCAGAGTATCTACGATCGACATATCACACAAATTAACAATTGATTTTCCCTCAATTGTTACCGATAGGGACTCTTTTTTTAGTCTTGCTCCCTGACATTGCGTACATGTCTCATAGCGCATGAATTTTTCTATACGGGATTTCAAAAACAGAGAATCTGTAGATTGATATTTTTCTCTTAAATCCCAAAGCATTCCTCTAAATGATTCGTGAATTTCAGTAGTTCTTCCCCATCTATTTTTTCCGATAATTTCATATAGTTTTTCGCCTGTTCCCTTAAGAAGAAGTTCTTTTTTATCTTCACTTATATCACTAAATCTTTTTTTCAAAGGAATATCATTTTCTTCACAGAATTTAACCATGGTTCTGGAAAACCAGGTTTCATTTTCAAAAAGATTCGAATATGGCAGTATTCCCCCCTCGGAAATTGACAAATTATTATTAAAAACCAAGTCTTTATCCACAGTTAATAACGTTCCTAATCCGTTGCAGGTTGGACATGCTCCATGAGGGGTATTAAAGGAAAAAATTCTCGGTTCTATTTCCGACATGGAAATTCCGCAGACTGGACAGGCAAATTTTTCTGAAAAAAGTTCATCCTGCATTTTTTTGGGTTTGGCAGGAATATTAAATCCCGCATCTTTTATAATTGAGACAATCAGTTCGCTGTTGCCCATTTTAAGACCTTTTTCAACCGCTTCAGCAATTCTCAATCTGTCCGTATCTTTACTCAGAACAACTTCGTCTATTATAGTTTCAATGGTGTGCTTATTTGTTTTAATCAGAATAAAATTCTCATTCATATTGAAGATTTGTTTGTCAATGCGGACTTTCCGATACCCTCTTTTTTTCAAATCAACAAAAAGTTCTTTGTATTCTCCTTTTCTGTCTTTGACAACCGGAGCAAGTATTAATATCTTTATTCTTTTGGAGGTTTCTTTTTCAGCTAATGCAAAAATTGCATTGGTTATCTGTTCCGGAGTCTGATGAGTAATTTCCCGACTACATTTTGGACAATGAGGATGGCCGATCCGCGCAAAAAGAAGCCTTAAATAATCATAGATTTCCGTAACTGTTCCCACAGTCGATCTTGGATTGTGAGAAGCTGATTTTTGGTCGATTGAAATTGCAGGAGAAAGTCCTTCAATCAGATCAACATCAGGCTTTTTCATGATTCCCAAAAATTGTCTGGCATAAGAGGATAAACTTTCGACATAACGCCTTTGTCCCTCGGCGTAAATAGTATCAAAAGCCAATGAGGATTTGCCCGATCCGGACAAGCCGGTAAATACCACTAATTTATTTTTGGGAATTTCCAAATCAATATTTTTGAGGTTATGTTCTCTGGCTCCCTTAATAATTATCTTGTCCATATTTAGGATCGAAATTTTGCCTGCCCCGTAAATGCGCTCTTGTGAGGCATGGATGTAAACCATGCGAACAAGTAAGCAGTTTGCTGGGGCAAAGTTGATCCAATATTATACTCCCAATTCCCCAATCATTCAACGGGCTTTTGGCGTATGGGAAAAATATCTTAGTCGTGCTATACTAGCAAATTATGTCTGCAGAAAGCTTGGTAAAAATAATACCGTCAAAACGGGATACTTTGGGAAGGATAAAAGTTGAATCTCCGGTTCATCATCCCGTAAATGCATTTTTAGTAAAGGAAACTATCGCAGGACCAATATACAGAATACCGCTATCGCCTAAAGTAATATGCTGGCTTGAGGAAGTTGAGGTGCCGGAATTTCTAAATGCAACTACAAGTTCTGTGAGAGGCAGAAAAGCTTTGGCGTTCGGACTTCATGTAAATAGCAGAAGAATCTACAATAAAGAATGCAATAGGGAAATTGGTAAGCCTAACTCTGCATTTGTTGGATTCAAAGATAGTACGCTTGTTGTTGACCATTTGTTTGAAAACAAAATGTTTGAAAGACAAGACGCATCAAAATTGCACGATATCATTAGGGAAAATGTCGATTACGCAAAAGAATTCCAGCCAATAGATGGGAATATTATTGTCCTATCCGGACACATAGCTCCTATTAACATATCTACGAAATCTGCAGTCTATGTTGTATTGCTGGATCTTTTTAAAGGGAAAAACGCATATCAAGATAGTTGCTTGGGATTAAAACGCATAATAAAATTATTGTATGCTGCGAGAATAGTCCCTATAACATCAGACGGTTACCTCATAAAATTAGACTCAAAAGGAAAATAATGAAAAAAGACTTATGCGCGGTTGGTGTAGGAGCCGTTTCTGGTATCAACTATAATTTCATCTCCAATATTTATAAACAATGGCACTTTGGTTGTTAGTCCGTTTTCCAGCGTTGCGTCCTTATGAACGCTGGTTGCGGAGTTGCCTTTGACTCCCGGATTGGTGTCCGTAACCTTGAGCTTTACTTTTGGAGGAATGACCAAGCTGATTGCCTCGTCTTTATAGAAACTAATAGCAGCTTTTTCACCGTCTTTCAGGTAATTAACTCCGTGAAGATTTTTACTTGGGACATTAATCTGCTCAAATGTTTGAGGATCCATGAAGTAACAGGATTGCGGGTCTCTATAGAGGAATTGAAGTATTTTTTTTTCTATTCTGACAGGATTTACTTCTCCATTACTTCCAAAAGTTTTTTCAGTTGTTCCGCCTCTTCGCAAGCTTCTAACCTTTACCTGAACTACAGAGCTGGTTTTGCGAAGATGCATATTATTGTAAGTCAGCACTTCGAAAATATCCCCGTGTTCTTCAAATGTCACTCCCGGTCGTAGTGATGTTACAGGAATCATAGTAAATTATTCTAGCAGAAGATTTAATTTGAGACAAGAGTTAGAAATTATTATTTGCGAGCCGAATAATTCACGTTCCGAACAAATTATGCAAGAATACAAAAGAATTTATTTAATTCAACGGGAAGCGAACGCCTTAATATGATGAGAAACTTCTTTAGAAATTACATCTGGATCATGTTGAGAAGATAATGTTCTGCCGGTAACCATTTTATAAGGAGCAACATACGCATCTACCATTGCGTCAATTATTGCAGTGTCTACCTGCGGAACTAATCCATCCCCTGTAAAACCTTTCTCTGCAAGCCATCTTCTTAATATATCTTTATCAAAAGTATCAGGGGTTTGTTCGTTTTCGAATTTGTCTTTATATGTTTCAGCAAGCCATAGACGGGAAGAATCAGGAGTATGAACTTCATCAATTAACATTAAATTCCCTAAACTATCTATTCCAAATTCGTATTTAGTATCTACCAAAATCAAGCCATTGTCCATATATTGTTTGCGGCCACTTTCAAATATTTTATGTGCGGCTGCTTTAGCCTTATTCCATGTTCCGTTGCCTAATTTAGCATCCACGATTTTTAACGCCTGTTCATCCGTTAATTCCTGGTCATGCCCTGATTCTGCCTTTGTTGTCGGGGTAAGTATAGTTCCCATGGGAAATTCTTGATTAGCTTGTAAACCGTCAGGAAATTTTATTCCATAAATTTCATTTCTTACTCGGTGAGCATAATTATGATAAATAGAAGTGCTTGTTGAACTTTTGGCCATATATCTTCTCAGCACAACCTCAACCGGTAAAGTTTCCTTAGCCTCTCGTGCAATTAATACATTGGGATGCGGAACTTCCACCATGTGATTTGCTACTAGAGCTTTTGTTTTATCAAACCAGTAAGCCGAAAGCATATTTAGAACCTGTCCTTTACCGGGAACCGTGCAAATAAGCCTGTCGTAGGCAGATTGCCTATCAGTTGTCACCATCACTCTATAATCAATGCCATTTTTATTGATAATCCAACAATCACGAACCTTACCTTTTATGGGTACTCCCAGTTCAGGAATTTCTACGCCCATTAAGCCTCTTGAAGAATTCCAACGTGGCATCTCGGAACCTTTTTGCTGTAAACTTTCTCGGTTTCTTTCATAGAAAAGATTGTATACATCTGATTTTTAAAAATCAATATATCAAAAATGTCATTAATTAACAGTAAGATTCATGAGTAAAACAGCTATGAAGTTATCTTTCGAAAAAAATAATACTTTGTGAGCCGGCTAGTACCCTAAACAGACTGCGGGAATTCTATGAATTATTCCTATCTGACGGTCTAAACTCTGAGTCTGCCTATTTATTTGGACTAAAAGATGCATAGCAAAGTACAATAACTATTTTTCCTTCAAGACATAATATGTTGCTTTACCTTTGCCTATTCTTGAGATTAAACCTAAGTTCATTAATTTCTTAAAATCCAGTGCTCTGGTTGCTTTTGCTCTGTTAACTAATTTCGCATAATCACGATCAGCAATAAATCCTTTTTCTTTTATGAACTCAAGTATTTTTAAGTGATGGAGTTGTAGGCTAGTTTCTGGGCTTATTCCTACATCTGAAAGTAGTTTTTGAACTCTTAAAAGCTCATCAATAATTCCCCCTGTAAAATACTCCAGCCAAGAAGTAAAATCGATTTTATCTACCAGTTCATAATAATTACCAAATTCTCCTACGGTTTGAAAATATTTAGTAATATTTTTGTTGTAGTAATTTTCAAAACTAAACAAGTTGAATGTGTTTAGTCCCATTTCAGCAAGCAATACTTTTGTGGCAAGACGAGTTGCTCTTCCGTTTCCATCCATGAAAGGGTGAATAATTACCATTTGTTTGTGAAAAATACCAGCTAAAATAAGCGGATCAATTTCGTTTCGGTTGTCACTTACAAACTCAATGAGATCATCTATAAGTTTCCCTACGTCTTTTACATCGGGAGGCAAATATATGACTTTTCGCGTTCTGGGATCATTGACAACCACTGGTCTTTCTCTCAATTTTCCAAATTCAAATTTAGGTAATAATCCTTCGGTAATTTGCTTTTGAATTTTTAATATTAAATCAAGAGATAATTTTACTTGCGCTTTTTCAAGTTTTTCATTTAAATTCTGGAGTGCTTGATTATAATTTAAAACTTCCCTTTCGCTATCTCTGATATAAAGAGGTTTAGATTTGAGGATTTTTTTTACCTCGGTTAAGGGAAGAGGGTTGCCTTCAATACTAGTTGAGGCATAGGTTGAAACTGCTCTTGCTGTTTTTTCAAACCCTACTAAAACAACGTGCGGGAATCGTCTATTATTGAGTTCATTGATCAAGCTGTTAATTCTCTTGATACTACCTAAAAGACGATCAGTAATCGTATACTTAGGGGTGAACATATAGGCGTATTATAGACGAATATTAGACGATTTACAAGGAGAAAGATTTCGATCCCTGTGGCCAAGATGAATCGCCAAATCAGTTTACCCTGAGCGAAGTCGAAGGGCTCCCCAACAGTAAGATACATTCACCACAAGAATCATTCGGTAAGGATATTATACAAAATTTGAGACAAAATCCAAGAAAATCAAAAAAGAGGCTAATTTACATCTTTAAATACTTTAATTGTTTTATTCTGTTCCCAGTTTATCTGTTGGTTTGACCCACCATGTTCCAGAACCGGATATTGCTCCTTTTTCCCAGTGTTCTGTCAAAGGAAAAACAGGAGATAATTCATGTTGTTGATAACCACGTTCTCTAGGAAATGATTCATATAACCCGCTTGCATACTGAGAACGAGATAGACGTTGAAATTCACTTGTTCCGTAAGTAGAAAGTGTTGGCATAATTACCCCAGCAATGGGAATTTGTCCCGATATCTCCAAAACCGCATTCTCAACAGTAGAGACTAAACGATGAGCCCAATCATATCTTGAAAGATAACGCTTGCTAATTCCACCAGGAACAGTGTATTTTCCATCGCTGTTTTTCTTCATCTCACAGTGTGCAAATCTTGTTTCCGGTGCAGCTTCGGCAACATGATCTTTTCGAAGAAGGTCTGTTTGAAGGGTGGTTACTGCAACAAATTGCTGTCCATTTGCTTCTGCTAAAGCAACTGTTCCAAATCCAATTAAATCTCCATGTTTTAGTAAGGGTAGATACTCAGCTACTCTATCTGCAACTTTGCCATAAGGCAGAAGATAAATCATGAAATCGCCAGGATAAGCTGCAACATCTTCTTCAAATAACGTGCCAACGTCTTTGTTTCTGGAAATGGCTGTATCAAGGGTAACGTAAGAACCAAGATTGCCTCGCAAACGATGGTATTCGACGATAGACCACAAATGATTAGCTTCTATTCCACGCAAAAACGGCAGTTTCGCTGCAAATTCTCTATTTTCCTCTGCCCCAAAACTTAACTCCCTCAGATATCTTAATTCTGGATGTTTCTCAAAGAAAGGTCCATAAGATCCCCAATTGGAATTCATAGCGCTAAATGTTTCATCAAGCTCTGTTTTTAGACCATCTAATCCCTCTGGGTGTGGTTTTCGATTAACTCTGGAAATACTAAAACGGCTGGGAACAAAAAATCTATGGACAGCATTGAAAAAATCAGGGAAAAGCATGCCACTCCTTGCGCTTAAAGTATCAAAAAAAGTTAAATCCGATAGCTTCTCAGGAGTAGTAGAAAGATGTTGATATAAATGCCACATATCGAGTAGGCTTCCCCGAAGCATCTTCTCTTCTGTGTTACTCATACCATCCTCATGGATGGAACTATTTTTATGATCCAATACTTCCAAAGTCATAACTATGTGAGTATACCATAACTATGGGTTGCTTTTCAATTTGATTTGGCTTAATTATTATTGAAACGGAGGTGACTAAAATAGATGTTGCCTATAGATGTAATAAGAAAATATTATCCTGATTTATCAGATGAGGATTTGAAGAAAATACAAACATTTGTTTATGAATTATGTTGTGGGTTAATGCAACACTTTTATGGAGAAGATTGGGATAAGGATAGTGAAGGATTGGATTTGGAAAATGAAGAAGGTTGGTACAGCAATCTAATCACTAGTTCGAATCCTAACGGGGTTCTGGGTTATGTGCTTAATTTTGAAGAATTTCCCAAAATCTTTTGAGGCTAAAAGCCTCTAAAAACACAAATATCATTGGGTGAGCCCGAAATCTCGGACTTCGAACCAATTATACAAGAATACCAACAGGTTTATCAAAAATTAAGAGAATATATTTCATAACGCTTCACTTTGAAGTAAAAGTTGTTGACATTATTATTTGCATTTGATTACTGAAATAAATATAATAATAGAAATTATGACTGATGAAGCAGGTTCGAAATTTGAAGACGGCAGTTCTCTGCATGAGAAAATTGATAATCCCGAAAAAACGATTACATTGGAATATGGCGATTCTTCAGAAAGATCTGTTACCCTAAGGGAAATCTTTGAGCCTTTTCTGAATAGGACACTGAGAGACGGAGGAATTATGGAATGGAAAAGAACAGATTTGTCTAGGGTAGGAGAAGTGGTAACATATATGGACGGCGAAAATGAGGAAGAATATGAAATAACAGATGAGGCAGGCAAAGCTACGCTTGGAGTGGAAAATTTTGAAGGAAGAAAGATAATGGTATGTGACTCCTTTGAAATTGAGCATGATCTGCAGGGCAGTGGTTTAGGTAGAAAGCTATGGATGGAAAGAGTAGAACCTAAAGTGAAAGAGTATCAAATTAAGGAAATTAGAGCGACGCATGTAATGGCTGCTTCTGAAGGCTTCTGGGCAAAAGTAGGCTTTAATCCAGCGGGCGAAAATTCTAGAACCTGGGTTAAAAATATTTAGCCCCTTAAACTTAGTGAGCCGGCTGGGATTCGAACCCAGGACCAAGAGCTTAAAAGGCTCCTGCTCTACCACTGAGCTACCGACCCTTCTGCAAAGCAGAATTCAATTACTTGCAGACTTTTATTATAACAATACTCAAATCTATTGACAAGGGAAGTAAAACTAAATAAACTCGAGTGGTGGGCCCGCCTTCACTAAAGTTTCCACCGTCGCTGAAGCTTTGGCGGACAAGTCGGCGGGTAAAAAGGAGGTGAAAACGTATATGGCGCAAGATATTGGTCAGACACTCCTTGCTTCTCTTAACAACGGTCTTGCTGTAGTTGTCAGTTATTTGCCAAAAATCATTGCCGGCACAATAGTTCTTCTTATAGGCATAATTATTGCTTCCATTCTTAAACAGGTAGTTTTAGGAATTTTCAAAGCACTTAAGATAGAAAGCTTATTAAGAAAATACGGTGTGCCCGAAGCAAAGCAGGAATTTGTGTGGTCTAACATATTTTCCGAAATTGTCAGATGGTTCGTAATTATCATTTTCCTGCTTCCAACAACAGACATTTGGGGATTGCCCAGAGTAGTAACTATTCTTAATGAATTCTTACTATACTTACCAAATGTTTTTGTTGCGGCTATCATCGCTGTTGTCGGATTTGTGTTAGGAAGTCTTGCTCACGATCTGATTTTGGCATCCGTAAAAGGAGTATCTTCGAGCACGGCAAACGGCATTGCATCTGTTGCCCGTTGGGCAGTAAATGTATTTGTAATTCTGGCAGTACTTAATCAATTAGGTGTTGCTACGGATTTAATCAGAATATTATTTACCGGTTTCGTTGTAATGCTCGCTATTGCCGGGGGTATTGCTTTTGGTCTTGGAGGACAGAATAGCGCAAGAGACGCTGTCGAAGAACTACGCAAAAAATTAAAATAAACTTAAAATTAAGTTTATTACCTAAGGCTCTTAAGTGAGTGTTGGGTTTTTTAAGGAAAATTGATATAATTGTAGTATTGGCGCCATCGTCTAGCGGCCTAGGACAGTGGGTTTTCAGCCCATTAATCGAGGGTTCGAATCCCTCTGGCGTCACCCGAGTCAAACTCGGTTGAGAGCTTGCGAGGAATAGGCAAGTCTGACTTACCCTTTATTTTATATATAATCTTAAGATGTTAGACTTCTTTAAAAATGCATTATTACATTTACGTTCTTCTTAGTTTAAAAGATAAAAGATTCTAGATTGGATTCACTTCTGATTTAAAGAATAGATTGTCAGAACATGCCAAAGGAAAAGTTAGATCAACTAAAGATAGGAGACCGCTTAAACTTATTCATTATGAATATTTCATTGATAAAGCAGATGCTAAAGCAAGAGAAGTTTTTCTAAAAAGTGGTTTTGGGAGAAACCAACTCAAGGAAGCACTAAAAAGAACACTGGTGAAACTTGGCTATAACAACTTATAACCAAGAATCCTCTTGGGATTCGAACTGATGATTAGATTGTTATATCAATCTTCTTTATTTTCCAAGTCCGGATCATCAATATCCTTTTCCCAATCCTCTCCATAAAAATACTGCAACTGGTTTACTATACGTATAGGGATTCAAATGAGCTGACTTGGTCACCGCTAATAGTTAAAAAGTTTCTTTGGAAAGAATCAATGGTGATAGATACAGCCTGGATAAATGGAATTCCTTGTAGTCCAAAAGATTGGATTGAATCGTCCGGAAAAATTGCTGAAAGTTTAGTTGCAAGAATTTCCCATGAGGATTTGAAAAAAATTAGATCTACATAGGAATCTCACCACCTAACATCATTAAATATTCAATTATTCTGCTATACTTATCATTCGGTGAATAAAATTGACGTTAAATCTGAAAGATTTGCTGCATTAAGATACAGAGATTTCAGACTTCTGTGGATTGGGCTTTTGATATCCAATATTGGCTCTCAAATGCAATTTGCCGCAATTAACTGGCATATATTTATACTTACTCACTCCGCAGTTTCACTTGGCTTAATTGGACTTTCCAGATTTATTCCCATAGCGTTCTTCTCTTTAATAGGTGGCGCTGTGGCTGACGCGCGTAATCGCAAAACAATTCTTTTTATTACTCAAATTGTTCTGATGTCCGTTTCCGTATTTTTGGCATTCGCCACACTTCTTAATATTGCTACTCCTTTAATTATTTATATTATTACGGCTATTTCATCTATTGCTATTGCCTTTGATTCTCCGCCCAGACAGGCCATTATCCCAAGCCTTGTGCATAAAGATCATTTAACCAACGCCATGAGTCTTAATTCGATTATGTGGCGGACTGCGATGATTGTGGGACCTACGTTTGCCGGAATAATTATCGGACAGTTCGGAGTGGCATTTGTTTATTTCATAAATGCGGTTTCTTTTATCGGAGTAATTGTCGCTTTAGTTTTAATGAAAACTTCCGGTGAAGTTGAAGGCGAACCGTCGAAAATCTCTTTCAAAGCTATTTTGGAAGGACTATCTTTCGTAAAATCGAAACCAATTATTTGGTCAACAATGATTTTGGATTTTTTTAGCACATTTTTTGCTTCGGCCACGTCGCTTTTGCCGATTTTCGCAGTGAATGTGCTTAATGTAGGCTCAAAAGGCTACGGATTATTATATGCGGCAGAGTCAATCGGCGCCGTATTATCGGGTTACATTCTCGCCCATCTGGGAGTCATAAAGAATCAGGGGAAAACGCTTTTAATAGCGGTTTTTATATACGGATTAGCAACGGTTGTATTTGGACTCTCCAAGATGTTTATAATTTCGTTTTTCGCTCTTTTCTTTGTCGGGGTTGGAGACAGTGTTAGTACGATAATAAGAAATACCATCCGCCAGCTGACAACGCCCGATTATATTAGGGGAAGGATGACTTCTGTAAATATGATATTTTTTATGGGAGGTCCACAGCTTGGGGAATTTGAAGCGGGAATGCTCGCTGCCATGATTGGAGCTCCATTGTCGGTTGTTGTTGGCGGAATTGCAACAATAGCAGTTGTCGGAGTGGTTGCTCTCAAAATTCCCGTTCTCCGAAGGTACACCGGTGAAAAATAATTTATATCAAGCATAGGGTGTATAATATAGTCTCCATGAAACGTTTTTTGCTTATATTTCTAACTGTATTTTTTTGTTTATTGTTTTTGCTTCCTAAAGCTTTGTTTGCCATAGAAGATCCTTTATCTTTGCCAAATAATAAAATGGGAGTTCATATCCTATTTCCTGAAGAATTGAATAAAGCTTCGGAACTTGTTAATTCAAGTGGCGGAGATTGGGGATATGTGACAATTCCCATACAAAGCGGAGACAGAAATATAGAAAAATGGCAAGAGTTCATGAATAACGCAAATAAACTTCATTTGATTCCAATTATTAGGCTTGCGACAGCAGGAGATTATTTCAATACGAGTGTTTGGGGAAAACCAAGCGAAGAAGACATACTGGACTTTGCAAATTTTTTAAATTCGCTTGATTGGCCTGTGAAAAACAAATATATCGTGGTTTTTAACGAAGTTAATAGGGGTGATGAGTGGGGAGGAAGCCCAAATCCGAAAGAATATGCGGAGATTTTAAAGTATGCGACTGAAATCTTCAAGTCTTTAAGTTCTGATTTCTTTATAATTTCAAGCGGACTTGATAATGCTGCTCCAAATGCTGACGGAAAGTATATGAATGAATATGACTACATGACAGCAATGAACAATGCTGTGCCCGGAGTTTTTGGTTTGATAGATGGGCTTGGGAGTCATTCGTATCCAAATCCGGGATTTAAGCAAATGCCATATATATTAACCAGTCAAAGTATCTATAGCTTTAATTTTGAGAAAAATTTAGCTTACAAATTAAGCAGTAAAAACCTTCCTGTTTTTATTACAGAAACAGGTTGGTCCAAGGAGACATTGCCCGAAAGTCAAATTGCAGCATATTTTAGATATGCGTTTCAATATGTATGGTTGGATAAGAATATTGCTGCAGTCACTCCTTTTCTTCTTCAAGCAGGATCAGAACCTTTTTCCCAATTCTCTTTAACAGAGAGGGATGGAAGATATAATGAAATATTTCTCGCTCTTGCCGAAATCTCAAAAATCAAGGGAAAGCCTACAGTTAATTACGATGTAAATTTTCCTTCAGTTATTACTCCTAAAAAACTCCCTGTAAGAGTTTTTCCTAAAAAAATCCAATATAAAAATTTACCCTTAGAAAAAACAGATGTTATTTCCGATTTTTTCAAATGGCTCCTGAAGCTCTCCACTTAAATCTTTATGGTATAATACGATATGGGCGAAAATAAACTAATAGACGTAAAAGATGCTTCAAACGAACTATTAAATAGTCTTACGCACGGGGAAATAAAAATTAATGAATCAATAGGCTTGATAAAGGCTTTTTTAGAAGAAAAACCAAGCGCAGAGTACAGTCTTGTTATTGGAACTGATTCTCATGAAAAAGAGACCCGCCTGCCAACGCCCCCGCCAGACAGCGCTTTGACGCAGTCAATGCGGACTGGTGAGCGTAGGGATGGCGGGCAGGATAATGGTATC
>Ga0209210_1000532_pt1 | contig 39798 bp, 43 predicted proteins | sample RifGroA1_FD_183991 | JGI IMG/M metagenome (GOLD analysis project Ga0209210, IMG submission 183991) | Contaminated groundwater microbial communities from Rifle, Colorado, USA - Rifle Groundwater A1 (SPAdes) (version 2) | ecosystem: Environmental > Aquatic > Deep subsurface > Groundwater >...
AGGCGGGGAGGATGTCATTTGAAAATGTCTTGTATATGACGCTTGAACGTTTTGCTGTGAGAGAAGTTAACAATAAATCATGGGTTGAAGATGAAGGTCGTTTACCCACAAAAAGGCCTGAAGAAGATTTATTAATGGAAATTGATGGTTTTCAAAAAAAAATTAGAAAACTGGATGAGGAAGACTGCGAATATTGGCCGAAAGTTGCAGGTTTAGTCAAAGAAAAATTTGCTTGGGATGCGAAAGGAAACATTCAAGGGCTTAAAAAAAGAATGAGGTATTTTCAAGAAACGAGATCGCAAATCTCTGAAGCGTATGAAAATTTTGCCATCAGCAGGATGCAATATGAATCCAATATGTATAGTTTGGTAAAAATTACTTTTGCACGTAATTTACCAAAACAAGTGATAAACCCTGCTTGGGCAATGAAAACCACGGAGCGGAGTTTGACATTGATGAGTAGATTTGATCTTCGGGATGTTTAATAAAATCGGAGTATATTATCTGCGAGCTTCTTATGAATTGCTAATCTTCCAAAACCCATTTTGTGCAGTATAATTTTGTATTATGAATCCAAAAATAGATGTGGTGATCCTCGCGGCGGGTTTTGGAACAAGACTTGGTAAATTAGGTGAAGAGATTCCAAAAGGGCTAATCGCATTGCGTAACGGCGATTGTTTGTTGGGTAGACTAATGAAGGATTTAAAAAGTGACGTCAGGATTGACAAAATTTTTATGGTTACTAACGGTTTGTTTTATGATGTTTATAAAAAATGGCTTGTGGGTAACAAGCTTTTCGATGAGATTAAAGTTTTTAATAATGGAATACAGGTGGCTGAAAAGCGAAACGGTGCATTAAAAGACCTCTTTTTAATTTCGGAAGAATTTGATTTAAGTAAAAGTGATTTACTGGTGGTTCCAAGCGACACCTTTTATGGCTTTAACTTTTCAAGTTTTGTTGACCAAATTGTACTGAATAGAAATAATTTTCTGACGATCGTCCGAAAAGTACACTCAAAAAATGAGATCAAAGGCAGGCTTGGTTGTGCCGTTGTTGAGAACGGAAAAATAATTTCGTTTGAAGAAAAACCTAAAAAGCCGAAAAGTTATTACGCCGCGATTCCATTTTATTATTATCCAAAAGAATATTTGAGCTTACTGCCGAAATATCTCAGAGAGGGGAATAACCCCGATGCACCTGGAAATATAATTCCGTGGCTAATAAAAAAGAAAAAGTTAGCTACGACTTATGTTACCAATGAAAAAGCACTTGATGTGGGAACGATGGGGGATGTTGTAAAATTGAGGAAATTAAGGTAATAACTTAAATATGGGCGGAACTTTATACATCGTCGCAACACCAATTGGAAATCTTGAGGATATTACATTGCGAGCAATTCGTATACTGACTGATGCAGATATAATTTTGGCTGAAGACACTCGTGTTACAAAAAAACTTCTTGAATCGCAAAATTTAAAATTGAAAATTAATAATTTAAAATTGATTTCCTATCATCAACATTCATCCGACTCAAAAAAGCAGGAAATCTTGAAATTGTTGTTGGAAGGAAAAAATCTTGCGCTTGTAACCGACGCTGGCACTCCGGGAATATCTGACCCCGGAAACGAACTCGCCGACTACCTCTTGTCAATAAATCCTGAAATTAAAATCGTACCGGTGCCTGGCGCATCCGCGATTGTTTCGGCGCTCTCAGTTTGTGGCTTTAATGTTAACAGCTTCGTTTTTCTTGGATTTTTGCCTAAAAAGAAAAGGAAGAAGTTGTTTGATTGGATCAAAACGGGCAATGTTAGTTTTGGTTTTTATGAATCTCCAAAGCGAATTATAAAAACTCTGGGTGTGTTGGAAGAACATTTCGGAGCCGAAAAGCGGGTTTTTGTCGGACGGGAAATGACAAAGTTTTATGAGGATTATTATCGGGGAAAAATTCCCGAAGTGAAGTTGCAGATGGAAAAGAGCAAAATGAGAGGGGAAATTGTGGTGGTGGTTGAAGGGTACGGTGTTTAGGTATCAACCATTTTTATATTGTAACGATAAGCGAAGCTGTCAATTTGATAAATCGTCTTCTTTCAACAATCTTTGTTTATACACATATTGTTTCCATGAATAACACATTTACTTGTGGTCAAACAACTTCATTTTGGGGAGTAGAAAAAAGCCCAGTAAATTTCTGAGGACTTCCTTCCTTCAATGCTTGTTTATATTCAGGTGAATCTCTCTTTATGTTTATAGTTTTTTGTACGTCAAGCGTATCTAAAAACTCTCTAACAGCTAATAATCCTTTATGCACATCTCTTTCGTTTCCGCGGCCCGCTCCTTCCACAAAAACTCTATGCAATATTTGATACGACCCTTCGGTATATCCGTTTTTCTCTTTGATTAATCTTGAAAGTCTACCTCTTTTACATTCTTGAAATTGTCTAATGTCTTTCTCATTAAAATCCAAATCCTTGGCGTTTGATATCAGCTTATCTGCCATCAAAAGTTCCATTAGAACCGCAAATCCCTCGTTTATTGCATGATCAGCCGTAGAGTGATAATGTTCAACCTTACTCATGTCGACCTTCTTTCTGACCAACTTTTCGTAAATACCGTGAGTTAGTTCATGTGCCATAGTAACTGTATCTGTAATTTTTCTTTTTACAATATTTCCAGAGAGGTGAAAGCCATTATTTTCAGAAATATCCTGAGCCGTTTTTGACCGTATAACGTTACCGGAATTTATTACGATGTGATGTTTTTCCCCCCTCCAAACCCCATTTGCCTCGGTACACACGTCTTCAGGTTCGGTGTCACTCCAGGGTCGAAACGGATCTGTAATTATAAGGCCCTTCACATCAGGATCTGTATACACCTCTGGAAAATATTCTTGATATAAAGAAGAAGTTTTATTGTATATTTCTGTTAAATATCTTCCTTTTTCCACTGTTTGCGCATATTTTAAAAGATATTCCAAAGTGGGTGTGTTAAAAGAAAAATGCGACCAACCAACGTCTTCACCTATTGAGTTGTGAATTCTTTTTTCAAAGTAAACTTGACTTGTTAAATCTCTAATTTGCAATAAAGTATGACCGCCTGCTTCTTCCTGTTGTAGGTAAAGGTCGCCGTTAATGTTAAAAAAATCCTCTAGACCGGATTTTGTTCTATCTGTAATTTCATCCAAACCAGAACGTTCACCAACTAGTTGGGTCCAATATTCCACCAGGCTCGTAATTTTATTCTCCATTTCTTGTGTGTAGGGTGTTGATGAGGGTTTTGAACTTCTTCTAAACTCTTCTTCAAATTTAGGATCTAAAATCAATTTTACAAACCGTGTTAGAAGTCTTGTATCAGAATTTAACACATCAACCACTTCACCCGGTAGATTTCTTTTCCTAATATATCTCTCCATGGATAGGTGCACTAATTCCGGATCAATATTTTTATTCAAGATCAAATGCAAGCGATCGAGTGTAAAATTGTAACCCTCATAAAGCCCGAGTGTTTTCTGGATTTCATCACGGTTCCATTCTTGTCCGGTTTCAAGATTATTTATATACAACAATACTGAATCATTATTCATCATATCTTTAAAATACCCACGAATACTATCCACCTTGGGCTGAGTCTCGGAAATCAATTTTTCCCATCGGGCATCGAGTGGATCATAAAATTCTTCAGAAAGTGGAGACTCATTCACACGAATATCTCCCAAATCTCTACATGCACCTTCCGGTTGAACTAATGCTTTTACTTCACCAATTCCAACTTTAAATGTGAGTTTATTAGGATTTTCAACGTCAGTATTTTTAACAATTGGATATGCAAGATCTTCTGCCATAAAATTATTTTATTATTTTTTAAGTAATAATTCCTGTAGTATTTATAAAAAACGAAACCGTTCAGCTTCACTTCTATTACAAAATTGTAGAATCTCTATAAATAATTGGAGTTGATGTTTTTGTGGTAACTGGAAATAATTGTGATCCGGGGAGGAGTTGGCTAAGCTTATCTTAGGGTTATTCCTGAATCTTAACACTTCGTACTTTGTATTTTTATGAAATACCGATGTGCCCTTAGGGGGAATTGAACCCTCATCTTACCCTTAGGACGGGTCTGCTCTGTCCGTTGAGCTATAAGGGCATGCAATACACGAAACCTTTGTTCTACTAAGCAAATCTGCCAAGCTCTACTTTGCCAGTTAACCCCAATTCTATCGGGTTTGATAAAGTGACAGAACCTCTATATTCTATCATGCATCGAACGATTTGATAACGACATAGATCTGAAGATTTACTTTTTCCGGCAAATTTATTCAAACTCCCTGAAAACCGTGTCATAACAAGATGTAGATGGATTGAACTTGCGGGTCAACATCTTTCATTGGTGATTTCCCCCATATCTCAAATATAAATAAGAAAAACTCTAGCCTCTTGGCCAGCCCTGGATGGAAAGTAACTTGCCCTGAGTTTACCGAAAGAAACACACCAAATTATTTTTACAAAATAATTACAAACATACAAAATTTTATAAATTGTGTAAAATAAACTACCACGGGCTAAAGCCCATGGTATTTTGTCGACGAGATTGGATTCTTGCTTCATCCACGTCTTCCGTCCGTGGATTTCGCAGATGAATTCAATAATATTAATATGGAAGTTGGTGAGGGTGTTGAAGTGCAAAAGATGCCTTCCAAAGAGGAATTGACTTCTTCGTTAAATGAAATTTTCAAAGCCACAAGCGATGCTGCGTTAATAGGAGGGGTGGGGTGTGACATTCTATTACATGGAGATATTATAGGACCGCATAAAGATATTGATATGGTAGCAGATGTAAACAAATCCCAAGGGATATTAACTGCTTTGCAGGAACTTGGTTATAAAGGAGGTATTGAGAAAACAAACGTTGAGAAAATTAAATTATTTAATGGCAATGTTGAAGTGGGAATTGGTTTGTTACAGTCAGATAGAACGGGAGGGGTACAAACAACATATGAAGGTAGTGAGGTACATTTTGACAAATCAATTCTTGGAGAAGACAAGAATGTCGGGGGTGTAAAAATAAAAGTTGCGTCACCTCTGGGAATAATTCAGACGCTTAATTTACCGTCTGCTTTAGGTGGTATACCATCAGAAAAACACGTCTCAGCTAGGGTGGCTATTGGAAATAAATATTTCCCAGGCGAGACAACTGACGGGGGAGTGTTTATACCAGAGGTTGTACGTAATAATGAAGAATAGTGGAATATAAAAATATCTTCACCTACTTGATTGTTTAAACAATTTTCAGGCTTGATTTCTTCAGCAGTCCTGGGTGGAAAGTATTCGAACATACTACCATAGTCGATATAATCAAGTTATGTTAACTAGAGAAGAAAGGAATTATCTAAAAAAGATTGATCCTTTTCGGAAAGCAAATGTTTTTCCGTTTGATCCGAATGGAAAAAAGCTTGGTGACGAGATTGTTCTGAAGATAAGAAATAATTTTCCTAATGCAGTAATAAAATTTATAGGTCGGTGGCTTTAGGAATATCCGGGTAGAAGGATGTTGATATTTATGTTTTAGCTGACCCAAAGGATTTTGCTGAATGTTTACCGGGTCTAGAAAAGTTGTTTGGTGAAGTGAATAAAAAGGGTAATTATGTAAAAAAGCGTTTTGTCGAATGGAAGTTTAAACAAGAAGGGTACGATATTGAGATTTACCTAACTGAACCCCCCAGATCGGCAGTTAAAAGTTTATGATATTTTAAGATTAAATAAGAAGTTATTGATAGAATATGAAGAATTGAAGTGGAGATTTAATGGCAAGAGTTATCGAGATTATCAAGAGGCGAAGTATAAGTTTTATAACAAGATATTGAATGAAAATAAGTAGAGGGTTAAAGCTTTCAAGTTTAATCTTCCCTTGATCCACCCTCCTTTTTTTGAGTAATTTAGAAGCTAAAATTATTCAGCATGGAAGATGTTATTCGAGCTTCGCGAGAACTCACGGCTCTTAACCCTTAAGTTGTTTATTTAATTGCCAGCGTGTAGAGGTTTGTGGATTCGTTTCCACCAAGGTCGGTGAGGATGATCAAACGGTCCTGACTGACAGTGGTAAAAACGTATGGATTAATAAATCGGCCGGTAAAAACAACTTGCTGATTAGTCCCATCGTAATCCATAATCGTAACTTTATTTTCCTCTGAATAAACGAGGTTTCGCGAATTAGGAAACCACATTATCTTTTTTGATTTTGCGCCGTCAACACTGCTTCCGAGATACAAGTCGTCAATTTTAGGAAGTATCGGGAAGTTTTTGTCCTCCTTAATGTCATAAACATAAGTGTTACTGCTTTCGATTTTTCGCTCTTGTTTTTGTGTTGAGGAACCAGGAAGTGGCTTGCTCAAATTGTCGGGAATGGTTGCTGATCCCGATGCTGTATAAACAATCATTTTTTCATCGGGTGAAAAGAGGATGGCTTTAGCTTTGGATTTTAAAATTGATGACAGATCGTTGGGTACGCTTTTTAACTTTGAATCCAATCTTTTTTGTGCCTCAACTTTCCATTCGGAAAGAATACTGGCTTTTTTCCCGGCAACATTTGTTCTTTGTCCTTGGGGCGTATAGCTTCCGGCGTTAAGAAGATAAACGGCAGTTGGTGTGGTTACCAAGATCTCTCTTCCGTCCGGTGACCAGGACCATGATGTTTGCGAAAGATCTCCGTCAGTGACCCTACGTGGTTCGCGTGTGAATCCGATTGGAAGATTGATTGTTTCCATAACCCAAAGTCCAGCTTTGTCTGAAAAATCCGCTTTGTTAGTAGGTATCACTGCGTAAGCAATTTTAGTCATGTCATCGGAAACTACCGGATTGATTGTTCCTGAAAAAGTCAGTGCAGAAAGCGATGGAGCCGAACGAAAGAGGCTGGCATCAATTTCTGTGACTTCTTCCTTGCTGATAGTAATCGACTTCGTCCAAGTTTTATAGCCTTCCTTTTTGATTTCGACAGTGTATGTATCAGGAACAAGTGAAATTGTTGTATTAGTGGCGTTTTTCAGTTCATTATCGATAAAGATTTGAGCTCCGTCAGGTGAGGATTTAGCCGCCAAGAGCCCGTGCGGTACAAGTTTTCCATCATCTGGGTTAACTCTGTAACCTCTGGCATACATTAGCGCAAAGTAGCCTCCAATGCTGACGATAATCAGTGTCATTAAGGTAATCAAAACGCGGATTTTTGTCATAGATACAATATTATACCTTAAATAAATTGTTCTTTAAATATTGCTGAAGAGGGACTGACGAGGTGACGATGTGTTTTTCCCTTCTTGTTGTTACTTTTTAATAAAATTATAATGGCCATAGTTGGATACTCTTGACGATCTAATTTCTAAAAGGGTGTTTTTTTATGTTGCATAAAAGAATCGCAATTGATCTAGGGACTGCCAATACGCTTGTCTGGGTAGCCGGGCAGGGGATTGTCGCCAATGAACCTACTGTAGTTGCCATTTCGGCAGACGATAACAGAGTTGTTGCTGTGGGAGAAGATGCAAAGAAGATGCTTGGACGAACACCTGAAGCCCTGGTTGCGTCCAGACCGATGAGAGAAGGTGTTATCGCCGATTATGCCGTAACGGAGGCGATGCTTAGGTATTTTATTGGCAATGTGATGGGTAGAGTGTATCTGATTAAGCCAGAAGTGATGGTATGTGTTCCCGCTGGTTGTACACAGGTTGAAAGAAGGGCAGCCCTCGATGCAACACTTTCCGCAGGTGCAGCGCACGCGTTTTTAATTGATGAACCGCTCGCGGCTGCGATCGGCGCTGGAATTCCGGTATCGGCTCCAAGTGGAAGTATGATTTTGGATATTGGTGGCGGATCTGCAGAGGCAGCCGTGATTTCTCTTGGGGGAGTCGTTGCGCATAAAAGTGTGCGTGTCGCTGGAAATAAGATTGATGAATCAATCGCTGACTATTTAAAGAAAAAACACAACTTAATTGTTGGTGATCAAACGGCTGAATATATCAAAATAAGAATCGGTTCGGCACTAAAGATGGCAAAAGAAGAAAAGCTTGAGATTAGCGGACGCGATCTGGTTTTTGGGCTTCCGAGAAGTGTTGTTATTGACTCCTCTGAGGTAACTGCTGCAATTAGACCAACGCTACTTCAGATCATCTCAGCGGTTAAGGGTGTTTTGGAAGATACTCCGCCAGAGCTGGCTGCCGATATTATTGACAAAGGAATCATTCTTAGTGGGGGGACCTCGCTTTTGCGAAACCTTGATCGATTGGTGACTGAAGAAACCGGTGTTCCGGCTCATGTTGCTGAGGACCCTCTTTTATGTGTTGTTCGAGGAACAGGTGTCGTTTTGGAAAATATTGATCTTTGGAAGCGAAGTGTGACTTCAAGAAGTTGAAAATGCTTTGTTAAGTTGGTATTCGGGAATTATAATCAACTCTTTAATTCAACAGTTATCGGAATTGTAACGATACAGACACTAATATATATTGTTATACTTATAGTATATTAACATCGAAAATATTTATTCTGTATAAATTGAGGATAACTTTCTAAAACCGTATTTGTAAATTGAGTCAAAATATTCATCGTATTTGTGCATTTCTCATATTTTATAAAACATATAATTACCTTATAGTTAAAACACAATAATTGAAGATGTACTAAGTGCCTTGCAGGTTTGGGAAATATTGTTGAAAATCGGAGATCTTTGAAATCATCTTAGAAAAAATGTAAAATATAACCAGCGTTTTTATGCCTGCAAGTAAAAACAGTAAATCTGTCGTTAGCAAATTGTTCCGAAAACAGGGGGAAATTTTAGATATTTCAATTACTAGCACTCCAAAACAAGAGCTGCTAGCAAAAATTGAAACCTATTTGTCTGAAAAGTCCAATTTTGAGGCTAAAAAGCCACTTTTTATCACAACTCCTAACCCTGAACAGGTTGTTCTGGCTTCAGATGATCCCAGTTTTGCCAAAATACTTAACAAATCCGACATTTCACTCTGCGACGGGACCGGACTTTTGATTGGCCTTGAGTATTTGACGAAATACCAAGATAAATTGGGGAGTATTAAGAAAAATTATCGACGAAAGGTAGAAGTTGGATCCGTAAAAATTAACAAGTATGTCAAATCTGCAAGAAAAAAACAGAAATTTGCCGTTGAGGTCATCAAAAAGGTAGCGTTGTTTGTTAAATCAAGTATCTATGTACTTAAAAATAATTCTTCAACGGATGGTTCAAAAGTAATAAAAGGCAGGGAATTTGTTTTGAGGTTGTTGGATGTTGCCAATACCCATCGGTACAAAGTTTTTTTGCTAGGTTCAACGATTAATGTCATCAGTAGAACAAAAGAAATCCTGACAAAAAAATATCCAGCGGTACGTTTTCAATTTGAATACGATTTAAAAGTCGATCTAAATGGCGTCCCGGTAAGTAAAAAGCATTACAGGAACGAGGAATTAGTTGTGAACAGAATAAATAGATTTCATCCGCAGATGCTATTTGTCGCTTTTGGTGCGCCGAAACAGGAAAAATGGGTGTACCGCTGTTTAAAAAACTTAAATGTTGATTTAGTTATGGTTTGTGGAAGTGCTTTTGACCATATTGCCGGTACAAGAAAGCAGGTTCCTCCAGTAGTAAGTAGATTTGGTATGGAATGGTTATGGCGGTTGTTTACCGGCTCGCAAACATTTGAGAGAATTCATAACGCTGTTATTCGATTTCCGATACTTCTTTTAAACTCCGATTAATTACTTTCAAGTAAATAGTGTTTTCAGATCAGATAGATTGATGGATAATTGGTTGGTCAACGATGTGTAATGTCACAGTTTTCTCCATATTTTTAAGCCCACATCTGCTTTCTGGGATCCCAAACATATCATCTTTTTGATAGCTTTTGAAAACGGGTGTCATATAAAATTTATCTCTTGTAAAGGAGGTGGATATGACAGTTGAGGCGATTGGTAACAAAAGTAAATTGAAAACTAACCCGGAAAAGGGAAAATTATTTCATGACCGGCCCGTATTGGTCAACCCTAGAGATTTTCCGTTTATATCAAGAAGAGCCAAAGCGTGGTTAAATGCAGATGGAACTGCAAAATCTGTAAGTGAAGCTGAAATCGGTAAAACTGTATGTGGCCCTGACGACGGAGATGCCCTTGGATGAACTATTTGAGTTTGACGCGAACACTTATCCCTAACACGAGTCTTCAGTTTTTTGCTGATAGTAGGATTTGTTTAATTTTGGTTTAAACTGGATTATGGCAAAAAAAGTAGTTTTGGTTGACCGCGACGACAATGTTGTGGGTTATAAGGAAAAATATGAAGCCCACCACAACCCGGCTCCTCTTCATCGGGCAATTTCAGTTGTAATTTTCGATAAGGCTCATAAGAAGATGCTTCTGCAAAAAAGAAGTAAGGAAAAACCCACTTGGCCTAGATTTTGGTCAAATGCTTGTTGTACACACCCTTTTATAGGCGAGTTATATAAAAGTGCTGCCTAAAGACGGCTTTTTGAGGAGATGGGAGTTAAAACCGATCTGAAAGAAGCTTTTAAATTTATTTACAAAGCAAAATATGATAAAACCTGGGGCGAACACGAACTCGATTGTGTTTTTATTGGTGAATATGATGGAAAAGTGAAGATTGATCCCGATGAGGCAGATGATTATAAATGGGTGAAAATAAGCGATTTGGCCAAAGATATCAAAGAAAATCCACAGATTTATACCCCCTGGTTTGGGATCATACTATCCAGGTTGCACTGAATCGTCGTTCATATAAAACGTAAAAAGGATAGCTTTTGAGAACTATTGTCCTATAATATGTTTTTATGGAAAGAACTAGAGATAAAGGAGAGGAAATATCGAAAAAATTCGACTCCGTTTCTTTTGATGTTGCAAAGTTTGTTGTCCTTTACGCTCTTTCTACCGGTAAAATCCCCGATCGAAGAAGAATTAAATTCTTGAATGATTTTGCACATTTGAGTTTGGCGCAGGCAAGCGGAGGCTTTGATGCCTTAGCGGATGAAAAAGCCAAAGATGGAGCAAATCACTCAGGAATAGTAAAAGTTTACTGGACGAGGACTATGGTTGATAAATACAAAAATTTGTTAGAGCAGACTGTTTCCATATATAACAATGAAGATGCGCATCAAGTTCGTGTTGCAATGGCTAAGTCTTATCAAACATTTCACAGGCAGGAATCGATTTCAAGAGGAATAGCACCTAATTGTCAAAAATTACCGGAAGCGGTGGAAAAGCAGGACATGATTTTAGACTATAGAAATTCAATAAATGAGGATTATACAAGAGTTATGCTCGAAATCTTAAATCCTTCATCCGATCAAATAACAAAACAAGAGAATGATAAACTTATCGATAACGTAATTCTCCCAACGATGAAGGCTTACCAAGTTCTGACCGACGCGGCTCAATATGGGTTAGAGAGTCAAAAGACAAAACTAACTATAGATAAAACCTTTGAGATTAACCTGCAGAATTTAAATACCTTTCAGCGAATGACTTCTTTGACAAAAGAGGCTTTCCCTCAAGCGAACGAGCATCTTCGAAAAATTGCGTTCCCCAACCGAATTACACCGTTTAGTCTCAGAACGAAGTTTACAAAGGCAGTTGCTGGTATTTGTTATGCCAAAGAGCTTGTCGAGTATCAAATTTTCAATTCCCAGGTTGGGAGATACCCTCAAGTTGTTTGAATTAGCCCCGATACGTATTTGCGTAAGCGACTACAAATTAGTAAAATAGCCTCTGTTTCAGATTTTTAATATGAATGAAATTTGCAATTCTTGTCATAATGATAAGGCGTGTACTACTCACGAACCTAGATTCTTGATAAATCAAGGGGAGTTGAAGTGGGACAATTGTCTTTTGTATACCTGTATAAGAGGTTACCAATCTGCCCGACAAGCAAGAATTGATTCAGAACCTGAAGAATTTGATGTTTCTGGTGTAACAAAATTGGGGTGGAGGTTTGGTACTACGCATAAACCAACAAGAGAAGGAAACTTTCAAAGATTTGTTGATGTTGATGGAAGAGTTTATTTTAAAGATCAGAATAATGACAATTGTTGGCGTCGTACTGGGCGAATTTTTTCGAAATCCTCATGGTCGGTGAAGTTTATACCAACATTCGATAGGGGTGAGGGAGACTAGACTTATCGTTGGCAAAAAGAAGTTAGTAAAGAATGGTATTTGGTCCCAAAATTTTTAGTTTTAATTTGTGTTTTTGAACTTTTCTTACAACTGCCCCTTGACATTGGTTGTTCTTCTTTGATACTTTGTGTATAAGATAAGTTGTGATTAGTCATAGACTAGGCACAAAACTATAACACAATAGTTGTAAGTAGAAAGAAGTGGATAATAGAAATCTGTGAAAATATATTTTGATTTTTGATATTTGAACTTTGATTTTAATAATATGCCCGAACCTAAAAAGAAAATAAAACTCCAGGATCTTCCGGATCTTTTGACTGTCCGTGAAGTTGCCGAAGTGCTTCGTGTATCGCCCTTAACAATCAAAAGATGGGGCAAGCGTGGAAAGCTTCCCGCAATACGCATCAACTCGCGCGGTGACCGCCGCTATAAGAAAGAGGCGGTGCTTTGGCTTTTAGGGATTCAGGAGAAAGAATAGCAACTTCTTTCTTGACCCTGTTAACATTGTAAGAAAGAGGCGCTGTTGTGGCTCCTAGATATTCAGGAAAAGGAGTAATGCCTCTTTCTTGGCACCGCTTCGCGTTGTAAAAAGATAGCGCTTCAACACATTGTCGATACTATTTTAGGTTTGCATTAAACATATATGTACAAATTAGAGGTTTTGTGTAATAAATTAATTGAGTCCTAATATGGAATTTCTTGAGGAGTTATTTCATAAAACCAAAAAAGATAAGAATAGACCGTTACCTGAAGTTGACCTGCTTGAGCCGGAAGACGGAAGTAATATTTACAGGTTTTTGATTTCCGGAACCACCGGAGAACGGACGGGATATTTGTTGTCAGAATTGGATGGTAATGTTGCACATTTTTCTATATATGTAGATAAGCAATCCGCAGGTAAGGGTTATGGAAGAAAATTGTGGAAACGCTTCAAAAGTTGGGCTGAGGACAATGGGGTTATCCAAATTCGTGGTCACTTAGTGCCTGACGATGGCAGGGAGAACGACGCGCGTAAGTTTTATCATAGAATTGGTGCAATTATAACCAAAGATAATCAAATAATAATAAATTTAGAGAAACCTGCTCAGACTTAGATAAATTTTACTAATTGAATAGTTGGAGAATATACCTGATTGGAATTAGTACGGTTTTATAAAGAATATTGATATCGGTAATTAATGATGCGTTTTGCACATAAACTTTATCCAATTGCATCCAGTCGGCAAATTTGTGTTTGTGGTGGCCGTTTGCGATCCAAGAGCTTGTAATTCCAGGTTTGACAAGAAGCCTTATGTTTTGAGCTTTAGTTAGTTTTTTGGCTTCGTAAACAGGTAGCGGTCTTGGACCGACAAGGCTCATTTCACCTTTTAGAACATTGATAATTTGCGGAAGTTCATCGAGTCCGGTCCTTGAAAGGAATTTGCCGAATTTTGTATAGCGTGGGTCGTTTCTGATTTTGAAAACCGGTCCATCAGCCTCATTTAGTTCTTTGTATTTTGATTGCAACTTGTCAGCGCCAACGACCATTGTTCTGAATTTATACATCTTAAAAACTTTACCGTTTTTTCCAGTGCGGTTTTGAATATAAAATATAGAAAATCCGGAAGTCTTGATTAAAACAAAAGAAATTGTAATAAAGATTAGGGCTACTAATGGAAAAGCTAACACGATTAAGAGATAATCTAGAAAGCATTTAATAAGTATTTTGTGATAGTAACTGATTTTGGACATAGGTGCTTAAATTGTTGTTTTATAATATCAGATTTATTGGTGAATTAGTGGCTTTGTTGTTTAGAAATGTAATGAAAATTAGTTTTTTATTGTATTTTTAGTTTAGAGAATATGTGTGGAATATTTGGGGTGGCGTTGATGGAGAATGGTGAAAAGATTAACTGGAGTGGTATCAAATCTCTCTCAGATAAATTATTCTGTTTATCAGAAACGCGTGGCAGTGATGCCTCAGGAGTAGCAATATTATCAGGAAAAAAAATTGTTGTTAGTAAAGCTCCTGTTAAAGGTTCAAAATTTGTTCACTTATTTGAATACAAGAAATTGTTTAAAGAGGTAGAAGAGACGCGATGTGGAAACGTTGTTATTATGGGGCATACACGTTTGGCTACAAACGGTCCGCAGTCTAATAATAGTAATAACCAACCCATTTATGATAGTGATGGTGTTATTACCCATAACGGGATTATTGTGAATAATGATCGTATTTGGAAAAACGATCTTCGAAAAAGAGCCGTCGATCGAGTTGACACAAAAGTAATATTGAAACTACTCAATACTTATTTGGGAAACGGGTATGAGTTGAAAGATACCGCAGTAAGCACATTTAAAAAAATAGAAGGTTCTGCATCTATTGCATACATATCTGCTTATGAAAAATCATTATTGCTCGCAACGAATACTGGTTCGCTTTATTATGTTTATGATCGTTTTAAAAAGATTATTATATATGCATCTGAAAAACATATCCTAAAGGATGTGCTTCGAAATGAAGCTGTTCGGAGTATTAATCTGGGGATTACACAGCTTAAAGCTCGATATGGATTGATAGTAAACCTTGATAATTTTAAGATTCATCGTTTCCTTTTGAATAACTTAAGCTTTAAGAAGATTAATCATAAGCGAGAAAGATTGTTTTTAATTAACGATGCTAAAAGCAATATCAAGCAAGTTAAATTCAACTTTATTGCGCAAAGACACGAGAATTCTCTAACAAAATTGAAAAAACACGATTTCGATTATAAAAGTATAAGGAAGCTGAGAAGGTGTGCGCTGTGTATATTACCTTCTACTATGCCAGGTATCACTTTTGATAAAGAAGGTGTTTGCAATTATTGTAATAACCATGTTAACCAACCTCTTAAGGGGGAAAGTTTATTAAAAGATTTATTAGCGCCCTATAAAAATGACCGCGGAGAACCAGATTGTCTACTCGCATTTAGTGGCGGAAGAGATAGTTCGTATGGTCTTTATTATTTAAAAACCATTCTCGGTATGAACCCAATTGCTTACACATATGATTGGGGTATGCTTACTGATTTGGGAAGGAGAAATCAGGCTAGAATGCTTAGTAAATTAGGTGTTGAACATGTGATAGTAGCAGCTGATATTAATAAAAAGTTAGAAAATATTCGTAAAAATGTATATGCATGGTTAAAAAAACCAGATTTAGGCATGATTCCACTATTAACTGTGGGAGACAAACAAGCAGAGTATTATGCTGATCGGGTAGCAAAGAGGAACAATTTAAAATTAATTATATATTGTTCAGGATGTGATTTGGAAAATGATGAATTTAAAGCAGCTTATGCTGGGGTCAAGAACGGATATCCGGGGGCTGTTTTGAACAGATTGGTTACTGCTGGAAGGATTAGGCTTGCTTCATATTATATTCGGCAATTAATATCAAACCCTTCCTATATAAATTCTTCGTTACTCGATTCTGCGTTTGGTTTTTTTTCTATTTATATTAAAAAGCATAAATACCTCTACTTATGGGATTATATTCCCTGGAATGAAGAAAAGATCGTCTCTTTATTAACGAAAGAATTCGGATGGGAAAAAGAAAATGAAACAAATTTGACTTGGAGAACGGACGATGGTACACCTGCTTTTTATAATTATATTTATTATCAGATACAGGGTTTTACCGAGAATGATACATTTAGAAGCAATCAAATAAGAGTGGGAGAGTTACGAAGATCGGTTGCTTTGGATTTAGCTATAAAGGAAAACCGACCCCGCTACGAAGCTTTAAGGTGGTATTTTGACAGATTGGGTGTAAACGGTCACGAAATTTTAACTGCGGTAGATAATATCCCCAAATTTTATTGAACCATTTTCGACTTTTTTGTTTGAATTTTTTTTAAATCATGTTTAATCAAGCTACTTTCCTGGGCAAGTTTTTTTATCTGTTTATCATAACGCGATATAACTATTGAGAAATGTACCAGTATTAATATGATTCCAATGATGAGAACGGAAAAAATTGCAGACGTTGGATAATATATACCCACGGTGGTAGAAAACCAATATAAAACACCGATAAAGATGGATAAAATTAGTATTAGTAATGTTATTCCGAGCCAAAGGATTGAATACCCAGGTTTTAAGTACCCTTTTCTAATCAGTAAGATAACAATAATTGTCAATGTCAAACTTCCGGCCACAGAAAGTAACTGAGTTCTTGGATTTATCTGGCCAAACAACATCTCCGTGTTATTCATAGTTTTTATAATTTAACTTTTCTTTGTATGTTTCAATAAGGATCGATATTGATAGGGATATTATAATGTATATTGAGTTGAAAATACCGAAATACGATTTACCATATTTTCTACTTAACATTTTTGCGGGGACCTCTTTGACCCCATATTTATTTATTATCATTTTAATTATCCAGATAATATCAGATTCTTCTCCCGATAGATCTCTAAGTAAAAGATTTATTGAGCGTTTGTTGAAAGCAAGATATCCAGATATGGGATCATAAATTCTTACTCCATATACAATTTTAATCAATGTAGAATATATCTTGGTTGCCAGCAATCTGGTTAATGAAGTTTTGTAATCAGTATTTTCAACAAAACGGCTACCAATTACCACATCTGTGGTTTTTAGCTGTTTTATTAAATTGGGTATATATTTTGGTTGATGTTGCCCGTCAGCATCAATTCGGATGGCAACATTGTAATTGTTGTCTTTAGCAAAAATTAAACCTGTTTGTACCGCAGCTCCAACTCCCAGGTTGAAAGGTAGATCAAGTAAAACCACATCATGTTTTAAAGCAATTAGAGATGTATTATCGTTGGAACCGTCATTCACAACAACAATTGTATAATTTTTGTTAATTTTTTTTATAGATTCAATTACCCCACCAAGAGAAGCCTCTTCATTAAAAGCAGGGATAATTATGCAAATTTTGTCTGTCATATTTTTATAATCTTAAAAAGATGCGCATTGCCCGAGCTAAACACTTCACGGTAGGTGGCTTTGTTCTCAACTTCATTATATGTATACTTAATACCATCGGGATAAACCACTTTTGAGCCAATAAAAAGATAGGTCGGTTTTAATTTTTTTATACCATTCGTAATACTTTCCTTATCGTATTGGGTGAAATCGTACCAAGTTATTTTTCTGTAGGTAACTGCTGGGATGTATATTCCAGCATCTCCATAATTATTTAGAAACACATCGTTTTCGGATGTATTTTTAGATATCCAGTTAAACACATTAATGTCATCTTTATTAATCATTACAAAATACTCATCTTTATTGGCAAAGAAGTTGTGATTATCAATGGATTGTTTTATTAATACTGAACATATGAAGATTGTTGCAGTTAGGGTTGATAAGTTTTTAATTGAGAGTTTGTTATGAGAATTAAATATCAGTTTAAGTTTATTGATAAATAAATTATAAGTTAATGTAACAAAATATAGCAACGGTATTAGGCTAATAGTGATGATTCTATCAGGAAAAAGTAGTGGTGAAAGTGGAAGTATCCAATATTTGCTATTTATAATTAATATTAAAGACGCAAACAGTATTATTAGAAAGATTTTTGACTCTTTTTTTTTCGGATCCTTGATTACAATTCCAATCAACCCTATTAATAACAAAGGAAGACCGATCCTGATAAGGTAATATTGGGGAAGAGTGTATATTGAATCAGCAACTGAACCTTCCCAGTTCTGATGATCGCTTGTTGTGTTTTGTTGATATTTAATTTCTGTAAGAACATCATTTGATGGAAGCCGTAGAAGTCGGATAAACGGGATAGAAAATAGTAACAAGATAAGGAAGGTTAAAATACAGAACTTCGATAAATTGGTTTTCTTAAATAAGCTGATTATTTTTGGTATGTTAAATATTGTGATTGCAATAGAGAAATATCCAACGGCTGCGATTGAAAAGTGGTGTGTAGTAAAACCTGCGTATATGAGTGTTGCTAAAAGAACTGCATTTCCAAATGTATATAGGTTTGTTTCGTATAACTTTTTGGTAAATATAAAAGTGAAAGTAAATATTCCGATACAAAGTATGGTTGGGTTACCGCCCCAGTAGAAGTATCTGATAATATCACTGTTTGACCAGTTGTTACTTAACCAGAGTGCCGAAAGCGTTGTTAATCCACTTGGAAGTAAGAGAAAATATTGTCTTAGGAATATGTAGATGGAAATTCCTATGAGAGTGTAGGTAAGAATAATGATATATTTTGATGACTCTAAAATTGATAGATTGCTTGTTAAAGAGAGTATTGCGGTTAATATGGGGAGTCCAATATAAGAATCACCGAAATGCTCAGATGGTGCAATTGGTTCATAAGTTGAAGGAAAAGAATTTTTTTCTACAATCTGTCTTGCGTTGTAGAGATGTGTTGCCATGTCAGCACCTGCGGGAGCGGTTTTACTGATTATTGGAAAATAGATTGGAAGAAATATTGATAATGCAACTAAAAAAGAGAAGACGTCCGATTTGCTGACATGAGGTTTTATATTATTCTTATGTAGGAATGCTAATGTAATAAATGCGGACAAGATTATTGTTATATTTATGAAGGTGGTTAAGCTGATGGGTATCAATTTTAATATCCAAAATCCGGTTATCCAAAAAGCGATTGAAAAGACGAGCGAAAAAGATACATTCTCAAAAAAATCAAGTTTTAGTTTGTTGAAGAAAAAAAATAATATTCCAGGGTAAATTAAAGGTAGTAAGTATGGGAAATATAGGTAAGATAATACTGTGAACAATACAAGAAATAATTTGATAATTATTTTGTAGTTCATAGAATTTATAATATTATAATATATTTTTAGCAGATAATATTGCTCTTACATTTATTTTTTATATTTGCCTACAGATTTTCAGCACCTTTGACCATTGTTTTGAATTTGTACATCTTGAATGCTTTTCCATGCTCTCCAATCCGTTTTTGTACAAAAATGACTGGTAAAGACGAAGTTAGAAAAATATAAAGAGTGATTATTAAGAGAAATAGTAAAATTAAGGGGCTGAAAACTAATATAAGAACATAATCTAATGATAATTTTACTAAAGAATGTGCATATACACTCACTTGAGATTGACGATCTATATTTTATGATTATAACTTACACTTGGTTTATATACATGATTATTGCGATATAAAAAAGCCAGATGATATCTAAGAAAGTGCAGCAACCCAACTCATTCTAATAATAACGTGGCAAATGTAGAATTTTAGGTTTGTATAGCGACACGGATTTGTTTTGGGGTAAACGATTAAATGTTAGGCTATAAATAAGGCGCCGCGGCAATGTTTAAATTAATAATATATCATCCCGATTCCTCCCCATCTGCCAATACCAATATTATTTTCAATATCCATACATATTTCAAGATGCGAATAATTATGTTTTATTTCCTGCCAAAATTTCTCCACCTGACACTGTTTAATTTGGTGTCTGTTGATGTCATGAAAGATAACAAGTCCACCTTTTTTAACAAGTGGTGAATAGAGTTCCCAATCTCTTTTAACACCTTTATAAGAGTGATCTCCATCAATGAAAAGAAGATCAATGGGTTTATGTCTTAATAAATTTTCAATAGTTTTTCTTGTGCTCTTAAGGTGGGAGTCTTTATTTAATAAAATAATATTTTGGTTGGGATACTTTAACTGTTCTACAAATTTTTCATCACCAAATTTAGCTTTATCAACAGAAATTATTAGAGAATTTTTATCTGCCACTTCCTTCCACACATATAATGTCCCGCCTTTATCGGTTCCAATCTCGACGACAACTTTAAATCTATGTCTACGAAATGCCTGAACTAACAGTTCTAATTCTCGAGGTTTTTGAGTTGCTTTGTGTTTTAGCGCTTCTATTGATATTCGTCGTGCGTTGAAGAATCTCATTAGTGTAGAGAAGGAATTAAGATAATCGTTTTTATTTACCATATTTTCTAATTCTAAATGAATCGGCTCTATAAATTATAACTTATTAATATATGATTTAGTAGTTGGGGTGTGGAATTTGTAATTGATAAAAAGAAGGTTTGTTTAGCATTTATTTATTCGTATAAAAATATTTTGAGCAATATCTTGTAGGTGTAGTATTTATAGGTCTGTTTATTAAGGTACAAAACGCATAGTGAGCGGCGTATGTAGTATTATTTTAGGTGATAAATTGTTATATATTTCTTTTGTCAAATAATTAGGTATGTTTAAAAAATTAAAATTTTTAGATCTTCTGTTAGGAATGACGGAAAAGGAGTTTAAAGTTCGTTATAAACGTACGGTTTTTGGATTTTTGTGGGTATTAATAAATCCAATACTTCAGATGTTAGTAATTGGGTTTGTCTTTCGGTATTTTATAAAAGATCCAATTCCAAACTATTTTCTTTATTTAATTGTTGGACTTTTAGTTTGGAATTTTTTTACATTATCATTCCAAAAAGCAACATCATCGATTGTCAATGAAAGAGCACTGATTAAGAAAGCAAATTTTCCAAGAGAAGTTATTCCTCTTTCGATAATTCTAGCTAATTTTTTAAATCTTCTAATCTCATTTGCCCTACTTTTACCACTTTTAATTTATTTTCGAACACTAAGTGTTTTGAGTCTCATAAAACTGATTCCAGCGGTGTTTGTACTGCTAATTTTTACATCTGGTATCAGCCTTTTGACATCTGCTCTGAATGTAAAATACAGAGACGTCACCTTTTTTGTTCAAGCGTTTTCAATGGTTTGGTTTTATATAACACCAATTATATATACAATTAATTTTATACCCAGCAGCATTATGTGGATTTGGAGACTGAATCCAATGACATCAATTATTCAGCTTTTCCAATACACTTTGGTTTCAGCCGCACCGCCAGGACCAGCAATGCTAACGGAGAATTTGTTGATTATTATTGCAGTTACTTTAATGGGAATAAATGTTTTTAGGAAGGAAAGTAGTAATTTTGACGACTGGTTGTAAATTAATTATTTGATAATAGTAATTTTATTTTTTTTATGCAATAAAGAAAGTCATCTTTAGTTTCAGGATTATTATCAAATACATATCGTAATGCAGTGACCATGGCATTAGTAAATAAATCTGAGTAAATTATTAACTGTACAGCTATCTCAAGTATATAATTGTGGTTTTCTTCAAAGAAAAGAAATAAACTTTTTAAAAATATCACCTCTTTTGCACACCGATTTTTCCACTGCTACACCGATCCACCTCCGACATGTTTTATCTTTGCTTCTGGAACATGTGCAAGTTTAAAACCGTTTCTTTTAAGTTTGAAACATAAATCTACATCTTCATACCACAATTAATATTTTTTGTTAAAAAAACCAACAAATTTTATATCAGACATTCTTGCAAATAAAACCCCCCTGGAATTTGGTCTATATCAGTAGGTTTGTTTTTTTAAATTTTTGATAATATGACTCTATCTTTTAAATACCTCCTAATACGCTTTGGAATAATTGAAAAGGTAGTATGAAGAAGATATGTTTGTATTAACGATGGAAGTCTTCGATAATAGTGATATTGGATTGATTTGTTGCAACCAATTGCAAGGGGTGTGCAGGCAGCATATTCTAAATTTTTTATAGTTCCCTTTTGGACTTCAGTGTCGGGGTTTAATATAAAAACATATTTTGTTTGGGTCTTGCCCAGTTAATTTAGTCTAAGTAGTCTCTTTAAATCCGCAGAGAGTGTATCTCTGTGGTTAAATCTCCACTCTGATTCTATCATATGTTTGGTAAATTGTTCTTTCGGTATGCCATTGAATTTATTGAGCTTTCGTTTTACCCAAGAACAATAGCTTTATACTCCGTTTATGTGAGCGCCATCGTCTCTAGCAAATTCATCCTCAGTGTGTTTTACCTTCTTGTGGTTGTAAAACCATATACAGCAAGAGCGTCGTAGCTTCTCCAGCCATCAGAGTAGATATCGCTTCCGGATTGGACGACTTTCCTTATGATTGGCATTATTTCGCTTCTTTCAGTAGAACTAATGATTTGAGTGTATACAGAGCCCTTCCTTTTCAGAAGTCCGAGTACAATGATTTTTCTTCCTGCTCCACGGCCTCGCCTGCCTCTGACTCTCTTGGGACCAAAGTAACTCTCATCCACTTCTACGCCATTTACCAGATCCGCTTCTTTTCGTTCTCTGAGTGCATCGGAGGTGATTGCCTTACGAAATATGGATAATACCTATCGGCAGTTTTTCTGTTAACATGGGTAATTTCCGAGGCTTTAGAGGATGCAACATCGGCAACAAAACAATTAAAAAGAGTAGTATATTTTTGTGTTGAAATGCGTCGACGATTATGAACTCTCATTTTTCCCAGTATACAGCGACTTTCTTTAACTTAAATCTCTGTTAACTGGGCAAGACCCTTTGTTTTACCTTTTCTAATCCCATATTTACAGCTTTTGCGAATCCATAGTTTTTCTTATTGAGTATACTATTGATTTTTTTGTATTTCTTTTTTAATAAAACCAATTTTTTTGAGTCTTTTGAATTATTGTCAATAATAAGTGTGTTTTTTAATAAAAGAGGATTGTATTTTGAGATTGAATTTAGACACCTAGTTAATAATTTTCTTGAATTCCAATTTACAATTACAATCGAAACATTATTACCCATATAAATTAGGTTTTCTGAAGAAGAAGCAAATTACTAGACAATTTTAAAGAATTAACTTGTAACCTACGATCTATTCCTTTTAAGGATGAGTCATTAAATTTCTCCAATTTTGAAGTGACTTGAAGCCCATAATTATGTAAGAGCATTAAGCCGTTTTTTTCGAGATGGGGTAAAACATTTGCAACATCCCTGTCGACGTTTATCTTAGCCCTGTTGCTGTTAATTACCACGTATCTAAATTTTACATTTTTTGGAAATTTTCTGAAGGTTTTGATTTTCTTATGAATATCCAAAAGTTTAAAATGCTCATCTGTTTTTTTTAATTCCCACCAAGGTGGACCGAGCCAATTCGTATTTTGTTCTCTGAAATAGTCATCGAGTAGATAATAGACCTTACCATAGTTGTTTTCCATACAAGCGAGCGCACAAATTGCAGGAATAAGTCCGTTGTAAGAACCTACACAGAGTATAGATTTGGGTAGGATGGTCATAATAATGGAATAGTGAAATACCATTTCGGACATTATGCTTGTTCTAAGCGTGTCGTCGTCTTTGAATTGATTAATTAATTCTCTTAAAACGCCACGTATGAGTATTAATGGTCTATTGTTCCCCGAAACAACATCGTTGAGTTTATTTTTTGTTATTGTAAGTTCGAGTTTATCTCTAATTTGAGTGTTTAGATTGAAATTTCCTATTTTCATACAACTTCAGAAATGCTTTTAAATTTAAGCGGATCTACATGGTTTTTAGATAAAAAGTATTTTTGATTTTCGGAAATAATCTTTCCATAATTATATTGGTGTTTTATAAAAGTACTGTGATGAAAGTGATGGACATATGTAGAATAATCAACTGCAATTGATCCTCCCAACTTTATAATTCTGAGACAATAATCTGTGTCTTCAAACAGACCTGATTTGAAATTTTCATCCAGAAGACCAACTTTATCAAGAAACTTTGTGTTAAAGGCAACACAAAAAAAAGGAATAAAATTCGTCTTAATTATTTTTTTTCCGAAAGAGGAGCTAATGACTTTACAGTGGCGGTCGTAACTTTTTTTAAATTGAGAAAATTTAAATTTATTTTCAATAATTTGTTGTGCATGAAATGTGTCTCTCCAGGATTGTTTTGTTGTAATTGGTCCTAACGCACCATATTTGGAGTTTTTTATGATCCTGACAAGATTTGTATCCCAACTAGGAGAGACTAGTGTGTCGTTGTTAAGAAGAAATATATATTTACAATTATAACTTATTGCCATTTTAAAACCGATGTTAACTGCTTTTGGAAATCCGAGTGGAGTCTCATTTTTTAGGAGAATGTGTGACAGGTTTTTATCTAACAGGTAATTCAGTACAGATTTCGTTTCGTTGTCTTCGGATCCATTGTCGATAATGGTGTAGACTGGTTTTTTAATTTGAGAATATGCCGTTGTACTTTCAAGAAGATTTATTGTCATCCATGATAAATTATAAACAGGGATAATGTAAAAGACGCTTTGTTCTGGTAAATTATCACTAACCTGGGATGAAATAACACTGATCATATAGTAATATGTTTTGTATAAATTATATTTGCTATTTTATCATGAAGTTGATAGATCTGTTGAACTTAAGATTAGTACCAATGTACGTACTATTATTTAGAATTGAAACCCAATATTTATTAAGAAAATAATTACTTATGAATAAAAAAATTGCAGTAAAGATAGTGAATGTTAGTAAAAAGTATACAGTTCATCATGAAAAACCGACTTTGGTAGAGAAGTTATTAAATGGAGAAGTTGAGGAGTTTTGGGCTTTGAAAAATATTAATTTAGTAATAAATAGAGGGGAAAGAGTAGGTATAGTTGGTTTAAATGGATGTGGAAAAACTACTCTTTTAAAAATTATTTCTGGTATAACTTCACCTACAAAAGGACATGTTCAAATTTATGGTAATGTAGTGTCGTTAATAGATCTTGAAGCAGGTTTCCACACAGATTTATCAGGATATGCAAATGTTTTTATAAATGGGATGCTGCTTGGAATGAGCAAGTCTGAAATAAATCAGAAAATAAATTCAATAATAGAATATTCTGGTATTGGTAAATTTATTGATGTTCCGCTATTTACATATTCAGCAGGTATGAAGTTAAGATTAGGTTTTTCGGTTGCTATATTTTCCAATCCTGAAATAATTGTAATTGACGAAGGGTTGTCAGTAGGTGATATGGAATTTCAGAAATTGATCCGTAAAAAATTTTTTGAACTAAACTCCAATGGATGTACTTTTATATACGTTTCACACAGTATGGAATCGATAAAAATGTACTGTAAAAGATTTGTATGGTTAGAGCAAGGTGAAATTAAAAATGTTGATTCGCGCTTTGTACTTAAGAGGTATCAGAATAATCCAATTTAAAATAATACATAATTTCCCTATATTACTGGTTGTAGTTGAATGTTATGTATACATTTAAACTACTAATGAGAAGTTATTGTAGTTGTTTGATATGACCAGCCAAGAATGTAAACGAACTAATAGATAAGTTAAATATCAAAGATATGTTGAATCTTTTCCACACGTTAGTATTTGTAGCCAATAAATGTCGAAGAAAGTTTAATCCATTAAAAAATGAATCTCGTTTTAAAATATTCACCCCCTTTATATCTAAGGTTTTACAAGTGTTGTATTCATCAATAATTTATAACTATTTAATCAGGTATAAAAACAAATACCGTAAATCGAGTAAAAATGCTGTGTGCGAGGTTATTTCAATCGTATCGCATAAAGACTTGATTATGTATCTGGTGGCAATTAGTACATTTATGTATTTTGTACGTAGATCTGTACTGATCACTGTCTTTGATGACGGTAGCTTGATCAACGAGGACACATTGTTATTAAAAAGATTGATACCAGAAATAAGGATTGTGAAAAAAAGTGACTGTGATACAAAAATTAAAAAAATTATTAAAGATAAATTGATTATTAAGTATCGAGATTATAGTCCAATAATCAGAAAAGTAATTGATTTACATATCCTTTCTGTAAAAAGGAAGTTAATTTATTTGGATAGCGATATTATTTTTTTTAGAATTCCGACCGAAATAATTAAATGGATTGATGTTGGGAAAGACGACCTTTTTTTTATGAATGATCCATTTGATGCCTACTCGTTGTCAAATGTTGAAATTATGCATATTACAAACATAAAGTTAATCCCAAAGATGAACATAGGTTTAATGGGGTTTTACAAAGATATTGTTGATTTGAAGTTGCTTTCGGATATATTTTCTTTTTTCGATAATAATACCTTCGATAGGACAATAAAGGTGTTGGATCAGACAATTTTTAGCGTTTGGTTTTCTGCAGCAAACAAATACGAAAAAATTAGATTAAACAAACAATACCTTGTAACAGTGGATAAACATGTAATACGAGATGTAATATGCAGACACTACTTTTCAGTTCCTGGAATTCGCGAACTTTTTTATAAGGATGCGCTTTATGCATTGAATAAAATGAGTGAATGATGGTGCCTGATTGAAAATAAATCCAGGAAACGAAATTCTGTTCCAACACTCTTTTAATCAATGTAAAAGTGAAACATAAAGTTAAAATGAATTCCTAAGCAATGAAAAGTCGCAGGAAAACTACTCCCAAAATATCAATATTGATTGCGTCGCGAAATAGGCCAGAACAGTTAATGGTGTGTTTGGAATCAATTGAAAATAATAAATTTAAAAGTTACGAATTGGTGATCGGCGATCAAAGTTCGAGAAATTGTAGTTATAAAAAAATACTTTCTAAAAAAAACAAAGTCATCTATATTAGATCAACTAAAATTGGTAAAGCGAAAATACTCAATGAAATGTTGGGTAAGGCACGTGGGGAAGTAATTACATTTACAGATGATGACTGTATTGTTTCGAAAGATTGGTTGAGAAATGTTTACAATTATTTAAAGTTAAATCCGACAATTGCAGGTGTTTACGGCAAAATACTTGCCCACAAACCTTCTAATAATAAAAATCTTTATTGTCCATCCACGGTTGTGAGAAATAATAATATTGTTACTAGTGATCCTTATATCGATGTTTGTGGAACGCTTGGAATAGGCAATAATATGGCATTTAGGAGAGATGTGTTTAATAAAGTTGGTAATTTCAAAGAGTGGTTGGGAGTAGGATCGATTTCAATAAATGGCGCAGAGGATGTCGAACTTTCATTCAGATTACTTAAATCAGGTTATTCACTTGCTTATAATCCCAAGATCAGCGTATATCATAACAGGTGGTTAACAAAATATGCCTATGAAAAGCTTGTATTGGGCTATACGTGTGGAGAGATAGCGTTTTACTCCTATTACTTGTTAATGGGAGATAAACAGATGTTATTCAAATTGATAATTAAATGTTGGGATAGGTTTCACCATATTATAAACGTAGCTCTAAATAATCTAAGAATTAATAAACGCGAGTTAAATTTATTTGAATCGTTTTTTTTATTTGTGATGTTATTATACTTTATTTTGAGGGGGTTAATTATAGGTATGTATGCATTTGCTGCCTATAAATTGTCCGGGTGATATTGATTTGTTAACTTCATTACAAGTATTGTGTAAACAACTGGAAAATTTTAAGGATGGTATTTCATTAATTATATTTCAAAGGTTGGAAAATCATTGGGTATAAGTCTTTTTAAATTTATTTTAGTTTTGGATGTAACTTTTGATCCGAGGACGATTGTCCACATTATTTTTTCCATTAGGGGTATTTGCATTTTATCAGTTTGTGTTCCGTCATCAAAGTCAAGAACCACCTTAGAGTAAAAGTTTTTTTTAATAAAATAAACCATGTAACATTTTTGAAGAACGACGCAATCGTAATGTTCAAATATTAGATTTAACAACACATTTCTAAAATTACTAAATCTTCGTGAAATAACAATGGTATGTAAAATATTATGTGTAAGAAGATAAGACTCTATTTTATAAATTATATCGTTTAAATACGGTACTGTTAAAACTGGGGAGTGTGCTAATTTTACAGTTCTAAATTGAAATTTCTTCATACATTTTTTTTGTTCTTATGGTTATTTCTTCTTTTAAGCATTCTATTCTATACAATTTTGAAATATTATTTGGTGTTGATACATTATAGGAATATAGTGGTTCATTTAATACTTTATATCTATTATCTGCCATTTCTAACATGGGTAAGAATGAAGCAAGATCGAACTGATACTTAAGCCAGTTACCGGAAGCGTCTTTAAAATCACTTTGTTTTATTTTTTTAAAGAGGGAGGTTTTAAATGTCATAGTGTGGAAGACCTGAAAAGGAACCAATCTAAAACATCTTGAGCTGGCTATTTTATTTGAATAATCTTTATTGGAATATTTCAATCCAAACCTCGATAGACTTTTATAATATTTTTTTCCGTTCCAAACTAAACAACCTCCCCATGTTAAAAGTATATTTTTATTCCTATAAATATCATTGATGTATTTAAGTGCGTTATTGTTGATAAACCAATCATCCCCGTCCAAAAATACAACTACTGAGTTTTTCATCTTAGCGTATTTATGAATAAGTATATAACCGTTATAGACAGAATACATTCGTTGTTTGTTGAAAACGGTTATGTGTTTTTTTAATTTTGATTTAATGTATTTTTTTTGGTTTTCTGTATAATCAGAAGCATCGTCGATGAAAAGTATTTTATATTTTTTATAAGTTTGGGCAAAAACGGAATCAATGCATTTGTCAAAGTAGGTAAAAGCCTTCCATGAGCGTATTAAAATATAAAAAAAAATTTGGTTTTTTGTCATCACTTGTCAATAGATATAAAACCGACAATAAATTTGCTGTTATTGTAACATTTATATTTCTGATTTTAATCTCTGTTTCCGGTATCATTAAAGAGTTTAAATATTTCATTTTTTTATACTTTTTAGTCGCAACCTTTTTATCTATACGTTTTAAAAGTCTATTTATAGGATTTTTTTTAATAACTCTTCTTACCTTTCAACTGTTATCTCCTGCAAAAAGTTATCAGATACAAATATTTAGAAGTGGGGAGCTAGAAAATATTGATTATCGAAATGGATTAATGGCTAATTATGGTGTTAATTTACCAAACATTTTCATCTTTTTGTCTGTACTATTTATGGTTGTCGAGAGGTTCAAAAGGGGTGGCCTGTTCGAAATGAACAAACTAAAGGTTGCAATTTTTTTCCCAAGTTTATTATTTATGATATGGGGAATAGGAGTATGCTTGACGATGTCGTATATTCCTGCAGCATCTTTGATTTGGGCGATGCAGACGACTGAAGTGTTTTGGGTTGCATTTTTACTTTATTATTTTTTTAAATTCTATCCAAAATACTCAGAATGTTTTTATTCTATACTTCTTTTTAGTGTTGTATTGCAGTTTGTTATATCTATTTTGCAGTTTGTTAAAGGTGGGGGTTTAGGTATGCCAATTGAAAATTATTACGGAGGATGGTTTTCTAGAAGCTCAGAAGAAACAGATGTGTATTTTCGGGTAATGGGTACATTTAGCCATCCCAATTACTTTGCTTTAGCCGTAGCAACATTGATAATTATTATCTTTGTAAGATTTATTAAACACCCTTCAAGAAGTCAATTGTTGATACTTATACTTGGCTCATTGACATTAGTACTAAGCCAAAGCCGATCAATCTGGATCGGCTTTGTAATGGCGGTTTCTTTATTATATTTTATATATAAACAACAAATATTATTAATTTTCCGTAAATTTTATAAAAAACGTTATTTGGTATTATTTGGGCTAATATTTTCCTTTTCATCTGTTGTTTTTATACCAAGACTGTTGTTGTCTTTTAATTCTACATATGTGGGGGCAGCTATTCCGGGGCGAATTGAAATGATAAAAGAGGGTTTGGATGTACTAAGTGTAAATCCTTTGTTGGGTTATGGAGTGGGAACAAATGCATATATTCTTTATCAGACTAAACCTTCAGGGATGATGGCAGGTTTTCCTTATGGAGTTCATATGGCAGCGCTGCAATTTGCTATAGAATACGGCATTGTTGGGCTGGTTCTATTTTGTGCACCTTTTTTTTACATTCTAAGAGAGCTGGTCAACCAGCGTATTAGGTCAAAAGGTGCAAATGCCATTCATCAAGATTATTTTGTTATATATACAATTTTATTGTTAGTTTATTTTATTTTTTTTACCTTACAACCGTTTGATATAAACATTTCACCATATTTGGGTATTTGTTTGGGATTTGGTATTATTTCACTGTATGTCGCAGATCAATAGTAAAAATAATATATTTAAAAAGTTTAAAGAATTAATAAAACGATTTACCTGGTTTGATTATCTTGTATTTTCATTAACAATACTGCTTTTATTTGGATCTTTTTTGTTTTTTTTCAGAAAACGCGAGTTAATTGATATTAAGGTAAAAGTTACGGATAAAGAGGTTCTCTATTCATGGAGTTATCCCCAAAATTGGTATGCAGATGCTTTCAAGATAGGCGACGAGGAAAGAGATACACTCGGCAGAAAATCTGTAGTTATCAAAGATGTTGAAACATTTAATATCAACGAACAAATGAAGGCTGTATATCTTGATTTATCTGTTGAAGCGGTTTATGACTCAAGAGCGAAACGCTACGTTTTTCAGGGTAGGCCATTAAGTGTGGGAACAACAATTCCATTTAGTTTATCAGATGTAACTTTTGATGGATTGGTAATTGGGGTTTTAAATACTGGACTGGATAATAATTCGACAACTGAATATAAGACTGTTAAAGCTATCATTAGAGGTGTAGATGAAGACGCAGTAAATTACGAACCAAAAGTACTGGAATCATTGTCGGTGGGTGATAAAGTGACTAGTTCAAAAGGTATAACTCTTGTGGAGTTGATCGGATTGAAATTAGAACCTGCTGAAAGATCTGTTAGGACTGATAGTGGAAACTTAGTACTGCGTCGCGATCCTTTTTATAAAGACGCAACTCTTACCTTAAAAGTTCTGACAAAGACAATTGGTGATGACTTGTTTGTACTAAACGATATGCCTTTAAGAATCGGTCAACAACTACCTTTGGCTTTTAGCAATAAGTTCGTTAGGGCAACTGTTGTTGGTATAAATTGAAGTTAGATCTGAACTTCTCGATTTCACATCGAATTGTAAACTTTCTCGTAAACTTTTAGTGTCTTTCTGGCCGTTTCATCCCAAGAGAATTCTTTGACCCGTTTTAGTCCGGAATTAATATATTTTTTCCTTAAAACGGTGCTTACTGCCATATTATTCATCGCTTTTGAAATGTCCACAACAGATTTAGGGTTAACCAGATATGCAGCACCTCCTGAGACCTCCTTAGTGGCACTGATTTTTGATGTGATGACGGGGCAACCACAGGCCATGGCTTCAAGAATGGGTAATCCAAAACCTTCGTACAATGACGGGTATAAAAATACAGTTGCATTGTTATAACATGTAACCAACCCGTCTAAGTCAGGACGGTGAATGAACCTTATTTTGGAAAGTAGTTTTAGTTCTCGTGCAAAGTTGGCTAATTTTTGTTTCGGTATTTTTGTTGAAATTACAATTTTTAAAATGTATTTATTTCTAATATCTTCAGAAAGCAGGGAAAATGCCTTAATTATTCTAAACGTATTTTTTTTGGGACTAAAATCACTCAAACAAAGAAAATAATTAGAATCTTTGCGGGTATGTTTGTTTAAAATTCTAAATTTATTATTGAAAGCCTCGTAAATTGTACTAATTTTCTTCTTCTTCATTCGTAGCTTGTTTAAAAGTTGTTTTGATGTGTAATTGCTTACAGAAATGAAGTGATCGGTTTTTCTTAACGTAAAGAATCTTAGAATTTCCACCAAGAGCCTGTTGTATAGTTCACCGAGCGTCTTTGGATAAATTTTTGACAAGTCGACATCGTGTACTGTTGTTATGGTTTTTAACCCACTTTTAAATATAGTACCGAATGAATCTAAGTGATGGAAGATGTCAACATGCTCTTTTTGGGCATAATAAGTCATAAAAAATTGTCTATTATAAAAAGGTAATTTTTGAGGAATCATAAACAATTTGAAATTTTTTTGATTGGGTATTCTTATTTTGTTTCGAGAAAAAATAATATACTCGTTTGTTTCATCAATTCGCATTAATGCATTTAACAACTCTTCGGAGTAAATTTTGACCCCGCAAGGATGCTTTATCGATAAAGGTAAACCGTCAATTCCAATTTTCATACGCAAACTTTTCAACTTTATAAATTATGTACTGAATTATAAATACAAATGTCAACAAAATTGAGATATTACTAAAGCTAATTTTATTTATTAATAATCTAATTTTCTTTTCATTAAATCTTTTTCTTAATGTTGTATCATACTTACTTGAAATAGTTGATAATTTATTTTTAATTTTTTTAACGGTGGGTGATTTTTGGTTTTTGTTAATTAGATTATCTATGCAGTATTTAATTTTGTCCTTACCCATGTATTTTGAATTTGATACATGTTCAAACCACTGAGATTTATCGTGTTTACGGTAAAATCCCAAGATGCTGTTTTGATAAATAAATCTTCCTTTGAGAGATAGTGCGGCAAATGTTGGAATATCGGTGAATGGATAGTTTTTGTCGTGTTGGAATCCTCCAATTTGAGTTAAAATGTCCTTCCTAATAATAACGGTAACAGGAATGATTGATTTTGTTAATTCTAGAAAGAGATTTAAAATTGCTCCGGGTGGCTCATTATTAAGAATTTTTCTATCGTAATTATAAGTATATAAATAGATTGGTAGACCAATTTTTGACACAAAAATGCAGTCGCCATAAGAAAGTATTGCTCTTGTTTTCTCCAATGCATCTATTTGTTTGGAGAGTTTTTTTCTGGGCCACATATCGTCTCCTTCAAGTATTGCCACATATTCGCCGTTACATAATTGCAGCGCTTGGTTATAAGTCTTGTCAAGACTTTGTGCTTCCCAGTTTTTTTGATGCTTTATAATTTTTATCCGCTTATCTTGTATAACAAATTGTGATGCAATTTTGTAGGTGTCATCGGTTGAATTATCATCGACAATTATTTGTTCCCAATCCGTAAAGGTTTGAGACAATACAGATTTAATACATTTTGCTATGTATTTTCCATGGTTGAAAGTCGGTGTGATTATCGATACTTTTGGAGTCATTATTTATATGATAGACATGATTACATCGTGGTAACCTTTTAACATATTATCAATAGTAAAATATTTACTTCGTTGAATTGATTTTAATGAATAATGATTATATAGGCCACCGTTCGTAAGTAATTTGTACATCGCCCGGGAAAGTAATTTAGGCTTTTTCATTGGGACCAATATGCCATAATTGCCATTATCCAATACCTCTGAAGGTCCGTACGGGGTGTCGGTAGATATGATTGGTAATCCTTGAGACATCGCCTCTATAAGTACATAAGCAAACCCCTCTCTTCTTGAAGAAAGTACAAAAACATCTGACTTACTTAGTAGACTATAAATATTTTTTACCCAGCCCACAAATTTAACATTATTTTTTAGACCAATCTTGTGAACCAGATGTACGAGCGCTGCTTTTTTTGGGCCGTCGCTGGCGATGATTAGTTGAGTGTTAGGAATTTGATTGTGTAGTAATTTAAAACCCTTTATAAGGTTGATGTGGTCTTTTTGTTCTACTAGACGGGCGATTGTTGTTATGGTTTTTTTCCTGTTAGGTTTGTATTTTTTTGCTTTAGATATTGGAAAACTTTCACCGTTGTAAATAGTAATAATTTTTTTATGCAAATTGAAATCTTTTTTTAAACTGTCGGATAATCTGTTGGAAACACAAACGATTGCATCTGATTTGTTGTACGTCAATTTAATTAACCCCTTAAGAAAAAAATTGACTTTATTTGTCGACTTATTGAAAATGGTTTTAAGTAAATCAATATGGTTAGTATTTATAATTTTAATTTTATTCAGCGATAGTAATTTTGTAATTTGAGCCAACAAATTACACCGTAGATCGATACTTAAAATTATATTAGGGGAAAACCGTTTTACTGTTTTGTTTATATATAACAGTTCGTTTAAAAAATAGATAATGTTTCGTAATGACAGCGAATATTTTTGGGGATAGAAATTCTTATTTCTTAAATACTTGAAGTTATATTTTTTAACGTCTCGAAAGCTGGGTTTTTCCAGAACCACTTCTTTGATTAATATTTCCTTTTTGTTAAATAATTTACTGACTTTTAGTAAATTTAAAAAAAACGTACCGGTTCCTCCGTCAATACTTTTTACGATAATTAGTAATTTTATTTTTTCCCGAGTCATTTTTAGCAACCTTCTTTCTCGTCTAATAGGTATTTATTGATAATCATCGATTACATCTTCATAAAACCCAATTTCGTATTTGTTGCCAGATTGATTGTAATCTTCAAGATATTCCCTACAGTGTTTTGCGGGATATTGGAATTGTTGACAAAACTCGAGAACGTTTACACCGTCGTTTGTTTTCCCAAGATCAAAATAGACATCTGCCAGCTCGACGTACATAAAACTAATTTCGGAATGTGTGTAAATTGACTTTTTGAGAAATGGAATAGACTGAACCTTAAAACCATTTTTATACATATCTATTCCAATATGGTAATAGATGCTGGAGAAAAAAGGTGATTTGAGTTCTTGCGGAGAATTATTAATTTTTTCAGAAATTATTTTATCTACATCTTTTTTAATGAGATCATTTTTGGTCAAAATGTAGTTAAGACCTTCATCGTTTGGAATTAAATTAGAATAACTTACTCTATATCGTTTCATATATCTATTTGCTTCAAAGTCTATAAAAAGATGACAAATTTTTGATAGGTTTTTGTTTTGGCAACTGTTAAGAATTAGAAAGTGAAGTGTCTTATCTATTCGGCCAGTATCGTTTTGAGTTTCGTATAATATTTCAGACGCTATAAATAAAACCCAGATAAAAGTAGTGACCAGAAATAGTCTGAGAATTATATTCCCCTTCATACTTCTTGATTATAGTGAAATAATGCAATATTGAAATATTTATAATTTCTAAGCGACTATCCGAGGCCTGTCAGACCCCGGCTGTAAAGCTCCTTGAGAAAGGTTGTAAAGTGCTAGACTTCAATCATGAAGTGATTGAAGTCGACGGCGCAAGCTAAATACAACCTAAGATATCACTTTGTCTTTATAACCAGGTACGCTAGCGAATACTGGAAGGCAATCTAGCCAAAAAGATCGAAGGGATGATTAGGTTTGCAGCACAAATTCATGAATGGGAGATCTTTGGGCTTGCGATACAGAAGGACCATGTGCATGTATACCTTTGAGCCAAGCCCAAATGGAGTCCTTCCGCAGTTATGAATACAATTAAAGGGGGAACCAGTAAAAAGGTACGGGAATTATTCCCCAGTCTTGACAAGGTCTGCTGGAAGGTGACATTTTGGGCTGATGGATACCTCGTAAAGTCAGTGGGTGGAATGACAGACAAAGTGATTTCACAATATGTCAAAAAGCAACGGATGTATTAAAAACAAAACTGAGGGCTCTTAGCCCTCGGAGGTTTATTTAATCAGGTGAGTATCTTAAGGTTTTTCGGGATTATAATCAATTCTTTTGTTAAGTCCATCTTTATTTGTGGTAACTATTTCGGAAGTGTTATTCAATCATCGGGTATCAGTGATAACTTGTGAAGCTGGTAATTCATAATAATGTTTAAGGTAGGGAGAATCTACCTTGATCATACTCTTTTTCTCACCATTTATATTGCTAATTGTTGAACCAAGAACATTTGAGTAAGATTTCCGTAAGAATATATTATTAACGAGACTTGCGATTGTTAACAACTGGATTACAGAAATAAGCACGATGTAAGAAATTTTTGTCCTAATCATTTTTTATCTAGAAATTACTCACATTTAATTTTAGAATAAAAAAGATATTTGTTAACATTCAAAGAATCGACCTTAGATTAAATTGTGTTTTTTTATTCCGACATTTAAGTACATGCTTGATAAAATAATTGTCTTAATTCTTTTAACCCTTCTTTCTTTGGCGGGTTTGGGGTTTACTTATCGTTAAGTGGTAATACCACAGGCAACGCCCGTGGGGAATCTTTTAAAGTCAGAACCCTGGATTTTCTTGTTTTGTTTCTTAAATTCGGGTCTATCTAAGATATAATATATATATGAACAATCTTGTTGAGATAATTGTAAAAAAGCCGTATTTGGTGTGGTACGTAAAGGATAAAAATGATCTTTCAGAAACGAGCGTCGTTGAACATATTTTGAATTTTGGTAACTGGGACGACTATCTTGATGCCGAGAAAATATTAGGGATAGGTAGAATAAAGGAAATATTTGAAAAGATATCGGGTGGAAAGAGGGTAAACCTAAGGAAAAAAACAGTTAGTTATTTCCAAAAATATTTCCAAAGATATGCATGAAGAGGTGTTGTCGGAGGATCAACATAAATTGCTCCCCCTTTTAAAATCTTTTCGCGATGATTTTGGGCTCATCAGAGGGACGGCAATGGCTTTAGAGATCGGTCACAGAAGATCTATTGATTTTGATTTAGCTACCTTTAGTGAGTTTAATGCACGGCAGATTAGAGACAGAATTGGAAATACAATAAAAATCGATGCGGTTTTAGTGGATGAAACGTATGAGTATACATTAGTTGTGAATGAGGTGAAGTTAACATTTCTTCATTACCCTTTCAATTTTGAGTTTGGTGAAAACTATAACGATATTATCAATCTTCCCGATGAAATTACACTTTCTGCATTGAAAGCTTACGCCTTGGGTAGACGTGCGAAATGGAAAGATTACGTCGACCTTTATTTCGTAATTAGCAGGAATTCGTTCAAAGATGTTGTACAGCGTGCAAAGTTTATTTTCAAAGAAGAATTTAATGAAAAACTTTTCAGAGAACAGCTGGCATATTTTGAGGACATAGATTATTCTGAAAAAATTGATTATTTGCAAGGTTTTTCCACTTCAGAAGATGTTATAAAATCAAAATTAACACAGTATAGTCTGGAAAAACCGTAAGAATATATCAGTCGCATTAATAACTCCAGAATAAATGATTGATAAAATAATTGTATTAATTTTACTTGCACTTCTACTTTTCGGTGGTTTGGGTGAGGTGGTACTCGAAGTTAAGTTGTGTATTCTCTTGGTTTCTGTTTTGGTAGTTGCCGTTTTGGCAATTAGGGAAGGAAGCATCAAAATCCCTAAACATTTTCTTTTGTACTGTTTATATCTGGTAGTTCTTCTTGTTTCACTTTTCTGGTCAAAATCAAGAAATAGTGCTTTTGGTGCACTCGTTTTATATATCGATGGTGGGCTCTTTTGGCTGATTTTTTATAACTTTAACAAAAGGATCAGAAATTTGTTTTTGTCAGGCGTTGTTTTTTTGGGGTTGGTTTTCGGCGGAATTTTTGTTTATACCCTGATCACCGGAAAAATCTTTGTCAACGCCTTCAATTTATATTCGCCTCTTTGGTTTGACTCAAGCCACGTTCATCTGGGGGATTATTGGATGTTTTGTCTTCTGATTTTGTACTACTTTTTCTTGCGCGAGAAAATTGTTTTCAAAAAGGCGCTTTTGGCCGTACTGATTGTAGTAGGTTTTTATTTTTTAGTCGCATCATCAACCCGTTCAGCTTTAGTCGGGCTAACAGTTGGAGTTTTTTATCTTCACTCCGCGCAGTTTTTTAAGAAAAAATACAACAAGTTTACCTTTGCTTTGCTTGGAATTTTACTTTTTGTTTTTCTGTTTATTTCAGGGCATCGAACGACACTTTTTTCCAGGGGTTATATCATTCAGGGAATGGTGGGGTTAGTAAGAACGCCACTGGGTGTAGGGATGGGGAATTTCTACCTGACATCGAGTGACAAAAATAACCAGATACTTGGTTTTGACCAAGTAAGCTCAGTTGCCCATAATTTTATTATTGAAAATACAAGCGGAGTTGGCGCCTTGGCCATCATTTTTATTTATTGGCTGTTGCAGATTTTGCTTGAGATTTTCCGACGCGAAATAAATTTATATAGTGCACTTTTTCTTGCCCTGACGATTAACTTTATGTTTGACTTTACGTACCTGATTCCAGCAATGTTTTGTCTGTGGTTTGCTTTTCTTGCTTTATCACAAGCTTCAGCAAAATTGACAAAAGGGCATTTGGAAGGTCTTGAAGGCTGATATGGATAGAAAAAAAGTTTTATCTGTAATATTTTTCATAATCACAGTTTTTATTCTTTTTGTGGGAGGATTGGGAAACCACAAGGCGGTAGTTCCTTATTTGGGTTTGGCACTTTCTTTGATTTTACTTGCGACTGCGTATTTTCAAAGTCGGAAGTTGGTTTTACCAAAAGGCAGTCTTTTCTTCTTTTTGGTGCTTCAAGTTTTTTTTCTTGGTCTTTTGTGGAGTTTGGATAGAGAAAGCTCGCTACTAAGTTTTATCAGCTTTTTGGCCGGTGGCGTTTTTTGGATTTCCTTTTATAACATAAAGCGCGACATTGCTGATAAATTTCTACACTTGATACTTATTTTGGGTGTTTTGTTTTCTGTATTTTTTGTTATCCGTTCATTTGCAGGTTTGCCTTTTGCGCGTGTTTTTTTAGGTGAGCCTAATCTTGTTTTTCCTGCGGCGGAGCTTCTCAAACACAACCATTTGGGAGATTTGTGGGCAGTAGTTACTCTTATCACGAGTTATTTAATAATTTTTGAAAAGAAGTATTTTTATCTAATTTTTGTGCCGGTTGAATTTTTTATTCTTTCCGAATCTCTATCTCGTTCGGCATACTTGGCTTTGATTTTTGGGATTTTGTACATTGTGTATCTAAGTGGTGGATCGACTTTGGTTTCGAAATATAAATTTTTACTTTTGTCAGTTTTGCTGTTCGGGGTTTTTCTATTTTTAAAGGCTGCTGCAACTAAAGATTTGCTTTTGTCCAGACCCTATTTTGTCCAGGCGATAGAGGGAATTTATAAACATCCCTTTGGTATCGGAATGGGAAATTTCCAAAAGATTTCTTATGAATCGATGCAGTGGAAAAAAGATCCGATGGCGATGTCGGCATTTGCCCACAATATTTTTCTAGAGGCTGCTTCGGGAGTGGGAGTATTAGTAATTTTTTTCTTGATTTGGTTATTTGTGGTCACACGAAAGATTTTTTTTTCTAGAGAAAGTGGAATACGCGGCAGACTTTTTAAGGCTATTTTTTTAGCAATCAGCATAAATTTTCTTTTTGATTACACATACGCAATCCCCACGATGCTTTGGCTTTGGTTTATGAGCATGGGGTTGGCGCAGGAGCAGGGTGTTTTGGGTAAAGAATCTTAATTGCTATGGGTTTTGGGTTTGGAGATTTGAAGAAGTTGGTAATTTTTGCTAAGATATAGTCCCAAGATGGACATCTGCAATATGTTTGGGGAAAAGGCAGAAGCGTTTAACCGCCGAAGGGCGGGTTTTTTGTATGAATTTTCCATCAAACTATAAGTTTGTTATTTTGAAGAAAAGTTATTATTATTGTATAATATAGGATATTTATGACGCCGGATAGAAAAATATCAAGAAGACAGTTTCTTGGGTTAAGTCTAGAAGTAGGAGCTGCTTCTGCGGTGGCTGCGTGTTCAAGGCCTTCCAACAACGAGTCTAAACCTACAGCTCTCGCTCCGGAAAACGTGCATTATATGGATCTTGATATGCAATTGGCTGGTGTTGCTTTGGCACCACTTGCAGGGGCAAAGTTTCCAAATTCGGAGCTTAAGGCTGCAACCGTTTCTGAAATGCAAGTTATTGTTGAGAATAATGATAATAAAAAACCCTTGATCCTTGACCCTTTGGGCAATGATGGAAAGCCAAACCAAGACAAACAATATGCTTTTGCCATTGTTCCGGTTGTGCAGGCTTCGGGGGAAAATGCAGGAAAAAGT
>Ga0209210_1000541_pt1 | contig 39221 bp, 45 predicted proteins | sample RifGroA1_FD_183991 | JGI IMG/M metagenome (GOLD analysis project Ga0209210, IMG submission 183991) | Contaminated groundwater microbial communities from Rifle, Colorado, USA - Rifle Groundwater A1 (SPAdes) (version 2) | ecosystem: Environmental > Aquatic > Deep subsurface > Groundwater >...
CCCTTTTTAACTTTTTGTTTGCCAGAAAAAATAATGGAAAATTTATCTTAAGAATAGAAGATACAGACAAAGCCAGATCAAAAAAAGAATTTGAGGATGATATCTTTGAAAGTCTCGAATGGCTGGGACTTAAATACGACGAATTCTATCGACAATCGGATAGGGGAAAGATATACCGAACTTATATAGAAAAAATACTCGATGACGGCTCGATTTACGAAGATGAAGATAAGATTATCCGCTTTAAAAATCCAAACAAAAAAGTAAAATTCAATGATTTAGTGCGGGGAGAGATCGAATTTGACACTACAGAATTAAAAGATTTTATTATAGCCAAAAGCGTAGATGAACCACTTTATCATCTAGCGGTAGTCATTGATGATTTTGAATCCAACATAACACATGTGATCCGTGGCGAGGATCACATCTCCAACACCCCAAGACAGATTCTCATCCAAGAAGCGATCGGCGCGCCGCGGCCAATATATGCGCATCTACCGCTTATTCTTGCTCCAGACCGTTCAAAGCTCTCTAAGCGCAAACATGGCGAGTCTGTTTCGCTCAACTACTATCGCGATAAAGGTTACTCGCCAGAAGCCATGATCAATTACCTTGCGCTTCTGGGATGGAATCCTGGCACAGAACAAGAAATCTTTACTCTTGACGAATTGATAAATGTTTTTGACTTTTCAAGAGTGCATAAAGGAGGTGCGATTTTCGACGAGAAAAAACTGGCTTGGGTGAACCGGAAACATTTCAATAAACTTCTAACGGGATGAAGAAAAGATTCATCAGCATTTTTATTATTTTTTTGATCATACCAACTGTCTTGAGTGCCGCTAATCCGAGTGAATTAGAACAACAGATCGAACGGGTCAGAAGGGAACGGGAGACGCTTGTTGAGGAACAGAAAAAGCTTCAAACCGAACTGGAAGAGATTAATAAGGAAAGTCAGACTCTCGGTAGTGCCGTTAAATCACTTGATGCGACCAAAAAGAAATTGGCCAAAGATATTAGCATTACTCAATCAAAAATCACTTCCACTGGTTTGCTTATTCAGTCGCTTGAGAATGCTATGGGCGAAAAGGAGAAGCAAATTATCACGCATAGAACTGCGATTGCCAGCGCCATTCTGGCCTTATCTGAATATGACACTAATCCTCTTATACTCCAAATATTAGCTTCTGTTCGACTTTCTGATCTTTGGAGAGATGGCAGTCAGCTGGCGGGTTTAAATGCTCGTTTGGAAGAAGAAATTAACGCCCTGCGTGAGACTCGTAAGATTCTTGATCAAGAGAAAGCAGAGAAAGAGAAAATAAAAAAGGAACAGTTAAATTTACGTGGACAGTTAAGTGGTCAGAAGTCAGTCGTCGAAGAGAATCAGAAGGCTAAAGCGAAACTTCTAGCCGAGACAAAAAATAAAGAAGTAGAATATCAGAGACTGATCCAAGCAAACATGGCGCGGCAAAAAGAATCGGAGGCCGATTTGTATCGCTTGGAACGGGAATTGCGTATCACGCTTGACCCATCTCTTTTTCCCGAACCTAAACGCGGTATTCTAACTTGGCCTTTAGATAATGTTTATATAACAGGCCACTTTGGTCGATCAGACTGTGGTATCTACGGCGGTGCCGATTGTTTTCATAATGGGACAGATTTTAGGGCTTCCATGGGCACTCCTGTCCGTTCTATGCTTTCTGGTGTAATCGAGGGTACTGGTAATACCGATAACCAAAAAGCCTGTTATTCATACGGACGTTGGATCCTTGTCAAACATGACAATGGTCTAACAAGCATTTATGCGCATTTATCCGCCTCGCTGGTGCAAAAAGGACAGAGAGTAACCGAGGGGCAGGTAATTGGCTACTCGGGTGGAGTGCCCGGCGCGAATGGTTCGGGATATTCCAAAGGTCAACATCTTCATGTCGGACTTTTTGCTTCGCAAGGTGTGGAAATAAGACAATTTACGACGAGTATTGGATGCAAACAAGTCTTTGTCCCGATTGCGAAAGGACGAGATGCATATCTCGATCCTCTTGCTTACCTGCCAGTTCTCTAATAAAATAGAAACATGCCGAGAAATGAAGGTTTTATTGGTTGGTTGATACTTGTCATTATTGCTTTGGCGTTTTTCAAGTATTTTTTTAATTGGTCCATCATTGATGCGGCGAATTCAGAGCAGGGGAAAAATACCATAAAATATGTAAAAGATGTGTTAAATGTAATTTGGTTTTATGTGAGACCTTCCGCTCTCTACATTTGGGGGATTATCGTAACGTTTCTACCCGCTCGACAATCGATATGAAGGTCCTTATGAAGGGTGTTAGAATAGTGCTTTTCTTTATTTTAATACCTATTTACTTACCGGCTTATCTTTTAATGACCTTTACTTTCAAGTGGTGGACCGGCCTTTTAGATAAATAAAAGAGTCGCAAAAGGTATATTGTGCGACACACTATTAATCTAAGAACCCCCTGCCCTAATAAAACAACCCCCGCCAGTGATGGCGGGGGTTGTTTTAGGATTAACTCCTAGCGATTTCAGACGGATGGAACTTAGCCCAACAGGTTGAAGAAGACATCCAAGGTTTGGCGCCCTCTTTTTCATAGAGATAACGGGCGTAAGCAACGTTGTCGTCTATGTTGTGGATGTCCAATCCCAGTTCTTCCGCGGTTTTGGCGTGGTACAAGACGTTAATCTGCATCACGCCTCTGTCGTATCGATTCTGCTTCCCTCTTAACACTTCGCCCTCTGAGTTGAATTGACGATAGCGTGACTCGCATTTTGCAATTTTAGCGAGGACGGGAATATCGGCGAAATAGTCGTTAACGAATTTCTCGACGTTTTTCGAATCTGTAATCGGCTGATAGTCTTCGGCTTTTACTTCTTTAGGTACTGGCTCTACCGTTACCTCTGGACTAATCGTAGGTATTACGAGCGATGGTATCGCGGGTAATACTGCAAATGCTCCAGATGAGAAGCTTAAGAGAAGACTAATAGTTGTAAGCTGTAAAATAACAGTAAATTAAATTTCTAATTTTAGGTGTCCGTAATGGTAAGAGCTCCCCTAAACGAAAAGCCAGCACCCGCTGACTTGCCCCCATGCTATCATGATTGACCCTTGAAGTCAAGTAATTCAGACAGTGAAATCTTTATAAAATGGCTCTATTAAGCCACTTTTTGCTTATCCGGTCCCCTAAGGTTTGGGCGAACAATTAGCTGCCAAAGTATAACCTGCCGCTTCGGCTACCGCAGGCGAGGCAAAAACAATTTTATTTGTTTCTTTAATCTGTTTAGCTCCAGAACAGTGTGGATAGTGATAGCGTGCACCATTTTTGGACGCAACTACTTCATCGTTAGACTTGGATATGGCTTGTATAACCGAGGCTGTTTGTTCTTTAGAAATAACGTTAGAAATTTCGGGATCATATTCAATTTTGATTGGTTCCCGTTTCTCCATTACCGATAGGCGTCCAATACCGAAAGATAATAAGGCTATTAAAATTATTATGATGGATAAGAAAAGTTTTCGAAATAAAGGGAAAGATTCTATTTCCCCGTTTTCATCAAGTGCGACCACTTCGACTTGGGATTGGGGCTTGATTTTTTCCCAGATATCCTGTAAACTCATACAACTTAATTATGGCACATAAAAAATCAGCAGGCACAACCAGAAACGGCCGAGATTCAAATCCTAAATATCTCGGCATCAAGATTCCCCCAGGCGGCTCTGCTCAAGCAGGTTCCGTTTTGGTGCGCCAGCGAGGTTCGGATTTTCTGGCCGGCAAAAATGTTTTAATGGGTAAGGACCACACCCTTTTTGCCGTTAGGGACGGTTTAGTCTCTATTGGTTATAAGCGTAAGACCCACTTTGACAACAAAGTCATTAAGAAAAAGGTTCTACATGTTGTTCCCGCCTAGACTCTCCTTCGACGAGGCTGGTCTGTCTAAACCTCTCAAGCGCTTCGTGCTTTTCTTGTCGTCTTGACAATTTTTCATTCTTTGCTTTTTCTTCTTCTATTCTCTTTTTCTCGCCTTGCTCTTTCATTTGTCTAACTATGTTTAAAGAAGCTGGACTGACAGGTATCGCCAGTTTTTTTGGTATGAGAAAGTTCATGGCGTAGCCGTCGGAAACCGATTTTTCCTCAAATCTCTTCCCTATCCCCTTAAGATCTGTGAGTAAAATGACTTTCATTGCTTTAAAATTTCAATCGCTTTTTCAAGTTGTGGGTCGCGGCCCGCTTCTCGGTCCTCATTGCTGTATTTGACGAGAAACTTCGGTTCAATCCCGTCTTGAGAGATGGATAAGCCATTTGGCGTAAGCCATCTGGCAATCGTAATTTTCAAAGAAGTGTTTGAAGTAATATTCACAAGTTCTTGGACCGAGCCCTTACCAAATGTTTTATCCCCTACCAAAGTTGCTCTTCCGTATTCAGAGAGAGCCCCCGCCAATATTTCAGAAGCCGAGGCGGAACCTCTATCCACCAGTATTACAAATTTCAAGTTTTCATCGAAGATATCATAACCCTTGCTCCGATAGACCTTTTCTTCTTTTGATGGTCCGAAGTCTTCTCTCACAATCACCTTGCTTGAAGGTAGAAACCAACTAGCCATGTCTATGGCCGCTTCAAGATATCCACCCGGGTTGCCTCGCAAATCAAGAATAAGCTTATCATTGCCCGAGAGAATAAATTTGCGGAGAGCGAGACGGAAAAGATTGGGAGATTGAGCTGAGAAATTATAAAGTTCAATAACAAAAATACCACCGGGCAACTCTTTGGTATTGATAGTTGGGACGTCTATCACGTCGCGTACCACCTTAATGTCAAACGGTTCTTTGGCGCCGTTTCTAAAGACGGTTAAAATTACCTGCGTACCCTTTGGTCCGCGAATAAGTTGCACGGCCTCCTCGGTAGAAATGTTTGAAGTTTCTTTGTTGTCGATTTTGATAATCCTATCGCCAGCTATAATGCCGGCTTTGGCGGCCGGAGAATTCTTAAGCGGTGCGACAACGGTGATTGCTCCGTCTTGGGCCACTATTTCCATGCCTACTCCTTCAAAATTGCCGCGGATATCGGATTCGAAAAGCTCGGATTCTACGGGCGGGAAAAATACCGTGTAAGGATCATCAAGTGAACCAGTCAAGCCTTTGATGGCGCCCCAGACCTTCTCTTGGTCGTTTACTGTTTCGGCTGTAGTACTGGCTGGTACATATTTTTCATTAATAAGATTCCAAGCTTTCCAAAAGGGCGCGAAATCTACCCCGGACGGTTTGCCCTCTGTCGTGTTGTCTATCCCGACTACCGTGGTGGAAAGACTTTGTTCCCCCGCATTAATGCCGAGATTAAACGCACTGATGGCGATAATTACTCCGAGTATGAGAAGGGCGGCATGTCGTCTTAAAAATTCCATTTCCAGAATTGTATCATATAATACCTATGTGGCTATAAAACTGCACAATACTCTCTCCGGAAAAGTCGAGGAATTTCAGCCAATCAAACCAAACGAGGTAAAGATGTTTGTCTGTGGACCGACGGTCTACGATTATTCGCACCTAGGTCATGCCAAGACATACACCCAATTTGATTTCATTGCCCGCTCTTTTCGTTATATGGGTTATCAGCTGAAATATCTCCAAAATATTACCGATATAGACGACAAGATTATTCAACGCGCTCGTGATAAAAATATGGAGCCGCGTGTACTAGCCGAGGAATACGAGAAGTATTATCTCGAGGATATGATAGCCCTTGGGAATAAAAGCGTTGATAAGTATGCCAGAGCCCATGACTACATTCCCCAGATAGTAGATCAAGTCAAGCGTTTGGTAGCGAAAGGTATTGCCTACAAGATATCTGACGGGTATTACTTCGATATAAAACAATTTAAAGATTATGGAAAATTATCCGGACGCTCGTTCTTAAAGCCTGGCGATGCGGTTTCAAGGATTGATGAAAATCAGGAGAAAAAAAACCCTGGTGACTTCTGTCTCTGGAAGTTTAAAAAGGATAACGATCCTTATTGGTCGACAAAAATTGGAGAAGGACGACCGGGGTGGCATATAGAAGACACGGCTATTACGGAACATGAATTCGGTCCTCAATATGATATCCATGGTGGTGCCATAGATTTAATCTTTCCACATCATGAGGCAGAGATTGCCCAGATGGAATCAGTTTCAGGAAGAAAGCCATTAGTAAAATACTGGCTTCATACCGGTTTTCTCAATATTAAATCTGAAAAGATGTCAAAGAGTTTGGACAACTTCTTAACTATTAGAGAAGTGCTAGATAAGGGTATTTCCCCATTATCACTCCGATATCTATTTCTCTTATCACATTATCGCTCTTCCACAGACTTCTCGTGGGAAGCGCTTGAAGCCGCCCAAAATGCCTACCGGAAACTCAAGGAATTTGTGAGTATGAATAAAGAATTAGGAATAAAGAATAAGAAATATGAAAATGAGTTTAAAAATGCGATTGAGAACGATTTAAATACCCCAGAGGCACTGGCTGTGATTTGGAAGTTGGTGAAAGATGAGTCGGTCTCCCCTGCTGATAAAAGAACAACTCTATTGGATTTTGATAAGGTACTCGGTTTGGATTTAGAAAACAATGAATTTGAAATCAGTGATATACCCAAAGAAATTGAACAATTAATACAAGAACGCGAAACAGCCCGCGTTCTGGGTGATTATTCCAAATCTGACCAACTTCGTGAACAAATCAATAAGCTGGGTTTTATCGTCGAAGACACAGCTTCAGGTCAAAAAATCTCTAAAATTTAAGTTTTCCCCAGTTTACACCCTAACTTTTAAACTTTTTCCAGCTTGCCCCGCCATGGCGGGGGTTGCTACTATTGGTCTATGCAAGTAATTCCTTCCACCTCTCTCAATACTGGTTTACGTATTTCCCCACACAGCATGGAAGCAGAAATGGCCATGCTCGGTTCCATCATGCTTCGTCCCGATGCTATATACGACGTACTTGATATCGTCACGCCAACCTCTTTCTACTTCGAGAAACATAAAACAATTTTTGAGACAATGCTTGAACTCTTTGGCAAACATCAACCGATAGACATTCTCTCTCTATCATCGAGACTTAAGGAGAAGGATTTACTCGAGCGGATTGGCGGCACCACGTATTTGACCGAACTTTCTTCCGCGGTCCCTTCTTCGGCCAATGCCAAGCATTACGCCGAAATCGTGATGAAAAAGTTCATAATGCGTCAACTTATTGAGGCTTCGGAATTTCTCTCGCATCTTGGTTTCAATGAAGCGGGCGAACTGGAAGAAATTCTCGACCACGCGGAGAAAAAAGTTTTTGACATTACCGAGCGCTTCGCCGGTTCCGCCCGTTTCAGAGATCTGGTACCGCTACTTGCCGAGGCTTATGAACGTTTTGAAAAACTCTCTTCGGCGGAGCACGAACTCCGAGGTGTGCCTACTGGTTTCAAATCTCTCGATGATATTTTGGGCGGTTTTCAGAACTCTGATCTCATTATTATCGCCGCTCGGCCTTCGGTCGGCAAGACCGCTCTGGCTCTTGATATTGCCAGGAGAACTGCCAGTCTGCACCAAACTCCCGTGGGCATCTTTTCTCTTGAAATGAGCGCTGACCAACTTGTTGATCGCATTGTGGCTGCCCAATCGCGCACAGATTCCTCTATTATTAGGAAGGGTGTGCGCACTCAAACTGGTACTTGGCGGGACGATGTTTTCAAAAATATCCGCGACGCGCTTGACGAGCTCTCGCGCACCCCCATCTATATTGACGACCAGCCGGGTAATACCATAATGAAAATGCGTTCCGCGGCGCGCAAACTTAAAATTGAAAAAGGACTTAAACTTCTGGTCGTTGATTATCTTCAACTCATGGCGCCTTCGACCGCGCGCGTTAATGATTCAATGGTTCAGCAAGTCACGGAGATTTCCCGTTCACTCAAACATCTGGCTCGCGAACTTAATATCCCGGTAATGGCGCTTTCCCAACTCTCTCGCGCTGTGGAGACACGCGGAGGCAAGCCGAAACTCTCGGATCTAAGAGATTCAGGTTCTATCGAACAAGATGCTGACGGCGTTATTTTCATTCATTCTAATGAAGAAGATATTCGCGATGAGAGCGGTAAAATGAAAGAAGTTCAGAGGAAGGAACTTATTATCGCCAAACACAGAAACGGCCCTCTTGGTACGGTTACTCTTGACTATCATACGCGCTTCAATACTTTCGTTGAAATAGATTATTCTAATTACGGCAAAGCGGAAGAGGAATTTAAGAGTCTATGAACTCTATAGATAAACTATCGGAAATATTTGCCCGATTTCCAGGTATCGGGCCAAGACAAGCCAAGCGCTTTGTCTATTTTTTGCTTTCCAGAAATGGTGACTATATCGGTGAGTTAGTGAGAGCAGTTCAAAGTCTAAAAAAAGAAATTATCCAATGCAGTAAGTGTATGAGGTATTATGCTAAAAATGGATATGAATCAAAGATTTGTTCCACATGTGTCGATAATTCAAGAGATAATTCAATGCTCATGGTTGTCCCACGAGATATTGACTTTGAAGCGGTGGAAAGAAGCGGTAGTTATAAGGGCTATTATTTTATTTTAGGCGGTATTGTTCCTATTCTGGAGAAAGAACCGGAGAAGAGGATAAGAATCAAAAATTTAGAATCACGGATCAAGAATGATAAAAATATCAAGGAAATTATCTTGGCAATGAATGCCAATATTGATGGGGAGAATACAGCCGAATTTATTAAACAAAGATGTCAGGGGTTTTCTCTGGTATTTTCAACTCTTGGTAGGGGTCTTTCTACCGGCGCCGAACTCGAATATGCCGATTCCGAAACTCTCAAAAACGCCTTTTTACACAGAACTAAGTAATAGAATCTATTTGAATTTCAAAGTAAGGTTGGCGGTGGCCGTATTTTTTAAAATAACGAGATTTTTGTTTGTATTTGATAACATCAATGGTTTTGTATCGAGCGATTTTATTTAAAGTGGCTTTTACTTCCGCTCCCTTGATGAAGGGTGTGCCAATAGTGGCCTCGGTCGCTCCGTCGTCTACTAAAAGAACTTTGTCAAAAGTAAGTTTGTCTCCTTCTTTATGATTATCGTCTAGTTTTTCAATTTTAACTTTATCTCCCACTGCGACGCGGTATTGTTTGCCTCCGGTGGTAAAGACAGCATAAACGGGCTTCATAGATGCCCTATTCTACTGAAGGTTTGTCTAAAGTCAACGGTTCAAGTCCTGCCCCAGTGCCAGTAATGCGCAATACGTCCTTATCTACCTTACCTAGCTCTTTATAGCCGGAATTATAGTGATTAATGGTCGTGGACAAAGAGTTACCAAGTTTAGCGTAGTATTCTTCATAGCTCTTGAGATGGCGACCGAGTTCCTCAACTCTCTTAATTATCTCGACTGCCTTCTCTTCAATATGAAGCGCGTTGAGCCCTTGTAATACCGTTTGGAGATAAGCCAAAAATGAAGTCGGCGAAACTATCAAGACATGATATTTAGAAGCCGCTCGTTGGATAAGAGTCTCTGAGTCTTCTTTAAGTGCGCCTATTTTGTTAATAATTAGATCATAATAAATCGCCTCGTGTGGAATAAACATGAAGGCGAAGTCCATTGTCCCCTGCCCCGGCTGGATATATTTAGAAGTTTCGACAATCCGGTTTTTAAGATCAGCCACGAAAGTTTTCTCAAGTTTCTCCTTATCTGTTTCGTTCTTTTCTTCTATGATACGATTGTAATTTTCCAGAGAAAACTTAGAATCAATGGGAATAATTTTGTCTTTGACGAACACTGCAGCATCGACGATTGTGCCGTCGGGAAAGGCATATTGCATTTGGTACGATCCTGGAGGCAAAACATTTTTCAGTAAGGTTTCAAGATAATATTCTCCAAGCACGCCGCGTTGTTTCGGATTTTTTAAAATATCTTGGAGAGACTGCAGTTGATCGGCGAAGGAAACCACCTGTCGATTAGTCTCATCAAGTTTGGTGACGCCTTTTATAATTTCCTTAATATTGTCGTTGACCATCTTATTCATATTCTGCATTTGATTTTGAAGTAAAATTAATCCGTCGCTTTTATTTTCAACTTCTTTTTTCGGGCGCAGGAGAATAAAAAACAGGGCAATATTCGATACGACTAAAATGAAAAGAATGACTAAGGTTAAATTCATGGTAAGATTATAACATGTCACTGCATCAAGATATTAAAGGTCAGCTAGTTGGAGCCATGAGAGCGAAGGATAGTCTGCGTCTCAATGTCATTCGTGGTCTGCTCGCCTCTTTTACCAATGAAGCTGTCGCCAAGAAAAGGAAACCGGACGAAGAACTTTCGGATGGTGAGGTTCTCTTTGTCATTTCAAGAGCCGTCAAACAGAGAAAAGATTCTATAGGACAATTTGAAAAAGGCGGTCGGAAAGATTTGGTGGAAGCAGAAAAGTCAGAGCTCGCTATTCTGGAAGGGTATCTTCCTACTCAAATGTCTCGGGACGAGATAGAGGCGTATGTGAAATTAAAATTAACTGACCCTACTACACCAGAGGCTACGCGGGGTAACAAAAACCAATTTATTGGTTTTGTTATGAAAGAGCTTAAGGGCAAGGCAGACGGTAGTTTGGCTAAAGAAGTCGTTGACGCGACATTTGTCTGACTTGCAAGAGAGTCATTTTTGTTTTGCAACGAGTTGTCCCCCTTTATTTCTTACCCAAACATCTTGATATGTTTTATAATGTATAAATAATTATAAAAATAATATCCGATAACATACCACGTCATGAAAAAATCTGTCTCTACCCATAAATCCAAAAAAATTTCATCAATCATCAAACGAGACGGCTCGGTTGTGTCTTTCGACATCTCCAAAATTGCCCGCGCGGTGGAAAAGGCGATGCACGCCGCCCACGAATTTGTAAACGGCGCGCCGGAAAGGGTTGCCGAAGCCGTTTTACAAAAATTATTGATACCGAAAGAAGAAGGTTCCATCGCGACTCCGACAGTCGAAGGGGTTCAGGATTTGGTTGAGGCGGAATTGATGCTTCAGAAGTTTCTGGCGACGGCCAAAGTTTATATTCTTTATCGAGAAGAAAGAACCAGGCTTCGTTATAAAGGCGTGGAAGTGCCGCAAAAAGTTAAAAAACTTGTCGCCGATAGTAAAAAATATTTTAGAAACAAATTGGGCGAATTTATTTATTATCGAACTTATTCCAAATGGATTCCGGAGGAAAATCGCCGAGAAGCTTGGATTGAAACAGTCGATCGATATGTGGATTTCATGAGAGAGAATCTCGGAAAGAAATTAAAAGAGTCCGAGTATGCCGAAGTTAGAGAAGCAATTTTAAAACAGGAGGCCATGCCGTCCATGAGACTTCTGCAGTTTGCCGGTAACGCCGCGCGTGTCAACAATATTTGCGCCTACAATTGTTCTTACATTGCTCCGGAAAAATTTCGTGACTTCGCCGAGATTATGTATATCTCCATGTCAGGTACCGGTGCCGGTTGGTCTGTTGAAAGTGAAAATATCCAGAAATTACCGCAAATCAAACGTCAGACCGGAAAGAAATTGGCGACTTTTGTGGTTCCCGATAGTAAGGAAGGCTGGTGCGACGCGCTGACGCTGGGTATGGAAATCTGGGCGAGCGGTTTAGATATTGATTTTGATTTTTCTCAAATTCGTCCCGCCGGCGCTCGGCTCAAAACCATGGGGGGCAAAGCTTCCGGACCGGAACCCTTGCGTGAGCTTCTGGCTTTTACCAGAAGAAAAATGCTGGCTCGACAAGGCAAGCGATTGGAAAACATCGATGCCCATGACATTATCTGTGAAATTGGCAACATTGTAGTCGCTGGGGGCGTGCGCCGAAGCGCTATGATTTCTCTTTCTGATTTAGAGGATGACGCTATTCGTGATTCGAAAAAGGGACAGTTTTGGCATACGGACCCGCAACGGATGCTTGCCAATAATTCCGCTGTCTATGAGACCAAACCGACAAACGTGGAGTTTATGGATGAATGGATTGCCTTAATGAAATCCGGCGCCGGTGAGCGAGGTATATATAACCGTGGCGGATTACAATTTACTTTGCCGAAACGTCGTCTGGCTCAATTCACGCCGGAAACAATGCCGCGCTGGGGAGGTAATCCATGCGGTGAGATTATTTTACAATCCAAACAATTTTGCAATTTATCGGAAGTTGTCGCGCGCGCAGAAGATACGGAGGCTACTCTCTTAAGCAAAGTCAGAATTGCTACTATCCTTGGCACATATCAAGCATCGTTGGTGAATTTTCCCTATCTTTCAAAGGAATGGAAAAAAAATTGCAAAAAGGAAGCTTTGCTTGGCGTTTCCATCACTGGTCAATGGGATTGTCCCGCGGTACGCAAACCGGAGGTAATGCGAAAAATGCGCGATGAAGCTGTCAAAATAAATAAAATATATGCCAGGCGTTTCGGCCTCAACCAATCCACCTGCGTAACTTGCGTTAAGCCGTCGGGGAATCTTTCTCAAACTGTTGATTCCTCTTCCGGTATTCATCCGAGACATTCCGCTTTCTATATCAGACGCGTGCGTATTGCCTCGACCGATGCGCTTTTCAAAATGCTCCGTGACCAGGGCGTGCCATTTCATCCCGAAGTCGGCCAAACTATAGAGAACGCCACTACCTTTGTTTTGGATTTCCCCGTGAAAGCTTCGGACCGCGCGATCTTTAAAAATGATCAGAGCGCGATCGAGCAGTTGGAATACTGGAAGATGGTCAAGGAGAACTTTACAGAACATAATCCTTCCACCACAATCTCTATCGGTGATGATGAATGGATCGATGTGGCAAATTGGATTTATAAAAATTGGGATATTATTGGCGGCTTGGCCTTTCTACCTAGAGACAGTCATGTCTATAAACTTGCGCCGTACGAGGCTATTGACGAAAAAATTTATAAAGAAATGTTAAAACGCTTTGAGCATATTGATTTCTCAAAAATTGTGACATATGAAGAGACTAATGAACTTGATCAGAAAGCGGAACTTGCCTGTGTCAGCGGTGTCTGTGATATCGACGATGTTGCAGTCTCGGTTGAACCGGGTTTAAAACTGTGATATATTGTGTAATGAAAACGGGGGGAGAATAAATCTCCCCCACGTTGTTTTTCTTTGCCTTTCCCTCATCTCACCCTTTGAGGAATCGGGGTTTCGATAGTTATAGGCATTTTGCCCGGTGCCAGAAAAATATTTCAAATACGCAAGAACGGTTCTTACGCTAAAATATACTGACTTCCGACCAAGTTTCTTTTTGTGACCTCACCGGGAATCGCACCCGGATTTGAAGCTTGAGAAGCTTCCGTCCTGACTATTAGACGATGAGGCCCTACTTCGCCAAGACTACGCAGGGCAAGCCTTAGTGCAGAAAGAATAGCGAAAAAGATGCAACGAATCAACTGCGTGATGGTGGCGATGTCTCTCTGTCCGGCGGGATGTCGTAATAGTTGATGAGAAATTTGGTGATATTCATGAAAGTATCAGTCAAGGTTTCCGATGCGTACTGAACATTTTTTGGATAGTAGGTGTAGAGAAAGATCAGAAACTTCGGTTCGTATGACGGAAAATAACCGAAGAAAGAATGAAGATAACGGTCATCATAATACCCTCCTCCGCCGGGCTTGGCAATTTGGGCGGTACCGGTTTTGGCGGCGATACTATAATTATCAAGTCGGACTCGGCCTTCACGCAAAGATCGATCCACCACTTCAGTTAACATCCGTGATATTTCTACTGAAGCTTCCTGACTCAGGGCGCGCTCTCTTTCTTCCGCTCCGGGATAGACTATGGTTTTAGTTGGTCCCAGTTTGTATTTAATCTCTTTAACTAAATGCGGAGTGATAAGGGTGCCGCCGTTGGCTAGAGCCGATAAGGCACGAAGGGTGTTGATGGGAGTAAGGGCGATACCTTGGCCGAAAGAAGCTTGCGCCAATTCCAAATCGCGATTGGTCCTGAGATTTAAGACGAGAGTTTTACCCTCGTTTGGCAGGTCGATACCGGTAGTGGTATCTAGACCGAAGGCGAGCATAGCGTTACTAAAATTGAGATTTCCCATACGAGAAGCCACGAAAGCGGCTCCGGTATTGAGTGATTTATTGAGCACTGTTTGCATCGAAAGGCCGGAGCCGTGAGATTTACCATCGTAGTTGCAGAAGGTTCTGGTATTGAGAGTCATACACCCCGGGTCGTTATATGTGCTTTTGGCCGTAATGGCTCCAGAGTCAAGTCCGGCCGCGAGGGTGAGGGCCTTTATGATTGAGCCCATCTCATAGCGATCTTCTACCGATCTATTTCTAAAGACGGCTGAATTTTTCTCCTGTTGCGGAAAGTTTGGGTCGAAAGTTGGAGTAAATGCCATGGCAAAAATCTCTCCCGTTTTTGGATTAATCACTATGCCACCGGTAAAATCCGAAGTATATTTCTCGGTTACTTTCCTCACTTCACTTTCCAGAAACGCTTCCACTGACGGTTCAATGGTGATGATAATATCTCCCTCAAAATTCTCATCTGCATCAACCGCCTGTTTCATATTTGAGAAAATCTCGGCGAAGAAATTGACAAATACGCTATCCTTGCTTCTCTTTAACACCGGTTCATAGAAGCGTTCCAATCCGTATCGTCCAGCAAGTTCATTGTCCAAATAGCCGATAAGACCTATGGTGTGCGCTGTCATACCTCCACCTGGGTAGGCGCGCCATCTTTCTTGAGTAACATTGAGACCAGAAATTTTAAGCGCTCGAATTTTTTCTGCCACATCGACTGTCAGGCGCCCGGCCAATTCTTCATAAGGATCGTTTTTCTTTGTGGCTTTAGCCAAGAAATCTTCTTTACTAATTGGAATGATACTATTGACGGTTGTATAAATTTCCTCCAGATCGTCACGCTGATTTAAGATATTCGGATTTAGGTGCACAATAAACCCAAATTTAATGTTGGCTGCCGGTATCAAGGCGCCTTCTTTGGTCGTAAAATAGATTGAACCCCGATCGAAGTAATTTGTTCCGGCTATATACTGGCGCTCCGCTTTGGCTTCGAAATTTTGTCCCGACACTATCTGTACGACATAGAGTCTACTTACAAGTAGGAGGGCAGAAATAACTATAAAGAAAGATAGGAGACGCAGCCTGTTTCTTGGCTCGCGCATAAGTTTTAACGGCTAGATGTATTGAATGAAAGAGCCTGAGGGCGGGCGCGAGAGACATAAAGCGGAGATTTCACTTCTTTAAATCCGCGTTGATACGCGAGTTCAAGAGTGACGTTGTTTCTAAGTTCGATATAGGCGAACTCCAGTGAGTCAAAATTGGCTGACATATCCGCTATTTGTTTCTCCAGGTCTTGTTTTAAGGCAATATTTCTGGCGATGACATTGACGGCATAGATATAGATTAAAATAGAGAGTATTGAAATAGTTACCAAAGCCCAAAAAAGTTGGACTCGCTTGTCGTATGAAATTATTTGTGTCTTTTGCATTTTATTCAACTTGTTTCTTTATTAAATTTTCTCAATCACTCTCAATTTGGCGCTGCGTGAGCGAGGATTTCTTTTAATTTCTTCAATGTTTGGGATGAGGGGTTTTTTTGTGATTTGTCTGGCCAATTTTTCCTTAATTTTCTTTCGGAAAAAATTTTTCACTATCCGATCCTCCAGACTATGGAAGGAAATCACCGCGAACCTTCCGTTAGGTCCGAGAACTTGGAATCCTTTTTCTAATCCTGTTTCAAGATTCGCGAGTTCTTCGTTGACCGCAATACGCAGGGCCTGGAAAGTCTTGGTGGCCGGGTGGATCTTACCTTTTCTCTTTCCCACAACTTTGACAAGGTCAAATGTGGTCGTGAAGGGTTTAACTTTTCTCTCCTCCACAATCTTGCGAGCGATTCTTCTTGAATTGCTTTCTTCCCCAAAGCCTCGCAAAACGAGTTCAAGAGCGGATTCATCCCATGAGTTCAAGATATCTGCCGCTGTAATTCCTTCTCCGGATATTCGCATATTCAGCGGTTCGTCTTTGAGAAAGGTGAATCCCCTTCCCGACTGTTCAAGTTGGTCGGTTGAAATACCTAAGTCGAAGAGGATGGCATCAACCTTTCGTGTTACGACTTTATCCAGGTCTCTGAAATTTGCTCGGATTGCGTCTACTTCGGGATCTTGATCGATAGCAATTATCTCAACCGCAGGAAATAGTCTCCTCACCTCTTTGCTATGCCCTCCGCCGCCATATGTGGCATCGACGATTATTTTACCTGGTTTGAGATCAAGGGCTTCGATACTTTCGTGTAAAAGAACGGACTTATGCATATTCTGATTCAAGTCGTTTTCTATACGCTGACCAGCTTGAGACATTCCAGATTTCCACTCTGTCGTGAACGCCGGTGATAACTATCGGATTTTTCAAGCCCGCGAACTCTCGTAAAAATTCGGGGATCAGAATCCTACCTATAGAATCGATCTCTACTTCAGATGCGCCGGAGAAAGTGAACCGCGTGTAGCGATGATCGCTTTCAACATGACCGAGTTTTTTCACCTCCTCCGAGATGGAAATCCAGGTCTTCGTGGGATACAGAAAAAGACAATGATCTTTACCGCGAGTCACAACTACTTTCTTACCGAGCTCCTTACGAAATTTCGCAGGCAAAGAAAAGCGATTTTTTTCATCAACGGTGTGTGTGTATTCGCCGATAAACATAGCTCTTACCACTATTTCCCACTAGGAAACATCTTATACCACTCCTTTCCACAACACCACTAAAGTTATCCACTTTTTATCCCCATCTTCTCCCCAACTGATTATTTGTATAAAAAATGTTACGCAATTCTTCATAGTATTTAGCCTCGTCGTAAGTATCAAAAATAGGCGTATAATCCAACGTGTGATATTAGTAATTACGGAACGATGGGTACTAAGAAAAATTGCACAACATCGCTATCGTGTTGCGAGAAAAGACAGTAAAGTAAACCGAAAAGAGGCAGAGAGCATACTCACTTATAGGAAAGTTCGTGGTGTGGAAAGAGATGCTTTTAATGATTATTTGATAAATGAACTCGATCCTATACCCTCAAGACTTAGACATAAGTTATACCCTATTCTTAAGTATTTTTATCGTTTTGATGCCGCTAAGGGTGGAAAGTTAATAATCAGTGTAAACGATATTATTGACCAGGCTTTAAAAGATGGGTACTTGTATCCCCTTGATTACTGCGAGGATGAAGATTTTGATCGCTTAAAACTGACCAAAAAAGGATATAAGTATATTTCCCGTCTATATTGGATATGTTCCTTTTATAACAATCATCATGCCCAAGATGGCATATCCACCCTGATAAAATGGGGCATACCGCTTTTAGTTTTCTGGATACTATCTCATTTCTTTAATATAAATATTACGCCCAAGTGATATAATGATTGTTATGAGAGAAGATGTACCAACATGGAATGAAGTTATTACTCTAAGGTTGAGTGAGATTGCAGGCAGAGTAGAGTCTTGGGGGATGGCTGTTTCTGGTTTATTGCTAGCCGTTTTAGTTATCGGAATAGTAGCTTCAGTTCATTTTTGGTAGTGGTAATATATAATTTATGAATAAATACCCTATAGCTTGGTTTGCGGTAGTAATGATTCTTGGCTTATTCTATTCCTCCGTGGGTTTTGAATGGCTTGTTACTTTTGTATTAGCGGTTGTATTAGCTAAGCAGATAGAGATACTTAATAAATTAAATAAATAACATGAATTCAAGCAAGATGGCATTTGGTGTTGTCTTAATAATACTTGCGATTATTGGTGGAGGATTAAAGTATTTACTCTATTGGGGAAGTGCTGAATTAGTTGGGCGTAATGTATTCACACTTTTGTTGGTAGGAGGAGGTATTTATCTTATAAATAAAGGTAGAAAAGCTAAGAAACCTGCAACGCAAGAATAATTATCCCCAACTACCCCTATACATATATTTGCTTTTTGTACTCTTTTTGTAGTATGGTGTAGGTGTGTCTGCGGGACGTCAGTCCTATCTAGCCAAATACTGCGCTGGAGACAGGCACACTAAAGAATGTCGCTTATTGCGGCATTTTTTAGTGTTTCATCATCGTCAGAGGATTTGAGTCCTTTTCCAGTAGATGTTTGTATCATCTTAATGTCTCTATATTGTTTAGTGAACCATGCTGGTGCAACACTAAGAAATTCAATAGCGCCGTTACCTTCCTGTACAACCACAACCTTCACACGAAATTTCTGTACTATAGCCACGAAACCCCAACGACGAACGACAACATTCATTGGAATCCAAGACCCCCTTCGATTCACTTTTTTGTAAATGATTTCCTCATCATATTCTTGAAATGTAGTGGACGTCTCAAGAATAAATTTTGCTTTTTCAAGCATATCAAAACGGAGTATCTGCGCTCTTTTATCTCTCATTTTCTTCGGGGCTTCATAAACAAGATGGTTAAATCCCTCAGATGTAAAACGAATTTTTTGACCAAGAGCAGAACAATCTACAGAGACGAATGTTTTATAAAGCTCAGATGCCTTTTGTTTAATCTGTTCGTAGTTTGTAACACGCTCCTCTATCGTCTTTTTGTCAGCCATTTTAAAAAAACTACACATCAAGCACGGCCTTCTTAGCGTTGGATTGGATAAAAGACTTACGGGAAGGAACATCACTGCCCATCAAAATGTCAAAAATACGATCCGCTTCTCTCGCATCCTCAACCTTAACTTGTTTTAGAATCCTGGCTTTCGGATCCATGGTTGTTTCCCAAAGTTCTTCGGCATTCATCTCTCCGAGACCTTTATAGCGTTGAATATCGGCTCCCTCTACAGCTTTTTTATCGCGCTCTGTATCTGAATAGACGTAAATAATCTCCTTCCCATTTTTAATTTTATAAAGTGGCGGTTGGGCAATATAAACAAAACCAGAATCAATAAGCGGACGGAAAAATCTATAGAGAAGTGTCAGTAAGAGAGTTCGGATATGCGCGCCGTCAACATCAGCATCGGTGGCGATAATAATTTTATGATAACGAAGTTTGGTGATATCGAAAGTGTCTCCTATTGCCGTGCCGAAGGCGACCACTAAATTTTTAATTTGTTCGCTAGCAAGCATGCGATCAAGATGAGCGCGTTCAATATTGAGAATCTTGCCGCGTAAAGGTAAAATAGCTTGAATACGCCTGTCTCTTCCTTGTTTTGCTGTTCCGCCGGCGGAATCTCCCTCCACGATAAAGAGTTCAGATTCTTCGGCTGAACGGGACTGGCAATCAGCGAGTTTTCCCGGTAATGTCATACCCTCAAGCGCGCCCTTGCGAAGCACGGAATCTTTCGCGGCTTTGGCGGCCTTTCTCGCTTTGAGCGCGAGTATCACTTTCTGAATAATACTCCTGGCATCATCCGGATTTTCTTCAAGATAGGCGGAGAAGGCTTCGCCGAAGATGGTGGTGACCATGCTTTGCGCCTCCACACTGCCGAGCTTAGCCTTGGTTTGTCCTTCAAATTGAATCTCACGCAATTTAATCGAAATGACGGCGGTGAGACCCTCAAGCGCGTCATCTCCAGTGAAATTATCCTCCTTTTCATTTACCAAATTATTCTTCCGAGCATAAGTATTTAGACTTCTAGTTAAAGCGGTTTTAAAGCCGGTGACGTGCGTGCCGCCTTCGACCGTGTAAATATTGTTAGCAAATGGCAAAAGACGGGAAGAAATATCATCAACATACTGAAGAGCCACTTCTACCGTCTCGTAGTCGTTGCCGTTGGCATTTTTTACAACATAAAAAATATTCTTATGTATCGGTTTGCTATGCTCATTTTCAAATCGCACCAAAGACATAAGCCCGCCATCAAAATAGAAAGACATTGAAGGCGCATTTAGACCAAGTTCGCGGGTATAAAAAATTCCTTCCGGAAACTCGGCGTTTTTTCGAGAGGACCAGACTTCTGTTGCTCGGGCGTCAATAGCCGAAATGCGCAAACCTTTAACTAAATAAGCCTGTTGACGCAGATGATTTACGATGCGTTCAAAATTAAAATTAATATCCGGGAAAATAATCGGATCCGGTTGAAAAGTGATAATAGTGCCGTGGAGTTTGGAATTGCCGATTTTTTTGACCGCGCTCTTTCTCTTACCCTGACTGTATTCCTGAATGTAAATTCCATTATCTCGGTGTACCTCGGCTCGGCAATAGATGGAAAGGGCGTTCACCACTGAGCCGCCAACTCCATGCAGTCCCCCAGAAACCTTGTAACTTTCGCCATCAAATTTGCCTCCGGCATGAAGTGTTGTCATAATGGTCTCAAGAGCAGAAACTTTTGTCTGTTTGTGAATATCGATGGGAATACCTCGACCGTTGTCAACCACGCGAACCCGATTGTTTGGTAAAAGAGTTATTTCTATATCATCAGCGAACCCGCCCATGGCTTCATCACGGGAATTGTCAAAAATCTCCGTGACAAGATGATGGAGACCATCAGGACCGGTAGTACCAATATACATGCCGGGGCGTTTACGTACTGGCTCGAGGCCCTCTAAAACTGTGATGGATTCGGCGCTGTACACGCGCGTTTTCTTTGCTGGTTTAGCTGATTTCGGCATATGTATTTTATACACCCATTTTAGCATAAATAAAGCTAAAATGAAAGAGATTTTTGTGGATTAAACTCGCCGGATTTCAGCTCTGAAACCTGTCTCGGTCGCCCTTTCAATTTTAGTGTGGAGAGTATTAACCTCCTTGTTAGTCAGTGTTCTTTCGAGGCTTCGATAAGTAATCCGGAAAGTGTAACTTAACTTCCCTTCCCCAAATTTGTCAGAGTTTTCGTATTTATCTAGTAGTTCTACTTGTTCTATCAAATCTTCTCCGATATCTCGGATAACGTCAAAATAATCATTTGGCACAAAGTCTTTATCCACCACAAAAGAGATATCGCGTACAACTGGAGGAAATTTAGAAACCTCTTTATATTTCTGGCCGAGTTTTAATTGTCGTTTGATTCTCTCATCATTTGACCAAAGCAAACGGATATCTGGTAGTTCCATGCTAATAATAGCTAGTCGCTCTAAACCGAAACCGAAAGCCCAGCCGGTATATTTTTCCGGATCTATGCCTAAATTTTTTAAAACTTTTATGTGTACTACGCCCGAACCTAAAACTTCAATCCATTTGCCATCTTTCTCTATTTCCATTTCGATTGATGGATCTGTGAAAGGAAAAGTTTCTTCATTAAAACGATATTTTATTTGATCACCGAAAATGGCTTGGGCGATTTTTATCAAAACGCCTTGAAGGTCTTGAATATTTATAATTTTTTGATTACGCGGAACTAGATACCATCCATCTATTTGATGAAATACATTCATATGATGGCGATCAATCTCATCTTTACGATATACTTTGCCGTAAGAGAGCGCCCCAATTGATTCATTATTCTTGATCCGTTCTTTTATTTTTTCGTTTGAGAGGTGGTAGTACCACATCACGGTTGTCTGGGTTCGCAAGATATGATTATCATCAACATAATATGTGTCGGATTTTGATCTACTAGGGTGATTTAGGGGCGTGTTAAAAATATCAAAACTGATATTAGTGGCAACAATTTCTGGAACTTCGATAATGTCAAAATTTTTAAAATCCGGTAGATTAATCAATCGTTCTACTAATTCGTATAATGGGTTAGCGGGTGCGCGGGCTAAATCCGGCATGTTTAGAAATCTTTTTAAACGTTCTGATTCCGGATCACTTTTAGTTTCTAGAATCTCACGAAGCCGCTTTTCTTCATCCGATTGGACAACTATATTTTCAGGCATAATCCCATATCTTATGGTATAGTGTGCTTTATCGCAATGGTTGAGATTCAAACTTTTATTCTCTATTGTTCTCTTTTCATCACCCTCTTTTTTGAGGTCTTTCTTCTTATTACTTATTTTGAAGTGAAGGAGGAATTGGGTTGGGAAGATAAGTATGTTGGAAAGAATATCAAATGGTTTCCAACTGTGACTATAATTGTGCCCTGTTTTAATGAAGAACTTACGGTCGAAAGTACCATTTCTTCACTTTTGAATTTAGATTATCCACGAGAAAAACTTTCTATTATTGTTGTTGATGATGGTTCGACTGATGGGACGCGTTCTCGACTTATGCAGTTTAAGGACTGCTCTCGGATTAATCTTTTATGGAAAAAAAATGGCGGCAAACATACGGCGCTGAATTTAGCCTTGAAATTGGTAGAAAGCGATCTGGTAGGATGTCTCGATGCCGATTCGTTTGTCAATACTAATGCTCTTAAAAAAATAGTGCCATTTTTTGATAATGCGGACATTATGGCTGTTACCCCTTCAATTAAGGTATATAATCCGACAACTGTTCTACAATATGTTCAAAAAGTTGAATATAGTTGGGGCATTTTCCTTCGTCGTATGCTTTCCTCTCTAGGCGCGCTTTACGTAACGCCCGGGCCATTTTCTATTTTTCGCACTAAAGTATTTCAAGAACTTGGTGGTTATCGTCACGCACACCATACTGAAGATTTGGAGATGGCTTTACGTTTACAGAAAAATCACTATAAAATAGTGAATTCTCACGGGGCGCATGTTTATACAACAACGCCATTTAAATTTCCGGCGCTCTTTAAACAGCGGGTGCGTTGGACATATGGTTTTTTAAACAATGTTATAGATTATAAGGAACTATTTTTTAATCGAAAATATGGACATATTGGTCTTTTCATTTTACCTATTGCCACTTCTTCGATCTTCTCCACTCTCTATCTTGCCGCTCGCATCCTGTGGAATAATCTTTCTAGCGTTTTTGACACTTTGACAAAGTTTCAAATAATAGGGTTCTCTTGGAAATCCCCCACCTTCGACTGGTTCTTCATTAATACGGGTGTGGTACCCTTTTTGACCTTAAGTGCCATTATATTAACTTTTGTCATTTTATATCTTGCTATTAAGCTGACCGACGGTAAATTTACAATTACCAGAGGAATTTTTTACTATCTCATCATTCATGTTTTCATTGTACCTTTATGGCTGGCAAAGGCCGTATTCAGCACTGTTTTTAAAAGACAAATAAGTTGGAAATAATTTAATATAATTTACCGAAATGATTAATTCTAAGAAATATATTGCTGCTTTTACTATCACCGCTATTATTTTTGGTACCGCTATTTATGTATCAAATCTCTTAGGTCAGAAAAAGCTTGAAGATGTCCGCGCGATTGAAAATCGAGTGGCGTTGGATATTCTTTCGTCCGAAACTCAATTTATGTTGTTGGAAGAAACATCTTGCAAAGATATCGGCCCCGGCTTTCTTTCCAAAGAACTTGGTTCTATTGGAGAAAGGCTGACTTATGCCGAAAACCAAACTGAATTAAACACCCGGGATCTTGAATATTTGAAACGTTCATACTTTTTGTTGGAAATAAAAGATTATCTTCTGATGAAACGATTGACAGAAAAGTGCGGTATCAAACCGACTTTTATTCTTTATTTTTATTCAACTAGAGATGCTTGCGAGGATTGCGAAAAGATGGGGTATGTCTTAACGGCGCTTAGAAATAAATATCCGGATCTACGGGTATATTCATTTGATTATCACTTTGATGTTGGCGCCATTGACACTCTTGTGTCAATTTATAAAGTCAAATCGGATCTTCCAGCCTTGATTATCAACGGCCTTTCGTATCATGGCTTTCATTCTGTCGAAGAATTAGAAGAGAAAGTACCAGCTCTTAAAGTACTTGCCGCCAAGGCTAAGGCTCTTGAGAAATCCGCCACCTCCACTTCCAGAGATTAATTGAGCCGAGGAGAGGATTTGAACCTCCGGTCTGCTGTTTACAAAACAGCTGCTTTACCGCTAAGCTACCTCGGCAATTACACTAATCTACACCTTTTTTGTTGTCTTGAGAACTGTCTTCATAAACATCGTGAATTTCACCATTCCCTTTCTCGATATTGGACATATTTTTGAAAAATTCCGAGATGCCATCCGGCTTTTTCAATCGTCTTGAATCACGCATACTAACGACGTATTGCTCTCTTTTTTTCTTTAAAAAAATTACTAATCTGTTAAGAGATTTTTTATAATATATGGGGAGTTGTTTATGTATGAGAAATGAAATTTGTTCTTTGCCTTCGGAATACAGGCGGACCACTCGGTGATAAATTTGGCGAATATGGATATTTCCTTTTGAAATCAGAGTTAAGATCAAAAAATCTTTTTTGTATTTTTCCTCCCGTTTCTTGGTAATGAGCAGTAGTACGATTGCCAGGCCGGAAAGACTGAAGATAGCGATAAATGTCATAGTGTGACAATTTCTTAATATTAACTTATGGAGAAACGAATAAATCGTCCGATCTCGGTTCGTTCTCCAAATTTTTGCACGGCGTTATTTATAAGGTCGCCTATTTTTTGTCCGGCATTTTTAATAAATGGTTGTTCCAAAAGAAGGGCTACATCCGTCGGGTTCATCGCCGCGACGTGCATGGCTATATCTTTGGCCACTGATTTAAATTCCGGATTTTTAGCCACAAAGTCCGTCTCACACAATAATTCTAACATTACTCCGATTGTTTCACCTGAGTGAATATAAGCGACAACTACACCCGCTCCAAGATTCCGGCCGCTTTTCTTTTTAGCAATTTCCGCTCCTCTTTTTTTTAGTAACGCTATGGCTTGGTTCTTATCACCCCCAGTTTCTTCAAGCGCCTTTCGGCATTCCATGATAGAGAGACCGGTCTCTTCGCGCAGAGTTTTAATTTCCTCCGTACTAATCATCTTTGTTTTTCAGTTGTTTTTACCGATTCTTTTGCAGTCGTCTCTTTCTTCGCAGCCAGACCTCTTTTATATGCGGCGACCAGTTCCCGAAGGATAAAAGCAATACTTTGTCTCGAGGAATCATTACCGGGGATGGGATACTCCAATTCATAGAGGTTATTATCGGAACCAGCCAGGGCAACAATGGGAATACGCATTTTGCGCGCCTCAGCCACTGCCGTGTATTCTTTTTTAGGATCAACGATTACAACAAATTTTGGCAGAGACCTCAATTGAGAAAGTCCGCCGAAGTAATTGGTAAGTTTTTCAATTTTACGATCGAAAAGCAGGTGTTCTTTCTTGGTGTATTTAGCAAGCTCACCCTTATCTCTTTGATCAATGAGTTCTTCCAGTCGGGCAATGCGTTTCTTAATTTCAGCGAAATTTGAGAGTGTGCCTCCAATCCAGCGGCCAGCGACATAGGGCATCTCAAGTTCCGAAGCGGCCTTTTTAACAGCATCTCTCGCTTCGCTTTTACCGCCTACCCACAAGGCCATCGCTCCTTCCGCGCCCTTTTCTTCTATAAATTTAAGCGCTCTTTCAAGTGTTTGTTTAGTCTTTTCCAAATCGAAAATTTCAAAATTATTTTTGGAGCCGAAAATGAAGGGCTTAACCGACGGATGCCTGCGAGATTTTATAAAGCCAAAATGAGCTCCGACAGAAAAAAGGCCCTCAACCATGGTGTCTTTAGTATTTTTTATGGTATGGTTTATTTTTTCCACAGTTATACAAGTTTAGCAGATTTTTCCAGAGCGGTCAAAATCGGCTCTATATTCCCTTTCATAACTTTCTCAATATTATGCCATGATTGTTTGATACGATGGTCGGTTATTCGGTCCTGGAGGATGTTGTAAGTTCGAATTTTCTCCGAACGGTCGGCAGTCCCAATCTGGGTTTTTCTATTTAGAGAATGTTTAAGCGCTTCCTCTTCGTCTTTCTTGGCTTCAAGTTTAGCGGAAAGAATACTCATGGCCTTCTCGCGATTCTTTAATTGACTTCGTTCAGCCGTGGAACGCACTTCAATACCTGTGGGTTTGTGGACGATTCTAACCGCCGTCTCCACTTTATTGACATTTTGTCCGCCGGCGCCTCCAGAACGAGAAAATTCTATCTGCAAATCAGCCGGCTTTATTTCTATTTTTGTTTTTCTGCGGATTGGAAGTATGGCCACCGAAGCGGTAGAAGTGTGTACCCTTCCCATTTTCTCGGTCGCCGGTATTCTTTGAATGCGGTGTACTCCCGTTTCAAAACAAAGTTTCTCGTAAACTCCTTCGCCTTGGATTTCTATAGCCGCTTCCTTATATCCACCTAGGGCGCTAACAGATTCATAAAGTACTCTGGCGCTCCAATTTTTAAGGTTTGCGTAGAGAATATACATACCGGCCAATTTTTTGGCAAAGAGAGCCGCTTCTTCTCCACCGGCGCCCGCTCGCACTTCTAAAATAATTTCGTTCAGAAATTCTTTTGTTTCAACGTTTTCTTTATTTTTTTTCCACTCTTGCCAGTCCATTATCTCTTTGCTTTCGCTCGTCTTTGTTTGAAGCGCTCGACTCGGCCGGCGGTGTCAAGGGTTCGTATCTCTCCGGTATAGAATGGATGAGTAGCGGAAGATATTTCCACTCGAAAGACCGGGTATTCCTTTTTATCCGACTTGGCTTTGGCGCTTTCTTTGGTCACTACCGTGGACGGTATGATAAACTCTGTGCCATCAGAATTGTCAATAAAAAGCACCGGCCGATAATTTTTTGGATGTATCTCTTTTTTCACCTGAACCTTATTATATCAAAAAATCAGAGACCTTGCAAGAAATCAATATCTCTTTGGATAGTGGCTGCTTTTGACATCACGCTATTGCCATAACTTAATCCGACATTAGCGCCACCATTGCCGTAACAAGTTTTACCGGAATAATATCGACAGGCGGCTGTTCGTTGGTCGGTATAAGGATCTCCGGTAGTGCCTAAAAGTTCTTTCAAAAAAATAGCCATAGCCATAATTGCGTCTTGGGGATCCCATGGGTTGGGTATTGTCTTACCGATCGCACCTGCAATCTTTTCAACCATTAGATTCCAAGTTGAAGGAATGAATTGCGCCGGACCCATCGCGCCGCCAAAGCCAAAAGTTGAAGAGACGGGACACGAAACTCTTGTTTCAAGAGGATTACGGCCCAAATTTTTTAAAATTGATTGCAAGGGCGGTAGGTCGCGTGTTGGATGAATACCGTTACTAAAAATATTACCGTTATTAACGCTTTTTGTTTCTCCACTCGTAAGATTAATAATAACGCATGAACCGACATTGGCGCCTAAATTGGATTCTTGTTGAAGGATAGCGAGAATGAGAGCGGGTTTTACGCCGGTTTTAGACCTGGCCGCTTCGGCGTACTGAAGTGCCGTGCCGAAAGGGATGGCGACGGAATCTCGCAGGGGGAAAAGAGCGGCTTTAATTTGGGCCGCCTTAGCCTGTCGATCGGCCAGTACTTGGGCATAGGTTTTCTCTTTAGTTTGGTTTATGGCCAAAAGGGTTTTCTTCTCCGCTTGGTTTATTTCCACTTCTTTTTTAGATGCCTCAAGGGATGCTCGCGCGGCCGCTTCTGCTTCCCTTTTTTTATTTAGAGTCGTTTTTTGGGCTTCGGTTAGATTTCTTACGGTTCTTAATTCAGTAAATAGATCAGCCAAGGCTCGCTCAGTGGATGCGTAAGTATCTATATCTACAAAAAATTCTGACAGATTTTTGTCGCTAAACATCGCCTCCGCCAGTGAATAGGAGTTAATGTCATTTGTTTTGCGGAGGATATCGGCGATGGCTTTTTTACCGTTTGTGATACGAGTGTTAAGAATGGAAATTTCAGATTGTTTTTTCGCAATGTCTTTAGTCAGATTTGCAATGGCGATATTTTTGCCTTTAATATTAGCCCGAGCGGCATTAATCTTGGCGGTCAGAGCGGCGATATCGGTGACAAATGAGGCGCTGTCTCTTTTAGTTTTATTAAGCGTTTCTGTCCATTCGGCAATCTCTTTGTCGCATGCTTCCAATTCTCGTTCAAGTTGGGCGCGGCTTTTCCCCGCAATTTGATCAGTGCAAGTAGTCTGTCCGAAGATTACGCTAGGTAATAATACTATTGAAAGCGATATAAAGAATGTTAAGAGCTTATGCATGAATCAGAATTTCCAATTTAGAATTTCCAATTTTCAATAAATGAATTAATTTCCAATGAAAATTCACTGAAAATTTTAAATTGAGAATTGAAAATTACAAGGCGGGCTGCTCTGCTTCTGGGACCGCCTCGGCCTTCTCCTCCTTGCCTTTCTTTTCAACTTCGATTGTTGAGAGATCCGCCGGCGCTGTCTCTTCCTCTTTTTCCTCACGAGGCGCCGAGATAGTTGCCACCACCCCCTTCGGATTAGCCAGAAGAGTTACTCCTTTAGGTAAAATAATATCTTCGGCAAGAATTTGGTCGCCGAAGTTTATCAAGACACTCACATCCACTTTAATATTATGGGGTAAATCTTTAGGCATGGCCTCTATCTTCAATTCGTGCAGAACTTTGACAAGCATACCCCCAAGATCTTTTACTGCTGGGGAAATTCCGACGAATTCAAGAGGTAATTCAACCTCTAATTTATGACCTTTTTCAAAGATGTAAAAATCTGCGTGACGGGGAGTGCCTGTGATGGGGTCTAAATCTACGTCTTGAATCAGACTTTCCTTTATACCTTCAGGTGTTTCCAGGGTAACTATGCTGGACGCTCCCGCTTCTTTCCAAACCTTCAAAAAATCAATTTTGGGAATGGAAATCGCGGTAGATGCTTCCTTTTTACCGTAAAAGACTGCGGGGATTTTTCCCGTTTTTCTGATTGCTTCTGGCCTAATATGGACATCCCGTTTTTCTACCTTCAAAGTAAGCATCTTGTCATTCTACTCAATTATGATGTGAGATTCAAGATACTCTAAAGTTCCACGCTTGTCCTGCGTAGCCTCGTGCGAAGCAGGAACTTTCTTGCCTGGGTTGAAGATATTGAGAGGGTCGAAAATTTCTTTGGTTTTTTTAAATAATTCTAATATTTCCGGACTATACATTTTGCTTAAATAGGGTGTACGAATAATGCCGTCATTATGTTCAGCGGTAACTGAACCTCCAAACTCTGCGACCAGATCATAAAATTTATCCGATACAACGGTAATTTTAGCGCGTTCACTTGCTTTTTTTAGATCCATTAGTGGAATAATGTGAAAGTTTCCATTACCGGCGTGACCGGCGATGTTTGCCACTATTCCATTATCCTTTAATATTTTAAGTGCTCTCGGCAAAAACTCCGGTATTTTCTCAACCGTAATACAAAAATCGTCCACAAACGGAGCAGTTCTTTTATCACCTATGTGTTGACGTAAAAGATTGAAAGATTCTCTGCGCATGACCCAGAACTTATTCTCTTCCGAGTCTTTCTCTATGATTCTGTGCCAAACGTTGAATGGTTTTATCGCCTCAATAATTTTCTGAACCTTAGTTTTTACCTCTTCATCCGTATTTTCCGCCACTTCTGCCAAAATAACCAACTTGGGCAAACCAAACATTCTTGCGCCAATTAAGGCTTCAGGGATAAATTTCAGGGCAAATGAAAAGAAATTACTATTGGCCCTTTTGGCAATCTCCGGCATAAAACGAATCCCGAGTTTAAGTGTCTCATCATCAAATGTTTCCAGACTCTCTGGACCGTATGGCAAGATCGCATTTACCACTTGGGGTAATTCATTCCAAGACTGGAAGAAAAGCGCGATCATATCGTGGTAAGCTTTTTCCGGAATTAATTTTATTTTTGCTTCGGTTACTATACCGAACGTACCCTGCGAGCCCACTATAAGTTTATTAAGATCAAAAATTTCTCCATTCCAAATGTTCCAAAGATAATATCCCGCAGAATTTTTTGATATTTTTGGCTTGGCCTGATCCAAAATCTCTCTATTTTTTTCTATTAATTCAAACAGGTTTTTATAAATATTACCCTCAAAATCTTCCTGTGCCATTTTTACTTCAAGTTCAGTTTTGTTAAGTGGTCTGATTAAGTATTCTTTACCATTAGAGAAGATTATTTTGGATCCTAAAACATAATTTTCCATCTTACCGTATCGCAAAGTTCTTTCACCCGCGCAATTATTAGAAATCATGCCGCCTAAAGCGCAGAGATTCTTGGATGCCGGAAAACACGGAAGAATCAGACCTTTTTCAAGTGTTTTCTTTTCAAAATCTCTGTAGTATGCGCCGGGCTGGACAGTTATTTCTGCCCCATAGGACTCACCTATGTGATTCATGTACTTTGTGATATCAGCAATGATTGATTCGTTTAGTGGTCCGCCCGTCATGTCTGAACCGGCGGCTCTTACGGTCACCGAGTGACCGGGATTGTCTCCTATCCATTTAACCAATGCCTTAAGGTCGTCTGTATCCTTGGGAAATACCACAAGTTTGGGTTTAACTTCAAAGAGACTCGCGTCTCGTGAATATTTTTTAAGTGTTAGCTCGTCATCATAAACTTCCCCTTTAAAAAATTTTCTGATTTCTTCCGCTAATTTCATAGTTTATTGAAAAGTTTAAGTCGGTCGTGCACCACTCTTTTCATTTGTTCAACTCCTTCGGCTAGGAATTTATAAGGCGCTATTTCACCCGACCTAATTCCCTCCTCTACTCCTTCTTTATAGGCGACCCGAAGTTCGGTGTTAATATGAATAATTCTCATACCGGCGTCTATGGCTTTCATAAATTCATCATCCGATATTCCCGACCCCCCATGGAGAACCAGCGGCACTGTTACTGCTTTCTTAATAGATTTAATCCGCTCTATGTTTAATTTCGGATTACCTGTTTTAATCATGCCATGGATATTGCCGACCGACGGAGCGAAGAGGTCTACCCCGGTTTCTTGGACAAATTTAGCTGCTTCTTGGGGATCGGTCTGGGTTTTCTCGGAAACACCTTCCGGTAATTTATCCATTATTTTTGATGACTGACCAATGAAACCGAGTTCCCCCTCAACCACCGTGCCCGCGCCTTTTGCTCTGGCGTAATTGACAACCTCTTTTGTCAGCCTAACATTTTCCTCATATGGCTTATCAGCCTCGTCAATGATGATGCTGTCCACCCCGGCATCAATTGCCGTTCGAGATTTTTCAACAGAATAGGTGTGGTCGGCGTTTAGAAATATTGGCAAACCGTTTTCTCTCGCTGTTTTTACCAGGGCGACCGCTTCTTTGAGACCGAGGAATTCCCTTTCTCCTTCAGAAATTCCGACGATTGTCGGCACCTTTAATATCTGAGCCGCTTCTACAACAGCTTTGAATCCCTCTGAATCCGAAATATTAAAGTGTCCCAAGGCAACCTGTTTTTCTTCCGCCCAGGCCAGGTATTCCCTTAAAGTTTTCATTACGATAATTATATCATGGTAGAATTATTCCTATGCATGACTTTGTAGCTATAGGTGATATTGTCACGGATGCTTTCATCAAACTTCATGAAGCCAGAGTAAATTGTGATATTAATCGGGAAAATTGCACCATTACTTTGGCTTTTGGCGAAAAGATTCCTTACGAATCGGTTGAGGTGGTTCGTGCTGTAGGCAATTGCGCCAATGCCGCTGTTGCCGCCTCTCGTCTGGGGCTTATGCCCGCCTTAGTATCGGATTTGGGAGATGATCAAAACGGCAAAGAATGTCTGGAAAGTCTAGAGAAAAACAAGGTGGATAAAATTTTTATAAAAATTCATCCCGGTAAAGAAACAAATTATCATTACGTTTTATGGTACGAAGATGATCGCACTATCTTGGTCAAGCATCATGAATATGAACGGACCTTTCCTGATGTGGGAGAACCAAAATGGCTTTATCTTACTTCTCTAGGGGGCGACACTTTGGAATATCACGAACAAATCAAGAAACATCTTAAGAGTTATCCCAAAACTCGATTAGCTTTCCAACCTGGCACTTTTCAAATACAACTTGGTCCCGAAACCTTAAAAGATATTTATATCGCTACTGATATTTTCTTCTCCAACGTCGGAGAAGCTGAAAAAATTCTTGGTCTAAATACTCTCGGGGTCAATGAGCTTCTCAAACGCATTCACGCTCTTGGGCCTAAAATAGTGATTATCACTGACGGTACCAAGGGTGCCCGTGTTTTTGATGGAAAAAATTTTTACTTCCAACCGCCGTATCCGGATCCCGAGCCTCCGTACGAACGTACTGGCGCCGGCGATGCTTTTGCCTCAACGATCGTGGCGGCTTTAGCGCTCGAGAAGGATCTGCCGACTGCTCTTGCCTGGGGGGCAATTAACTCAATGTCAGTCGTTCAGCAAGTCGGCGCTCAAAAAGGTCTTCTCACTCGCTCACAAATTGAAGAATATCTCAAAAACGCCCCCGCTGATTTTCTGGCCAAGAGATTAGATTGAGGCTACCGTTTCAAGATTTTTGTCACTGCTTTAATAATACTTTCCGTATCCATGCTGTAGTGTTTGATAAGTTCGTCCGGAGTGCCTGATTGGCCGAATTGGTCATCTACTCCGATAAATTCTATTGGCACAGGGAAATTTTTTGCCAAACATTCCGCTACAGTTGAGCCCATACCCCCACTGATTTGATGTTCCTCTACAGTCACAATTCTCCCAGTTTTTTTAGCAAGTTCTATGATGGCCTTTTCGTCCAAAGGTTTAATAGTTGAGAGGTTCATCACTTCCACGTCAATCTTTTTCTCTTCAAGTTCCTTAGCGACCAGAAGCGCCTTATGCAACAGAGCCCCGGTGGCCACAATACCCACTTGAGGTTTTGTTCCGCCAGCCGGCGAATGCCAATATATTTGAGCCTTTTCTATCTCAAACGGTGTTGCTCCAGTTGTCATGATAGGAGTCTTTTCCCGCGCCAGACGAATATAGACCGGTGTCCCGGTATCGACGCTCGCCAGTGTGGCCTTCTTGGCTTCAATAGCATCACATGGGGAAACAACTACCATACGCGGAATGACTCGGGTAATGGCTATATCTTCTATAGCTTGATGAGTGCCGCCATCCGGTCCGACGGAAATTCCGGCATGTGAACCGGCAATTTTGACAGGTTGGTTGTTGTAACAAATAGTGGTGCGAATTTGTTCCCAATTTCGGCCGGGAGAAAACATGGCATAAGAACTGATAAAAGGAATCTTGCCCATAGCCGCAAGTCCCGACGCCACGGAAGCCAAATTTTGTTCGGCCACTCCCATTTCAATAAATCTTTCCGGAAATTTCTTGGCAAACAGATCCATTTTAGTGGACTCCGTCAAATCAGCGCAGAGTCCGACCACTTGTAGATTCTTCTCCCCCGCTTCTAAAAGTCCCTCGCCAAATCCTTGGCGAATGGGTATTTGTTCCACATTCTTGTCGAATAGTTTTGTATTTAATTTTAATTCCGGGTTTAACATTGGAAATTTTTCATTGGTGTTCGCTCCTAATTTTACCGCCCAACGTCCTTAATTCATTGATAGCCATAATCTCCTCCTCTTTGTTTGGCGGTTTACCGTGCCAACGATAATCTCGTTCAAATTCCTTTACCCCCTTGCCAGCGATAGTGTGAGCAATGATAACGATTGGTTTGCTAAATATTGCTCGAGCTGATTCAAAAGCGTCGGCAATTTCTTCCATATTATGCCCGTCTATTTCAATGACGTGCCAGTTCCAAGCGCGCCACTTGTCTGATAAGGGTTCAAGGGGCATAACATTTTCAGTGTATCCGTCTATCTGGATGTTATTTCTATCCACCACAGCCACAAGGTTATGAAGTTTCTCCTTACCGGCAAGCATGGCCGCTTCCCAAGTTTGGCCGCATTCTAGTTCTCCATCCGACAGAAGAGCATAAATACGCCTGTTACTTGTCAAGCCGTGATCAATTTTGTCAGCAAGCGCCATGCCAACGGCTTGCGAAAGCCCAGAACCTAGAGGGCCGGAACTGGTCTCAAGCATTGGCAGGAAATCTCGGTGAGGATGTCCTTGCAGGTTTGAGCCGAACTTTCTAAGCGTCTTCAGTTCTTTTATTGGAAAATATCCGGCATGAGCCATGGTGGAGTAGAGCACTGGACAGATATGGCCGTTGGAAAGCACTACTCTGTCTCTCTCTGGCCAAGCTGGTTCTTTGGGGTTGTGTTTAAGAGTATGAAAGAAGAGTACGGTAAAAATATCGGCCATATCTAATGGTCCTGCAGTATGTCCGGAGCCAGCATCCTCAAGAATGTCAATAATACTGATACGAATATCATTTGCTTTCTCCTCTAGTTGTTTTACTTTTTCGTCAGTGATTCCCATAAATCTTTAAAACCTGATCCAACTATCAATCTATCTGCGCCTGAATTTTTAAGCGCCTGATAATTCGTGGTATTTATACCGCCGTCCACACTGATCGGTAATCTCGGAAATTTTTCTTTGACCATCTTTATTCTATCAAAAATTCGTTCGTCTAGCGGACGCCCTTGCGCGCCTATCTGGGCGATAGACATAAGGTGAATAAAATCTATTTGAGACATAAGTGGAAATATTTTTTCGATAGGAACGTTAAGTTCTACTGCTAGACCAATTTTAACTGATTGAGCAATAATGTTTTCAATTGTATGGACGATAATTCTCTTTGCTCCCCTATCTATCCATCTATCTATTATTTCTTTTGGATTCTTCACCATTAAATGTACCTCGAAATCAATGTTGATATTTGCCCAAACATCTTCTTCAAGAACATCAATGTGTACAAATTTCACCCCATCGGGCAATTGAGAAATTTTATCACCAAGGTCAGGAACACTGGTAGCAAGTACAGCGGGAATAATTTCACCCATGAATACGATCCATTTTAGCGATACGTCGTTTATATTTCTCCGTATTTTTGAACGGAGTATTGAGCCATTCTTTAACAGCTTCCTGCATTTCCATTTCGGTGATAAATCTTGCGCCTAATGAAAGTATATTGGCATCATTATCTGCCCGAGAAATTTTGATGATAGATTCGTCTTCCTCCTTGACCACGCATTGCCCTCGACCGTAATAAACCGTGGCGCGGACATTTCTGAACTTGTTGGCCGCCATACCCTCCCCTTGGCCGGAACCGCCCAAGATAATCCCTCTGACTTCATTAGGGTGCATGGAAACCTCGCGAGCCACTGGGATTATAAAGTCTGGATAATCATCTTCTTCGTTGTATTCAAATGGACCCTTATCCTCTACTTCATGGCCCAGTTCTTTGAGAAATGGGATTAACTTCTCCTTAAAACCAAATCCGGCATGATCTGAACTTACAAAAATTTTCATATTATTTATATTCAGATAATTTCTCTTTTAATACAGGGATGTCTTGTTGTATTGTGTCCCAAACAATATCAAGCTCAAGATTCATATATTCATGGAATGCCATATTTCTAAAACCGACTATTTCATTCCATGCTAAATCAATTTTAGCTTGCGTCTCTTTTTTTATTTTATTCGCATATTCACCAATTAATGCAAGATGAAGAATTGTTGCACTTTGGACTATTTGGTTATCTAAAAAATCCTGCTTGCTCAAATTTTTTGTAAAAGTCTCAATTTTGATTATTGAGTCTAAAATTATTTCAATATAAACTTTATCACTCTTCATATATTTGTTTCAATTCTGGACGAATGTATGGTTCTAAATGTTTGTTTATATTTCCTTCAGTTACTAGATCAACATTTTTTCCTAGAGTATCTTCAAGTTTATGTTTAAGACCAATAAACTTAATTAAACCCATCGGACCAGAACCTAATTTCACAAGTAGATCCACATCGCTGTCCGGGCGACTATCTCCGCGAGAAACTGAACCAAAAACAGACGCCTTTTTAATACCATAAGCGCGTAAGATGGGTGATATTTTCTCTTTTATTTCTATAATACTCATTGCGTAGTTATTATATCATAAATAATAGCATGATCTGATCCGATCCAATGTAAATTTTCATGCTTTTTGGTTATTACTTTTATAAATTATTAACCCGGTAAGAACAGTTGACAAAGGAGAAACTATAAAAATTACAAATACCACAATTAGCCATAGAACCCCGCTCATTTCCAATGGAAATATTCTTGGAATTAAATAAACAATAAAGATAGGCAAAATTAAGCTTATAATCGACGCGATAAAATATCGAATCCAAATTATCTTAATCTTTCCTGTAATTAATACGCTTAAATCAGCTACAAAATAAGCAACTATAATTGATCCAATTAAAGCTAATAAATAAATAAGTCCATCACTCATTATAGTTTTTGACAAATTCTTCTCACATGTTCAACCAATGTCGCCGTGTATCCGGCTTCGTTGTCGTACCAGGAGAAAACTTTTATAAGATCGTCGCCAAGGGTGCGCGTGAGGGTCAAATCAACAATCGCGCCGTAGGGCTCGCCGATGATATCGGACGAAACAATGGGATCTTCAGTAACTTTTAAAGTTTTGTCCCAGCGTGGTTCGGAAGCTGCTTTAATAAAAATTTTGTTTATTTCTTCAACATTTGTTTTCTTTTTGGTAAGCACAGTTATTATGCTTAACGAACCTGTGAGAATTGGCACACGAATGGATTCCGCCTGGAATTTTCCCTCAAGTTCGGGGATTGATTGAATAACCGCTTCCGCCGCACCGGTCGTCGAAGGAACTATATTAACTGCGGCCGCTCGTCCTCTTCTTAAGTCTTTCATATCCGATCCGTCAACCAGTTTTTGGGACGCTGTATAACCATGTACCGTAGTCATAGTGGCACGCTTTATACCAAGGATTTCCAAAACTATTTGCATGACGGGCGCGACCGAATTGGTGGTGCAGGAAGCGTTACTGGTAATGGGATTTTTAGTGGAAAACCTGTCATGGTTTACACCAACGAGCGCCGTGACAACGTCATCTCCTGTGGGAGCCGTAATCACAACCCTTTTCGCTCCGGCGGCAATATGCGCTCGAGCTTTCTCCGCGCTTATAAATAAACCAGTTGATTCCACCACGATATCCACACCCAACGAGCTCCAAGGAAGTTTTACCGGATCTTTCTCGGCAAGGAACTTCACACTTTTGGGATCTTTTTCATATCGTCCATACACGGAGTCATATCTTAGAAGATATTTCAACGTCTTGGGGTCAGCCAAATCGTTTATTGCCACTATTTCTAAATCTTTATCGCCGAACACGGCTCGGAAAAATGCCCGGCCGACTCTCCCAAACCCATTAATTGCCACTCGTGTTGACATTTGATTATTGATTATATTGTACCACGGCGCCTATACCAATATTATACTTGTCGCTGAACCCAGCGGGAAGTTCCAAGACATATTTAATGGGTCGGTCTGGATAGAAAATTTGTGGAAAAGTTTCCGGTGATGTCTCCTTTTCTATACTAATAATTTTAAATTGATCATCAATCCAGAGAATATCAATAGCGAAACTCATATCCTTCATCCAGAATCCGTATTGAGATGGACTGTCAAATATAAAGAGCATACCCGTACCCTCTGACAATACCCTTCTACCTGATAAACCTTTCTCGCGTGTCTTGGGGGTATCGGCGATCTCAACTTCTATGTTTGTATTATTTATCTTGATAACTTTCGTTTTGTCGTCTCTCGTGAATGTTCGTCCGAAAAATAAAAAAACTGATCCAAATATGATTGTCAGTCCTAAAATTAAAAAAAGAAAATCCTTCATTATGATAGTATAACTCTTTGATTGGCTCAGAGTAAACAAAAAAGCCCCTGAAGGGGCTTTTTTGTTTACCTACATAGGTCGGCGATCGCGAGGAGCGCGAGGTTCCAACGGGCGAGCAACATTGACGGTCAATTTTCTTCCTTCGAAATCTTGACCATTATACATGTTGATAGCTGCTTGGGCCTCATCGTCATTTGACATCTCGACGAATCCGAAACCTTTACTTCTGCCGGTCATGCGATCAATGATAATTGATGCGGATGAAACAGATCCAGCCTTAGCAAACAAGTTACTAAGGGCTGCTTCTGTCGTGGAATAAGGAATTCCACCGACGTATAGCTTTGTTGCCATTTTTTTGTGCCGACATTATATTAACCATGTAAGTGTCGGGCCAATCTCATTTCGCGCTCTCTTAAGGAAAACCTTGAAGTAACCTCTCAACGAGAACCTTACATATTCGGTATTATAGCTGATAACTAAAAATTTGCAAACCTTACTATTATAAGGTGCCGGTTCTTTCCCATTTTAAAATTTGCCGCGCAAGCTTATAACGGGTTTGGGGCGTCCAATGTTTAAGCAGGAAATTTTCTCCTAGAGAAATATCTTGTGGCTGACTCGATAAACTCTCTCCGAAGAAAAGTCGTTTAGCTATGTCTAAATATTGTCTTTCGGCCTCGTCATTTAGTTCGCAAAATAAATCTCTAGGAGATTTTGAAAGATTCGCTTTGATGGTAGCCAAAATATCTCCTCTATCTACTTCCGCTTTAGCATAATGAATGGTCGCCCCGATTCGTTCCGGTTCACGGCGCATCAGGGCGCGCTGATTGGCTATCGCCCCGCGATAATAAGGACAAAGGCCCATATGAAGATTAATTGCCTTTTTAGCCGTGGCAAAAATATGCGGTCTTACAATAGCACTACCCCAGATAACCATAAGATCCGGAGACAATTCTTTTAGAATTTTATAAACATCGTCTCTGTTTATAGATACAGTTTCCAATATTTTAGGAAGATATCCCGATTCGGAAATCTGCACGCTTCGTTCTCTAAAATATCCAAGAGCAGTTTTAAGAGATTCATCGGCCCGCAACAAAATAGCGTAAAAAATTTCTCTGGGCAGGGCCCAAAATCCCACTGATTTATATAAACGTTTGAGTCTCTCTATTAAGGAAGCGTGATTTGGTCTTAGTTTTTGGATAACCACTAAATCCACTTGCCCACCCGTTATCTTGTGAAGAGAATTGGCAAAAATCCTTTTGTCTTCACCCGGAATGGTAATAATAACAATACCCATACAGTAGAAACATCATACATGATCCAAAACTTTTGAGTGAAGGCGAGAACCGGAGCGGAAAGGACGATTTTAAGTTTTTCTTTGGCGACAAATTCTAAACCAAATCCTTTTTCTTCTCCTCAAATTCCTTCTTGTCTATCTCGCCCTTGGCGTATCGTTCTTTCAAAACCTCAAGCGCGGATTTTTCGTGATTGTGCGTGCCGTGCGATTGGCTTGTGAGCCATTTGATAAGTGCGACAGTACCGGCGATTATTAATACCCACCACAGAACCATAAAAATCCAGCCAAGAAATCCGAAACCCCACATCCCCGAACCAAAAGCTCCGCTTTGATACGGGGCAAGCATATTCATCATCGGCATCCAGCCGCCGCTTCCAACGG
>Ga0209210_1000542_pt1 | contig 39157 bp, 56 predicted proteins | sample RifGroA1_FD_183991 | JGI IMG/M metagenome (GOLD analysis project Ga0209210, IMG submission 183991) | Contaminated groundwater microbial communities from Rifle, Colorado, USA - Rifle Groundwater A1 (SPAdes) (version 2) | ecosystem: Environmental > Aquatic > Deep subsurface > Groundwater >...
AAATGGTCAAATAAACTAATCGTCCAAAGAAGAAAAAAGTAACATGTCAAGAAGTTTAAAAAAGGGTCCATATGTAGATGAAAGATTGTTAGGAAAAGTATTAAATCTCAGAAAAGACCAGAAGACTATTATAAAAACATGGGCAAGAAGCTCCTCGATTTCTCCGGAAATGGTAGGCCATACTTTTGGAGTTCACAACGGCAAAGAATTTGTGCCTGTTTATGTTTCTGAAGATATGGTAGGCCATAAACTTGGAGAATTTGCTCCTTCGACAAAATTCGTCAGGCACGGAGGCAGGATGCAGAGAGAAATAGAGGCAGGAGCAGAACAGAAAGAGGCAACCAAAATAGCCGCAGAAGTTAAAATAGAACCAAAGAAATAATGATAAAATTATACCATGGAAATAAAGGTTAGGTTAAACAACTTAAGAACAGCCCCGAGAAAAGTAAGGTTGGTCGCGGATTTAATCAGGGGAAAAACATTGGCTCAAGCAAGGCAAATTCTTTCTTTTACAACAAACAAATCTGGAAGAGACATATTAAAACTTTTAAATTCGGCGGCGGCTTCTGCAAAGCATAATTTTCAGCTGGAAGAATTGAATTTTTTTGTTTCTAAAATAACAGTTGATGAAGGCCCAAAATTAAAAAGATGGCACCCAATGTCAAGAGGCCGCGCTTATCCTATAATTAAAAGAACATCGCATGTTGTTTTAATTTTACAAGAAATTAATCCTGTAACAAAGGAAATTAAGAAAGAAATAAGGAAAGGAGTAAAAAAGGACAGCAAAAAGGCTATAAAAACAAAGGTAATAAAAACAATCAAAAGAAAAAAAACAAAGTAGACATGTCGCACAAAGTTCATCCAAAATCATTCAGAATAAGAGGAATAGAGGATTGGAATATCCGCGGTTTTTACGGCAAAAAAATGCCCCAATACCTTGAGGAAGATTTTTTGATTAAGGATTTTTTAAGAAAAAAATTGATAGAAGCATCAGTAGCCAATATAGAAATAGAACATTCGGCAAATAAATTAAATATTATTATTGAAACCGCAAGGCCTGGTTTGATAATCGGCAGAGGAGGAGGCGGGATTGAAATACTAAAAACAGAAATAGAAAAGAAAGTCCAGCGCAAAATAAAAAACAGCATGACCCAAAGGGTACCCCGAGAAATCAAGATAGAAATTAAAGAAGTAAAAAATCCTTGGACATCAGCTGCTTTGGTTGCCCAGATGGCCGCTCAGCAAATAGAAAAGAGAATACCATTTAGGCAGGTTTTGAAAAAATCAATAGAAAGAGTTATAACAAACAGAGAGATAAAAGGCGTAAGAATGGAGGTTGCAGGCAGGTTAAATGGAATTGAAATTGCCAGACGGGAATGGCTTGCCCAGGGCAGGCTGCCAAGAAATACATTAAGAGCCGACATTGATTATGCGCAAGACGAAGCCCACTGCACTTACGGAAAAATAGGAATAAAGGTCTGGATATATAAAGGAGAAAAATTTGATTAAATAGTTAAACTTATATGCCGATATTAATGCCCAAAAAAGTTAAACACAGGAAATGGCACAAAGGAAGAGGAAGGTTTCGCAGCGGTGTTGAAACAAGAGCAACTGAATTAAATTTCGGAAGTTTTGGATTAAAATCCTTAGGCACAAAATGGCTAACAGCCAGGCAGCTAGAGTCAGCCAGGCGACATATAATAAGGTATTTAAAGAAAGGCGGAAAATTATGGATAAGGGTTTTTCCTGATAAGCCCGTAACTTTTAAAGGAGCTGAGGTTGGCATGGGTGGCGGAAAAGGAGGCGTTGACCATTATGTTTATCCTATAAAACCGGGCAGAGTAATTTTTGAATTAGATGGATTAAAAGAAGAAATTGCAAAAGAAGCTTTAGAGGGGGCAGCAAATAAATTGCCGATTAAAACTAAATTTATTAAAAAAGGAGAATAAAAATGAAAGCATCAGATTTAAGGAAAAAAGATAAAAGGGAATTAGAAAAAACGGCGCATGATCTCAAAAAAAAATTGAGCGATCTTAGGTTCAAATTTTCTGCTAATAAACTAAAGAATGTTAAAGAGATTAATAATTCCAAAAAAGAAATAGCAAGAATATTAACTGTTTTAAAAGAATCTAAATATAAATAGTATGGCAAGGAAAAAATTACAAGGAATTGTGGTTTCAGATAAAATGCAAAAGACAGTTGTGGTTCAGGTAGAGAGAATAAAAGAGCACCCAAAGTATAAAAGGAGATATAAGGTCCACAAAAAATATAAAGCCCATGACGAAACGAACCAATACCATGTAGGAGACAAAGTTGTAATAGAAGAAACAACGCCGATTTCGAAAGATAAAAAGTGGAAAGTAGTAAATAAAATAAACTAAAACATGATTCAACCAAGAGCAATGTTAAAAGTCGCAGACAACACCGGAGCTAAAATTATCCAGGTTATTAATGTCCCCGGCGGAACGCGCAGAAGGTATGCTCAGCTAGGAGACATTGTGGTGGCTGCAGTGAAAAAAGCAGAGCCGAGGAAATTAGTTAAAAAGCATGATAAAGTAAAAGCGGTAATTATCAGGCAGAGAAAGGAATATAGAAGAGCAGATGGCTCATATATAAGATTTGATGATAATGCGGCGGTAATCTTAGGCGACGGAAAACTGCCGAAAGGAGGCAGGGTGTTCGGGCCAACAGCAAAAGAATTAAAAGAAAAAGGTTTTGATAAAATTGCCATGATGGCCAGCGAATTATTATAATATGAAATTAAAAAAAGGAGACAACGTTTTAATAATAGCAGGCAAAGATAAGGGCAGGACAGGAAAGATACTAAGATCTCTTCCAAAAGAGAGAGGCATTTTAGTGGAGGGAATTAATTTAAAGAAGAAACACGTAAGGCCGAAGAAGGAAGGCCAAAAAGGCCAGATTGTACAGGTGCCAGCCGTTTTAAATGTCTCTAATGTAAAGATAGTTTGCCCTAAATGCGGAAAGGCGGCAAGAATAGGATATAAAATTGAGAAAGGAAATAAAAAAAGGATTTGCAAAAAATGCAAGCAGGAAATTTAAAAGCTATGGATAAACTTAAAACAAAATACGAAAAAGAAGCTATTCCGCAGATGATGAAAAAATTTGGATACAAAAATAAAATGGCTGTTCCCGCTATCAAGAAAGTTGTGATAAACAGCTGTTTTGGCAAAGAAGTTGTAAGTAAAACCGGTTCAGAAAGAGAGAAAATCCAGAACCTTATTATGCAGGATTTAACCTTGATTGCCGGTCAAAAACCGAACTTAATGAAGTCAAAAAAATCAATAGCCGGTTTTAAATTAAGAGAAGGGCTGGAAATTGCAGCTATGGTGACATTAAGAAAAAGCAGAATGTGGGACTTTTTGGAAAGATTGATTTATTTGTCTTTGCCAAGGTCAAGAGACTTCAAGGGAATAGATGCAAAATCAATTGATAAAAAAGGAAACTTAAATATGGGATTTCGAGAGCATATCTCCTTCCCTGAAATTTTTACAGAAAAAGAAAAAACTATTTTTGGCTTAGAGATTACAATTGTTACAAACGCAAAAAGCAAAGAAGAGGGATTAGAATTGTATAAATTATTAGGATTTCCAATAAAGGATTAAAAACAATGGCAAAAACATCACAAATTGCAAAAGCAAAAAAGAAACCGAAATATTCGTCCAGAATTATTCGACGTTGTTTTAAATGCGGAAGAAGGCATGGTTTTATGAGAAAATTCGGCCTTTGCAGAATTTGCTTTAGGGAATTAGCAAATAAAGGCGAAATCCCGGGAATTAAAAAATCATCGTGGTAATTTTTAAAAAATATGACAGATCCAATAACAGATATGTTAAATCAAATAAGAAACGCCCAAGCTGTTAAAAAGACAGAAGTTTTGGTTCCTCTTTCAAAAATGAAATATGAGGTCGCTAAAATTTTATCAGAGTCAGGTTTTATAGGAGAGATTAAAAAGTCAGTTAAAGGTAAAATAAAGGTTTTAAAGATTATTTTAAAATATGATCAGGGACTTCCTGCAATATCAGGAATAAAAAGAGTTTCAAAACCAGGCCAGCGGATTTATGCAAAAACATCAGAAATAAAGAAAGTTCATGGCGGATACGGCATATCAGTAGTTTCAACATCAAAGGGTTTAATGGCAAATAAAGATGCAAGAAAAGCCAAACTGGGCGGAGAAATAATATGCCAAGTTTGGTAATTAATTTTATAAAATTATGTCAAGAATTGGTAAAAAATTAATTGAAATTCCCCAGGGAGTTAAAGTGGAAATTACTGATAAGGAAATTAAAGTTTCCGGCCCTAAAGGAGAATTAAAGCAAGCCATACATCCTGAAATTAAAATTGAAACAGGACCCAAAGGGTACCCCGGTAAGATTTTAGTTTCTCCACGCTCTGAGCTTTCAAAAAAAGGCAGAGGGCTGTGGGGCTTATACAGAGCGCTTGTTTTTAACATGGTTGAGGGAGTAAGCAAGGGTTTTGAAAAAAAATTAGAAATTGAAGGAGTTGGTTTTAAAGCCGCAGTTGACGCAGACGGATTAACTCTTAACCTTGGATTTACAAATCCTGTTAAAATCAAAAAAATAGACGGGGTAGATTTTTTAGTAGAAAAAAATGTGATTACAGTTTCCGGCCCAGATAAAGAAAGAGTTGGGCATATCGCAGCCTTAATTAGAAAACAGAAAAAAGCAGAACCATACAAAGGCAAAGGCATAAAATATCAAGGCGAAAAAATCAGAAGAAAAGAAGGCAAGAAAGTAGTTGCATCCTCAAAGTAATTAGTTTTTATAAATAGTTATGTCAGAAAAACAAATAAAAAAACAAAGAAGGCGCAAGAAAATAAGATCAAGAATACATGGCACCCAAGACCGCCCGAGGCTTTGTGTTTTTAGGTCTATAAACCATATTTATGCGCAGCTGATAGATGATGACAAGGCAAAAGTTTTGCTTTCTATTTCAGATAAAGACGTAAAAGCTGGCAAAAATAAGGCGAAAGCAGAAGCCGCAAAGGAAGTCGGCAAGCTTATCGCTAAAAAAGCCATTGAGAAAAAAATTGATAAAATTGTTTTTGACAGATCTGGCCTTGTTTTCCATGGAAGAATAAAAGCATTAGCCGAGGGAGCTCGAGAAGGCGGATTGAAATTTTAAAAATAACAAAAATTATGATTGAAGAAATAAAAAAAGATGATGGATTCAAGCCAATTCCTACAGGAGAGCAGCCAGCTGCGCCTCGCGGTTTTAGACAAGGACAAAATAGACCATCAAGAAGGCCTGGGTTCGGCAGGGCCGGAGTAGGAAGAGCTGTCCCGAGAGATGAATTTGAATCAAAGCTTTTGGATTTAGCCAGAGTTGTAAGAGTCACGGGCGGAGGAAAACGTTTAAGGTTTAGAGCAGTTATAGTAGCCGGAAATAAAAAAGGAAAAATCGGCATCGGCGTTGATAAAGGAAGAGATGTTTCTCAGGCAATAGAAAAAGCAACAAGAAGGGCTAAAAAAAATTTAGTTGATGTCGTGATTAAAGATGGGACCATTCCCCACGAGGTGGAAGCAAAAGTAGGGCCTGCCAGAATATTATTGAAACCGCAGAGAAAGGGCAGGGGTTTGGTTGCGGGGGGAGCGGTAAGAATCATCTGCGATTTAGCTGGAATAAAAAATATTTCTTCAAAAATTCTTTCAGGTTCGAAAAATAAATTAAATAATGCCAGGGCAACAATGGAAGCATTAAGGAAATTAAGAGTTAAAAATTAAAATATGCAGATACACGAGCTAAAACCAAAACATAAAAATAGGGGCAAAAAGAGAATTGGCAGGGGAGGCAAAAAAGGAACATATTCCGGGAAAGGCATAAAAGGACAGAAATCAAGAGCCGGCAGAAAAATGGTGCCAATTATAAGAGAATTAATTAAGAAGTATCCTAAATTGAAAGGTTACAGAAGGTTTGTTTTACAAGACTATAAAGCCGTAGTTAATCTTGATATTTTAGAAAAAACATCAAAAGACGGCGAGATTATCAGCCCGGATAGTTTGATTAAAAAAGGAATTATTCGTATGATAAAAGGAAAGAAACCTGAAGTTAAGATATTAGGCCAGGGGAAACTTGCAAAACAATTAGTTATAGAAAATTGTAGAACATCAAAAACAGCAAGAGAAGCTATTGAAAAAGCCGGAGGAAGCATTAAATAATTTCTTATGTGGTACGACAAGATATTATTTCTTTTTAAAAATAAAGAATTGAGAAACAAATTTCTCTTTGTAATTTTTTTATTTGTTGTTTTCCGCGTAGCGGCAAACATCCCGATACCGGGAATTGGAGTTGAAAACTTAAGGAAATTTTTTGACCAAAACCAAGTTTTTGGCCTTTTAAATGTATTTACTGGAGGCGCTTTGAGTAATTTTTCAATTGCTTTGCTGGGCCTGGGCCCCTACATTACAGCCACAATTATTTTGCAGTTGCTGACGATGATTTTCCCTGCTTTAGAAAGATTATACAAAGAAGAGGGCGAAGCCGGCAGGCATAAATTCAATCAGTATTCAAGGCTGCTGACAATTCCTTTGGCTGCTTTTGAGGGCTATGGAATGCTTGTGGTGTTCCAGCGTCAGGGAGTTATAGGGGGCCTTTCTTTGCCTGTTTTAATAAGTTCTATTATAACAATTACCGCAGGGGCTGTGTTTTTAATGTGGCTTGGCGAGATTATTTCTGAGCAAGGAATGGGAAACGGCATTTCACTTTTAATTTTTGCTGGAATAGTGGCCCGTGTTCCAATTAATATTTTCCAGGAATTTGCGTCATGGGATCCTTCAAAAATCCCTTCTGATTTGGCATTTGTCGTTGCATCCGTGGCCATAATAGCCGGAGTTGTCTTGATAACAGAGGCGCGTAGGAACATTCCAGTTTCTTATGCAAAAAGAGTGAGGGGAATGAAAATGTACGGAGGCACGTCTACTTATCTGCCCTTGAGCGTTAATCCGGCGGGGGTTATGCCTATAATTTTTGCTTTGTCTATACTTTTGTTCCCGGGCATGATAGCCACTTATTTTGGCACTTTTTCAGGATTAGTTGGGACTATAGCCTCAAATATCGGCCTATTTTTCAATAATATCTGGGTCAATGGAATTTTATATTTTTTACTGGTTATTCTTTTTACTTATTTTTATACAGCAGTCACCTTTGACCCAAAAACTATTTCAGAAAATCTGCAAAAAATGGGCGGATTTGTTCCGGGCGTCAGACCGGGAAAATCAACAGCTGATTTTTTAAAACACATTTTAAACAGGGTTTTGTTCACTGGCGCTGTATTTTTAGGGTTAATAGCCATATTGCCTTCGATAGTGGCAGGGGCTACCAACGTTACAGGTTTTACATTTTTAGTCGGCGGAACGTCTTTGTTAATCGTTGTCAGTGTTGTTTTGGACACAATGCGCCAGATTAATGCCCAGCTCCAAATGCGAGAATACGAAACGTTTTAAATAATAAAAATCTAAAAATATGCAAAAGCAAGTCATAATTTTATTCGGCGCTCCTGGCGCCGGCAAAGGGACTCAAGCAGAACTTTTGGCCGAGAAAACAGGATATTATCATTTTGAATCTAGCAAAGTTATAGAGGCCTGTTTTAAAAATGAGAATCCTGAAAAAGTTTTTGAAATAGAGAACGAAAAGTTTAAGGTTGAAGACGAGAAAAAAAGATGGGAATCGGGTTTATTAAACAGTCCGCCTTTTGTAGTTAATTTAATGGTAGGAAAAATTAAAGAATTAGCTGAAGAGGGTAAATCCATTATTTTTTCCGGATCTCCCAGAACTGTTTACGAAGCAGAAAGAGAAATTCCCTTTTTAAAGGAGCTTTATGGCATAGAAAATATTAAGTTTATATTGCTTGAAATAGCAGCCGAAACTACAATTTTTAGAAACTCTCACAGAAGAATCTGCGAATTAATTCGCCATTCAATTTTATTCAGCTCAGAAACAGAAAGATTAACAAAATGCCCATTAGACGGTTCAGATTTAATTAAAAGAGAAGGGTTAGATGATCCGGAAACAATTAAAAAACGCTTGGAAGTTTTTAAAGAACAAACTTTTCCTGTTATAAAAATTATTGAAAAATATGGTTTAAATTTGCGAAAAGTAAACGGCGAAAAATCCGTATCAGAAGTGCATAGGGATATTGTTGCCGCGATTAAATAAATGATAAAAATAAAAACAGAAAAAGAAATTGCTATAATAGCTGAGGGCGGAAAAATTCTGGCGCAAGCATTATACGAAGTTGAAAAAATGGTTAAGCCAGGAATTACTACTTTAGAATTAGATAGAGCCGCAGAGGCTCTTATTTTGTCTGCGGGAGCTAAGCCTGCGTTTAAAGGATATGACGGTTTCCCTTTTTCTTTATGCACTTCTATAAATGAAGAAATTGTCCACGGCATTCCGTCAGGCAGGATTTTAAAAGAGGGGGATATAATTAGCTTAGATTTAGGGGTTTTATATAGGGATTTTCATTCTGATATGGCAATTACAGTTTCTGTCGGCAAAGTTTCATTTGAGGCAAAAAGATTAATTAATGTCACAAAAAAAGCATTAAAAAGAGGAATTAAAAAAGTAAGGCCTAAAAATACAACTGGTGATATTGGAAATACAATCCAGAGATATGTTGAAGGCCAGGGATATGGAGTTGTAAGAGATTTGTGCGGACATGGAATTGGAAAAGATTTGCACGAAGATCCAAAAGTTCCTAATTTTGGAAAAAGGGGACATGGAGAAAAATTAGTTGAAGGCATGGTAATTTGTATTGAACCAATGGTGACAGCAGGGGACTGGCACTTAACAAAATCCAAAGACGGCTATGGATATGCCACGAAAGACGGCTTATTATCCGCCCATTTTGAGCACACAATCGCAATCACCAAAAAAGGCTCCAAAATTTTAACAGAATAATTTTTGTGGTAAGATGAAATATATGAAACCATTAATTGCAGCGAACTGGAAAATGAATCCAGTTTCAAAAAAAGAAGCAGAAGCTCTTTTTGAGGGAATTAAAAATGGGGTAAAGGGCGCAAGCTCGGAAGTTGTTATTTGTCCGCCTTTTGTTTACTTATCAATACTAAAAGGATTGACTCTTGGGGCGCAGGATGTTTATTTTGAAGAAAAGGGAGCGTTTACCGGAGAAACGTCAGCCTTAATATTAAAAAATTTAGGGATTGAATATGTGATAATCGGCCATTCAGAACGTAGAAAATATTTTAACGAAACAGATGAAATTATAAATAAAAAAATAAAAAAGGCATTGGAAGCTGGGTTAAAAATTATTTTTTGCATCGGTGAAACTGCGGAGGAAAAAGATGCTGGCAAAAGAAATGAAGTTTTACAAAGGCAGATTCAGGATGGTTTAAAAGATGTTATTGACATTGAATATATTAATATTGCCTATGAACCGGTGTGGGCGATTGGCACAGGAAACAATTGCTCGGTTGAGCAAACAAAAGAATCTATTGACTTTATTAGAAAGTTTGTGCCAGAAAAGACAAGAATACTTTATGGCGGAAGCGTAAAAAGCGAAAACTCAAGAGCTTATATAGAAGAAGTCGGAAGCAATGGATTATTGGTAGGAGGCGCATCGCTCAACGCAGAAGAGTTTGTTAAGATTGTAAAATCCGCAGAATAGTGTTATTATACGGCATATGAGTAGCGATATTTTGAACAGCGGACATTTTTTTAGCCCTTCAAAGGGCGATTTAAGTTTAGACGAAGTTATAAGAGAGATTTTCGGCTATATGTCAGAATCCCCGGAGCATCAGTATGAAATTGTAGTTGGATGCGATTCTCCTTCTTCCGACAAGCCATTTTTCCCTATTGCTGTTGTAGTTTTAAGAACGGGCTTTGGCGGAAGATTCTTTTTAAAAAAGATGCACTATCCAGACAGCTTTTTAAAGAAGTTTGTTTTTTGGAAAAACAGGATTTTGCAGGAAGTCTATTTATCCTGCGAATTAGCATTGTCATTAAGGGAAATCTTAGAAAAAGAAAACAAATTAGGATTGAAATATCAATTTGAATATATTCACGCCGACGTGGGGGAGGTTGGCAAAACAAAAGAAATGATAAAAGAGGTTGTTGGTTTAATAAAGAGCAATGGCTTTGAACCTCGCATAAAACCGCAATCCTTCGCCGCGACCGTAGTGGCAGATAGATACACATAAAATCACCGTCTCTGAAAGGTGGTTTTTAGTTGTTGCGGGAAAATATTTTTTGAGGTAAAATATATAAATCATGAATTCTTCAGGTTTGAGGACAAAATTTTTGGATTTTTTTGAAAAACACGGACACAGAATAGTGCCCTCTTCTTCGCTTTTACCGACCGATCAATCAGTGCTTTTTACTACTGCCGGAATGCAGCAATTTAAGCCTTATTATTTGGGAGAAAAATCTCCTTATGGCGATAATGTTGCTTCATGCCAAAAATGTATAAGAACTTCAGATATCGAAGAGGTTGGCGATAAAAGGCACCTGACATTTTTTGAAATGCTGGGAAATTTTTCATTCGGCGGATATTTTAAGGAAGAAGCAATTAAATTAGCTTATGAGTTTATAACCAAAGAGCTAAAACTAAAAATAGATTATGTGACAATATTCAGCCCTGAAAAAGTTGAGAAGGGCGATTGGAGGGCAGGCGTGAGCGAAGATAAAGATTCTTTTAAAATTTGGGAGAAATTAGGAGTAAAAGATATAAGAAAGGAGGGAGTTGATAATTTTTGGGGACCCACCGGTGAAGAAGGTCCTTGCGGGCCAACAACTGAAATCTATGTAAATGGAATTGAAATCTGGAATATTGTTTTTAACGAGTTTTTTTGCGATAAAAATAAAAAATTAGAAAAATTAAAACAAGAGGGAGTTGATACTGGCATGGGTTTGGAAAGATTAGCAGCTGTTGTGCAAAAAAAAGAAACGATTTTTGAAACAGATTTATTTGACGAATTAATCAAAAAAATTGAGGAATTGTCTTCGTTAAAATATACAAAAAATGAAAAATTATATAGGATAGTAGCAGATCATATTAAAGCAAGTATTTTTTTAGTTTCGGACGGAATTGTGCCATCAAATTTGGGACAAGGGTATATTTTGAGGAGACTATTAAGGCGACAAATTCGTTGTAGCCATTCTTTGACAATGAAAAACGATTATGCTGGATTGTTTGATTTAATTGATGAGCAGTATGGCGATTTTTATCCTTCTTTAAGAAAAAATAAAGAATTAGTTATTTCAGAATTAGAAAAGGAATTTAGTAAATTTATTCTAACTCTAAAGAATGGTTTAAAAGAGTTTGAAAAAATATATCTTAACACAGATGGATCAGAAGCCAACGTCAACGGCGAAAAAATTTTTTATCTATATCAAACATATGGTTTCCCCCCAGAATTATCTTTAGAAGAAATTAAGAGGGCTGGATTTCGAATTAATGAGGAAAAAATTTGGAAAGAGTTTTTTGAAGAATCTGCTAAACATCAAGAGTTTTCAAGAACTGCGTCGGCTGGGATGTTCAAAGGGGGATTGGCTGATGCGAGTTTGGAAACTACAAAACTGCACACAGCAGCTCATTTAATGCTGGCTGGCTTGAGAAAGGTTTTAGGCGAGCATGTTGTGCAAAAAGGAAGCAATATTACTGCTGAAAGGTTGAGGTTTGATTTTTCCCATTCTGAAAAAATGACTAATGAACAGATAAAAGATGTAGAAAATTTTGTAAATGGTATAATAGAAAAAGACCTGCCAGTCAGTTTTGAAGAGATGACATTAGAGGATGCCAAAAAACTGAACGCTATGGGCGTTTTTGAATCTAAGTACGGAGATAAAGTAAAAGTTTATACTATTGGTTCTGGTGATGAAATTACCAGCAGGGAAATCTGCGGAGGACCGCACGTGGAACGAACTGGAATTTTGGGCCGTTTTAAAATTGTAAAAGAAGAATCCTCCAGCTCGGGAGTAAGAAGAATCAAAGCAATATTAGAATAGAAATATAAAATTTTTAAAAAATGAGGCAAAAAATATACGATATTAAACCGCCAAGACTGGCTCATAAAACCGAGAAGCGCCGAGGTCAACAAAAAAAAGAGAAGCGCTTTCCTTGGGGGGCAGTTCTATCGGGAGCGGGAGTATTGGTAATTATAGCGGCTGTATATTTGTTTTTTAAATTGCCAAGGGCAGATATAAAAATCTGGCCGAAAGTAGAAACCTTAAGTTTTGAGCAGGAAATAACCGCAGACAAATCCGCCGATTCGGTTGATTTGTCTTTAAATGTTATACCAGCTGAATATTTCCAAGAAGAAAAAACAGAAAGCCAGGAATTTTTAGCTACTGGAAACGCATCAAATGAGGGCAAAGCCACGGGAACTATTACAATTTATAATAAATACGATCCGCCCTCGCCAATTACCTTAAAAGCAGGAACGCATTTTTTGTCAGATTCCGGCAAATATTTTGTGACGTTGCAGAAAACAACGATACCCGCTGGCAAGAAAAGCGGAGGCAAAATTACGCCAGGGTCCGTGAAGGTAAAAATTGAAGCTGCCGAAGGCGGAGAAGGATACAATATTGGTCCTGCCACTTTTTCGGTGCCGAAATTATCAGGCACTTCTTATTACTACAGCGTTTATGCTCAATCAACAGAGCAGATGACAGGCGGCTACGCAGGCAAGGTGAAAAAAGTAATAGACGACGATATTCAGCAAGCCAAAGAGGCTTTAACTAAAAAACTAATATCTAATACAGAAGCTTCTTTAAAAAGCAAAATTTCATCAGACTACATATTGATAGACAGCGCAATTTCTTCTGAGGTTATTTCGGCTTCGACCAATACAAAATCTGGCGCGTTAACCGATAAATTTACGTATCAAGCTGCAGTTAAATCGACTTATCTGGCGTTTAAAAAATCTGATTTAGACGAGTTCGCAAAAGATTATATTATTTCCCAGATGGAAGATTCAAAAACAATGCTAACCAGCAGTTTAAAAACAGACTATACAGTAAAGAGCTTAGATATTGATAATGGCAAAATAACGCTTAACTTGAATTTTTCTTCAAGGGTCTACCAGAATATAAATAAGAACGTTTTAATACCCTTATTAACCAATAAAAATAGAAATCAAATAAACGAAGTAATTAACAATAAATTAAGAGACGAGGTTTCTAATGTCAAAGTTAATCTTTGGCCGTTCTGGGTGACGAAATCTCCAAAAAGCCAAAAAGCGGTTAAAATAGAATTAAAGTTTGAATGAACGCACAGGTATTGACCTTTTCAGATTATTTTGCTATTATTTGATTTATATACAAGATGACTCCTACCGGAGAAGAAAATAATAAAAATACAAAAGTTATTAAAAGGGAGGGAAGGGTAATAGAGGCTTTACCAAACGCCTTTTTTAAGGTAGTATTAGATGATGGAAACGAGATTCTAGGGTTTCTTTCCGGTAAAATGAGGATGAATAGGATTACCATTCTGCCGGGCGACAAGGTTTTAGTGGAGATGACTCCATATGACGATAAAAAAGGGAGAATTGTTTATAGATTAAAATAAAAATTTAAAAAACTAAAAAATAAAAACTTAAAGGTTTTTTTATTTTATTTTTAATTTTTTAAGTTTTTAAGACAATGAAAGTCAGACCATCGGTAAAAAAAATATGCAACAGTTGCAAGATCGTCAGAAGGTATGGTCGGATTTATGTTATTTGCAAAAAAAATCCAAAACACAAACAAAGACAAGGATAGTCGCATATTTAAACATTTAAATATTTAAATATTTCGTATGCCAAGAATCGCAGGAGTAAATATTCCCGAAAATAAAAGAATAGAAATATCTTTAACCTATATTTATGGAATAGGCAGGCCTTTGAGTAAAAAAATTCTCAAAGAAGCAAGTATTGGTTTAGATAAAAAGGCGCAGGACTTGACCCCAAAAGAGCTTAATGACTTAAAAGAAATTATTGAAAGAAAGCATAAAATTGAAGGAGATTTAAGAAGGCAGATTATGATAAATATAAAAAGGCTTAAAGACGTCGGCGCTTGGAGAGGGATCCGCCATATTAAAGGATTGCCGGTGAGGGGGCAAAGAACAAAAACTAACACAAGAACAGTTAGAGGAAACATAAGAAAAACAATGGGTTCTGGCCGCAAGCCGCCAGCAGCGCCAACATAATAAAAATTAATTTTTAGTATGGGAAAAAAACATATTATAGAAACAAGTCAAGAGGAATTGATAAAAGAAAAGGAAAAAGTTGATCAAGCTGTTGGCAAAGAAGCCAAGGTAAAGTCCACTATTACCGGAGTCCGCGAAGGCAGAGTATACGTATCGTCCTCTTACAATAACACATTAATAACTCTTACAAATCAGAAGGGCCAGGTTTTAGCTTTTAAATCAGCCGGTTCGGTTGGTTTTAAAGGAACTAAAAAAGCCACTTCTTTTGCTGCTTCCAGAGTGGCGGAAGCTGTAGCGAATATATGTAAAAAATTAGGCATTGAAAAATTAGAAGTTTTGATAAGAGGCATAGGAGCTGGCCGCGAGTCTGCGGTAAGGACCCTAGTGGCGCAGGGATTAAATATTGTGTCCATCAAAGATGTGACGCCGATTCCTCACAATGGATGCAGGCCTAAAAAAGTAAGACGCGTTTAAAAAATTATGCGATACGATCAATGTAAAACTTGCAGACGTTTAGGACAAAAACTCTTTTTAAAAGGAGAGCGCTGTTTTTCGCAAAAATGCGCAATGATAAAAAGGGCTTATGCGCCAGGTCCTCAGAAAAAAAGAAAAGGAGGTTCGCCGTCTGCTTTTAAAAAATCTTTGGAAGAAAAACAAACCCTTAAGAAATGGTATGGGCTTTCAGAAAGGCAGTTTAAAAGATACACAGAAGAAACTTTGGAAAGAATGGGCAAGGTTGAAAACGTGGCTGAAGAATTTATTAAAAAATTAGAAAAAAGATTGGATAATGTTATTTTTCGTTTAGGTTTTGTAAAGTCCCGAGCGCAGGCAAGACAAATGGTTTCGCATAGTTATTTTTTGATAAACGGCAAGCCAGTTAACATCCCTTCCTACACTGTTAAAAAAGGAGACATAGTTTCAATAAAAGAACATAAAAAACAGAAAGGAGTTTTTAAAGAACTATCAGCGCAATTAAAAAAGTACGAAGCGCCAACATGGCTGGCTTTAGATAAGGAAAAATTTGAAGGCAAAATTGTTGCCGAGCCGAATTTAGAAGAAGTTAATCCGCCGGCAGAAATTTCTTTAATATTCGAGTTTTATTCACGTTAATAAAATTAAAAAATAAAATTATGATTCCTCTCCCATTGCCGCCAAAAGTAATTCATAAAAACCTGCCTGCCGGCAGACAGGGAAAAATAGCGGTTTTTGAAATAGAAGGATTGTATCCCGGCTATGGCGTTACTATTGGAAACGCTTTAAGAAGGGTTTTGCTTTCCTCCTTGCAGGGCGCGGCTATTACAGAAGTAAAAATAAAAGGCGTCCCTCATGAATTTTCAACAATACCAGGAGTTTTAGAAGACGGCATAATAATGCTTTTGAATTTGAAAAACTTGAGGTTTAAAATTCACGAAGGAGATGCCTATAAAATAGAGCTTAAAGTCAAAGGAGAGAAAGAAGTGAAAGGGTCTGATTTCAAGATTCCTTCACAGGTTGAGCTCGTAAATCCAGACACTCATATAGCCACAATAACAGATAAAAAAACAGAGCTTATAATAGAAATACAAATTCAGAAAGGCATAGGGTATGAGCCTAAAGACCAGAGAAGAGCCCCGATTGAAAGCAAAGGGGTTACCGGAACAAAAAAATCAGAAATAGGGGCAATCGCCATGGATGCTATTTTTACTCCTATTAGAAATGTAAATTTTCAAGTTGAAAATATGCGCGTAGGAGACAGGACAGATTTTGACAAATTAAGTTTAGAAATAGAAACCGATGGAACTATTACCCCAGAAGAATCATTTTTTGAGGCATGCGATATTTTAATAAAGCATTTTAATATTATTTTTGAAGGCAAGGCCTCGCCAAAGACCGAAACAAAAAAAGAACCCGAAACTGCGAAAGTCAGCGGTAAATCAAAAGTTAAAAATATAAAAACAAAAAAAGCGAAAAAGTAAAATGAGAAAGAGAAACAAAGGAAGAAAATTATCACGCAAAATTGGGCCAAGAAAGCAGCTTTTAAAAACACTAGCTAACAGCTTTTTTTTGCACGGAAAAATAAAAACTACGGAAGCAAAAGCAAAAGAGTTAAGGCCGATTGTTGAAAAAATGATTACTAGGGCAAAAGACAACAATATTACAAGCCGCAGGCTCTTGTCTCAAGCTTTAACTCCCAAAATGGTAAAAAAAATAGTTGAAGAAATCGCTTTAAATTATAAAGACAGAAATGGCGGGTACACAAGAATCACAAAATTAGGGCCTCGCAATTCAGACGGAGCAAAAATGGCTATTATAGAGTTAGTTAAATAAAAACAATGGAGTTAATAAGAAGGCAAACACATATAATAGACGCAGAGGCAAAGTCCCTGGGCAGATTAGCTGTCCAAGTTGCTGTTTTATTAAGAGGCAAACACAAGCCGGATTTTGTTCCATATAAAGACGTGGGAGATACTGTTGTGGTAAAAAATATTGATAAGATGAAGTTTACAGGAAACAAGCTGGAAAATAAGAAATATTTTCGCTTTACAGGTTATCTTGGAAATTTTAAAACAGCCACATTAAAAGAATTTTTAATTAAAAAAGGCCCGAAGGAAGTTTTAAGGACAGCAGTGATGGGAATGTTAACTAAAAACAAGCTAAGAGCAAGGCAAATTAAGAGATTAAAATTTGAATAATATGCCACGAACGAAAAAAACAATTGCAACAGAAGAAATAAAAAAGCAAACAGCGCCTCCTGTTTTGCCAACACCTGCCCGCAATGCTTCGCATAGCGATGCAGGCGGGGAAGAAATTGCAGAAGAGGATATTTCAAAAGAGATTGCCAAATCAATAAAAGAAAACACTGGAAAGCCAGACCGCTATTTTGAGGCAATAGGCAGAAGAAAAACAGCAGTGGCGCGTGTGCGGCTTTTTACAAAAGGAGATAAAGAATTTTTGGTAAACAGCAAGTCATACCAGCAATATTTCCAGTTAGCCCAAGATCAGGAAACAGCGGTTTCTTCAATGAAAAAAATGAAATGCTTGGATAAATTCAGGGTTACAGCTAAAGTAAAGGGTGGAGGGCATTCAGCCCAGGCAGAGGCTGTAAGGCACGGAACCGCCAGAGTATTGGTTGATTTCAATAATAATTTCAAAAAGCGCTTAAGAAAAGCAGGTTTTTTGACCCGCGACCCCCGCATGCGCGAAAGAAAGAAATTCGGATTAAAGCGCGCCCGCCGCGCACCTCAGTGGGCAAAAAGATAATACGACCCGTCAAAAACGACATCCTTACTGGCTGTCGTTTTTATTTACTGACAGTTTATGATAAAATAATTAAAAAGAGAACAGTGATTAAGTGAAAGCATGGTATTGCATATTTTCACTTAATAGGGTAAAATGAAAATATAGATATTTACATTTTCACTATGAATCAGGAATTTAAAGCGGGTACATATAAACAACAGTTGGAATATAAAAGTTTCAGTCCATCTTTGGTAAATAAACCATTTGAATGGAAGGATAAAAAGATTAACATGCTTTCTGATGAGGCGATGCGGCTTTTGGGTGAACTTAATGCTTATTCAACACTTGTGCCGGATGTAGACTATTTCATTAAGATGCACATTGCAAAGGAGGCTACAACTTCAAGTAGAATAGAAGGAACTAAAACAGCCATTGATGATGTGTTGAAAGTAAAAGAAGATATTGATCCAGAACGCCGAGACGATTGGAAAGAAGTTCATAATTATATAGAGGCAATGAACCACTCTATTAAGGAATTAAAAACTCTTGCGTTATCAATGCGTTTATTAAAAGACGCTCATAGAATTTTGCTGTCAGGAGTTAGGGGTGAGCACAAAACACCGGGCGAAACAAGAAAGAGTCAAAACTGGATTGGAGGTTCAAATTTAACTAACGCATTTTTTATACCCCCTCACCACGAAGAAATACCGGAATTGTTGTCAGATCTAGAGAAATTCTGGCATAACAAAAATCTTGATATACCGTTTTTAATAAAAGCGGCGGTAAGTCATTATCAATTTGAAACAATCCACCCTTTTTTAGATGGAAATGGCAGAATAGGTCGCTTGCTCATAACTCTGCAATTAGTTGATAGCAAGATACTGCAAAAGCCAACATTATATCTTTCAGATTTTTTTGAAAGGCACAAAGGATCATATTACGACTCTTTAACTCTTGTTAGAAATTCTAATAATATAGAACAATGGATTAAATTTTTTCTTTCCGGTGTTGTGGAGACTGCGCAAAAAGGAAAAGAAACGCTTGAGGCGATAGTTTCCCTTCGTCAAAATTATGAAAAAAGAATAATGAAAATGGGTCGTAGGGCAGAGCTTGGGCAAAGGTTGCTTATTGCATTATTTTCTAAACCCATAATGAATGCGCAGGAGATTGCAAAAACTCTTGATATCTCTTTTGTGGCGGCAACGAGGCTTATAAAGCAGTTTGAAGAGAAGAAAATTTTAATAGAAACCACCGGTTTTTCAAGAAACCGCTCTTTTGAGTTATCTGAATACGTCGAGTTATTTAGAAAATAAAATAATTAAAAAATAAATTTATGGGATTTTTTTCTAAAAAAATAAAAACGGACAGAATCGCAGAATCTTTATCAGGATTTTTTGATATTGGATACGGTTCATTAGTGATGGGTTTCAAGGATTCTTTTAAGGAAAAGAATATAATAATTGATGAAGAAAAGGATAAGGAATTATTAGCCGTTCCGATGTTTGCAATTATACGAGCGGTTATGTCGGCTTTCGGAGATACGCCTCAAAGTAAAAATATTATAGGAAAGTTCCAGTATGATATTTTCAATAAATATTTTAAGAATGAAGAAGCAAAAAAGCAGTTTGGAGAATTGTTTTGGAAAAGAAGTGATGAATACTCTAAAATATTGAATCCTGATAATAAAGATTTAATAATTCAGTTTGGTCAAATTTTTTGTGGTCATTTTTTTGGCAAGGAAGAAGATGGTAGCAATTTAGATATAATGATGTTTGTGGGTAGCTCGTTCCTAAATCTAATGATAAAAACGAAAAAGTTTTTAGATGAATTATTATCTAAAGCCGAAGTAATTTGAATATGAATTGTTGAAATGATAATTTTAATTGAGAAATAATGCAAGAAACTACAGAAAATCGCATATTTAAGAATTTGATGGAGTATGTAAAAGCGATGCATAGAAGATATTTTCATGCACTTTCGGCATTTTATGTTTATGAAGGACTTAATGAGGTTATCGCCTCGAATGTAATAGGCCAATCTCTGGCTGAGAAAAACGTAAAAGTAATAAGTGATTTCAGGAATTTTTTCATGCCAGCAAAAGAGGCTTTGAGAGTTTATTTTTTTCTAGAGTTGGCAAAAATGTTCGATTCTTCTGATCAGTCTCTTCATATCAATAAAATATTAAACATAACGGAAAGCAACCTAAAGAATCTTACTGTGGATGCATTTAAGGAATATAATGAAAACCGGGTTTTTACTGAAGAGTTGACAGCTGGATACAGGGGCATGGATTATGGAGACGTTTTATTATTAAAAAAGATGGTTGATGAGAATAAAGATATTTTAGACAAATTAAATGATTACCGCGATAAGTGGTTAGCTCACGATGATATTAAAAAACCAGAAGTCCCCGCAATTACTGGTGAGGAGGTAAAGAAATTATTCGCTGTCCTGGAAAAAATATTGAATTCTATAACGGGGAAATTAAATAGTGAATCGTGGGCATATTCCATGGTTGAAGATGAGTCGAAATATCAAACAAAATTAGTAATTGACCATCTACGTAGATTTGAGCCATATCGTTTAAAAGAAATTAAAGAGGAAATAGCCGAAGAGATGAAAAAATACAAAATAGATAATTAGTCTATTATATGGTTATCAACTTGACTCCGTATATCGTGGCGGTATAATAGGTAATGTAGTGACTGTTGGTTTCAAAGTGTAAAGATTTTATGTTTCGATTGTGGAGGTAGACATTCCCACCTCAGTGGGCAAAACGTTAAAAAAAATCCCCAAAAGGGGATTTTTTATTTGGTGCAGTTGCATATATTTTTTGAAATGATAAAATACTAGTATGTTAAAAGAACTTATTGACCAGTTTTATTTGGATAACCAGAAAAATAAAGAGCAGACGAGGTTTTATATTACAGACGCAGGCAAGTGCCCCCGCGCTGTTTTTTTTAAATTTAAAAATGCTCCGCGCGAGCCCATGGATGCAAGGATAATGAGGATTTTTGAACATGGGGAAAATATTCATAGAAGTATTTTTAATATCTTATACCGGCTGCGATTAGGAGTTGTTACAGAAGTTTCGATTCCTTCGCAGGAAATAATTTCCGGAAGAGCTGACGCAATTTTGTGCGTCGGAAATGAAAATTATGTGCTGGATATTAAAAGCATAAACAGCATGATTTTCAAGAATATGTCAGCTCCAAAAGAGGAAAATGTTTATCAAATCCAGCTTTACCTGCACTATTTTAATATTAAAAAAGGAATTCTGCTTTACATAGACAAAGACCAGCAGGCAATGAAAGAATTTTTTGTGGATTATAATGAACAGCTTTGCAAATCGCTTTTAGATAAATTCCAAGCGCTAAAAAGCCAAGTGGAGCAGGGAATTGTGCCTGCTCGTCTTGCAGATTATCCGCGCAACTGGCAATGCAGTTATTGCCAATTTAAAGATGTCTGCAAATTAGCAAACGGAGAGGCATTAGACTGGGAGGATTTCAAGAAAAAAATGGATAACCAAAGCCAAATATCTTAGGGGGTTATTTTTTCGGATGAAAACAGCGTGCTGTTTGTCAGCGTATATAGTTTGCCATCGGGCCGGTTGAAAAATATTTTTGAATTTTCGTTTTCAAGCGCGACTGAATTTATATTGCCCCTGTAATCAATTTCAGAGATTATAATTTTACCTTCTGCTGTAAAAACTATATAGTCATTGTTCAGCCAATAGTAATCAGTTATCCGGCTTCCAGAAAACATATTTTCATATTTTTTACCTGCCTGCGCAGGCAGGTCTGCAAAAGAATATAAATATATCTGGTCGCTGTTTTTTAAAAGCAAATTTTTATTGTCAGGCGAAGGCAAAATTTCATAATCTGTTATGGGGACATTAAAATTTTCAAATATTTTTGTATCTGGATTCAATAAATATAGGGCGTCGTTTTCCTTTAAAAAAGTTTTTCCGGCAATAATAAGTATCTGATAATTTTTATTAAGATCTGTTGCGATTTTTTTTGCAGTCAATTTTTGTGTTAACTTGCCGGAGGTGTCAGATTGGGACAGAAAGCCGTCAGAAGACAGCCATAAAATATTTCCGTTATAAATTTTATAAGCAATTAAGTTGTCTATAACTGCCGCTACTTTATTGTTTTTTAAAGAATAAAGCGTTTTGTTTTCAACATAAAATAATTGCTGTATGTCTCGGGGATCAAAAGAAGTCTGCTGTGAATTTTTATCTAAATAGGGAAGGGCTGCCGTCTGCTGGATTGTTTTTGACGAATCAAAAATATAATAAGAAATAGCCGCCATGTTCTGTATTTTTATTAAAGCTACGCTTGAATTATCAGACCATTTTATATCTGAAACTTCTGCATTTTGCAGGGGCAAAGAATAATTTATTTTTTGGTTTGGATTTGACAGCGTAAAATATTCAAAACCGATGGCTTTTGGCGCAGGTCCCGCCAATAATATATTTTTGCCGTCAGGAGATATGGAAAAATAATCTGTTTTTTCTGAAAGCAAATTAAAAACTATGTTTTGTTTTATCAAAAGAACATTTTCTAGCTTGGTAACCTGATTTTCTCGGACCGGAAGAATTTTATTGTAATCATAGTAGCCGTCTTTTTTTATTAAAACATAGTGCTCTTTTGCCAAGAGATCTTGTACAAAAACGGAGTTTGCAAACATTCCTGGTTTTGTATTTATTTTAGAGTCAATAATAATAGCTGACGCCTGAGGCGACGTTCTTATATAAATTCCTCCGGTAGCTGTAATTTTCATCTTTACAAAATCAACCCTATAACCCATAGAGTAAAGCACAATGTACGGGGCAAAAATTAAAAATAAAGCAACGCAGGAGAGCAGTATTATTAGCCGTATTCTTTTTCTCATAATTCAATGATATTAGCATAAATTTTCCAAGATTTCCACTATTTACAAGATTGTTTTTATAGAATAAGATGAAAGATAATTATGTCAGACAAATTTGTAATTCAGGGGCAAAAAACTCTTTCTGGAGAAATTGAAGTCAGGGGGTCTAAAAATGCCGCAGGACCAATTCTTGCTGCCTGCCTTTTGACTGATAAAGAATGCGAAATTGATAATCTTCCTTTAATAGAGGATATTTTTAATATACTGGAGGTTTTAAAATCAATGGGCGTTGAGGTTGAAAATATTTCGGAAAGAAAAGTAAAAATAAAAGCTGAAAAAGTTGAACCGGAAAAAATGGACTTTGAGAAAATTTCTAAGACCAGAATTTCGGTCTTGTTATTTGGCTCTCTTCTGGCAAGGGCAAAGCATTTTAAAATTTCTCCGCCTGGCGGAGACAGAATAGGGTTAAGGCCTATTTCTGTGCAGTTAAAAGCGTTAGAAAAACTAGGAGCTAAAATTGAAAGAAATGACGAGGTTTATAAAGTTGATTGCGACGAGCTTAGAGGAACAGAGATTGTGTTGGAAGAGTTTAGCGTCACAGCCACAGAGGCAGTAATACTAGCTGCGGCGCTAGCGGAAGGAAAGACAATTATAAAGGGGGCTGCAGCTGAACCGCATGTCCAGGATTTAGGCGAAATGCTTTTGAAAATGGGAGCTAAAATAGAAGGACTGGGAACACATACGATTAAAATAGAAGGCGTTGAAAAACTGCATGGATGCAATCACAGCGTGATACCAGATCCGATAGAAGCAGGAACCTTTATAGTTATTGGAGCTCTGACCCCAGGAAGGGTAAAGGTAACCGGCGTTGACTTGTCGCACTTGGATTTATTTCTGGCAAAACTTGAAGAGATGAGCGTTAATATAGAAAAAGGCAAGGATTATGTTGCAGTTTCTCATTCGCCAAATTTAAATGCAGTGAAAGTCCAGGCGCTTCCGTATCCGGGATTCCCGACCGATTTATTGCCTATAATAATCCCTCTTTTAATTTCAGCTAAGGGAAAAAGTTTAGTGCACGATCCCTTGTACGAAAACAGATTTAATTATATTCATCAGCTGAGGAAAATGGGAGCTGAGATTGAAATGGTTGACCCGCATAGAACATTCGTTTTTGGCCCGGCAAAACTTTCAGGTTCCAAAATTGATTCTTGGGACATAAGGGCCGGAGCCTGTTTAGTAATTGCAGCGATGGGCGCTGAAGGAAAGACAACAATTGAAAATATTTATCAGATTGACAGGGGATATGAAAAAATTGAGGAGAGGCTGCAGAAAATCGGAGCAGATATAAAAAGAATTTCTAATTAGCTAATTTATTTATGTTTAGCAATAAAATAGCAATTGACTTAGGCACATGCAATTCTCTTGTCTATGTTCAGGGCAAGGGACTTGTTTTATACGAGCCGTCTGTAGTGGCAGTGTCTATAGCTGACAATAAAATTTTAGCAGTGGGCGAGCAGGCAAAAGAAATGATAGGCAGAACTCCAGCTGACATCAGAGTTTATAGGCCATTAAAAGACGGAGTTATTGCTGACTATAGGGTAACGCAGGCGATGATGCGTTATTTTATAAATAAAACTTCAAGCAGGTTTAAAATTTTTAAGCCCGAATTAGTTATTTCTGTCCCAGCAGGAATAACTAGTACTGAAAGAAGGGCTGTAATTGAAGCTGCGCTATCTGCCGGAGCTAAATCCGCACATGTTGCCAAAGAGCCGATTTTAGCTGCGATTGGAGCTGGCATTCCAATCAATTCCTGCTCAGGGCACATGATTATTGATATTGGCGGAGGAACATCAGAGGTGGCTGTAATTTCTCTTGGCGGAATTGTCAACTGGCATTCCATAAGAGTGGCAGGGGATAAGATAGACACCGCAATAGCAGATTATATAAAGAAAAAATATAATTTAGCTATTGGCACCCAGTCAGCCGAAGAAATAAAAATTAAAGTTGGCACAGCGCTTTTGCAAAAAGAGTTAAAATTTTTAGAAATACAGGGAAGAGATTTAATTTTGGGTTTGCCGAGAAATATTAAAATATCAAATAATGAAATCTGCGAAGCAATCTCCGATGTTTTAGCCGAAATAGTGCAAGCAGTAAAGCACGTTTTATCCCAGACTCCGCAGAAGAGCCATTGTTTTGCGTAGTAAAAGGAACCGGAACCGTTTTGGAACATTTAGACGAATATAAAAAAGTGGTAATGAGCAAGAAATAAAAATGACGATAGGTCATCAAAAGCAATGGGATTTTTTGAAAAAGAAGTTTGAAGCCGGCCAGCTTTCGCATGCGTATTTGTTTTCAGGTGATAGGTATCTGGGTAAAAAAACTTTTGCCAGGAAATTTGCGGAATTCGTCGGTTGCAAATTTCCGGATTTAATGGTTGTTAAACCAGAAGACGGAAAGGAAATATCAATTGCGAAAATCAGGGAAATTCAAAAATTTTTGGCATACAAATCTTACAATGGAGGTTTTAAGATTGTAATTGTTGACGATGCCCATTTTATGAACCAGGAGGCGCAGAGCTGTTTTTTGAAAACGCTTGAAGAGCCAAAGGGAAAAACTCTGCTGATTCTAATTTCTTCAAAACCCGATATGATTTTACCCACAATATTGTCGCGATGTCAGACAATAAAATTTTTGGGCAAGCCCGCATTAAGCCAGCAGAAAATTGAGCAGGAGAACAAAATTTTACAGGACTTCTTAAAAGTTGCCAGCTGCGAATTTTCCGAAAAATTTAAATACGCAAAATCTTTGGATGCAGATCAGCAAAAATTAGGGGATATCTTGGAAGTTTTGCAAAAATATTTAAGGTATTTATTATTTCTAAAAACAGGAGTTGGAAAATTAGAAAATCAGAAATATTTTTCAGAGCTTTCTGCAGCCGCGATAGATGATTATCCGGTTTCAAAAATCAAAAAAATTATAAATTTAACAGAGGATATAAATAATAAATTGATTTTTACAAATGCTAATCCAAAATTGGCTTTAGAAATATTATTAATGGAAATTTAAAATTATGCCGTATAAAGAATTTATTGATAAAGTAAAACCTGAGTTTGATAAAGCTTTTAAATTTTTAGAACAGGAAATAGCAAAAATACGAACTTCAAGGGCTTCTCCAGCTCTTGTTGAAGACATAGAGGTAAACGCTTTCGGTTCAAAATTTGCATTAAAGCAATTGGCGGCAATTTCGGCTCCCCAAACAAACCAGATTGTAATTCAGCCATGGGACGCCTCATATATTGAACCCATAGAAAAAGCGATTTCCCAGTCCGGGCTTGGAATGTCAGCTGTTGTTGATAAAAATATTATAAGGCTTAATCTGCCCACGCTTACGGAAGAATACCGCCTCCAGCTAAGCAAAGCTTTAAACGAAAAAGCAGAACAGACAAAACAAACCATAAGGCATTGGAGAGAACATACATGGAACGCAATCCAGGATGCATTTAAAGCAAAGAAAATTTCAGAAGACGATAAATTTCGAGGTAAAGACGAACTGCAGAAAGTTATTGATGAATTTAATGAAAAAATAAAAAATTTAATTGATAAGAAAAAAAACGAAATAATATAGAAACGGCTCCGCCATTTATATAATTAATCGTTCGGTCGAAATAAAAATAAATTTTTACTTCTTCCTCGCTCATAATTATAATGATATCTTCAATTTTAACTTTAGCAGTTGCGTTTCTCAGTTTAATACTTTTGATGGTTATACACGAATTCGGGCATTTTATTATAGCCAAAAAATTCGGAATACGGGTGGACGAATTCGGCATCGGCTATCCGCCCAGATTATTCGGAAAAAAAATAGGCGAGACTATTTATTCTATAAATCTTCTGCCTTTGGGCGCTTTTGTCAGAATTTATGGAGAAGAGGGGGGAGTGGATGATTACAGAAGTTTTATGGGCCTTAAAATTTGGAAAAGAGTTTTAATTGTTATTGGCGGAGTAGCGGCCTTTTGGTTAACTGCAATAATTATTTTTTCTGTTGTTTTTGCAATTGGCACCGATCTGCCCGTAGGAGACCAGGATGCGCAAGGATTAGCTGCTCAGGTCAAAGTTATTGGAGTTACAGCGGACTCTCCTGCCGGGCAGGCTGGTTTGAAAATGGGAGACGCTATAGTCAATGTTAAGATTAGCGGTTCAAACATTAAAATTAATAAAATTGCTGATTTTCAAAAAATTACAAATGAAAATAAGGGAAAAGAAATAACTTTAACAATTGACAGGCAGGGAGAGATATTTGATGTTTCTTTAACCCCAAGAATTTTAGCTCCCGAAGGCCAAGGCCCTGTGGGAATTGCGTTAGAGAGAATAGCAACCTTGATTGAAAAATATCCGTGGTACCAAGCTCCATGGCAGGGGGCAATTTATACGTGGCAGACGACCGTAAACGCGCTAGCTGGCTTATATCAAGTTTTAGCCAATTTAGTTTCTGGCAAAGGGACTCCTGAGGGCGCGGCTTTTGCAGGGCCTTTAGGAATTACGGTATTTTTAGCCAATGCGGCGAGTTATGGCGCAGGATTTTTTCTGTATTTTATTGGAATAATCTGCGTGTTTATCGCAATATTTAATTTATTTCCCATTCCGGCGTTGGACGGAGGAAAACTAATATTTTTGTTAATTGAAAAGATAAAAGGCAAACCGGTTTCAGTTAAAGTGGAGCAGAGTATTACTGTTGCATTTTTTATACTGCTGATTGCTTTGTCTATTTTTATAACAATAAGATATGATATCCCGCGTTTTACAGATTTTTTAAAGTCATCTTTGCAGAATTAAACAGCTTATTAATTTAAAAATTTAATAATATGTTACAATCTAAATTATTTTATAAAACAACTAAGGAAAAATCTATTGGTGAAGAAGCCATCTCAAATGAGCTTTTGACGCGAGCTGGATTTGTGGACCAGTTAATGGCCGGAGTTTATACTTTTTTGCCTTTAGGCCTTAAGGTTTTGCAGAAGATTGAAAATGTAATTAGAAAGAATATGGAAGATGCAGGCTCGCAGGAAGTTTTAATGCCCGTGCTGCAGCCTAAAGATAATTGGTTAAAAACAGGCAGATGGAATAGTTTAGATGTCCTTTTTAAAGTTAAGGGATCGGGCGACAAGGAATATGCCTTAGGCCCTACGCACGAGGAAGTTGTTTCTCCTCTGGCAAAGAAGATTATTCTTTCTTACAGGGATTTGCCGTTTTCTGTTTTCCAAATTCAGACAAAATTTAGAGATGAGTTGAGAGCTAAATCGGGAATTTTAAGGACAAGGGAATTTTTGATGAAAGATTTATACTCTTTTCATGCAGCACAAGCAGATCTAGACAAATATTATGACAAGATGATAAATGTTTATTTTAACGTTTTTAAAGAATGCGGAATCGCCAAAAACACTTATCAGACTCTGGCTTCCGGCGGAAGTTTTTCAAAATATTCAGATGAATTCCAGACAATCACAGATGCCGGAGAGGATATAATTTATATCTGTAAAAAATGCCAGATGGCCATAAACAAAGAGATAAAGAACGACCTGCCTGCGCAGGCAGGAAATCCAGCCTGTCCTAAATGTAGCAATAATGATTTTGAAGAAAAGAAGGCGGTTGAAGTGGGAAATATTTTTAAGCTCGGCACAAAATATTCTTTGCCCTTTGGCTTAAAGTTCCGGGATAAGGACGGCCAAGAAAAATCTGTTATTATGGGTTGTTTTGGAATTGGACTGGGCAGGCTGATGGGAGCTGTAGTAGAGGTAAGCCATGACGATAAAGGAATTATCTGGCCAAAATCAGTTGCCCCATTTTTGGCGCATTTAATAGGCGTTGAAAACAATAAAAAAGTAAAATCAGCTGCAGATAAAATCTATAATAATTTGCAGAAAAATAAAATTGATGTATTATATGATGATAGGCAAGACAAGTCAGCTGGCGAAAAGTTTTCAGAAGCCGATTTAATCGGAATTCCTTACAGAATTGTAGTATCGGAAAAAACGCTGGCAAAAAATTCTATTGAGCTGAAAGAGAGAAATAAAAATAAAACAGAGCTAGTAAAAATAAAATCCTTAATAATGATATGCCGAAAAATCCGTTAAGCAAACTCTTTTCTTTTTTATCAGTGGATATGGCCATTGATTTGGGCACAGCCAACTCTTTAGTCTATGTAAAAGACAGGGGAATAATTATCAATGAGCCGTCTGTTGTTGCGTTGAATAACAAAACAGGCCAGATTTTAGCTATCGGAGAAGAGGCAAGAAAAATGGTTGGCCGAACGCCAGCGTACATTTCAGCTACTCGTCCTTTAGTCAACGGTGTTATTTCAGATTTTGAAGTGACAGAGCAGATGTTAAAATTCTTTATTGAGAAAGCAGCCGCCTCTAGCAAGAGGTTTTTTGGATTTGGCTATCTGCCGCGCGTAATTATAGGAATTCCCTGCGGAGTCACAGAGGTAGAAAAAAAAGCGGTAAGGGATGCGGCAAAATCAGCTGGAGCAAGAAATGTTTTTCTAATCGAAGAGCCGTTAGCTTCTGCTATCGGAGCAAAATTGCCCATTCAAGAAGCGGGCGGTAATTTTATTGTTGATATCGGAGGAGGCACAACCGAAGTGGCAGTAATTTCTTTGGGAGGGATTGTGGCGTCCAGAAGTTTAAGAATTGCCGGAGATAAATTAGATAATGATATAGTCCAGTTTGCCCAGAAAGAGTATAAGCTTTTAATCGGCGAAAGGACAGCGGAACTGATTAAAATAAATATCGGTTCGGCCTTGCCCTTGAAAGAGAAAAAAGAAATGCCAATGCGTGGAAGGAATTTAGTAACAGGCTTGCCAGAAGAAGTGGTGGTTTTTAATGACGATATCCAGCGGGCTTTAGACAGGTCAGTAAAACAAATAATTGCGGCGATTAAAACAACAATTGAGGAAACTCCGCCGGAATTATTGGCTGATGTAATGACAAACGGAATTTATTTAGCTGGCGGAGGCAGTTTATTGCGAGGACTTGATACTTTAATTGCAAAAGAAACAAAAATGCCTTGCAAAATTATTGACGACCCGCTGACTGCGGTTGTCCGCGGGGCGGGGCTGGCTTTAGAAAACATAGAAAAACTTTCCGAGTTAATGTCAAAAGACGAAGAAGGAGAGCCGCCGATATAACGAAATCCCAATGACCAAGTCCCAATTATAAAACTAGCGGACGTCCGACGTCCGTTTTTTTTGTAAAAAAAGACCTGTGAGATGATTTTATCACAAGTCATTATGCTTAATCATTCAGGATCATATTTCGAGTTTTTAATCAGTCCAACTGATCATTCAAACTAGCCCATCCAGAGACCAGGCTACTAAGTAACGCAATGAATAAGCCACCGGCGATGGCTATATATATTCTTGTAGTATCTAAGCCGAACCATAGAAAAAAAGCAAAAATGATCGCAACAAATGTGCTTATGCCACCGATTAATCCTGTGGCCAAATAACACCTGATTATAGGTTTCCAATCGATTTTTTTTGAGGTTTTCATAGCAGGAGTCCTTCCAAAAAGGTTTTTTCGGTTAAGTTGACAAGGTTCAAGTATCTTCAAGATATCCTATGCATATTCTTTTGTCAACATTTGTCAACAGTTGAGATTAATAAAATCTTTTGTTATCATAATTAAATGATTTCAAAAGATGAAGTAAAACACATTGCAAAATTGGCGAGACTGGAACTGACGGAAAAGGAAATTGGAAAAATGCAGAAAGATTTGTCTGCAATTTTGGATTATTTTAATTTGTTAAAAAAATCCCCTTCCCCCGCCAAAATTTTATCACAACAAAATTTAGGCGGGCAAGCCAGAGAAGACAAAGTAGTTTCCAGCCACGACATAAGAGATGAATTAATTGCAGCAGCGCCTGACAAAAAAGACGATTACATAAAAGTAAAAGCAATATTATAAATGGATTTAGCCAGCTTAACAATCAAACAAGCCCATGAAGGATTAAAGAAAAAAGAATTTTCTTCTGTTGATTTAACAAAAGCATATTTATCTCAAATTAAAAAATCAGATAAAGACCTGAATGCTTTTTTGTTTGTTACTGAAAAATTAGCGATGGCGCAAGCAGAAGAGGCTGATAAAAAAATTACATCGGGAAAATTTGGAGAATTAACAGGGGTCCCATGCGCCATAAAAGACGCGATTCTAGTTGAGGGCCAGAAATGCACCTCTGCTTCAAAAATTTTAGAAAATTATACAGCTCCCTACGACGCAACTGTTATTAAAAAATTAAAAGCAGAGGGGGCTGTTATTTTGGGTAAGACAAATTTAGATGAATTTGCCATGGGGGGATCGGGAGAAAACTCCGCATACGGAGCTACAAAAAATCCGCACGATAAAACACGGGTTGCCGGCGGAAGCTCTTCTGGTTCTGCAGCTGCGGTTGCGGCAAATCAGGCATGTTATTCATTGGGTTCTGACACGGGCGGTTCAATCAGACTGCCTTCATCTTTTTGCGGAGTGGTGGGATTGAAACCAACTTACGGAGCTGTTTCAAGATATGGCTTGATTGCTTTTGGTTCTTCATTGGACCAGATTGGCCCAATAGCAAAAAACGTTGAAGATATAAAAATTGTTTTTAAAGTAATTTCCGGAAGAGATAAAATGGATGCAACTTCTGTTGATTATAATTTTAAAGATTCTGAAACTGGGCTCAAAGGTTTAAAAATTGGCGTGCCAAAAGAGTATTTTGCCATGCCTGCCGGCAGGCAGGTAAAAGGAATTGAGCCAGAGGTGGAAAAAATCATTAGAAATGCAATTAAAAAATCAGAGGACGCTGGCGCTGAAATTGAAGAGATAAGTTTGCCAAGTTCAGAATATGCTTTAGCTTGCTATTATATAATCGCAACATCTGAAGCATCGGCGAATTTGGCAAGGTTTGACGGCATAAGATACGGGCTTTCCGAGCCTGCAAAAAATTTACTGGATGTCTATTTAAAATCAAAAGGCCACGGTTTTGGCGCGGAGGTCAAAAGAAGAATTATGATAGGGACGTATAGTTTATCGTCCGGCTATTATGACGCTTATTACAAAAAGGCGCAGGAGGTCCGCCAGCTTATTAAAAACGATTTTGCCAAGGCGTTTGAAAAAGTCGATTTAATTTTTTGCCCGGTTTCTCCTGTGCCGGCAATCAAAATTGGAGAGAGGATAAATGATCCGCTTTCGATGTATTTAATGGACATTTATACAGTTTCTGTAAATTTAGCCGGTCTGCCGGGACTCTCACTGCCTGCCGGCAGGCAAGTTTGCCAAGACGGAACTAATCTTCCGGTGGGACTTCAAATAATAGGAAACCATTTTGAAGAAAATAAAATATTGGCAGTGGCAGAAGAGCTGGAAAAGATGTTATAATAATAAAAACAAGTAATCATGAGCTGGGAAGATTTATACAATTTATTGGGCGTTAAAGATTTTATTTATTTTATTTCTTCTCCAGAATTGCAAGATATGCTTTTTCCGGTAAAGCTGGTTTTTGTTGCTTTTGCAATGTTCTTTTTAGCCGCGGTTATTTATTTTATGATAAATTCAAGTTGGATGCAGTATAAGTTTTTAGAAGATGTTACGGAATTTTTTTCCTGGCAATCTTACGGATTAAGGCAAATCTCTAAAAGATGGGACAGAATTAAAAAGAGGACAGAAGTGGACTCTGAATCGGAATATAAGCTTGCCATAATTGAAGCAGACGATTTTTTAAACGAAGTATTGGAGGATGCCGGATTTGAGGGCAAAGATTTTCAAGAAGTCATTAAAAAAGCAGACAGATTAGTAGCCCCGATTTTAAGCGAAATAATGTCGGCCCATGAGGTAAGAAATTCTATAGTTTATAATCCAGATTATAGGCTAGACACAGAGCAGGCAAAGAAGATGTTAAGAATTTATGAATCCGCAGTTAACACCATAGGGCTGGGATAATATATTAATTGGATTATCTTAAAACCGGAGCTATTAAAAATAGGATCGTGCTTAAAGCGACAAGGCTTATTAAGATAATCCAAGTTACTTTGAAAATTGTTTTAGATTTGATTTTCATAAATTTAAGTTTTGATATATTATATAATGGATTTCAATAAAAAACAAAGGGATAAATTTTCTGCAAGTAAGTTTTTATTAAAAGCGGGCGGGGTCTTATTTTTAGTTGTTGCTGTTGTTTTGATATATGCAAATTTTAAAATATACCAAAAAAAACAAGAACTTGCTAATCAGGTTAATGCTTATAAAAAACAAATAGAAGAAATCCAAAAAAGAAACGAAACCTTAAAAGAAGAAATAGCAAACTCCGACAATCCAGAGTATATTGAAAAAATTGCCAGAGACCAGGCGAATTTGCAAAAGCCCGGAGAAAAAGTTGTGTCTTTCATAATGCCAAAAGAGCAGGAAAATAAAGAAAAAAAATCAGAAAATTTTTTTGCCACAGCAAGCTTGTCTGCATGGTTAAGCGGTCTGTGGCAATTTATTAAAAACATATTTTGATGCGGGTATGGTTCAATGGTAGAACATATCCTTCCCAAGGATACGACACGGGTTCGATTCCCGTTACCCGCTTGACATTATTTATTTTTCTAGTATAAATGGTGCAGGGTTGGAAAATGGTTTTTCCAGCAATAACGTTGATGTTCTTTCAAAACAAGGAGAGTTGCAGTGGCAAAGCCAATTACAGGATTTTCGCTTGGTTGGATTTTTGATACTGTCCCAGATACCATTTGCAACATTTTAAGGTTTTTGAGGAAAAACGACGCTGATGCAGTAGAGCTATGCCTGGATCCCGTAAGATTGCGGCATATGGTTTTATTTTTAAACCAAGAGTTGCATGCTTCTTTAGCTCCGTTTGATTATGTCTCTCTTCATTTACCAGAAATCACCTGCAGAAAAAATGATTCTTTGACGGACGAGGTTGCTCGGCAAATCGTTTCCTTGCTTTCCGTTTTTAACGTCCATGCTTTGGTTGTCCATCCAGACACCATCGAAGATTGGGATTCGCTCGCTAGATATAACAAAAATACGTTTAACGGAAAAATTGCTGTTGAATTCCCGATGGATAAAGACAAAAAATCCGGTAGAGCGATAGAAGAGCTAATAGAGATCTACGATAATTTTCCTGATTTTAGTTTTGTTTTGGATGTTCAACACGCTTACGAAAACGATCCGATTGGGAATTTGGCAATCGAAGCTGCCGAGATAATGAGTTCGCGTTTACAGCATTTGCATGTGAGCGGGCAGAAACAAAACGCAGATAGTGTTTCGCGGCATGCATATCTTTTTGAGGCAGATAATCAAGCTGATATTAAGGAGGTTTTAGCAAATGAGATTTTTGATGGGGTGCCGAGAATATCGGAGGGAGAGTTTAAGGCTCTTGATGCAGACGCCGTCTCGTCAGAGTTAAAAGCCATAGCAAGCTAAAATCACCAAGTGAGGGGTTGGAATTTAACCCCTTCTTTTTTTGTATAAATTCTGATATGATTTATATAAATAAAACATAAACAAAAATTTATGGAAAACCTTTTAAAAGCTCCCAAAAAATCTATAATATACGAAGACCAAATTTTATACGTTTTTTTAGCAAAACAACCTATTGCCCTGGGCCATACTATTGTTGCTTTTAAGCAAGATATTTCTGATTTAAGTAAATTGCCGGATAGAGATTATGATTATTTAATGGACACGGTTTTTGCTGTCAGAAATGCTTTAATGAAAACTCTAAAAGCAAAAAAAGTTTATTTAGTTTATATGGACGAAACAAAACATGTGCATTGGCATTTAATTCCCAGGTACAAGCAAAAAGGTTTTGATGCTTTCAGAAATAAGCCAGTAACCATAAAAGATTTTTCTTTGGCTCACAAGATACAAAAAAACTTGGTATTCACACGCGATGAACGGTTTTGATATCCGCCAGCGTAGCTCAGTGGCAGAGCAACTCTTTCGTAAAGAGTAGGTCGTCGGTTCAAATCCGACCGCTGGCTCCGATATAAGTCCTTTTACAAGAAGAGGTGATGCGATGATTGATAATCGTTTATTTGCAAAACATAAAGGAAGGCTTTTTATTAGCATTACGGGAGTGGGCGCCGAAGAAATTTTCGGTGACTGGTCTTTGCTTAATTTTATCCTAATGGCTTACAAAAAGTTGACAGGAGAGGATAAAAGAACACTAAAAGAGCAAGAGCACATAGAAGCAAAAAATTGGCGGCTGATTAAAGTGTTTCTTCGCGGAAACGATGGTTTGATTGAAGTAGAAAGGATGGGATGAGATAATGAAATTTTCAGAACTTCCATTAGATTGTTATTTTGTCGTTATTGAGCCAGACAAAGAAATGCCGCTTTTAGCAAAAGATTGTAATGGAGGGGTTAGAAAGGCACAAGATTGGCTGCCATTTTCCGACAGTACAGTCGCTGGCGGTACAGAAGTTCAGCCAGTATATTTTAAAAAGCCAAGTTGTGAAGAATAGGGTCTGATGAATCTCAGACCTTTTTAATTTTGTAAAAATATGATAATCTTAAAAAATGATAGAAAAAATCAGCAAAACCGAAGAATTAAAAAATCGGCTCCATCATTTGGTGGAGTGTCTTTGAGGTTGAAGAAAAAAAAAGTAAATTAAAAAAACTTGAAGCAGATTCGTTAAAGCCAGATTTTTGGCAAGACAATGAAAAGGCTTCTGAAATTCAGCGGGAGATTTCGGAAATAAGAGACGAAATTGATTCAATTGAAAAAATTGAAAAAGAATTAGAAGACGACCAAAAGGGCGTCCCGGATTTTAAAAAAATAGAAAAAGAAATAGAAAAGCAGGAATTTAAAACTTTTCTTTCAGGAAAATACGATAAAAGCAACGCTATAATGGAAATATTTTCCGGAGCTGGCGGACAAGACGCGCAGGATTTCTCGACAATGCTTTTGCGAATGTATGAAAGATATTGCCAGACAAAAGGATTTCAGGCAAATATTCTGCACCAGTCATTTGGAGACTCAGGCGGGCCTGAAGGCAGAATCGGCACAAAATCTGCAACACTGGAAATAAAAGGAAATTATGCTTACGGATTTTTAAAAAAAGAAACAGGAGTCCATAGATTGGTGAGAATTTCTCCTTTTTCTGCACAGAAGCTCCGCCACACGTCCTTTGTTTTAGTTAACGTATTGCCAGAGATTGAAAAAAGAGAAGTTGAAATTAAAATAAAACCTGAAGATTTAAAAATTGACACATTCAGGGCTTCGGGGCCGGGAGGCCAGTACGTTAATAAAACAGAATCCGCTGTAAGAATTACTCATATTCCGACGAGCATTGCAGTCTCTTCACAGACAGAAAGATTGCAGGGAAAAAACAAAGAAAATGCAATGAAAATTTTATACGCCAAGCTTTACCAGTTGAAAGAAGAAAAAAGAGAAAAGGAATTAAAAGAAATTAAGGGAGATGCGGTTTCTGCTTCCTGGGGAAACCAGATAAGGTCTTATGTCTTGCATCCTTATAAAATGGTAAAAGATTTAAGAACACAATACGAAACGTCAGATCCGGAAGCAGTGCTTGATGGGAAATTAGACGAATTTATAGAGGCAGAAATAAAGCTAAATAAAAATGATAAAGTTTGATAAGGTAACAAAAATATATCCCACCCATTCTTCTAATGGGTCCCCGACAGCTGTGCTGCAGGACATATCTTTAGAAATAAAAGAAGGAGAGTTTGTTTCTATTATTGGAAAATCCGGAGCTGGCAAAACAACATTAACCCGCCTTGTACTGGGGCTAGAGGAGCCGACTTACGGAGAAGTTTATTTTAGAAATAAAAATATACGCATCGCAAAACCGTCTGAGATCCAAAACATAAGAAGAAGTATTGGCGGAATTTATCAGGACTACAAATTACTGCCGGCAAAAACAGTTTATGAAAATGTCGCTTATGTTTTAGAAGTAAAGGGCAGCAGCCACGGCGAAATAAAAAAAGAAGTGCAAAAAGTTCTCGAATTGATTGGCTTGCGGGAGAAGGGCAATAATTTTCCCAAAGAATTGTCCGGCGGAGAACAGCAAAGGCTGGCTATTGCCAGGGCCTTGGTTATTCATCCAAAAATAATAATAGCCGATGAGCCGACTGGCAATCTTGATCCATACAACACGTACGAAGTAATATCTCTTTTAGAAAAAATAAATAAAGCAGGCACTACGGTAATTTTATTAACACACAATAGGGAAATAATAAACAAATTGCAAAAAAGGGTTGTAACTTTAGTCGGAGGAAAAATTATCAGAGATGAGGCAGAAGGAAAATTTATCATTTAATTTTTTTAAGAAATGTTTACAAACATCGCAAGAGTAATAAAGTTTGCTTTTCAGGATTTTGCCAGAAACAAAGGAATATCAATTGCGGCAATTTTTGTTTTAATCGTTACTATAATGGTAGTGACGGGACTTTTCTTTTTTCAGGGCATAACATCATATTTAACTTCTGAAATCCAAAATAAAATTGACATTACGGCATATTTTGAAGAAGGAACATTAGAGGAGGATATTTTAAATGTCAAAAATGAAATTTTAAAAATTTCTCCCGATATAAAAAATATTGAGTATATTTCACAAGACCAAGCATTTCAGATATTTAACGAGCGCCATAAAGATAATCCCGTTTTGGCAAAGGCATTAGAGCAAGTCGGCAGCAATCCCTTTTTACCTTCTTTAAATATCATAACAAATGGCGACCCCTTGCAGTATGAACAGATTTCTGATATTCTGCAGACTTCGGATTTCGGCAAACTTATTGATAAGGTTGATTTCAACCAGAAAAAAGACACGATCGAAAAAGTTTATTCTATAACTACAAACATAAACAAATTTGGAATACTTGCTGGGGCAATTTTAATTTTAGTTGCCATGCTAGTCGTCTTTAATACCATAAAACTTGCAGTTGACAGCTCAAAAGAAGAATTAGGCACCATGCGCATAGTTGGCGCTTCTAACTGGTTTATAAGAGGCCCTTTTATAATTCAGGGAGTAATTTATGGTTTTTTTGCATTTATTTTTTGCATTTTAATTTCTGGTTTATTTGCATATTTATTATCGCCCTACTTGGGTGTTATGATGCCAGGTTTTAATATGTTTGATTATTTCTTGACAAATTTCTGGATTCTTGTATTAATACAATTAGGTTTTGGAATAGCAGTAGGAATAATATCAAGCCTTATTGTAGTCAGAAAATATTTGATATTGCGGGATCGTCTAATGGTAGGACACAGCTCTCTGGAAGCTGGTATCTTGGTTCGAGTCCAAGTCCCGCAGCATCAGTCAGCGCAGTTTCGAGGCAGACCGAGACGCGTAGAATCATAATATTATGCCACAGGAAAAAAACATTCAAGAAAATAAATATTTAAATTCTCCCAAGGAATTCCATCTAGAAATGCCCCTTTATTTGGATTTTGATCTATCAATAAAAACTGTGGCCGATAAAATTTATGATCATCTTAGCAGTAGAGAGGTTATCGACGCCTACTGTATTTGGTGTGGCAGAGAAAGTGTGTTTCATGCATATAATTATTTGTCAGATAACACCTCCATCCCATCCTGGGTAAATAGGCATGATGGGTTGATTCAGATTGAATATCAATGCACCCGCGATAGATCACATTCTTACCATAGTTATTATTTTAAAATGGAAAATTTTATTGCAAAAGTTGGACAATTTCCATCAGTAGCTGATTTTCAAATTCCTCAAGCCGAAAAATATAGAAAAGTGTTAGGCGAAGGGCCATACAAAGAACTGACGAGGGGAATAGGTTTATCTGCAAATGGAGTAGGCATCGGATCATTTGTTTACTTGCGTCGCATTTTTGAGAACTTAATCGAAGAAGCCCACACCAAGGCTTTATCTGAAGTGAAAGAATTTTCTGAAGCAGACTATGTAAAGGTAAAAATGGATGAAAAAATTAAACTCTTGAAGAATTATCTTCCAGAGTTTCTTGTAGAGAACAGAAGTTTATATTCTATACTTAGTAAGGGTATTCACGCATTAAAAGAAGAGGAGTGCCTAGAATATTTTGAATCTGTACGAATTGGAATAGAACAAATTTTAGACGAAAAAATAGAAAAAATTGAGAAAGCAAGAAAAGCAGGTATGGCTCGTGAGGCAGTTCAAAACATATTAAATAAAACATCTGCTTAATTTTCCAGGCAAATTTTTCTGTCACGTAAAATTAGTTTGTCTTTCAGAGAGCCGAGCAGCTCTCTTTTTTCTTCCACGGTTCCTTCCGTAAGAATGTGGGTTGTATATATCTTTGGGTCAAATGTTTGCTCTGGGCTTTCGGTTTTACCCGTGCCCAAGAATGATTTTTGGAATTTTTTAACTCGCTGGTACTCTTCATCAAATTTCTTTCTGACTATTTTCTCATCCATGTCCATTTCGCTGATTAGCGCAATCAGCTGCTCTACTAACTCTTCTTCCCGCATGTTTGGATTTTTGCAGTGCAAGTCTTTGCCACGAGTGCATCCATAATATACGTACCTCACAGTTAGCCCGTTTGATTTTAAGGTTTTAAATTTCTCTTGTGCTGTGATTCCGGATCCGCACAATCCGCAATTCATTAGTTTAGTGAAGGCAAATTCTTTTGATTCGCCCCGCGTGATTTTATCTCTTTTTAGCTGTTCATTTGTTTTATCAAATAATTCACGGCTGATTATCGGCGTGTGTTTGCCTTGATACCAGTTTCCACTGCCGGCGGGGTACTCAAACGTTCCGCTACAGAAGGGAAGCTGGAGTAGGCGATAGATATTACTCAGAGTTAATGGCTTGTTACTGGTTGAGCTTCTGAAATTCATATCAAATTTTAGCCAGTGGTAAAGCTTTCGCCCTG